>Ga0265342_10000715_pt1 | contig 34304 bp, 34 predicted proteins | sample 4CB327metaG_FD_203125 | JGI IMG/M metagenome (GOLD analysis project Ga0265342, IMG submission 203125) | Rhizosphere microbial communities from Carex aquatilis grown in University of Washington, Seatle, WA, United States - 4-CB3-27 metaG | ecosystem: Host-associated > Plants > Roots >... | reverse complement strand
TCGACCGCGAGCGGGCCGGGCCACCAGATCAATATCAGCGACAAGAGACCGAAGCCGATATAGCTCGTGATCTGCCAGACGACGTGGAAGCGCGCGTGCGGCGTCCATTTCGGGTTGGTGGCGTGCGTGGCGTTGAAGTCCGCGATCACGGTGCCGACGGCGTAGCCCGCGGTCATCAGCGTGAACAGGATGCGGGCGATGAGAAGATGGTCGAACGCGAAGCTCATGGCAGTCCCCCCGGTGTCGCGGTCCGGCCAAGGTTCCGGCGGCGCCGCCCGGAAATCAAGGCCCGGCCCGGCGTGGATAAGGGCATGGGGACGGTTGCGGCGGGGGGTATACTTGCCCATCTTGGCCCCGAATCCCGAAAGGCGAAGGCCATGCGCCAATACCTCGACCTGATGGAGCACATCCTCAAGACCGGCGTGGAAAAGCGCGACCGCACCGGCACCGGTACGCTGTCCGTGTTCGGCCATCAGATGCGCTTCGATCTTGCCGACGGCTTCCCGCTTCTGACCACCAAGAAGCTGCACCTGAAGTCGATCGTTCACGAGCTGCTCTGGTTCCTGGCGGGCGACACCAACATCAAGTACCTGAAGGACCACGGCGTGCGCATCTGGGACGAGTGGGCCGACGAGCGCGGCGAGCTCGGGCCCGTGTACGGCCACCAGTGGCGCTCGTGGCCGGCCAAGGACGGCGGCACGATCGACCAGATCAGCCACGTCGTCGACATGATCAAGCGCAATCCGGATTCACGGCGGCTGATCGTCAGCGCGTGGAACCCGGCCGACGTCGACAAGATGGCGCTGCCGCCGTGTCACTGCCTGTTCCAGTTCTACGTCGCGGAAGGGCGGCTGTCCTGCCAGCTCTACCAGCGCTCGGCGGACGTCTTCCTCGGCGTGCCGTTCAACGTCGCGTCCTATGCGCTCTTGACGATGATGGTGGCGCAGGTGACCGGCTACAAGCCCGGCGACTTCGTCTGGACCGGCGGCGACACGCATCTCTACCTCAACCACGTCGAGCAGGCGCACCTGCAATTGTCGCGGGCGCCGCGCGCGCTGCCGACGATGCGCATCAATCCGGACGTGAAGGACATCTTCGCCTTCCGCTACGAGGATTTCGCGCTCGAGAATTACGACCCGCACCCGCACATCAAGGCCGAGGTGGCGGTGTGAGTCTGTCGATCCGCCGCGCTGAGCCGGCCGACGCCGCGCTCGTGTACGAACTCGTCTGCGCGCTCGCCGATTACGAGAAGCTGCGGCACGAGGTCGACGCCACGCCGGAGGAGATCGCGAAGGCTCTGTTCGCGCCGGAGCCGCGGCTCTACTGCGACCTCGCCGAATGGGACGGCGAGGCGGCCGGCTTTGCCGTCTGGTTTCTCAATTTCTCGACCTTCCGCGGCCGGCACGGCATCTATCTCGAGGACGTCTTCGTCAAGCCGGACTTCCGCGGCCGCGGCATCGGCAAGGCCTTGATGCGGCATCTTGCGCGCACCTGCGTCGACAACTGCTATGCGCGCTTCGAGTGGGCGGTGCTCGACTGGAACGCGCCGTCGATCGCCTTCTATCAATCGATCGGCGCCGAGATCAAAGGCGAGTGGAAGGTCTGCCGCATGAGCGGTCCGGCGCTGGCCAAGTTTGCGGGGCAGGGATGATGGACGCGCACGCATATCAGCCCGAACAATGGCGCGATCTCTACGTCATGCTCGGCACGTCGGCGGCGGCGCTGGTGGGGCTGCTGTTCGTCGTGGCGTCGCTGCACCTCGAAGAGGTCATGTCCAATCCGGTCCATCGGACGCGGGCGCGCAACATGACCCTGCATTTGCTCGTGCTGCTGGTCGAGGCGACTCTCATTCTGATGCCGCAGCCGGTGCAGGCGCTCGGCGTCGAACTGGCTGTCATCAATCTGATCGGGCTGCAACTGCCGCTCCGATTCATTTACAAGGCCTTCTATAAGGACAGACGGCTGGGCCAAAGCGGCGCGTACTCGATCTATCGCGGGGCTGCCAATGTGTCGGCCTATCTCCTCGGCCTCGCCGCTGGAGCCTGTCTGATCCTCGCGTCGGCGTGGGGCATGTATCTGATCACGGCGTCGTTCATCCTCTTCCTCATTTCCGCAATCCTCAACGCCTGGACGATCATGACGGTCGTGGGAGAATCGAAGAAGCGAGGCGATACCTGATGGAGCCGCACGCCGCCTATCAGCCGGAGCTGTGGCGCGATCTCTACGTCATGCTCGGCACGTCGGCGGCGGCGCTGATCGGCCTTCTGTTCGTGGCCACATCGCTGCATCTCGACGATCTCGTGCGCAATCCGGTCTATCACACGCGCGCCTACAATCAGACGCGCTATCTCGCGCTGCTCCTGATCGAAGCGGTGTTCGTTTTGATGCCGCAGACGCCATTGATTTTCGGTATCGAGGTCGCGGCGCTCAACGCGCTCGGGCTCGCGCTGCCGGTGAGCAACATCTACAGCTTCGTCTACAAGAACAAGGCCGCCGCCGAGCCTGGCGGCTGGGCGATCGGCCGCGCCGTGCGCTACATCATGGCCTTCGCGCTCGGCATCGCCGGCGGCGCGATGCTGACGGTCGATTCGGCCTGGGGCATGTATTTCGTCACGGCATCCTTCGTCCTGCTGCTGGTCGCCGTGATCGCAAATGCATGGTCGATCATGCTCGGCGTCAGGCGCAGGACGTGACGAGAAGTTCGGAGCAAACATGAAAATCGTTCTCGTGGTCGCGGTCGCCGAGAACAACGTCATCGGCCGCAACGGCGCCTTGCCGTGGCATCTGAAATCCGAGCTCGCCCATTTCAAGCGCCTGACGACCAATCATCCGGTGCTGATGGGGCGCAACACGTATTTGTCGATCGGCAAGCCGTTGCCGAACCGCACCAACATCGTCCTCACGCGCAAGGCCGGCGAGGCGGCGCCGGGGCTGATCTGGGCGTCGAGCCTCGACGAGGGGCTGGCGCTGGCGCGCGCCGATGCGCAAAAGCGCGGCGTCGACGCGGTCATGGTGATCGGCGGCAACGACGTGTTCGCACGGACGCTGCCGGTGGCAGACCGGCTCGAATTCACGCGCGTGCACGCTGCCCCAGAGGGCGACGTCGTCTTCCCGCCGCTCGACCTCACGCAATGGAAAGAGACGCGACGCGAGCCGCACAAGGCCGGTCCGGGCGACGACCACGATTTCACCGTGCTTACTTATGAGCGAGTGCGCTGATCGATGCGGCGTTGGGCCACAGGCGATACCGCCGCCGCCGGATCGACACAATTCAACATGATCGATCAAGGGATCGAGGGGGAGGGCTCGCGCCGGCTCGCGTTGTAACGGGCCCGGCGCTCACCTATAACTCTGGCCGACAAGGCCGCCGGCACTCCGCGCCGGCGCCGGGAGATTTATCACGAATGCCATGGAATACGCAGGGCGGCGGCCCCTGGGGCTCGGGCGGGGGCAAGGGCCCCTGGGGCTCCGGACCGCAGTCGTCGTCCGGGCCTAATCCGCCCGACCTCGAGGAAATTCTCCGCCGCGGGCAGGACCGCCTGCGCCGCTTCCTGCCGGGCGGGCAGCTCGGCGGCCGCGGCTTCCTGCTGATCGCGCTCGGCGTCGTCGCGCTGTGGGGCTTCTCCGGCTTCTTCAAGGTCGAGCCGGACGAGCTCGGCGTCGTGCTCCGCTTCGGCAAGGAGGTGCGCGAGGTCAAGCCCGGCCTGAACTACCACTTGCCTTATCCGGTCGAGACCGTGCTCACGCCGAAGGCGCTGCGCGTCAACAAGATCGACATCGGCATGCGCGTGGTCGACGACATCCGCCGCGGCGGCACGACGACGCGCGACGTGCCGGAGGAAAGCCTGATGCTGACCGGCGACGAGAACATCGTCGACGTCGACTTCTCCGTGCTGTGGCGGGTCAAGCCGACCGGCGTCGGCGAGTATCTGTTCAATATCCAGAATCCGTCGACCACGGTGAAGGCCGTGGCCGAAAGCGCGATGCGCGAGGTGATCGGCCGCTCCGAGATCCAGCCGATCCTGACCGGCGCGCGGCAGACCATCGAGACCGCGGTGCAGGACCTGATGCAGAGGACGTTGGACAGCTACGGCGCCGGCATCATCGTGCAGCAGGTGCAGTTGCAGAAGGTGGACCCGCCGCAGCAGGTGATCGATGCCTTCCGCGACGTGCAGGCCGCCCGCGCCGACCTCGAGCGCTCCGTCAACGAGGCGCAGACCTACGCCAACAGGGTCGTGCCGGAAGCGCGCGGCAACGTCGCCAAGATCACGCAGGCCGCGGAAGCCTATCGGTCGCAGACCGTGGCGGAAGCGACCGGCCAGACCTCGCGCTTCCTGCAGATCTATGAGCAGTACAAGAAGGCGCCGGCCGTCACGCGCGAGCGCATGTACCTGGAGACGATGGAGCACGTGCTCGGCAATGCCGACAAGGTGATCATCGATCAGGGCGCCGCCGGCACCGGGGTCGTGCCCTATCTGCCGCTCGGCAGCCTCGGCGGCCAGGAGCAGGCGCCGCCGCGTCCAGCCTCGCCGCAGCCCCAGCAGCAGCAGCAGCAGCAGGGGGCGCGCCAATGAGGTTGAATGTTCTCGGCGGCGTCGTCGCCGTCATCGCACTCGCGGCCCTGGTGGTCGTCTGGTCGTCGCTGTTCACCGTCTACCAGACGCAGCAGGCGCTCGTGATCCGTCTCGGCCAGCCGGTCGCCGTCGTCAGCGATCCGGGCCTGCACGTGAAGGCGCCGTTCATCGACACGGTGATCAGCGTCGACAAGCGCATCCTCGATCTCGAGGCGCCGCCGCAGGAGGTGATCGCCTCCGACCAGAAGCGGCTCGTGGTCGACGCCTTCGCGCGCTACCGCATCGAAGACGCGCTGCGCTTCTATCAGACGCTCGGCTCGATCAACGGCGCCAATTCGCAGCTCTCGATCCTCTTGAACTCGGCGCTGCGCCGCGTGCTTGGCGAGGTGACCTTCACCCACGTCGTGCGCGACCAGCGCGCCGACCTGATGAGCCGCATCCTGAAGCTGATGGATCAGGAGGCGAAGTCCTACGGCATCCACGTCGTCGACGTCCGCATTCGTCGCGCCGACCTGCCGGAGCAGAACAGCCAGGCGGTCTATCAGCGCATGCAGACCGAGCGTCAGCGCGAGGCGGCCGAATTCCGCGCGCAGGGCCTCCAGCGCGGGCAGGAAATCCGCTCGCGCGCCGATCGCGACGTGACCGTGCTGGTCGCGGAAGCGACCTCCAAGGCCGAGCAGATCCGCGGCGAGGGCGACGCCAAGCGCAACCAGATCTTCGCCGAGGCCTTCAACAAGGACCCCGACTTCTTCTCGTTCTACCGGTCGATGCAGGCCTACGAGGCGGGGCTCAAGGCGAAGGATACGCGCTTCCTGCTCAAGCCGGATTCGAGCTTCTTCCGCTTCTTTGGCGATCCGGCAGGCAAGGCCGCATCGGCTGCGCCGCCGTCCGGCGCCTCGGCGCCGGCGGCGCCGGCCCGCTAGGCAGGACCGCGGGCCGGGCATGTGGGATTTTCTGGCGGCATTCGGACTGGTGTTCGTCATCGAAGGCTTGATCTTCGCGGCGTTCCCCGCACCGGCCAAACGGGCGATGATCAGCGTCATCGAGACGCCGGAAACCACGCTGCGCCTGATCGGCATCGGCTCGGCGGTGGTCGGGCTCCTGCTTGTCTGGCTGGTGCGCTGGAGCTGAATAATCCCGGCCTGCCAGGGCTTTGAAAATTCAAGGCAAGCGTGTGACCATCCGCCCTTGAATCGCCCACATGCGCGGGCCACCTTCTCAAGAGTTCCCCCCTCCCGGAGACCCGACGCCCATGGGCGCATTGATTTCCCGTCTGGTGAAGCCCGCCCTGCGGCACGGCCTCGCCGCAATCGCGGCCGCCGTCATTCTGTGGCTGGCGCTTATCGCGCCCGCGGCCGCGCGCGGACCGGAGGGGATCGCCGACGTCGCCGAGCAGGTCATCGACGCGGTCGTCAACGTCTCGACCAAGCAGTCGGTCGACATGAACAGCGGCACCCCGGACCTGCAGCCCGGCTCGCCGTTCGAGCAGTTCTTCGAAGACTTCATGAAGAAGCGCGGCAAGGAGGGGCAAGGCGGTCAAGGCGGACCGACACAGCCCCAGCCGCCGCGGCGCGTCTCATCGCTCGGCTCCGGCTTCATCATCGACGCCGCCGGCTACGTCGTCACCAACAACCACGTCATCGCCGACGCCGACGAGGTCAGCGTCATCCTCAATGACGGCACGACGCTGAAGGCCGAGATCGTCGGCCGCGACACCAAAACCGACCTCGCGCTCCTGAAAGTGACGACCGATCACCCGCTCAAGGCGGTGAAGTTCGGCGACTCGGACAAGCTGCGGCTCGGCGAGTGGGTCATCGCCATCGGCAATCCGTTCTCGCTCGGCGGCACCGTGACCGCCGGCATCGTCTCGGCGCGCAACCGCGACATCAATTCCGGGCCTTACGACAACTACATCCAGACCGACGCCGCCATCAATCGCGGCAATTCGGGCGGCCCGCTGTTCAACCTCAACGGCGACGTCATCGGCGTGAACACGGCGATCATCTCGCCGTCCGGCGGCTCGATCGGCATCGGCTTCGCCGTGCCGTCGAAGACCGTGGTGCCGGTGATCGAGCAGCTGCGCCAGTTCAAGGAAGTGCGGCGCGGCTGGCTCGGCGTGCGCATCCAGCAGGTGACCGACGAGATCGCCGAGACGTTGAGCATCAAGCCGACGAAGGGTGCGCTGGTCGCCGGCATCGACGACAAGGGCCCGGCCAAGCCCGCCGGCATCGCGCCCGGCGACGTCATCGTCAAATTTGACGGCAAGGACGTGAAGGAGATGCGCGATCTGCCGCGCATCGTCGCCGACACGCCGGTCGGCAAGGACGTCGAGGTCGTGGTCGTCCGCAAGGGCAAGGAAGAGATCAAGACGGTCAAGCTCGGCCGCCTCGACGACGCCGAGAAGAAGCAGGCGGCGCTGACGCCGAAGGAGGCCGCGCCCGAATCCAATTCCGCGGTGAAGAAGACGCTGGGGCTCAACCTGTCGGGCCTGACCGACGAGCTGCGCAAGAAGAACAACATCAAGGACAGCGTGAAGGGCGTGCTGATAACCGGCGTCGACCAGAACTCACCGGCGGCGGAGAAGCGTCTCGCGCCGGGCATGGTCATCGCCGAGGTCGAGCAGGAGGCGGTGGGCTCGCCGGCCGACTTCGAGAGCCGTATCGCCAAGCTCAAGCAGGCGGGCAAGAAGCTCGTCATGCTGCTCGTCGTCTCGCCCGACGGCGACCCGAGCATCGTCGTGCTGGGGATTCAGTAGGGGCTACGGCCGGCCGCCAGAATTAGAATGCTTGTCATGGCCGGGCTTGTTCCGGCCATCTCGCTTAGAAAGGCACTACGTCCGCCTTATCGGGATCACCGGGACTCGCGCTCCGCGCGGCCCGGTGATGACAAGAAACAATAGCCGGATCAATTTTCCACGAACTCGTCGCGCGCATAGCCCTGCACGTAGAGTAGCGCCGTGAGATCGGCGTGGTCGATGCGCGCGGCGGCTACCTCCGCCACCCTCGGCTTGGCGTGATAGGCGACGCCGAGGCCGGCTTCGGTGATCATGTCGAGATCGTTGGCGCCGTCGCCGACCGCCATCGTGTCCTCTCGCGTCAGGCCGAATTCCTGGCGCAGTTCGAGCAGCGCGGCGCGCTTGGCGTCGCGGCCGAAGATCGGCTCGGCCACGGTGCCGGCGAGCTTGTGGCCGTCGATTATGGTGAGGCGGTTGGCGCGGTTCTCGTCGAAGCCGATCATGGCGGCGACGCGGTCGGTGAACAAAGTGAAGCCGCCGGAGACGAGCGCAGTGTGCGCGCCGCTCTTGCGCATGGTCCCGACCAATGCCCGCGCGCCGGGCGTGAGCTTGATGCGGTCGCGCAGGACCTCTTCGATCACCGAGACCTTCAATCCCCCGAGCAGCGCGACGCGCTCGCGCAGCGCCGGCTCGAAAGCGATCTCGCCGCGCATGGCGCGCTCGGTGATGGTCGCGACGTGCGCTTTCAGGCCGACGTAGTCGGCGAGTTCGTCGATGCACTCCTGGCCGATCATGGTGGAGTCCATGTCGGCGAGGAACAGCTTCTTCCGCCGGTGCGCGACCGGCTGCACCACGACGTCGACGGGCGCTCCGAGCGCTGCGCGCAGGCGCGCCGCGAGGGCGCGTTGGTCGATGCCGGAATCCGGGCTAAAGGGAAGGTCGGCGGCCTCGTTCCGGCTGAGCCAGCGCGGCGCCGCGGCGTTCGGGAGGGCTGCCTGCGCGCGCGCAACGAGCGCGTCATCGAGCCCGCCCGGCCCTGCGGCGATCAAGGTTGCGACGTGAGTCATCGAATGCCCGAGACGAAACGAGCGGTGCTTATTGCAGGCCCGACCGCGAGCGGCAAGTCGGCGCTGGCCATGCGGCTCGCCGAGGCGCTCGGCGGCGTCGTCATCAATGCCGACTCGATGCAAGTCTACCGCGACCTGCGCGTCATCACCGCGCGTCCGACCGCCGCGGAAGAGGCGCGCGTGCCGCACCGCCTCTACGGGCATGTCGATGCGGCGGAAAACTACTCGACCGGCCGCTGGTGCCGCGACGTGGCGGAGGTGCTCGACGAGGCTGCGCGCGAGGGCCGCGTGCCGGTCTTCGTCGGCGGCACCGGGCTCTATTTCAAGGCGCTGACGAGCGGGCTCGCCGCCGTGCCGCCGATTCCCGCCGACATTCGTGAAGGCGTGCGCGGGCGGCTCGCGAGCGAGGGCGTCGCGCCGCTCTACAACGAGCTTCTCGAACGCGACCCGAAGACCGCGCATCGGCTGATGCCGAACGACCGCTCGCGCATCTCGCGCGCGCTCGAGGTCGTGCTGGCGACCGGGCGCTCGCTGTCCGACTGGCACGCGCACGGCCTGCCGCCGCTGATCGCCGGCGCGCGCGCCGCCAAGGTCTTCATCACCTGCGCGCGCACGGAACTGGTGCGGCGCATCGAAGTGCGCTTCGGCGCGATGCTTGAAGCGGGCGCGCTCGACGAGGTGCGCGCGCTCGCGGCGCGGCACCTCGAACCGACGCTGCCGGCCATGAAGGCGCACGGCGTGCCCTGGCTCGTCCGGCACCTCAACGGCGAAATATCGCTCGACGAGGCGGCGGCCGGCGCGATCATGGATACGCGCCGCTACGCCAAGCGCCAGGTCACCTGGTTCCGCAACCAGATGACCGACTGGCCGGCGGTGCCGGCCGAAGAGGGCGCGGCCGAGATCGAAAGGCAGTTGACCGTCCTCGCCGGCGGGCAGACAATTCCGGCCGAACCGGCGAAATAGGGCCGATTTGGCCCTTGACCGAGGTTGCTGCGCTGCCTATAACCCGCGCAACGAAAGTACGGACGAGACCGATGTCGCGCAATATTCTTATCGTAGTCGAGGTTCGGACGCCTGGCGGGCCCTGAGGGGCTTCACCGCGGGAGCGTCCGAACACAGGCCCCTCGCGGGCCTTTTTTATTGGCTGCGGGCGATGGACTGGGAAGAGGGATGACGAGCATGACCAAGGAAATGACCGGCGCCGAAATGGTGATCCAGGCTTTGGCGGATCAGGGCGTGCAGCACCTGTTCGGCTATCCGGGCGGCGCGGTGCTGCCGATCTACGACGCGCTGTTCAACCAGAAGGCCGTCCGGCACGTCCTCGTCCGTCATGAACAGGGCGCAGTGCATATGGCCGAGGGCTATGCGCGCTCGACCGGCAAGGTCGGCTGCGTCCTCGTCACCTCCGGCCCCGGCGCCACCAACGCCGTCACCGGCCTCACCGACGCGCTGATGGACTCGATCCCGGTCGTCTGCATCACCGGCCAGGTGCCGACGCATCTCATCGGCAATGACGCCTTCCAGGAAGCCGACACGGTCGGCATCACGCGGCCGTGCACCAAGCACAATTACCTCGTGAAGCGCATCGAGGACCTGCCGCGCGTCCTGCACGAAGCCTTCCATATCGCGTCGAGCGGCCGGCCCGGCCCGGTCGTCGTCGACATCCCGAAGGATATCCAGTTCGCCAGGGGCGTCTATTCGAAGCCGAAGGAGTTCGCCCATACCGGCTACAAGCCGCGCGTGAAGGGCGACATTGAGAAGATCAAGCACGCGATCTCGCTCATGGCCCATGCCAGGAAGCCGGTGTTCTACACCGGCGGCGGCGTCATCAATTCCGGCAAGGCGGCAAGCGAATTGCTGCGCGAACTGGTCAAGCTCACCGGCTTTCCGATCACGTCGACGCTCATGGGCCTCGGCGCCTATCCGGCGGCCGATCCGCAATGGCTCGGCATGCTCGGCATGCATGGCACGCTCGAAGCGAACATGGCGATGCACGATTGCGACGTCATGGTCTGCATCGGTGCGCGCTTCGACGACCGCATCACCGGCCGCCTCGACGCCTTCTCGCCGAATTCGAAGAAGATCCACATCGACATCGATCCGTCCTCGATCAACAAGAACGTCAAGGTCGACGTGCCGATCGTCGGCGACTGCGCGCACGTGCTGGAAGACATGGTGCGGCTGTGGCGCACGCAGGCCCTGCACGCGGACAAGAAGGCCCTGTCGGCGTGGTGGACGCAGATCGAGAAGTGGCGCGCGAGGAAGTCGCTCGCCTATCGCCCGTCGAACGAGGTGATCAAGCCGCAATACGCCATCCAGCGGCTCTACGAGCTGACCAAGGACCGCGACGTCTACATCACGACCGAAGTCGGTCAGCACCAGATGTGGGCGGCGCAGTTCTACAGCTTCCAGGAGCCGAACCGCTGGATGACGTCCGGCGGCCTCGGCACGATGGGCTACGGCCTGCCGGCCTCGGTCGGCGTGCAGCTCGCGCATCCGAAATCTCTGGTCATCGACATCGCCGGCGAGGCGAGTGTGCAGATGACGATGCAGGAGCTCTCGACGGCGGTGCAGTACCGGCTGCCGATCAAGGTCTTCATCCTCAATAACAAGTACATGGGCATGGTGCGGCAGTGGCAGGAACTGCTGCACGGCGGCCGCTATTCGGAGAGCTATTCGGAAGCGTTGCCGGACTTCGTCAAATTGGCCGAAGCCATGCATGCCGTCGGCATACGCTGCGAGAAGCCGGGCGATCTCGATCATGCGATCAAGGAGATGATCAATGTCGACCGGCCGGTGCTGTTCGACTGCGTGGTGGATCCGGCGGAGAACTGCTTCCCGATGATCCCGTCGGGCCGCGCGCACAACGAGATGCTGCTCGGCGACGCCGCCGAGAAGCTGGAAGACGCGATCACCGAAGAAGGCAAGATGCTCGTCTAGGGCGCTGCCCTAGGGCAATGGAAAGCAAGGACTGACCGCCGTGAACGCACCGACGACGTCGCATTATCCCTCCGCGCCGACCGAGCAGCGCAGTGAGACCCACACGCTCTCGGTCCTGGTCGACAACGAGCCCGGCGTGCTGGCGCGCGTCATCGGCCTGTTCTCCGGCCGCGGCTACAACATCGAGTCGCTCACGGTGTCGGAGACCGAGCACGCCAAGCACCAGTCGCTTATTACCATCGTCACCACCGGCACGCCGATGGTGATCGAGCAGATCAAGAACCAGCTCGACCGCCTCGTGCCGATCCATCGCGTCGTCGATATGACGTCCGCCGGCAACTCGATCGAGCGCGAGCTCGCCATGGTGAAGGTGCGGGGCAAGGGCGAGCAGCGCGTCGAGGCGCTGCGTCTGGCTGATGCGTTCCGCGCCCGCGTCATCGACGCCACCACCGAGAGTTTCGTGTTCGAGATCACCGGCGCGTCCGGCAAGATCGAGCAGTTCGTCGCGCTGATGCTGCCGCTCGGCCTGGTCGAGGTCGCGCGCACTGGCATCGCCGCCATCCGGAGGGGTCCGGAAGGTTTGTAAATGCCCGTCGATCTGCTGATCGCGCTCACCGTGTTCGCCTGCGTGATGGCGTTCACGCCGGGCCCGAACAACATCATGCTGGCGGCCTCGGGCGTGAATTTCGGTTTCATGCCGACGGTCCCGCACATGCTCGGCGTCACCATCGGCTTCGACGTGCTGCTGATCGCCTGCGCCGCGGGGCTCGGGCTGATCTTCTCGGCGGTGCCGCAGATGCATCTCGTGCTCAAGGTGGGCGGCGCGCTCTACATGCTCTGGCTCGCCTGGAAGGTGGCAACCGCGCACTTCGTCGGCGACGAGGGCAGGGGAGGGGCGCGGCCCTTCACCTTCATGCAGGCGGCGGCCTTCCAATGGATCAACCCGAAGGCGGTGATCGCCGCGCTCAGCACCATCTCGATCTATGTGCGGCCGGGCGAGTTCACGCGCGACTTTCCGATCATGCTGGCGATCCTGACGCTCTGCACGGTCGGCTCGGTCACGACCTGGACCGGATTTGGCGTGGCGCTGCGGCGGCTCCTGCGGAATCCCGTCTATGCGCGCGTTTTCAATGTCTCGATGGCGCTCCTTCTGGTCGCCTCGATCGTGCCGATGGTGAGCTGACGGGCCTTTTTAAGCGGCGTCCGGGCCTTGTCGGCGGTGTCCGGGCGTCCTAGAAGCATGCCGACAAATTCCGGGGTAATCAGAGGATCATCATGCGTGTTTATTACGATCGCGACGCCGACCTGAACCTGATCAAGGGGAAGAAGGTCGCCATTGTCGGCTATGGCAGCCAGGGCCACGCCCACGCGCTCAACCTGCGCGACTCGGGCGTGAAGGAGGTCGCGGTCGCGCTGCGCAAGGGCTCGGCCTCGGCGAAGAAGGCCGAGGGCGAGAAGTTCAAGGTGATGGAAGTCGCCGAGGCCGCCAAGTGGGCCGACGTCGTGATGATGCTCACGCCGGACGAATTGCAGGGCGACATCTATCGCGATCACCTCGCGGCCAATATGAAGAACGGCGCGGCGCTCCTGTTCGCGCACGGCCTCAACGTACACTTCAACCTGATCGAGCCGCGCGCCGACATCGACGTGCTGATGGTCGCGCCGAAGGGCCCGGGCCACACCGTGCGCGGCGAGTATCAGCGCGGCGCCGGCGTGCCGTGCCTGATCGCGATCCACAAGGACGCCTCGGGCAACGCGCACGACCTCGGCCTGTCCTATGCCTCGGCGATCGGCGGCGGCCGCGCCGGCATCATCGAGACGACGTTCAAGGAAGAGTGCGAGACCGACCTGTTCGGTGAGCAGGCCGTGCTGTGCGGCGGCGTCGTCGAATTGATGAAGGCCGGCTACGAGACCCTGTGCGAAGCCGGCTACGCGCCGGAGATGGCCTACTTCGAGTGCATCCACGAGATGAAGCTGATCGTCGACCTGATCTATCAGGGCGGCATCGCCAACATGAACTATTCGGTGTCGAACACGGCCGAGTACGGTGAATACGTCACCGGCCCGCGCATCATCACGGCGGAGACGAAGGCGGAGATGAAGCGCGTGCTCGCCGACATCCAGTCCGGCCGCTTCACCCGCGACTGGATGCTGGAGAACAAGGTCAACCAGACCTCGTTCAAGGCGACCCGCGCCAAGCTCGCCGAGCACTCGGTCGAGAAGGTCGGCGAAAAGCTGCGCGAGATGATGCCCTGGATCAAGCAGGGCGCGCTGGTGGACAAGAGCAAGAACTGACGATTGTCATCACCGGGCCGGCGCGATAGCGCCGTGACCCGGTGATCCCGTTCAGGAGGGTAATGCCTTTTTAAGCGGGATGGCCGGGACAAGCCCGGCCATGACAGCGAAGACGAAGGCGTCTCACCAACGGTGAGGCGCCTTTTTTATTTCCTGATCTGCCCCGCCAGCCACCGCGCCACCGCATCCGGCGTGGTGTCGCCGCTGGCGCCGCGCAAATTGGCCTCACGCATGATTTTCACGTCGATGGCGCCGACGAGCGGTTTCAAAGCGGCGATCAGCGCCTCGTCGTGCGCGCGCTTGGGCGCGAGCAGCAGGACGGCGTCGTAGGGCGGGAAGACGTGCTTCGGATCGTCGAGCACGGTGAGGTCGTACTGTGCGATCTGGCCGTCGCTCGAATAGGCCGAGATGACGTCGACTTCTTGCGCTGCGACGGCGCGGTACATGAAGTCCGGCTGCATGGTGCGCTGCGCCTTGAAGCGCAGGCCGTAGGCGTCGCGCACCGCCTTCCATTCCGGCCGGGCGAAGAATTCGTAGTCGCTGGCGATGGTGAGGTCGCCCGCATGCGCGGCGAGATCGGCGAGCGAATGGATGCCAAGAGCGTCGGCCTTCTTGCGCGTCATCGCCAACGCATAGGCGTTCTCGAAGCCGAGCGAACCGATGAGGCGGATGCCGTGCGTCTTGTCGAGCCATTGGCCGAGCTCTTTGAGCACCGCGTCGCGGCCGGGTGAATCGGTGCGGTGCATGCGGTTCGCCCACAAGGTTCCGGAATAATCGACGGCGACATCGATCTCGTTTGCGGCGAGCGCATCGAACAGCACATTGGAGCCGAGCCCGCTGCGGCGCGATGCCGACAGGCCGGCCGCCGCGAGACGCTGGTCGATCAGGGCCGCGAGCACGTATTGCTCGGTGAAGGTCTTGGCGCCGATGATGTAAGCGGCGCGTTGCTGCGCGAAGCCGGGCGCGAGCGCAGCGATCACAAGCGCGACGAGGCCCGCGGCGCTCACCGCGCCGCGCGTGCGGCTGCGAAGCGTGAGCGCGCTCTGCATCAGCGCCAGCAATTGGTCCACGATCAGCGCCAGCGCCGCCGCGGCGACGCAGCCGAACACGACGAAGACCCAGTTCTGCGTCTGCAATCCGGTGAAGATGTAGTTGCCGAGACTGGTCTGGCCGATCGGCGTCGACAGGGTCGCCGTGCCGATCACCCACACCGCGCTGGTGCGGATGCCGGCCATGATCACCGGTAAGGCCAGCGGCAGCTCGACGAAGCGCAACGATTTCCATGGGCTCGCGCCCAACACGCGCGCGGCGCCGGAGAGACGCGGATCGAGAGCCTCGAGCCCCGTCACCGTGTTGCGCATGACCGGCAGCATCGCGTAGAGCGCGAGCGCCAGCACCGAGGGCAGGAAGCCGAGCGCCGGAAAGCCTGCGCCGAGGACGCGCTCGGCGAGCGCCGACAGGGCCAGCAGCAGCGGATAGAAGAGGGCGAGCAGCGCCAGGCCCGGGATCGTCTGCACGATACTCGCCATTGCCAGCAGCGTGTTGCGCAGCCACGGCCGGCGCAGCGAAAAGACCGCAACCGGCAGGCTGATACCGAGGCCGAGCGCGAGCGCCGTCAGGCTCACGAGGACGTGGCCGCCGAGGTAGTCCGGCAGGCGCGCGAAGGCTTCGGCGAGGCGGGCGTCGAGGCTCATTTAATCAATGTGGCCGCCTTTGCATCGGCGGGGCAAGCCGCTAGTTTGCCGCCGAAGAATAAGGGGAGGAGCGAGTGCCTCAAGCGGCCGGGACGCCGACAAGCGCCGTCGCACTCAACGACGTGACGGTAGCCTTCCGCGTGGCGCGAGGCGGCATCTTCACCGCGGTCGAGCGCGCGAGCCTGACCGTCGCCGACGGCGAATTCGTCGCCATCGTCGGTCCGACCGGCTGCGGCAAGTCGACGCTTCTCAACGTGACGGCGGGCCTGCTCGCGCCCGCCGGCGGACATGCGGACATCTTCGGCGCGCGACTGTCCGGCCTCAACCGGCAGGCCGGCTATCTCTTCCAGGCCGACGCGCTGTTTCCGTGGAAGACCGCGCTCGACAATGTCGCGATCGGCCTCGAGACGGCCGGCACGCCGGCGTCCGAGGCAAAGCCGCGCGCGCGCGAGTGGCTCAAGCGCGTCGGGCTCGCCGCCTTCGCCGACCGCTATCCGCACATGCTCTCTGGCGGCCAGCGCAAGCGCGTCGGTCTCGCGCAGGTTTTGATCCGCGATCCGAAGATCCTGCTGATGGACGAGCCGTTCGGCCCGCTCGACGCGCAGACGCGGCAGATCATGGGCAATCTGCTGCTCGACCTGTGGAGCGCGGACCGCAAGGCGGTGATGTTCGTCACGCACGATCTGGAGGAAGCGATTTCGCTGTCCGACCGCGTCGTCATCATGTCGGCGGGGCCGGCCTCGCGCATCATCGGCGACTTCCGCGTGCCGCTGGCGCGGCCGCGCGACATCTCCGAGGTGAAGCTCGATCCGGCGTTCCACGAATTGCACCGCGACATCTGGCACAAGCTCAAGGCCGAGGTGGTCAAGGGCTACGCGCAGACGGAGGGGGCGTGACATGTCCCGCGTGACGCTCCTCGCCCTGCAAATCCTCGTCGCCGTCGTTTGCGTCGGCGCGTGGTACGTGCTCTCGACCTATCCCATCGCCGGCCATGTGTTCCTGCCGCCGTTCTTCTTCTCGACGCCGCTCGACGTCGCGGAGCAGGTGGTCGCCTGGTTCGCCTCCGGCGTGATCTGGAAGCATCTCTGGGTGACGCTCCAGGAGTCGATCTACGCCTTCGTGCTCGGCTCGCTCGGCGGCATCCTGGTCGGCTTCTGGTTCGCGCGGCAGCCGCGCACGGCGGCGGTGTTCGACCCTTACGTCAAGATGGTCAACGCTCTGCCGCGCGTCGTGCTGGCGCCGATCTTCACCTTGTGGTTCGGGCTCGGCATCTGGTCGAAGGTCGCGCTCGGCATCACGCTCGTCTTCTTCATCGTCTTCTTCAACGTCTATCAAGGCGTCAAGGAGGTCTCGCCGACCGTGCTCGCCAATGCGCGCATGCTCGGCATGAACGAGCGGCAATTGATGCGCCACGTCTACTGGCCGTCGGCGCTGTCGTGGATGTTCTCCTCGCTGCACACCTCGGTGGGCTTTGCCGTGGTGGGCGCGGTGGTGGGCGAATATCTCGGCGCCGCCGCCGGGCTCGGCTACTTGATCCAGCAAGCCGAGGGCGTGTTCGACGTCGCCGGCGTCTTTGCCGGCATGTTCGTGCTGGCGGCCTTCGTCATCGTCATCGACCTCATCGTCAGCATGGTCGAGAAGCGGCTGCTGGTCTGGCGGCCGCCGGTTGGCGACCAACGGCCCTAGGCAGGGTGTCTGCGCTTTTATATTGTCGGCGCCGAACCGGCCCCGGGATAAGGGCCGCAAGAACGAAGGGAGAAGGATTCATGTCTTCACGCATTTTCGCCCGGATCGCAGCGGCGGCCTTGGCGGTGACGCTCTCGTCCGGATTGGCGATGGCGCAGTCGAAGGTGACGCTCGCCGTCGGCGGCGGCTCGTGCCTGTGCTACCTGCCGACCATGCTCGCCAAGCAGCTCGGCGAATACGAGAAGGCCGGCGTCAATGTCGACGTCGTCGACTTCAAGGGCGGCTCGGAGTCGCTCAAGGCGGTGATCGGCGGCTCGGCCGACGTCGTGTCCGGCTATTTCGACCACTGCGTCAATCTCGCCGCCAAGGGCCAGCATTTGCAGTCCTTCGTGGTCTATGACCGCTTCCCCGGCCTCGTCCTCGTCGTGTCGCCGAAGCACACGGCCGAGATCAAGTCGGTGAAGGACCTCGCCAACAAGAAGGTCGGCGTCTCGGCGCCGGGCTCCTCGACCGACTTCTTCCTCAAGTTTCTGCTGAAGAAGGAAGGCGTCGATCCAAACTCGGTCGCCGTCATCGGCGTCGGCCTCGGCGCCACCGCAGTTGCAGCGATGGAGCAGGGCCAGATTGACGCCGCGGTCATGCTCGACCCGGCGGTGACGATCCTCGGTGGCAAGTACAAGGACCTGAGGATCCTCGCCGACACGCGCTCGCAGAAGGACACGGTGTCGATGTTCGGCGGCGAGTATCCGGGCGGCGCGCTCTATACCAAAGCGGAGTGGATCCAGGCGCATCCCAAGGAAGTGCAGGCGATGACCAATGCGATCCTCGCCACGCTGAAGTGGATCCACTCGCACACGCCTGAGGAGATCGCCGACAAGATGCCGCCGGAGCTCGTCGGCAAGGACAAGGCGACCTACGTCGCGGCGCTCAAGAACATGCTGCCGATGTATTCGCTGGACGGCAAAATGGACCCGAAGGGCGCGGCCGCCGTGCTCGCCGTCTTCAGCCAGGGTTCGCCGGACGTGGCGAAGGCCAACATCGACCTGTCGAAGACCTACACCAACGCCTTCGTCGAGAAGGCCGGCAAGTAGGCTTCGCCATGGGGCAATGGACGGGTGGGTGCGCCTGCGGGGCGATCCGCTACGCCTGCGAGGGCGAACCCACCCTGATGTTCAACTGCCATTGTCGCGACTGCCAGCGGGCAAGCGGCAGCGCCTATGCGGCGATCACGATCTTTCCGAAGACCGCGGTCGCCGTCACCGGCGAGCCGCGTTGGTTCGCGGTGGCCGGTGGCAGCGGCCAGCGGATCGAGCGCGGATTCTGCGCGGCGTGCGGCAGCCCGGTCGGCGTGACGTTGGAGAAGATGCCGCAGATCCTCGGTCTGCCGGCGGCGAGCCTCGACGATCCGGCACTGTTCAAGCCGGCAATGGATCTCTTCACTGCAAGCGCGCATCCGTGGGATGCCATGGACCCTGAGCGGCCGAAGAAGCCGCGCGGCATGCGCGACTGACGGCAGCCGCGGAGGCGGCGCTCCGTGAACCTCATCTCCATCCAGTCGCACGTCGCCTACGGCCATGTCGGCAATTCCGCCGCGGTGTTCGCGCTGCAGCGCCTCGGCGTCGAGGTTTGGCCGATCCACACCGTGCAGTTCTCCAACCACACCGGCTACGGGACGTGGCAGGGCCGCGTCTTCGACGCGGGACTGATCCGCGATCTAGCCGCCGGGCTGGAGGCGCGCGGCGTGCTCGGCGAATGCGATGGCGTGCTGTCCGGCTATATCGGTTCGCCCGAGATCGGCGCGGCAATCCTCGATTGCGTTGCCACCGTGCGGCGTGCCAATCCGGCGGCGCATTACTGCTGCGACCCGGTGATCGGCGACGTCGGCAAGGGCGTTTTTGTGCGCGAGGGCGTCGAGGCGTTCATGCGCGAGAAGGCGATGCGCCTCGCCGACATCGTCACGCCGAACCATTTCGAGTTGGGCCGGCTCACGGGCCGCGAGAGCCGGACGCTGGTGCAGGCGCGGGAGGCGGTCAAGGCGCTGCACGATCTCGGGCCGCGCACCGTGCTCGTGACGTCGCTTTGCGTCGGCGACACGCCGGCCGACGCCGTCGATCTTCTCGCCTCGGACGAGACCGGCCAGTTCCGCCTGCGCACCCCCAAGCTCGATGTCGCAGCGAACGGCGCCGGCGATGCGATCGCCGCGATGTTCTGCGCGCACTATCTGCGCAGCGGCCGCATCGACGAGGCCGTCTCGCGCGCGGCCTCAAGCGTGTTCGGCGTCCTGGGGAAGACCGCCGAGACGGGCGCGCCGGAAATCCAGCTCGTTCTGGCGCAGGACGAGATCGTCAATCCGAGCCGCGTGTTCGCGGCGGAAGCGCTATGAATGTCAGCCATCGTATAAATTGATGATGCGTCGCGCTGCGACAGGGGTAGATTGCCGCGCTCTCAAGGGGACGACGACATGAAGCGCCGCTATGTCACGCTCGACGTGTTCACCGACCGCCGCTTTGCCGGCAATCCGCTCGCCGTCGTGCTCGAGGCCGATGGGCTCGGCACCGAGACGATGCAGGAGGTCGCCAACGAGTTCAATCTGCCCGAGACCGTGTTCGTGCTGCCGGCGGAGGACAAGAAGCATCGCGCGCGCTGCCGCATCTTCACGCCGAAGCGCGAATTGCCGTTCGCCGGCCACCCGACCGTCGGCACGGCGGTGCTGCTCGCCTCGCTCGACACGGCCAAGGGCGAGAAGCCGGGCGAGTTCGTGCTGGAGGAGAAGATCGGGCTGATCCGCTGCCGCGTGAAGGCGGATGCCGGCGGCGGTGAGGCGTCGTTCGCGCTGCCAATGATGCCGTCGGAAGTGACGGCGCCGCCGCCGAACGAGACTCTTGCCGCGGCGCTCGGTCTCGACGTCGCGGACATCGGCGCCGGCGATTTCGCGCCGAGCTGCTGGAGCGCCGGCAACCCGTTCCTGTTCGTCCCGCTCGGCTCGATCGACGCGGTGCGCCGCGCGTCACCCGACCTCGCCGCGTTCCGGGCGCTGGCGCCGAGCTTTCCGGGCCTGTTCGTGTTCTCGCGCGAGACGGCAGAGAAGGGCAACGATTTCCATGCCCGCATGTTCGCGCCGGCAATGGGCATCATGGAGGATCCGGCGACCGGCTCGGCGGTGGCGGCCTTCGCCGGCCTGCTCGGCCGCTTCGGCGGCTATGGCGACGGCGATCATGCGGTCGCGATCGAGCAGGGCTACGAGATGGGCCGGCCGAGCCTGATCCGCCTCGGCATGACACGAGTCGCCGGGCAGTTCACCGCGGTCACGGTCGGCGGCAACGCCGTCATCGTCGCCGAGGGCGCGATCGAGGCTTGACGCCGCGGTAATCGTCGCGTCGATTGCCGGCGATGAGCGAGCCCACCATCTTCGACGTCGATCGCCTGGACCTGCGTTTCACGCCTAAGGCGTGGCCCTTTGCGACGGAGCGCCGCGCCGAAATCGACGCGTTTTTCGCCGCGCGCCAGCGCGAGAAACCGGCGCTGTGGAACGGCCGCGTGCTGCTCATGCACCGCCACGGGCTGAGCGGCGGCGCATTCCAGGGGGACTATCTCGAGACCGACTATGCGAGTTTCCTGGCGTGGCGCTCCTGGGCGCCGCCGAACGACGGCATGCACGACTGTTTTGGCGCCGCCGCGCTCGTCTCGGCGGACGGCGCCGTGCTGCTCGGCGTCATGGGCGAGCACACCGCCAATGCGGGGCACATCTACTTCCCGGCCGGTACGCCCGATCTGAGCGACATCGTCGGTGACAAGGTCGATCTCGCCTTGAGCGTGGAGCGCGAGCTCAAGGAGGAAACCGGCATTGAGCTGTCCGAGCTCGCGGTCGCGCCCGGCTGGACCGCGGTCGCGGACGGACAGTTGATCGTCATGATCCGGGCCTTACGCAGCCGCGCCGCCGCCGAGGTGCTGCGTGCGCGCATCCTTGCGCATCTCGCCCGTGAGGCGCAGCCGGAACTCGCCGACATCCGCGTCGTGCGCGGCCCGGCCGATTTCGATGCGGCAATGCCGGTTTTCGTCACCGCTTACCTCGCGCGGTTCTTCGCCGACGGCCTTGCCAGCCGGCCCGCTTCGGCGTGAACTGGCGGCCATGCTCGAGAAGCTCGCCAAACAGTTCCGCATCGACAAGCCGAAGCACTTCCGCATCGCCGACCACGATCCGGCGGACTGCGCCGGGCTGACCATGGACAAATCGGAGGCGAAAGCGATGCTCGCCGCCGGCATCGAGCGGCTGACCGATTTGCAGCAGCGGCTCTATGCCGACAATCGCTGGTCGGTGCTGATTGTGCTTCAGGCGATGGACGCCGCCGGCAAGGACTCGCTGATCAAGCACGTCATGAGCGGCGTCAATCCGCAGGGCGTCGACGTGCGTTCGTTCAAGCAGCCGAGCGCGGAAGAGCTCGACCACGATTTCCTGTGGCGGATCGGCAAGGCCCTGCCGTCACGCGGCCGCATCGGCATCTTCAACCGCTCGCACTACGAGGAAGTGCTGGCGGTGCGCGTGCATCGCGAGCTGCTCGAGCGGCAGAACCTCCCGGACAGTCTCGCCGAGAAGAAGGTCTGGAAGCACCGCTTCGACGACATCCGCGCCTTCGAGCAGCATCTCGCGCGCAACGGCACGGTGGTACTCAAGTTCTTTCTCAACGTGTCGCAGGAAGAGCAGCGCAAGCGCTTCCTCGAGCGGCTCGACGAGCCGGACAAGCGCTGGAAGTTCTCGATGGGCGACATCGAGGAGCGCAAGCTCTGGCCGAAATACATGGCGGCCTACGAAGAGGCGATCCGCGAGACGAGCCGTGACGACGCGCCCTGGTACGTCGTCCCGGCCGACAACAAGTGGTTCACGCGTCTCGTCGTCGCCGCCGCCGTAGTCGCGACGCTTGAAAAATTGAAGCTCGAATATCCGAAGGTGACGGGCGCCGCGCTCAAGGATCTCGACAAGGCGCGCAAGGCTTTGACGGCAGAGAAAGACTGATGGACCCGAGCGAGGGCGTGGGCTCGAAGGCACTTTCTCTCAGGAGGCCTCGCTTCGGCTCGCGCTAGCGGCCCATGCGTTGCGCCAGTTTCCGGTCGAGCTCGGGCAAGAGAACGATGCCGTCCTGATCGCTGCCGGATGAATGCACGACGATCCAGGTACAGGGCTTTCCGCTTTCGTTGCTGGGTGCGTGCGGCATGTCGGCGGCAACGAAGCATTGCTCGCCCTGGCGCACCAGGACGCGCTTCTCCAGGCTCTCGCCGTAGTAGACGACACATTCGCCCTCGAGCATGAAGGCAATGGTCTCGATTCCGTTGTGATAATGGGCCTTGGCGACGATGCCGGGCGGCATCGGCAGAACGTTCATGCAGATTTTCTGCGCGCCGACCGTTTCGGCGGACGCTCCCGCACCGTACTGGAAGCCTTGCTTGCCGACGTAGGTCTGGCCCGGTTTTATGATTGCGACGCCGTCGTGCTCTGACGCAGACATGACCCCTCCTGAATGACGACAGGCCATTCTATGCATCAAATGAAGAGGCTGCCAGAGAGCCTTCAGACGCGCTCAAAAGGGCGCTTCGGCCGGTCGCCGCGCCATCGGCGCCGCCGATTGTCTAGGGCGTCTTCTTGTTGGACGAGCGAAATTTGAACCAGACAAACAAACCAAGCACCACGACTGCCGCCGCAAGCACCGTCGCGAAAGTGCCGGTGTCCATGAGCATTGCTACGTCCTCCCGCCGCTATTTCTCGCTCTTTAACGATGTACCAGTTTTAAAAACGCATAGGTGGCGCCGGCAAAAATAAAGTCGCGCGACCGACCCAATGTGGGGAAGCGCTCTTACCAAATACCGGGAAGCAATCGATAGCGGACGCGCGCGCAGTACTCGGTGTAGCCGGGCAGGTCGCGCCGCAGGACGCGCTCCTCATCGATGAGACGCCAGACGAGCGCCGCGAAGGCGGGGATCACGAGCAGCAGCGCCCAGTATGAGCCAAGCGCGAGCGGCATCGCGATCAACAGCGGCAGTGCGCCCATGTACATTGGATGACGCACCACGCCGTAGAGGCCGGTCGAGATCACTTTCTGCCCGTGTTCGACGCGTATGGTCGCGGCTGCGTAGCTGTTCTCTCTCATCACGAGAAAGAAAATGACGAAGCCGGCGACGATCGCGAGATCGGCGAGGATCGTCAGCCAGGCCGGTACGTCCGACCAATGGAAGCGGCGGTCGAGGCCCGGCAGCACCAGCATTGCGAGGAGCACGATCGAGAGGATGCCGATGGCGATCCGCTGCGCCGGCTCCTTCTCGGCGCGCGGGCCAACCTCCATCCGCCGTTCGACCAGCGCCGGATCGTGGACGACGAAATAGAGGCCCATCGTGACCGTCAGGGCGACGAAGACGGCGAGGAAGAGCCACGCCTGCCAATAGCGAACCGTGCCGGCCGGCCCGAACACGAGCAGCGCCATGACGACGAGGAAGGCGATCTGGCGCGGCCAGGCCTTGCGGAAGAGGGCGGCGGTTCGCTGGTCCATCAGGCTTCCTGAACCGACAGCAATGCTGTCCTAATTATCCCTTGATTCAGCCCCGGAGCATCCCTAGAACCGGGGCTCGCCAGCGGTTAACGCGCGCTTCACCGGCGCACGTCATCATAACCGCCGAAGCAGCAGAGGGTTTTCGTTAGGCCATGTCGACGCGCCACGATATCTGCGCGATCGAGCGGACGGCTCCCAAAGCCGGCGCCGCGGCCACCCTCATTCTGGGCTCGCTCCTTCTCCTTATCAGCCCCTGAGGGCCGGCAGGGCTTTGCGCCTGGGCACTCGGGGGGACTGACGGAGACACCCCTTAGGAGCGCCCATAGCGGCGCGTGAGCTTTAGAGAAGGACCACCACCATGAGTACGACCGCCAAGTCCGACAAGGACCGCGTCGTCATCTTCGACACCACCTTGCGCGACGGCGAGCAGTGCCCCGGCGCGACCATGACCCACGAAGAGAAGATCGAGGTCGCTGAGCTCCTCGACACGATGGGCGTCGACATCATCGAGGCCGGCTTCCCGATCGCCTCGGAAGGCGACTTCGCCGCCGTCAACGAGATCGCCAAGCGCGCGAAGAACGCGGTCATCTGCGGCCTGTCGCGCGCCGCCTTCAAGGACATCGACCGCTGCGCCGAGGCGATCAAGCCGGCCAAGCGCAAGCGCATCCACACGTTCCTCTCCACCTCGCCCGTGCACATGAAATACAAGCTCCAGAAGGAGCCGCACGAGGTCTACGAGATGGTGATCGCGCAGGTGACGCGCGCGAGAAGCCACACCGACGACGTCGAGTGGTCGAGCGAAGACGGCACCCGCACCGAACTCGATTTCCTCTGCCGCTGCGTCGAGGCGGCGATCAAGGCCGGCGCCACCACGATCAACATCCCCGACACGGTCGGCTACACCGTGCCGGAGGAATATTTCGAGCTGTTCAAGACGGTGCGCGAGCGCGTGCCGAACTCCGACCTCGCGCGGTTCTCGACGCACTGCCACAACGATCTCGGCATGGCGGTCGCCAACTCGCTCGCCGGCGTGAAGGCCGGCGCGCGGCAGATCGAATGCACCATCAACGGCATCGGCGAGCGTGCGGGCAACGCCGCGCTCGAAGAGGTCGTGATGGCGATGAAGGTCAGGAACGACGTGTTGCCGTACTGGACCAACATCGACGCGGCCATGCTGACGCGCGCCTCGAAGCTCGTGTCGGCGGCGACCTCGTTTCCGGTGCAGTACAACAAGGCCATCGTCGGCCGCAACGCCTTCGCGCACGAGAGCGGCATCCATCAGGACGGCATGCTCAAGAACGCGCAGACCTACGAGATCATGACGCCGGAATCGGTCGGCGTGAAGCAGACCTCGCTGGTCATGGGCAAGCATTCGGGCCGCCACGCCTTCGTGCACAAATTGGAGGAGTTGGGCTATCAGCTCGCCGCCAACCAGCTCGAGGACGCCTTCGTGCGCTTCAAGGCGCTGGCCGACAAGAAGAAGCAAATCTACGACGAGGATATCGAGGCGCTGGTCGACGAGGAGATCGCCACCGCGCACGACCGCGTCAAGATCGTGTCCATGACGGTGATCGCCGGAACGATGGGGCCGCAGACCGCGACCTTGACGCTCGACATCGACGGCAAGCAAGAGACGACGCAGGCGACCGGCAACGGTCCTGTGGATGCGATCTTCAACGCGATCCACGCGCTGGTGCCGCACGAGGCCAAGCTCGAGCTCTATCAGGTGCATGCCGTGACCGAGGGCACCGACGCGCAGGCCGAGGTCTCGGTGCGGCTCTCGCATGACGGCCGCTCCTTCACCTCGCGCGGCGCCGATCCGGACACTTTGGTCGCCTCGGCGAAGGCCTATCTCGGCGCGCTCAACAAGATGACGAGCAAGCGCAACAGGACGCCGGCGGTCGAACGGCGCATCCACTCGCAGGAGGCCGGCTGAGCCGGCTTATCGGGCAGTGCAATTGACGCAGCGGCCGCGTGAATACGCGCCCGCTTCTTTAACTTTTGAGTAACTTTAAAGCCCTAACCGGTGCGAATGGCTTTGCCACCGTCAATTTTGTTCCTGCGGAACCCAAAAATCATATTTTGCCCGCATTTCGCACGTCTTGAGGGCCGATTGTCACGGTACTTCCATAGCCGCGGCCAGGGCGAGTGAGCCGGCTGCGCTCCTTAGTTCGGAACACGGGGAACTCACCAGGATGAAGAATGTACTCTGCGCGGGCGCCATCGCGCTCGCGATGACCGGTCTGTTGCCGACGCTCCCGGCCACCGCAAGCGAATATGGAAACTACGCCGCGCAGGGCGTGGCGGCCACGATCAACATCGGCCGCATCAAGAGCGCGCTGCATCTGCGTCCGGACCAGGAGCGTTACTGGCCGGCGGTCGAGGCGGCGCTGCACGCGGTCGCCAGGCGCCAGCAGGCCTCGAACGAGCAGGCGGGTCTCGTGCGTCGCATCAGCAACCGCGTCGTCTCGGTCGTCCTCGACAATGCCGCGATCGCGCGCGTCGCCGCGGCAGCGCGTCCGCTCGCTGCCGTGCTCGATCAGGAGCAGATGCAGGCCGCCTCCGGCCTCGCCAACGAAATGGGATTGGGCCCGGTCGTCGCCGCATTGCGGTAACCGGTTGTCCGAGCATTGAAATGATCAGGACGGTAGCATCGCTACCGTCCTTTTCGTCTTGAACCTCCCCGACATTTATGGGCAATTGCCCCGCTTGCCGGGATACCGGTTTAGTGCCACTTTGCGGGCACAAAGCCTTATAAAGCCCCCTCATTCGGGGGGTATAGCGGGAGGAAATCGAGAATGCGCAAACTGATAGTTGCGGCTGCAATGGCGGCTGCCGTTTTGGCGTCCGGCTCGGCCATGGCCCAGAGCCCGATCATCATCAAGTTCAGCCACGTGGTCGCGAACGACACCCCGAAGGGCAAGGGCGCGCTGAAATTCAAGGAACTCGCCGAGAAGTACACCAACGGCAAGGTCAAGGTCGAAGTCTACCCGAACTCGACGCTCTACAAGGACAAGGAAGAGATCGAGGCCCTGCAGCTCGGCTCGGTGCAGATGCTGGCGCCGTCGACCGCCAAGTTCGCGCCGCTCGGCGTGAAGGAGTTCGAGGCGCTCGACCTCCCGTGGCTGTTCAAGGATGACGCGACCTACGACGCGGCCATGAAGGGCCCGGTCGGGAAATGGCTCTTCAAGAAGCTCGAGGCGAAGGGCATCAGCGGCCTCGCTTACTGGGATAACGGCTTCCACATGGTCTCGGCCAACCGGCCGCTGATCCATCCGGCCGACTTCCAGGGCCTGAAGGTCCGCATCTCGGGCTCCAAGATCGCCGACCGCTACTTCCGCGACATGGGCGCGATTCCGCAGATCATGGCGTTCTCGGAAGTCTATCAGGCGCTTCAGACCGGTGTCGTCGACAGCTGCGAGAACACGCCGTCGAACTACCTGACGCAGAAGTTCCACGAAGTGCAGAAGGACATCACGGTGTCCTATCATGCGCACCTGCAGTACGCTGTGATCGTCAACTCCAAGTTCTGGAACGGCCTGCCGCCGGATATCCGCAAGGAACTCGACAAGGCGATGGCCGAGGCGACCGATTACACCAACTCGATCGCCGCGCAGGAGAACAAGGACGCGCTCGAAACCATCAAGAAGTCGGGCAAGACCACGCTTCACTACCTCACCGATGCGCAGAAGGCCGAGTGGCAGAAGGCGATGCGGCCGACCTATACATGGGCCAAGGGCCGTGTCGGTCAGGAAGTGCTCGACCTGATCGCCAAGGAACTGCACGTCCAGATGTAAATCAGGCGGCGTTCAGCCGCCGTCGCGCCGATCGGACCGGGAGTGCATGCACTCCCGGTCCCAACGTTCTTGTGGGGGGAACGTCCTGTGGGGAAAGTGCTGTCTCGCGCACTCGATCATCTCGAAGAGTGGCTGATCGCCGCTCTTATCACCGCTGCGACCTTGCTGATCTTCGTCGCCGTGCTGCACCGTTACGGCACCGGTCTGTCCATCGACTGGGCGAAGTGGTCGACCGCGCACGGCCTGACGACCCTCGCCGCGATTCTGACTGCGATCTTCCAGTGGCTCGCCGCACGTGACCTGTCCTGGGCGCAGGAACTCTGCATCTACATGTTCATCTGGATGGCCAAGTTCGGCGCCGCCTACGGCGTGCGCACGGGCATCCACGTCGGCGTCGACGTCCTGGTGAACATGCTGCCGGCCGGCTCGCGCCGCCGCGTCATTACCTTCAGCCTGCTATGCGGTGCGCTGTTCACGGCGATCGTCGCCGCCTTCGGCGCCTCGTTCGTCGCCCAGATGTGGCTGACCGGGCAGCAATCGAACGATCTCGAAGCGCCGATGTGGATCGTCTATCTGGCGATTCCGCTCGGCTCGGCGCTGATGTGCTTCCGCTTTTTGCAAGTCGCCTGGGTCTATTACTGGACGGGTGAGCTGCCGCACCACGACGCGGCGCAGGTCGAAGGCATCGAGGTCGCCGAAGGCGTGCTGGCCGATGGCCTGCATCCGGCCGATGCGCCCGCGCCGGCGGTGCGCCACGAGGGCTTCAGCCCGCTCAGCCTGATCCTGATCCTGCTGCCGATCCTCATCGCCGGCATCTGCTTCGCACACGCCGGGCACCTGATCGTGCTGCCGCAGTTCATGCGCGTCGTCATCGTGTTCGGCCTGTTGCTGGCACTGATGGTGACCGGCATGCCGGTGTCGATCGCGCTCGGCCTCACCGTGCTCACCTTCATGTTCACGTTGACCGACGTGCGCACGGAATCGGTCGCGTTGAAGCTGTTCACCGGTCTCGAAAGCTTCGAGATCATGGCGATCCCGTTCTTCATCCTCGCGGGCAATTTCCTGACCCATGGCGGCGTCGCCCGGCGCATGATTCATTTCGCGACGACGATGGTCGGCCATTGGTACGGCGGCCTGGCGCTCGCCGCGGTGCTCGCCTGCGCCCTGTTCGCCGCGATCTCCGGTTCTTCGCCGGCGACGGTCGTGGCGATCGGCTCTGTGATCCTGCCGGCCATGGTGGCGCAGGGCTTCCCGAAGCGCTTCGGCGCCGGCGTCATCACCACCTCCGGTTCGCTCGGCATTCTGATTCCGCCGTCGATCCCGATGGTGTTGTTCGCGGTCTCGACCAACTCGTCGGTCGGCAAGCTGTTCATCGCCGGCATCGTGCCGGGCATTGCGCTCGCGACCATGCTCGGGGCCACGACCTGGTATCGCGCCTGGCGCAACGACTATCCGCGCATGCCGAAGGCGACCTTCCGCGAGCGCGTGAAGGCATTCCGCGATTCGATCTGGGGCCTGGCGCTGATCGTGATTGTGATCGGCGGCATCTATTCGGGTCTGTTCACGCCGACCGAGGCCGCGGCGGTGAGTGCCGTCTATGCATTCGTGGTCGCGGTCTACGTCTACAAGGACCTGCGGCTGCGCGACGTACCGCGGGTGCTCTTGTCGTCGGCGAACCTCTCCGCGATGATCCTCTACATCATCACCAACGCCGTGCTGTTCTCGTTCCTGATGACCTACGAGAACATCCCGACCGAGTTGGCGCAGTGGATGATCGATCAGGGCTTCGGCTGGGTCGGGTTCCTGCTCATCGTCAACGTCCTGCTGCTGCTCGCCGGCAACGTGATGGAGCCGTCATCGATCATCCTGATCATGGCGCCGATCCTGTTCCCGGTGGCGATAAAGCTCGGCATCGATCCGGTGCACTTCGGCATCCTGATGACGGTGAACATGGAGGTCGGCCTGTGCCATCCGCCGGTCGGCCTGAACCTCTACGTCGCCTCCGGCATCGCCAAGATGGGAATTACGGAGCTCACCATAGCCGTGTGGCCGTGGTTGCTGACGATGCTGGTGTTCCTCGGCATCGTCACCTATTGGGAAGGCCTGTCGACCTTCCTGCCGCGTCTGCTCGGCATGTGAATTGATAAAAAGGTCGCAGGCCAGCCGCAAAAGTTAAGAGTTCATGTATCGGCGTTCGATGAACGCCGGTACATCTACATTGCAAGCCCGTAATCTCTGTCCAAACTTTAACTTGATAAGGCAGGGCCGCGGCCCTCTGCTTGAGCCACGTTCAATTCGCCATTGGAGGTGGCTTATGTGGAAAACTGTTCTTGCCGGCACAACCGCGCTTGCGATCGCCGGCGGCACGCTCGCCTACGCACAGGGTCCCGGCCAAGGTCCGGGATTTGGGCCGCGCGGCCCGCACTGGCGCGCGAGCGCGGCCGACATGGGCGCGTTCACCGACGCCCGCGTCGCCGCGTTGCATGCGGGCCTCAAGCTCAACGCCGACCAGGAGAAGAACTGGCCGGCGGTCGAGACCGCGCTGCGCGAACTCGCCAAGGTACGGTCGGAGCGGCTTGCGGCGCGCGCCAGCGCCGAGAAGCCGAAGGATCCGATCGAGCGGCTGGCGACGCGCGCCGACGCGATGGAGACCCGCGGCGCGGCGCTGAAGAAGCTCGCTGATGCCGCCGCACCGCTCTACAAGGGCCTCGACGACGCGCAGAAGCATCGCTTCATGGTGCTGGCGCGGACCGAGCACGTGTTCGGCGGCGGCTGGCGGCGCCATGGACACGGCCACGGCCATCACCACGGTCCACGCGGTGAGGGCTGGCGGCACGATCGCGGCCCCGGCGCAGGCCCGATGGGTCCCGACAACGCCCCGCGTCCGCAGTAAGAGCTTCGGAACAGCAGGCAGCGGCGGGTGCGGCGTCCCCGGCCAAGTCTTCCGCGCGCCTAAGAAGCCGCCGGGTCATCCCGGCGGCTTTTCTTGTGTTCACGGGTACTTAGAGGAGAGACGAGGGGGCTTGCCGTGCTGGACACGGCCACCCACCTTTGCTACACGAGCCGCGTCCGAACGGCGCCCTGCGTTTTTTCGGACATCGGGGCCTCAAGCTCCGGGCGCATAGCTCAGTTGGTAGAGCAGCTGACTCTTAATCAGCGGGTCCAAGGTTCGAATCCTTGTGCGCCCACCACTCTTCAGCGCACCAGTGGCGCTTTTTTAGCAGTGGCCGGAATCCTCGGCAACGCCTTAGGCTCGCTATAGGCTCTTGTAGCCGCCTGTATGGATCTGGCCATCAATCGATGGGCCGGATGCACAGCGGTTCTATCCACACCTCCCGGAAAGCCACTGGCGCCGTCATGCAACAATTAGAGGTGTGAAATCGATATTGGCGGTTCTGGCCGGCCTTATAGCCATAGTAGGGGTGCACCGGGCTAACCAGCCGGCGCCGATACCCAGTCAGGCCGCAGCGGTCGTCGTTGCGACTGCGGAACCTGCCCCTACTTCGAGCGCAGTCATAGCGCCGACCACACAAGTCCAACCTCCCATTACTCAGTCAGTCGCCGCGAAATACCATCCGGCAAAGGAGCCTTCGTATATCACGCAAGGGGAACTGACCGCTCAGTTGGCTGCGCTGAGCCAAGCACTCCAGGCCCAAATAGAGAAAGCGAATTCATCGACGGCGACTACCGCCGTCGTGCCGGAAAATGTTGCGGCCAACGGCAATCCGGATAATCCTTATGGCGCAGGGCAGCGCATTAGCACGCTGACCGACGTCACCATCACAAATCCCATCATCTCTGGTCTAAGCGCTTCCGCCATTCCCGACCTTTCGGGAACGTACCTCGCCCTTAGCGGGGGAACCGTCTCCGGGACGCTCAACGTCTCTACACTCGCGGCCTCTACAACGAGCTATACAAATGTAGTAGCTGCGAGCGCGACGACGACGAACGCGACTTCGACTACTTCATTCGCTACGACCGCTTCGTCGACAAACCTTTTTGCCCAAGCGGCGCAGATCGGCTCGCTCACCCTCGGCAATCTCTCTGGGTTTCTCAAGGCAACTGCAGGCGCAGTTTCAACCGCGTTGGTTAATCTCACGTCCGACGTTACAGGCGTGCTGGCGGTAAGCAACGGTGGCACTGGATGGGCTTCGGTTGCGAGTGGCTATCTCACGTTCGGAAACGGATCGTTGGCTCTCGCCACGAGTTCCGGTCTCTTTTGGGACAATTCAAATAGCAGGCTCGGCGTGGGAACGACCAGTCCACAAGGCCGGCTTTCAATAACAAGTTCGGGGTCTACCAGCGGCACGGCATTTCTGGTTGCCAACAGTTCGAACTCCCCAATCCTGACCGTACTCGACAGCGGGACCATTTCCTTTGCGCCATCCATGACTGGCGCCTCGGGCGGTAATACTGCCGTACAAAATATTGTGGCGGCCCAGCCGTCGGGCACAGTCACCGGCACCTACACCGGCTTCCGTACCAGCATGGGATACAACTCCGCGAGCAATACTTCTGGAGCGGTTACCGGCATTCAAGGCGTCGGCAGACTTTACAGCGGCGTCGCAAATCAGACCCAGGGGATCTACGGCATCGCGGAGTTTGACGGCACGGGCATCAACACGGGTAGTCTCTATGGCGGCCGCTTCCAATCGCAAGTAACGAGCACGGGGGGCATAACGCATGTCATCGGTGTAAAACTGGACGGGCCCTCCATCGCATCGGGCGCGACTGTAGATCAGACTTTCGGGCTTTATGTTCAGGACCTCAACGCTGGGAATTTTGGTACTGTCACCGGCAACAGCGCGGCCGTTCAGATTGAAGGAGCAGGACCGAATAATGCGATTGGCTTTTCCGGTGCTGGAGGATCAGGTGTAAATAGCAAAATCTATTCTTCGGCAGCCAACCAGCTTAATATCGAAGCATCTTCGAACCTGTTCCTCAACTCGCTTGGCGGAAACGTAGGCATCGGAACATCGTCTCCTGGAACAAAACTTGATGTTCGTGGGTCGGCGGGTGCGTTATCCGACACGTCCAGCGGCATTGCCTTTGTCGGAACAGGCATGTCCAAACTTCAAATCGGCTACGACAGCACCGTTGGAAACGGCTATGCATGGCTGCAGGCTTCAAAAAATTCAAGCACTTGGTCGAATCTCATTCTTAATCCGAATGGCAACGGACGCATCGGAATCGGCACAACATCACCCGAAACAGTTTTTGATGTGCGTGGCAGTGGAGCGGCTCTCTCAAACAGCGCGAGCGGCATTGCCTTTGTCGGAACAGGCATGTCCAAACTTCAAATAGGATATGACACCAGCACCACGAGGGGGTACGCGTGGCTTGCCGCAACCAAGGATTCTGGTACTTGGTCTGACTTGGTGTTTAACCCGACCGGCACTGGCAAGGTCGGAGTCGCCACAACCTCTCCCTGGCGCACCCTCTCAGTCACCGGCACGGTCGGTTTCGATGGGCTCACGGGGAACTTCGGCGCAGGATCGCTTTGTCTCACTGCCAACAAGGAGGTGGTCTACAACTCCGGCTCGGATAGCTGTCTCTCGTCGCTTCGCTCTACCAAGCACGACATAAACGCGCTCATGGTTGACGCTGCGGCCCAAGTTCTCGCACTCAACCCCGTGTCGTTTATCTATAACAACGATGCCTCCTCAACCGTGCGATACGGTTTTATCGCCGAAGACGCGGCGGCGGTAGATAGCCATCTGGCCACTTATGATCAAAGCGGCAATCTAAGTGGCGTCGATGATCGCGGGCTTTTGGCCGTTATCGTCAAAGCACTCCAGTCCCTAATTACGAAAGTAGACGGATTTGCTCTCAACATCGTCAGCGCACACATCTCGGTGACCGTGGGCGATTTTGATACGGTGAATGCCAACAAGGCGAATGTCGGAGAGTTGTGTATAGGCGCCACCTGTGTCACCGAGATTCAACTTAAAACCTTGTTAGCAAATGCGAGTGCTCATGCGGATAGCGGCAATACGGGCACCGAAAGCGCTTCAAGCTCTGTGGCGGTAGATACCACCCCGCCCATTGTCTCCATAACGGGTGCCAACCCAGCAACGGTCAATGTAGGTTCGACGTACGTCGACTTCGGCGCCACGGTCACCGACGACGTCGACCAAAATCTCGGCTATAAGACATTTCTCAACGGCACTCTGGTATCAGACATTGTAGTCGACACCTCGGCAGCTGCGACCGATACTATCGATTATGTGGCTACCGACAGCGCTGGCAACACGGCGACGTCGACACGAACGGTCATTGTTGATGCGGCTGTGGCAACCTCCTCTCCGCAATAGGCGAGTGCCGTTACGTCCGAAAGAATCGCATCAGCTCCCCGTGAGCGAAGATGTCGCCGCCAAAGACGGCTGAAAGGGGCCTTCGTAATTCGCCGATCAAGGTCATATCTTCGATATCGCGTTTGACCCTAATGGCAGCCTGCGCCATTTTTGGGTCACGCAGTACGTCTCGTCCGCGCGGATCAACGAGGTAGGTGCCCAACCCATGGTTTCGTGAGCCGCTTTCGATGATTGCATTGATGTGCTCGTCGAGAAAGCTGTAGCCGATCACCATGAGCCGTGTGCTGGGTTGGTTGAGGCAAGCGGAAAAATATTGCTGATAGGCTTGCAGCACTTGAAAGCGGCCGATTGCGGAGGTCTTGCTGCTTCCCATAATCAGGACCGGTTCTCCCGAGTCGGTGAACCAGTTGCTCGATCCATGAAGTTTGTAATAGGGCTGGAATCCGGCAGGGACCGAAAGGTCGCCGCTCGGTCGCCACTTAGCCATGGTCATGTCTGTGGGCCCAGTCGCCCCGGCCGGCGGCTGCCAGCGCATGCCCGGCATTACGACGCCATTCCATCTGCCCTGTGAAATGAAGGTCTGTTGGTAGTGAATCTCCAATAGTAGGTCTTGGTTGAGCGAGAAGATTGCGTCGAAGCGTGCAAGAAACCGTTTAACTGAAAACTC
>Ga0265342_10000714_pt1 | contig 34315 bp, 33 predicted proteins | sample 4CB327metaG_FD_203125 | JGI IMG/M metagenome (GOLD analysis project Ga0265342, IMG submission 203125) | Rhizosphere microbial communities from Carex aquatilis grown in University of Washington, Seatle, WA, United States - 4-CB3-27 metaG | ecosystem: Host-associated > Plants > Roots >... | reverse complement strand
ATGGCAAAAGCGAAATTTGACAGGACGAAACCGCACGTGAACGTCGGGACGATCGGGCACGTTGACCACGGCAAAACGACGTTGACTGCCGCGATAACGAAGGTGCTCAGCGACAAGGGCCTGGCGACATACGTACCGTACGATGAGGTGGCGAAAGCTTCCGAGTCGCAAGGACGGCGCGACCCGACAAAGATCCTGACGATCGCGGTCAGCCACGTGGAATATTCGACTGAAAAAAGGCATTACGCGCACATAGACTGCCCCGGGCACGCGGACTACATCAAGAACATGATAACCGGCGCTGCGCAGATGGACGGAGCGATACTGGTGGTATCGGCGACGGACGGCCCGATGCCGCAGACGAGGGAGCACATACTTCTGGCTCACCAGGTTAACGTTCCGTATATAGTTGTATTTTTGAACAAGTGCGACGTGGTGGACGACAAAGACCTGATAGACCTCGTGGAGATGGAAGTAAGAGAACTTCTTACGAAGTACCAGTTCCCCGGGGACAAGATACCTGTGATAAGAGGCTCGGCGCTAAAGGCGTTACAGGGCGACGCGGCTGGTGTTGAATCGATAATGAAGCTGATGGCTGCTATAGACGAGTACATACCGACGCCTGTGAGAGAGACGGACAAGCCGTTCCTGATGGCGGTTGAGGACGTATTCTCGATAACAGGGCGCGGGACAGTGGCGACGGGCAGGATGGAGAGAGGCAAGCTCAAGGTTGGGGACGCGGTGGAGCTTGTGGGAATAACGGACACGAAGAAGTCGGTAGCGACGGGGATAGAGATGTTCCGGAAGCTTCTCGACGACGCGCAGGCTGGCGATAACGTGGGAGTGCTGCTTAGAGGCATAGAGAAGAACCAGGTGGAACGCGGGCAGGTGATCGCGGCGCCGGGGACGATCAAGCCGCACAAGAAGTTCAAGGGGCAGGTGTACATATTGACGAAAGAAGAGGGTGGCAGGCACACGCCGTTCTTTACGGGATATCGTCCGCAGTTTTATTTCAGGACGACGGACGTTACGGGAGTGGCAAAGCTTCCGGCGGGGATGGAGATGGTGATGCCCGGCGACAACGTCATGATGGATATAGAGCTGATAGCTCCGATAGCGATGGAGACGCAGCTCAGGTTCGCCATAAGAGAGGGCGGGCACACGGTAGGCGCGGGAGTCGTCACGGAGATAGTGGAGTAACGTAAGAAATAAGCGGTAAGAAGGTCTTACAACTTAAAACTTACAGTTTACAACTAGTATTATAAGGATAATTAAATGGCCAAAGAAAGAGTAATTCAAATACTGGCGTGCAGCGTCTGCAAGGAAAGAAATTACACGTACGCGAAGGGCAGAAAAAAAGAAGGCAAGCTTGAACTGAAGAAATTCTGTCCCAGGTGCGTCAAACACACCCTGCACAAAGAAACGAAATAACAAAAAACAGCCATAAGTCGTAAGCTGTAAGTTATAAGTTAACCCAGGTCTTACGACATTTCTTACGGCTTAGTTCTTACAACATAATACCGTTAATATGTGGGAGCATAAGCTAATGGTAAACTTCCGGTCTCCAAAACCGGTCTTGAGGGTTCGAATCCTTCTGCTCCCGCTCTGCACCGCGTGGGGTGCGGGGCAAGCCGTGAACCCCGGGCGGTTCGCGGCCGCCGGCCGAACGGCATATTAAGTAATTGTTCCATAAAAGGATAAGCGATGAAAAATTTTTTTGAGCAGGCCGTCCAGTTCATCAAGGAAGCTTACGCGGAGTTAAAGAAAGTATCGTGGCTTTCAAGAAAAGAGGCCATTGCCTCTACCATAGTAGTGATAATAATAGTGATACTGGTTGCCATATTCGTGGGCTTCGTTGATTTCGTGCTCGCGAAAGTCCTGAGCGTAATACTCTAAATATATAACGAGGTAAAAAATGTCTAACAAATGGTACGTCGTTCACACCTATTCCGGCCACGAAGACCGCGTAAAATCGAGTCTCGAAAAAGCCGTCGCGAACCTCGGGCTTGCAGCGCGAATTTCGCAGATACTCGTTCCGACCGAAGAGGTCGTGGAGATCAAGCACAACAAGAAACATTTCAAAAAACGCAAATTCTTCCCGGGCTACGTTTTCGTCGAGATGGAGATAGACAACGAGACCTACTGGCTCGTGCGCAATACGGCGGGCGTAACCGGTTTTCTCGGAGGCGTCAAGCCGGTCCCGATGCCTGAGGACGAAGTGAAAAACCTCATCGACGCTACCAGTTCTCCCGCCGCTAAGCCGCGGCCGGCTATCACTTTCGAAAAGGAAGAGAACGTGCGGATCATAGAAGGGCCCTTCAAGCACTTCATCGGCGTGGTCGAAGAGGTTAATGAAGAGAGAGGAAAACTCAAGGTCATGGTCACGATATTCGGCAGGCCGACCCCCGTTGAACTGGACTTTCTCCAGGTGGAAAAACTATAATTATCAGTGATAAGCTATAAGCCGATAAGCGTTAAGTGAAGAAATGACAAGCCGTTGAAGACGTTTACTTACCGCTTACCGCATACCACTTACCGCTGTAGTGTAAAAGGAGTATTAAAATGGCAGTCAAAAAGAAAGTTAAAACACAGATCAAACTCCAGATCCCGGCCGGCAACGCGAATCCTGCGCCCCCGGTAGGTCCGGCGCTCGGCCAGCAGGGCGTAAACATCATGGATTTCTGCAAACAGTTCAACGCGAAGACCGCTTCAATGGAAGCTGGGATCACGATACCCGTCGTCATCACCGTTTTCGAAGACAGGTCATTTACTTTCATCACGAAGATGCCTCCCGTCTCCGCGCTCGTTAAAAAAGCCGCCGGCATCGCGAAAGCGAGCGGTGAACCCAACAAGAATAAAGTCGGCAAGATAACGAAAAAGCAGGTCGAGGAAATAGCGAAACAGAAACTGCCCGACCTCAACGCCAACGACCTCGAAGCCGCAAAGCTTATGGTCGAGGGAACGGCGCGCAGCATGGGCGTTGAAGTAGTAGAATAGTTCAGTGCGGACAAGTGATAAGCGGTAAGCGTTAAGTGGTAAGGTCTTACTTACGGCTTAAAACTTAAAGCTTATAACTAACTTAAATCGTGGGAGTCCGCCAAAGGCGGACGAAAAACCACAGGGAGAAATAAAATGAGCAAACGACTGACGGAAACATCGAAACTGGTGGACAAGACGAAGCTTTATGAGCTGGGTGAAGCGGTAAGTCTCGTCAAGCAAACGGCGAAGGCGAAATTCGACGAGACCATAGAGATACACATACGCCTCAGCATAGACCCCAAGAAAAGTGACCAGAACGTGCGCGGCACGGTCACTCTTCCCAACGGCATCGGAAAATCCAGGAAGGTCGCCGTTATAGCCAAGGGTGAAAAACAGAAAGAAGCCGAAAATGCCGGAGCGGACATCATCGGGGCTGAAGACCTCATCGAGAAGATACAGAAGGGCTTCATGGATTTCGACATCCTCGTCTGTACCCCGGACGTTATGAAAGACGCCTCAAAACTCGGCAAGATACTCGGCCCCAAGGGTATGATGCCCAACCCCAAATCCGGCACCGTGACCTTCGATATTGAGCGCACCATAAAAGAATTGAAACTGGGACGAGTCGAATATAAGAACGATTCTTACGGCATAATCCACTGCCCGGTAGGAAAGGCCTCCTTTGAAGCGGGAAAGCTTCTGGAGAATACCAAGACCCTGCTGGACGCTGTCATTCGTTCCAAGCCTTCTTCGTCAAAAGGCCATTACCTCAGAAGCATATCGGTATCGTCTACCATGGGGCCCGGTATCAAACTTGATCCTAACCAGAAATTCTAAAGATCATCTTCGCACGTAAATAGCAGCTTTAAAAACTGTCTCCGGATAGCTCCGGGACAGTTTTTTTATTCCCCGGGGGAAGGGAAATGTTTGCCGCGCGCCTGATAATCAAACGCCCGTTCATAACACTGACGATGCTCTACTGCGCCGTCCTTATAGTTCTCAACTATAGGGGCTTTTTTATTTCTCCCCCTCGCGGCGACGTGGCGCGTTTGATATCGGCTTCCTTTACGGAGGTGGCCGGGAGAGTGTCGGGCATTGCCGGGGACAACGGTTCAAAACAGGTCTTCACGCTCAAAGTTACTTCCGCCGGCGGGAGCCCCTGCCGCGGCACCCTGCTCGTTCACTACTTTGTAAAGGGAGACCGGGTCGAGCAGGGAGATCTAGTCAGTTTCGGCTGCGTGCTCGCGCGGCCTCCCGACGCGAAAAACCCGGGCGCGTTCGATTACGCGGCGTACCTGCGGCGGACGGGCATATACGCCGTCACCTATATCTCCTCCCTAGAAAAAACGGGCCGCGAAGCTCAGCCTTTTTACCTGCGCCTGGCGCAAGCGGCGCACGCTGATATGGTGGACACGATACAGAAAGCGCTCCCTCCCGCCGAATCCTCCGTGCTCATACCGATGCTCATAGGAGACAAGCAGACTTTGCCGGATGAAGAAAAGCGCGCCTTTACCGGCGCTGGCGTGATGCACACGCTCGTGGTGAGCGGTTTCAACGTCGCCTACGTCGCGGGGATATTCATACTGCTTTTCCGCGTGGTAGGGTTCAAGCGGAGGCATGCGTCGCTGCTCACCATGCCTTTTCTCATACTCTACCTGATGGTCACCGGCTACAGCCCGCCCGCCTTGCGCGCGACGGTAATGGCGTTCAGCATAATACTTTCAATGTCGCTCAACCGCGACTCGCTCATCTACCAGTCGCTCGCGCTCGCCGCCGCCGTCATTTTGATCTTTGACCCCCAGGCCCTCTTCAACGCGAGTTTCCAGCTTTCGTTCGCGGCGACGATAGGCATCGTCTACCTCTATCCGTTCCTGATGGAACCGTTCGGGAATTTCCCCCGCTGGTTCAGGGATACGGTTTGCGCGACGACGGCGGTATCCCTTGCGGCCCAGCTGGCCGTTATGCCCATCCTCGCCTGTTACTTCAACAGAATATCGCCCGCGGGCCTCATCAGCAACATACCCATAGTACCGCTTACGGGCATCGTCACCGGTGCGGGCATACTCTTGTACCTCGTCCATTTCATATCGTCCGGCCTGACCTGGCTGATTGCGTACTTCTCCTCGCTGCTTATGAAAGCGATACTGGCGCTGGTGCACTACTTCGCCGGCCTGCCGTACGCCACGATACACGTCGGCACGCCGGACCCGCGGGCTATGGCCGTCTACTATTTCTTTCTCTGGGGCGTAGCGCAGGCAAGGCGTGTACGGTATATGCCGCTTATACTCGCCTCCGGAGGCGCGTTCCTGGCCGCCGGGCTCTGCGTTCACCATCTGGCGGCAAAGGACAGGCTGGAGATAACGTCGCTTTACGCTGGCAGCGGCACCGCGGTGCACGTCTCATTCCCCGGGAATATACACTGGCTCATAGACTGCGGCAGGGAGAGGGACGGCAAGCGGGTATTGTGCCCTTATTTCTGGAGCAGGGGGATACGAAAGATAGATAAGGTTGTCGTCACGTCCGAAGACAGGAGACACTCGGGAGGGCTCAAAGACGTGACTGATAATTTCCAGGCGGAGGATGTAGTTTACCCGCGTTCCGTGGCGCGAGAGGAGCGGTACTTTATAGGAGGCAGTACGGTAACGCTGGTGCCTGTTAACGGGAAGCGCGCGAGTTCACTGAACGTCTTGATCGATTTCGCCGGCAAGAGGGCCGTTTTCACGCGCCCTGATCCGGCGGCAGAGAGCTCCTGTTACGCCGCGGACGTTGTTCATATTTCCTGCCGCGGAAAACAAGCCGGTATCCTGGCCCACCCGGGATCCCCCGGGCCGGGAGCGATTATCCTTTCCGGGAGCGTGCCGAAAGATATGGAAAACACCTTAGGGGTTCATCCTTTAAATAAATGCGGCGCTGTTTCGGTGTTGATGGCTTCGGACGGGATAAGTATAAAAGATTTCAGGGAAGGAAAAACTCCGCGGGACGGAGAAGAGGAGCGGGACTGAAACGACAGATCCACCCGCGCGAAGGCGCAGGACGGAGCCGGGCCCTTGATGGGATGAGTTTAAATGGAGCTCTCGGCGGTACGCGGGGTCTTGACCCATTTAAGGGAAGACCGGTTGAGGAGAAGGTTGAAAAATCCGTAGGTGAACGGCAGACAGCCGAAGAAAGGCGCCACAAGAAGCCCCACGAACGTCAGATACTCGCCCGCGATGCCGAAGCGCGGTTTTACCGCCGGCATCTGTATATAGCCCCTGCTCTTGCTCCTTTCGTAATAATAAAGGATGAACAGGAAGTAAAGGACGTTCATGGCTATGAAGAAAGCCTTGAGCTTGAACGTGAAAAAATGAGAGGTATCGATGATCCCGGTCAGCGAGGGAAGCAGGAGGCTTATCGAAACGAAAGAAATTATCTGGAAGAGCATCAGCGGTATGATCCCGTAAAAGAGCAGTCCCGAGAGTATGTAGAGCGCCGCTTTGCTGACTTTTTGCTTCATCAGGTTCTCGGTGATCTGAAGAAATCCCGTCGCCCAGCGCGCGCGCTGGAAGAAATAGGCTTTATAGTTTGGCGGGGTCTGTTCGGTGGTCACGTAAGGCAGGAATTCGGGCCACTGTTTTTCCTTCATATAGGCCCGTATGCCGAAATCCAGGTCTTCGGTCAGCGATTTAAGGTTGAAACCTTCCAGCTTGTAGAGGAGATTCTTGTCGACGAAAAAATTCGTGCCGCCTATGAAGGGCAGGTGCTTGAGCAGTATCGGCAGGAACCATTCGTGCGTTATTCCCTGAAATATGGCGTAGATCTTGTTTATGGCGCTTATCTGGAAATAGTTGCGTACCTGGATGACCGAACCCTGGAGCAGTATGCTCTTTTCGGGCTCCGTGATATATTTGTGCGCCACGTAGAGCAGAGTCCCCTTCTCCGGATGGCTGTCCGCGTCGAAAAAACCCACCACGTCCGTGTCGGCTTCGATAAAACGCATCGCCCAGTTCAGGGCGCGCGGCTTAGTAGAGGCGACGACGCGGCCTGTCAAAATGCCGGGATAGCAGCCGTCAAAATCCGGCGGCACGCTGACGTAGTCCACGAGCGCGGTATTATACAGTTTGTTGAGGAAGGCTTTTCTTTCCTCCACGAAGTGATGAGTGGTTTCGCAGGGACCGTTCTCTTCGAGTTCCTTGCCGTCCAGCGCGAAGAGTATCCTGACTTTATCCTTGGGGTAATCGATGTCGATCATCTTATTGATGGTCGCGGCGATTATGTCGGATTCATTCTTGGCGGCGATGACGAGCGTAAATTTAGGCAGCGGCCTGCCGTTCGCTTTCGAGGCCGTTTCGAGATCGCCGAGAGATAATTCCGTATTCCTTTTTTTTCTCCAGTGAAACACGTAAGAAAGGATAGCATACGTCAGGGTCTGGAAGAAGAACAAAGCCACGATCACGTTCGTGGCGACCACCGCACAAATAAAATATTTCATAATAACGCGATAACCTCGTTGTTAGTCGGATTGATGATCTTTCTATGAGTAGTGATAATCTGCATGAGAAGAGGCAATATAGCGCAGGAAAACGCAGTATACTATCAGAAAGATTCTTCTTGTCCAGCTGTTATTCTACATCATTTAGAAGCATTGGTCAATGAGGAGGCGGCACCGCCGGCCTTTTGCCGGGCGCTTATTCGTAAGCCCGTATTAATTATACCGCGCCGCCGCGGGCGCGCCCGTCGTAAAAAGCAAAAACGGAGCCCGGCGGAATGTTTCCGCTGGACTCCGTTTTATTCAAAATATTGTTCAGTGATCCCGCTCGCGGCTGCTTTAACACACTGCTCCCCGCGAAAACTGAACGGCACGGATCATTCGCCCTTAAGTCCGGGCGGTTTTACTGCTGCGCCGGGGGCGCGGCCGGAGTGGCGACCGGGTGCTTTTCCTGATAGATCTGCTTGCTGCTCTGGTTGAGATTCTTTCTCAGGCTCTGGCGCTGCTGGGCCGTAAGGGGTTTGCCCCCGTTGGCTTTGATCATCGCGCGCTTTTCCTGCTTGTCGCCTTTAATTTCCTGGCCCAGCTGCTGCCCCTGGGCCTTGGTCAATGTGCCGCTTTTCACGCCTTGCCGGATACGCTTGACCTGGTGTTTTTCCCTCGCGTTTATTACCGGAGTTTCGGCGAACACGCAGGAACCCGCCACAGCGACTACACATACCGCAATTGCCAAAATTCTTTTCAACATGATCCGCTCTCCTTTAAAAATAAAATGCCTTGCAACCGCTTTGATCTACGATCTCTTTCCTGCGCCCGGCCTCCTATCCGCTTCACCTCCTTGAGTTGTGGTGTCGTTTAGTTAGACAAAGCTGGCGCGAAAAGGTTTACATCACCACAACCACTTAATTCCGGCCGTGGTGTATACAGCCCCGGTGGAAAGGACGTTATAGCCGGCCTTTACCTGAAGGAAAGACAGGATATTGTAATATACGTTCAGCGTTGAAGAATCTTCCTCCGGCTGGGCCAGTACGTAGATGGTCCTTGACCAGTCGAACTCCACTTTAAGGCAGTCCCAGGGATTGACCGCGATCCCCGCGGAAGATATGCGGTCGGGAAATCCGTCTATTAGAGCCGTGGTGTTGCCAAAATTGGCGCTCTTCTCGATCTTAAGCGCGGACAGCTTGGCCAGCCTTTGAGAAAAAACCGCGACGTCACGGTCATAGGAATATTTAGAATAGCCCAACTCGAGGTCTACGGCCTGGAAAAGCGAGAAGGAGACCCCGGGGTCGACGTGAGACTGCTTGAGCGAATACCAGTCGGAGTGGTTGACCGCGGTGTAAACGACTTTACCTCTCTTTGTGAGCCGTTTCTGGTAGGTGTTGTAGTCTATAAGTTCCGACATAACATCCATATCATAGGAGAGGGAACACCCCCACGTAAAATTTCCCGGCTCTTTATCATTCTCGCCAGCCAGCCCGGCCGCGGTATCTTCCGCGGTACCCTTATCCAGCCCCCCCCAGTTTTGCCCTTCGGCGCTGTCGTAAGCGGCGCTGACTCCCCAGCCGGCGGATTTGGCGTCGTTTTGTTCCGGCGAGTCCGTGCCGCTCAGGCCGAAAGTGTAGTGTTCGGGAGATTTTACTGTGAGGGTTCCCGTGTAGATCTTTACGGGGTCCAGAGACGCGGAATTTGAACTGGTGGCCTGTTCAAAGCCCAGGCCGAAATTAACCTCTTTCGTGATGTTAGCGTCGAGATTCAAAACGCTGTCCTGGTAAGTTCCCGGCCCGCGGGTAGCGTCTATTTCGGCGTCAGCGGAAAGGGCAGGGGTGTAGAGGGAGAAAAATACGGCGAGCGTGAATCCATAAAACAACAGTATGGCGCGGTTCATTATGTAATATATTTATACTATAAACGCCGGGTTGTCAATGTTTTGTGACAAAAGACACAGAGCGTTTAACTAGGAAAGATTCTTGAAGCCCTCCAGCATCAGGGGAAGAATGGGGGCCGAAAAGGATATGCCCTTACCCGGAAGATACTCGTTATCTTTCAAATAAAAAGTGCGTATGTGGACGATCTTCGCGCCCTTGTAAACGCCTACGTAGCACCTTATCTTTTCATTGTCTTTCGCTTCGAACTCGAGGTTGAATTCGCTGCCCGGGTCTTTGATGTATTTTTCGAAGGCGGCAAGGATCGGCGGTATGTGCTTATACGAAAGCCAGATGCCTTTTCTGGTGGGTTTGGGCGCGGGCTCGTCCGGGTAATTGAAATACGTCCTGACATCGATCTTATTGTTCTTCAACACTGATATCTTTATTTCTTCTAGCTTGTTTTTGGGTATATTTGCGACCGGCGTCGCGTTCATAAAGATCACGTTCCTGTCTTCACGCACTCTCATTAGGCTCCCCCCCAAAAACAGTACTAAGTTTTAAGTTATAAGTTCTAAGTTTACAACTAAAAAAAATCTTAGGCCTTTTCTGAACTTACAACTTATAACTGGTTCGCTACCGCTTATCGCTTATTTTAATTTTGTCGTAAAAATCGAACGGCACCATCTTCCCGCCGCGGTACTCCAGCACCATCAGGTGCAGGTGAGTGGGAGACCTCTTCTCGTGCGCGGCCTGTCCGGTCCTGCCGACGGTCCCGAGCGGCGCGCCCCGTTTGATGAACTCTCCGCCCTTGACGAATATGTCCTTCAAATGCGCGTAATAGAAGAATTTATTGTCCCTCGAGCCGCTGAGCCAGATATAATTTCCGCCCCTGCCCGGATCGCCGGTCCGCCAGCCTTCGTTAACGGATAGGACGACGCAATCTTCCACGGCCACGGCGTTTACCGGCTTCAGGGTCCTGTCGTCGAGGCAATCCCGGTTCCTGTCTCTGATGAAAAGGTCGTGCGCGGGATGCCCGCCGTGCTTATTCCCGTCGAAGAAATCGTAGCCCTTTTTTCCGTAGGGGCCGTAATAAATAGAGGGCTTAAAATCATTTTTATCCGCCGCGCGTATGTCGTAGCCCTCCAGGGGAAAAGCCCACTCCCCGGCCGCGGCCGCCGCGCCGGCCGCGGACACGTAGCCGGAAAGCCCGGGGATCAGGGCCTCAAGCTCGCGCGCGGCATCTATTTTTGAGATCTTCCCGTCCCTGACACCGGTTTCCAGAGCCTGCCAGCTTTCTATCGGGCCGGCGAAAACAACCGCCGAAGGCCGGAGCGGTAAAAATACGCACAAGGACAGGAAAAATATTATTTTTTTCATTTTTGCAGACCCTATGGTATCTAATAATAATTATTTTTGCAACCGCCGGGGATTTTGGTATAATACTATTGATTTACCCGCCTCAGCGGCGGCCTGCCGTTGAGGCATTGCGGCCCGCGAAGGGGCAGAGAGGAGCGAATGAAAACCGCAGGGATCATCTATAACGACGAAAAACCCCGGGCGATCAAGGAAACCGGGAAGATCAAAAGCTGGCTGAAAAAACGCGGCTGCAAAGCGGTCGTGCTGCCCTCTTCGATCAAAAATATCCGCGGCCTTGATTTCGCGGTTTGCCTGGGCGGCGACGGCACGATGCTCAAGGCAAGCACGTTCCTCGCCCCGGCGGGCATCCCGGTGCTCGGCGTAAACCTCGGTTCCCTCGGTTTCCTTGCCGAGACCAACCCCGAGGAAAGCTGCGCTTTCATAGACAGGATACTCGACGGAGATTTCCAGGTCGAAGAGCGTTCGATGCTCTCCGTCAAGCTCAACCAGGGCGGAAAAACCCTCTTCCATACGGCGCTTAACGACTGCATGATCCATTCAGGAAATAACGGCAGGGTGATAACCGTTTCGGTCACGGTCAACGGCGATTTTCTCGCGGACTATATCGGCGACGGCCTCATCATCGCGACCCCCACGGGATCGACCGCTTATTCCCTGGCGGCCTCGGGCCCGATAGTGCACCCCCACCTTTCTATCTTCCTTTTGACGCCCATATGCCCCCACACCCTGACCCAGCGGCCGATGATAATCTCGTCCGGCCACACGCTCGGCATTGCGGCCGACTCTTCGACCGCCAGGGAAAAACCCGTCCTGTCCATTGACGGTCAGACGAGCTACTGGCTAAACTCCAGCGACAGGATAACCGTTTCTCTCTCAGAACACCCTCTAAAGCTCATTGTTAACCCGAAAAGAAAGTACCTTGATGTCCTCAGGGCGAAACTGAGCTGGGGCAAGAGAGGATAACTCGATTTATCCTCAATTTCAGATTTAAAATTTCAGATGCCGCATGTTAATTTGTATTTGAATCAATTATGCTTCTAAACCTGCACATCAAAAATTATGTCTTTATAGACGAGCTTAACCTCGAGTTCGGGGAAGGGCTCAACGTCTTTACCGGAGAGACAGGCGCGGGCAAATCCATTATCATAGAATCCATAGGCCTCGTCCTGGGCGACAGGGCGGGCGCCGGGCTTGTCCGGAAAGGCTCCGAGCGCTGTTTCATCGGGGCCGAATTCGACATAACCGGGTATTCTTCCCTCCTGGACTTCCTCAAGGGGGCGGGGCTTTCCGAAGACGGCGGGGATACGCTTATCATACGCCGCGAGCTGGACTCCGGCGGCAAGAGCCGGGCTTTCGTCAACGACAAACCCGTCGGCATAGCGATGCTTTCTTCCATAGGCGATTTTCTCGTCGACGTCCACGGCCAGCACGAGCACCAGACTCTGCTAAAAAGCGCTGTCCAGAGAGAGCTCATCGACCGGTTCGCTCACAACGAGGAACTGTTGAAGAACGTCGCTGTCAAATATGAGGATTGGCGCGCCCTCAACGCCCGGAAAGAGGCGCAGAGAATATCGGACCAGGAACGAGAACGGCTCGTCGATCTCTATTCGTTCCAGCTTAAAGAGATCAACGCCCTAAAACCCGTCCCGGACGAGGAAGAAGAACTCGAACAGAAGCTTCCCATGCTCAAGAACGCGGAAAAGCTCAAGGCCTTGAGTACCGAAGCCTGCGAACTGCTCCACGGGCAGGAGGCGTCCGCCCTCGCTAATGCCGGCAAAGCCCAGAAATTGATCGAGAGCATACGCTCGCTTTCGGGAGCGCTCTCCGGCCCCGCTGAAACGCTGAAGAACGCTTCTTCCCTCATAGATGACGCGCTGCGGGAGATAGAAAAATTCAGCGACGGACTCCGTTCCGACCCGGAGGCATTGAACGGCCTGCTCGAGCGCCAGGACCAGCTGCACAAACTCAAGAAAAAATACGGCAGGGACATCCCGGGCATACTGGCCTACCGTGACGGCATAGAAAATGAGCTCGACACCCTCTCCAACTCCGATAAGAACTTAAAAGAGCTTGACGATAAGATCCGCAAAGCCGGGAGCGAGTTGTTCTCCCTGTGCGAAAAGCTTTCCGGCTCCAGGAAGAAGGCCTCAAAGGAACTCTCCTCCGCGGCTGAGCGGGAACTGGCCGGGCTCGGCATGCAAAAAGCCCGCTTTTCCGTAGATATTAAGAAAGACGAGGCGCCGTCAAAAGACGGCTGGGACAGCGTCGTCTTCTTATTTTCCGCGAACGCCGGCGAAGACCAGAAACCTCTTAAAGACATAGCTTCGGGCGGGGAGATGTCCCGCGTGATGCTCGCCTTAAAGACCGTGCTCGCCAAATCGGACAAGGTGCCCGTGCTCATTTTCGACGAGATCGATTCCGGCATAGGCGGCCCGATGGGCCAGGTCGTGGGGACAAAACTCCGGACGCTTTCTAAACATCACCAGATATTATGCATAACCCATCTCCCGCAGATAGCGGCGTTCGCGGAAAAACACTTTACCGTTGAAAAATCGAGTTCCAGCGGCCAGACGTCCGTCCAGGTGAGAACGCTCGCCCAGAAAGAACGCCTGGAAGAAGTCGCCAGGATGCTTTCGGGAAAAGAGGTCACGCCCGCCGCCAGGAAACACGCTCTCGAGCTTATCGAGCAGAGCCTCGGTTGACGGCGCTTTTTCCCCCTATGTTAAAAAAATACGCAGTCCTCGTCACGCTGGCCGCGATCCTGGCGCTCGGCGCGTTCTTAAGGTTCCACAAGCTGGAGTTTAACTCCTTCTGGCTTGACGAGGCCAGCAGTTATTACACTTCCAACGCCCCCTTTTCCCGGGTCCTCGGGAACCTGAAGTCTTTCGATATCCACCCCCCGGCCTATTTCCTGATGCTCAGCCGAGTCATCAGGTATTTCGGCAATTCCGAGACCGCGCTGCGCTTCCCGTCGGCCGCGGCGGGCGTGCTGGTAATTCCCGCCATGTTCCTTCTCGGGCGCAGGCTCTACTCGGAAAAGGAGGGCCTTATAGCGGCCGCCCTGACGGCGGTTTCGTGGTCGGCGGTATCCCTGAGCAGGGAGGCCCGCGCTTATGAGTTCCTCCTGCTCTTTACCATTCTTTCTTTCTACTTTTTGATATCCCTTTTGAGAGCGCTTAAAGAAAACTCGGATCTGCCGACCGGTAGCGCCGCCGGTTATATACTCTGCGCGGTGATCAATTCTTATCTTCATTATTACGGCGCCTACATCATATTCCTTCAGGCTCTCGCGTGCCTGTGGCTGTCAAGGAAAAAACCGCCGTTCTTTCGCGCTTTTCTGGTGTTCTACCTGTCAATATTGGTCTGTTACCTGCCCTGGCTGCCTTCCTTTATTTACCAGGCGCGCCACAACCGCGGCAATATAGCGTGGCTCGGAAACAGGAATGTTCTTTATGAATTCTTCCGGTATTCTTTCGGAGTGTTACATTCGAAGTCAGCTTTTATCGCTCTCCTGGCGCCTTTCTTCTTTTTTCTCTTCAGTTTTTTACGCGGAGCTTTCAAACACAAGGAACCCGCGCGCGGATTTTCCTTCGCGAACCCGGATTTCTTCGTGCTGTGCTGGCTGACCGTGCCTTTCGCGTTACTGTACGCGGAATCCGCCGTTGCCCTTCCCATACTCGGGACGAGGTATCTTATCATTATTTTCCCCGCGGCCTGCCTGATCTTTGCCCGGTCTATCACCCTGCTCCCGTTGAGGGCCGTCTATACCTCCCTGGTTTCTATTCTGGCGGTGTACCTGTTGCTTTTCAATATGGTGATCGTTGAGAAATTTTACGCCGAGCCGTGTTTCCCTCAGGTCCGCGAGCCGGTAAAGCTTATGGCGGCCCTCGGCCCCAGATTTCAAAACTCCCTTATCATACTGCGCGCTGCCGCGTATATGCGCATTGACGTCGACTATTATTTTGAGCGGCTCTCGATCAAAAAAGACTACATCGATACCGAATGGAATAAAGACGATGCTGAACGGATCGCTAAAATAATCCGGGAAAGCAAACCGGAATATGTCTGGCTCCTGAACGCGGGAAACGCGCCCGGCACAGGCGGCGCGTTCGAAGGATATTTCAGCCGGGACAAGCTGTTGCTCTCCAGACAATATTATCAAACAGGCGTCGAGTTGAGAAAACTGGCCTACCCGCGCGGCTGACACTCTTCGGCTGAACCGTTACGCCGGATGGCTATAAGGAATATATGTTAAAAAAATATTCGGTTTTTGCCGCGCTTGCCGCCATAGTCGCCCTGGGAGCGTTCCTGCGGTTTCACAAGCTGGGCTTCGATTCTTTATGGATGGACGAAGCCGTCAGTTATACCCGTTCCGTCAGCCCGCTTCCGGAAATGCTCACCGACCTCGAGTACCACGATGATCACCCGCCCCTGTATTTCCTTATGCTCAAGTGCGTTAACAGGTTTTTTCCCGCTTCGGAGACGGTATTACGGTTCCCCTCGGCGATCGCTGGCGTCCTGGCCATCATAGCGATGTTTTTCCTGGGGCGCAGGCTCTATTCCGAAAAAGAGGGGCTGATCTCCGCCGCGTTCACGGCGGTATTGTGGTACCCCATACTGTTCAGCAGGCAGGCGCGGCCTTACGAATTCCTGATGCTCTTTACCATACTCTCCGTTTACTTTTTAGTGCCCCTGCTGAGAGCGGCGTACGGCGGCGGCCCGGTTTCCTCCAGGCAGGCCGTCCCGTATATCCTTTCGGCGCTCATTACTTCCTACCTTCACAATTACGGCGTTTTTATCATCATTCTCGAGGGGGCCGCCGCTCTCTGGGCGGCCAGGAAAAAGCAAAGGCCGCTGCTCGCCTGCTCGATAATATTTCTGGTAATATTTATCTGCTATCTGCCCTGGGTAACCGCCTTGATCCACCAGTATTTCAACCGGAGCGGCACCTCCTGGATACAAAAACCTGATATTTATTTCTTTTTTTATTATATCCGCCATATTTTTGATATTTACGACCCTTTTCATTTATTTACGTTGGTCTATCTTCCCTATATATTCTTTTTATCCAGTTTTTTTTACGGCGCGTTCAAACAAAAAGACCGAGGGACAGTTTTTTCTTTCGCGAACCCCGACTTTCTATTGCTTTCCTGGCTGATCGTTCCTTACGCGCTCCTCTTCCTGGGATCTATCCTTGCTTATCCCGTTCTCGGAGTCAGATACCTGATAATAATTTTTCCGGCGGCCTGCCTGCTCCTGGCCCGCTCGCTGGCCCTGCTCCCCCTTAAAACTTTCCATACCGGTATGATCGCTTTCCTGGCGGCGTATATTTTCCTGTTCAAGCTGGTATTTTCGCACGAGTATTACGTTAAGCCGACATTCATACAGGTCAGGGAGGCCGTAAAGCTTGTCTCGACGCTCGACCGGGGATTAAAGAGTTCCGTTACAATACTCTACGCGTCGAGCTACTTCCGCGAGAACTACGCGTACTATTTTCAAAAGACCCCGCTGAGGGACTATATCGAAACGGAATGGAATAAAGAAGACGTCCGGCGGATAACGAGCGAGATACGGCAAAAAAAACCGGGCTACGTCTGGCTTTTGACACCGAGACAATTGCCCGATCTGGATAAAGAGTTCGAAGTTTACTTCAAGAATGATCCGGTCGTGCTTAACCAAGAATTTGTCGGCCTCAACGTTAAACTGATCAAGCTGGGCCGCCCGCGCTAACCCGCGGCGGCTCGAGACCGCTGAGGTTCCTTTTACGGCTTTCTTTCCTGTTTGACTTTTAGCTGTCAAAGAGATAAAATATTCTCGTGGACAATATTAAAATAGACTTGAACAAATGCAAAGGGTGCACGCTTTGCGTGGCTGTTTGCCCTAAAAAAAGCCTTCAAATATCAAAGACTTTCAACAAAGCCGGGTATCATCCGGCTGTTTTTGTTGATGAGGGCAAGTGCACTTCCTGCGGCTTCTGCTACCAGATATGCCCGGAAGTCTGCATCGAAGTCTATAAAGAAAGCGGCAAGTAGCGAGCTTCGTAAAAACTATGAAACAATTGATCAAAGGCAACATCGCACTTTGTGAAGGCGCCATAGCCGCTGGCTGTATGGCTTACTTCGGCTACCCCATAACCCCCCAGAACGAAGTGCCGGCCCATATGTCGCGGAGAATGGTGGAACTGGGCCGCGTCTTCCTGCAGGCCGAAAGCGAGCTTGCCGCGATAAATATGGTGCTGGGCGCGAGCGTTACCGGTACGAGAGCGATGACCTCTTCGTCTTCCCCGGGAATATCCCTTAAACAGGAAGGCCTATCTTATCTCGCGGGCTGCGAACTGCCCGCTGTGATAGCCAACGTCCAGCGCGGCGGGCCGGGCCTCGGCAACATAGGCGGCTCGCAGGCGGACTACTTCCAGGCGGTCAAAGGCGGAGGGCACGGCGATTACAAGATGCCGGTTCTCGCCCCGTACTCTGTCCAGGAAATGTACAACCACGCCCTGCTGGCTTTTGACCTGGCTGATAAATACAGGACCCCGGTCTTGATACTTTCGGACGGCATTATCGGCCAGATGATGGAACCCGCGGATATCGACACTCCTCCTCCGGCCAGGCCCGCTTACGACCGTTCCTGGATACTGGACGGCGCTAAGGGCAGGGAACCGAGGTCCGTCAAGTCTCTCCTGATGGGAGAAGGCGACCTCGAAAGGCACAACCGTAAACTGGAAAAGAAATTCAAGAAAATAGCCGAGAACGAAACGCGTTTTGAAACATATCTTACGGAAGACGCCGACATCATACTCGTGGCTTTCGGGGTTTCCGCGCGCGTCGCGAAAGCCGCCGCGAGGCGGGCCAGGGAAAAGGGCGTTAAGGCGGGCTGCATCAGACCCATAACCCTGTGGCCCTTTCCCGAAAAAGTGATCGCGGAGAACGCCAGGGGCTCTAGAAAATTTCTGGTGGTGGAGATGAACCTCGGACAGATGGTCGAGGACGTGAGGCTCGCCGTTAACGGTAAATGCCCCGTGCACTTCCACGGCAGGCCGGGCGGGGCCACGGTGAACGAGGACGACGTCCTCGCAGAGATAATGAAACTATGAAAAAAATATTTTCAAAACCCGAAGCGCTGAAATCCGCCTCGCACCTGTATTGCCCGGGGTGCGGCCACGGGATAATCCACCGGCTGGTGGCCGAGGCCATAGACGAGCTGGGCGTGCGCGAGCGCACCATCGCCGTTGCCCCCGTCGGCTGCGCGGTCTTCGCTTACGACTACTTCAACTTTGACGTTACGGAAGCCCCTCACGGCAGGCCGCCCGCTGTCGCGACCGGCATAAAGCGCGTGATGCCGGACAAATTCGTCTTCACCTACCAGGGAGACGGGGACCTGGCTTCGATAGGGATGGCCGAAACCGTCCACTCCGCCAACCGGGGCGAGAACATCACGATAATTTTCGTCAACAACGCGAACTACGGCATGACCGGCGGCCAGATGGCGCCCACTACCCTCATAGGCCAGAAAACGGCCACGACCCCCTTCGGCAGAGACGCGAAAAGGGAAGGCTACCCGATGAAAGTATGCGAGCTCCTTTCTTCACTGGAAGGCGTCTCTTATCTTGAGCGCGTGGCGGTAAATAACCCCAAGAACGTGCTCGGCGCCAAGCGGGCGATCAAGAAAGCTTTCCAGAACCAGATAGACGGCAAGGGGTTTTCCCTCGTGGAAGTGCTGTCCCAGTGTCCTGTCGACTGGGATAAGACCCCTCAGGAAGCCGTGAAATGGGTTGACGAAGTCTTTATGAAGACGTTCCCTCTCGGCGTGTACAAAGATAAAAAATAGAGCATTCAAATTTCAAAGCGCAAATATAAAATTTAAAATTGAATCGCGTAAAAAAATATTTAAATTTATATTTTGAAATTTGAGATTTTCAATTTGAAATGATTTGAGTGTGCAAGGAACAAGCTATGCAAAATGAACTAGTGATCGCGGGCTTCGGCGGGCAGGGCGTGCTTTTCGCCGGTATGCTTCTCGCGCAGGCCGCGGTAGAAGAGAACAAGCAGACCACGTGGTTTCCCGCTTACGGCGCGGAGATCCGCGGCGGCACGGCGAATTCAACGGTCATAATTTCCGACGATGAAATAGGCTCGCCCGTTGTAGTGAATCCTTCGGCCCTCATTGTCTTGAACGAGCAGTCGCAGGCCAAGTTCCTGCCCAGGCTCAAAGAAGGCGGGCTCGTGGTGGAAAACTCCTCGTTGTGCCATAAAACAGCCCCGTGCCCCGGCCTCAAAGTCGTGTGCGTGCCCGCGTCTGAGATGGCCGACAAGGAATTCAAGGACGGGCGCGTGACGAATATGGTTATGCTGGGAGCCTACCTCAAGGCGAGCGGCGTCCTCAAGCTCCGAAGCGCCCAGGCCGCGTGCGAGAAGGTGCTCAAGGAAAAGCCTAAATTGATAGAGGTCAACAAGAAAGCCCTGGAACTTGGATACAATTTCCAGGGATAGATCAGAACATCACGGAGAAACAATATAATGAAAATCAGACCAGCCAAGGTAACGGACGTAAAAACCATTCAGTCCATAATAGCCCATTACGCGGAAAAGAAAGAAATGCTCCCTAGGTCCCTCAACGATATATACGAAAATATTCAGGAATACGTCGTCGCCGAAGACAAGAAGAAAGTGGTCGGCTGCTGCGCGTTGCATGTGTCCTGGGAAGACCTCGCCGAGATAAAGGCCCTGGCCATAGCCCAGAACTACCAGGGAAAAGGCATCGGGACGAAGCTTGTCCGGATCTGCCACGAAAAAGCCAAAGAGCTCGACATCAAGAAGCTCTTTGCCCTTACCTTCAAGCCGAAATTCTTTCTTAAGCTCGGCTACACGCAGATAACCAGGGAATCGCTCCCGCACAAGATATGGGGTGAATGCGTCAAGTGCCCTCTTTTCCCGGACTGCGGCGAAGTCCCCCTGATACTCAGCCTGCACAAAAAATAAACGCTCTTACCGTATTCTGATCGACCGAGGGTAATTTTCAGGTGAAAATTAATTTCTGGGGCTGCCGTGGTTCCATACCGGTCCCCGATTCCAGGATGATAAAGTACGGCGGGAACACCCCCTGCGTGGAAATAACCGCGGGAAATAGAACGCTCATCCTCGATTCGGGTACGGGCATAAGGAAACTGGGGGAGAAGCTTGTAGAGCGCGGGGTGCTGGATTTTGACCTCTTCATAACGCACACTCACTGGGACCACATACACGGGTTCCCTTTTTTTACGCCCATCTACCTCAAGGAAGCCAAGATCAACATTCTGGGGCGCGCCGATTCCATCAAGCATCTCAAAACAATGCTCTCCAACCAGATGAGCTACGAGTATTTTCCCGTCGCTTTCGCGAGCCTCAGGTCTAAGATCAACTTCATCAATACCCCCGAAGCGCACCTCAAGCACGGCCGTTACAACCTCAAGATGCTCCGCGCCAACCACCCCATCCCTACTACCGCGGTCAGGGTAGAGGAAGGGGGCAAATCGCTTGTCTTCATCACCGATAACGAGCTGAGGCAGACTATACCCTTTACTCTCAGGGACGAGTTCGTGGAATTCTGCGCAGGTGCCGACTGCCTCATTCATGACGCCCAGTTCACCGAAACCGAATACAGTGCGCGCCGCGGCTGGGGACATTCCACTTTCGAAGACTCGGTAAAGCTGGCCCTCGACGCCGGCGTCAAGACGCTCGCCTTTTTTCACCACGACCCCAACAGGAAAGACACGGAACTCGACGAGATAGTGGAAACCTACCGCAAAAAAGCGCACGAAAAAAAGTGGCCCCTGAATATCTGCGCCGCGCAGGAAAAAGAAAGCATCACGCTGTAAAAGACCCGGAACAACAAATAAAAAACCCAATGCTTCAGATCCGTTCGGGATCTATTCATTGGGATTTATTTTGTTCCCTATTCTCTTTTCTCGCCCTTTGAAGTGCTATCAGTTCTGCAGTTGGGAGAAATCGAGGATATTGGAGAAGAGTTTTGTCGTGTAGGAGAGCAGGGCCAGGCGGTTGGCGCGGAGGGCCTCGTCTTCTGCCATTACCATAACTTTGTCGAAGAAGGCGTCCACGGAGGGTTTTAATTCAACGATCTTTATGAGGGCGTTGAGGTAGTCCTTCGTTCCGGCAAACGCCTTAACGTCGGACTCGATCTTCCTGACCTCAGCGTAGAGATTTTTCTCGGCGTCTTCCCTGAGGAGCTCCTCGAGGACCGCGCCCGTCACTTCTATCTTGTTCTTCGAGGCCTGCTTCAATATGTTCGAGGCCCGCTTGAAGGCGGCGGCGAGGCTTTCGAAATCCTTCATAGCGCGTATCTTTTTGAGGGCGCTGAGCCTCTCGGCTGTGTCGAGCAGGTCGTCGAAACCCGTGGAGACGACGGCCCTTATCTCGTCGAACTTGTAGCCGCCCGCTTCCAGGAGGTTCTCGAGCCGGAGCTTCAGAAAATCCATCACGAGATCGGGCGTCTTCGGGTTCGTCCTTACTTTTTCCGGCAGTATGGAGAACGAGTGCTCTATGAGAGCCCTGAGGGGAACCGGAAGTTTTTTCTCAATTATTATGCGCAGGATGCCCGTGGCCATCCGCCGCAGGCCGTAGGGGTCGGCGGATCCGGACGGGATGAGCCCAGCCGCGAAATCTCCCACCAGCGTGTCGGTCTTGTCCGCTATGGACAGCACGGTGCCGAGGTTTCCCTCCGGCAGGGCGCCGTCGGAAGTGAGCGGCATATAGTGCTCTTCCACCGCGCCCGAAACGTGCCCGGGTTCGCCGTCGTGAGCGGCGTAGATCCGGCCGATGCTGCCCTGCAGCTCGGGGTATTCGTAAACCATATCGGTCACGAGGTCGGCTTTCGCCAGCCTCGAAGCTTTTTCTATATCGCCCGGTACCGCGAAAAGCCCGGTGCCGTTCGCCAGTGAACCCGCGACGCGCGACGCGATCTGTTCCATCCGGACGATCTTATCGTAAACCGAGCCGAGCGATTCCTGGAACATAACTTTCTTGAGTTTCTCGGCCTTGGATAAGAGAGTGGTCTTCGTGTCCTTGGAAAAGAAAAATTCAGCGTCCATCAGCCGGGCGACGAGCACCTTCTCGTAACCCTCCCTGACTATGTCCTGGTGTTCCGATATGCCGTTCCTGATGCCTATAAAATAGTTCGTGAGCTTGCCGTTTTGGTCGGCTATGGCGAAGAACTTCTGTTTTTTCCTCAGGCACGTCACGAGAACCTCCTGCGGTAGCCGCAGGAACTTCTCGTCGAAACGCCCCGTTACCGTCACGGGGTGCTCCACAAGGAAATTCACCTCGTTCACCAGCCCCTCGTCCTTGAGCACGGCGCCCTTCACCCTCTTGGCGGCCGCTTCTATGATCTTGGCCAGGATGTCCCTGCGCTCGGAGGGGTCGACTATCACGCAGTTGTTCCTCAGCGCCGTCAGGTATTTTTCGGGAGCGGAAATGACTATCTTCTTGGAACTGGTCGCGTGCAGGCCGACGGTAAAATTCGAGGACTTCACGCCCGCGAGCGAGAACTTGACTATCTTCTCGCCGTAAACTGCTATGAAGGTCCTGGCGGGCCTCGCGAAACGGAAGAGCGAGCTCTCCCAGACCATTGTTTTCGGGAAATACAGTTTCTTTATTATCTCGGGGAATACCTCCGAGAGCACTTTCTCGGTCTTTTCGCCGGGTATCTTCTTTACAACGCAGAGGTACTCGCCTTTCTCGGTCACTTTTGAGACGAGTTTTTCCACCGGCACTTCGTGCTTGGCCGCGAAGCCTCTCGCCGCCGGGGTAAAGGAACCGTCGGGGGCTTTCCCGGCCTTGACGGACGGGCCGAAGCATTCCTCGATCCTGTCCTCGCTTTTCTCGTCGAGTTTTTCGGCGTATACAGCGAGGCGCCTCGGCGTGGAGTAACACTTCAACGCCTCGAATTTCAGGCCCCGTTTTTTAACCGCCTCTTCGAAGAGCGAGCAGAGCTGCTTCGCCGCCGGCTCGATGTACGAGGCCGGGAGCTCTTCCGTGCCGATTTCCAACAGCATATTCTTTGCCATATTATTTTTTACCGCCGATCGTGTTGAGATACTGTTCCGCCACCTTGCGCGCCAGCGAGCGCACCCTGCCCACGTAAGCCGTGCGCTCGGTGACCGATATCGCGCCCCGGGCGTCGAGCAGGTTAAAGAGGTGCGAGCACTTCATCACCGCGTCATAGGCCGGGAGCACGAGCCCGGTCTCCAGGAGCCTTTTGGCTTCCCGTTCCCAGTCCGAGAAATGGCCCCTGAGCATCTCGGTGTCCGCTTCCTCGAAATTATACCGCGACCATTGCTTCTCGTCTTCCAGGTGCACGTCACCGTATTTGACGCCGTCGGTCCAGACGAGATCGTAAACGTTGTCTTTTTTCTGCGAATACATCGCCAGGCGTTCGAGCCCGTAAGTTATCTCTACCGATATGGGGTTCAAGTCTATGCCGCCGACCTGCTGGAAGTAGGTGAACTGGGTGGCTTCCATTCCGTCGAGCCAGACCTCCCAGCCGAGCCCCCACGCGCCGAGCGTGGGCGATTCCCAATCGTCTTCAACGAAACGGATGTCGTGGCGCCGCGGGTCGAGGCCGATGGCTTTCAGGCTTGAAAGGTATACCTGCTGTATGTCCGCCGGAGCGGGTTTTATAACGACCTGGTACTGGTAGTAGTGCTGGAGACGGTTGGGGTTCTCTCCGTAGCGGCCGTCGGCGGGCCGCCTCGAGGGTTCCACGTAGGCCACGGACCAGGGCTTGGGCCCCAGACACCGCAGGAAAGTCGCCGGGTTGAACGTGCCCGCGCCTTTTTCCACGTCGTAAGGCTGCCAGATGAGGCAGCCCTTCTTGGCCCAGAATTTCTCGAGAGTAAGTATTATTTCCTGGAAAGTCACGCTGTCACCTCTGCGACCGAAGCCGCTTTCGCGCACGCCTGTATCTTCCTGAAAAATTCCCTTGACGAGAGCGGGCGCGGTAGATAGAGGGAGAGATAGGCGTCGATATACCTTATCACCCTTTCTTGCGACGCCGGGGGAAGGTCGTAATTATTGTCCACGTCCTCGCCGCTGAGCACGGAGAGGTGGCGGATTGCGTTTAGTTCCTTTTCTGGCATCGAGATGTTCTCGCTTTTAATGTATTCGTAAAAATTATAGCCGGAGAGCTTCAGGAATCTCAGCACGAACGCCGTGTAGATCCTCCAGGGGTTCTTCGCCCGGCCGAGCAGTTCCCAGGTGCGCTGCAGGAGCTCGTATTTCCTCGGGTTTTCCGCGTTGAACGGGGTAAGCTGGTCGCAGACCTCCGCGCAATACGACGCTATGGAAAAGTTCCGCCAGTCCTTCCTGAGGTCCGGAAAACATTCCATCATCCTCGCCCCGGTAACTTTCGGGCGCACGGACTGGTGCTTGGCGTAGACCATGAACTCGCTCTCGGTAACCGGTTCCGCGGCCGCGGAGAACTTCGCTTTTATTTTTTTCGCGCCCGGGACTACCGCGGTGATCTTGCCCCACTCCAGCGTATAGAGCGTGACGAGCTTGTCCGCTTCCGCGGCCACCCGTGAACGCAAAACAAGGCCTCTTAACTGATAATACATAGTTTAAACCGTTTCAAATTTAAAATTTAAAATTGCAAATTTAACGTCGGCCTGTTTTTGAAGTTCAATTTGAAATTTTAAATTTTATATTTGAAATGCTTTATTGTATCTTTTTAATTTTTAACCGCAAGATCTTTTTCTTATCCGCGTCGGTGACCTCTACTTCGAGGCTGCCCCAGCGCACGCTTTCTCCCGCCCTGGGGATCTTGCCGAAAAGGTCGAGCGCCCAGCCGTTGAGCGTGTCGAAATCGTTCGCCGGAAGGCCCAGGTTCAGCTCATCGTTGACCTTTTTGAGCGATTCACCCGCCTTCACCATCCAACCGCCCTCGGGCAGGGGCAGTATGGTTTTTTCCTGTATGTCGTATTCGTCCCAGATCTCGCCGACTATCTCTTCAACGAGGTCTTCTATGGTAGCGAGGCCTATCGGCACGCCGAACTCGCCGACGACTATCGCCATGTGCTGGTGGCCGGTCTTGAATTCCCGGAGGACCTTGTCGACCCGGGCCGAGCCGGGAACGAAATAGGCGGGGCGGATGAGGTCGTCTATCACGAACAGCGAGCCGCCGCGCCAGGCGAGCGCGAGGTCTTTACTATAAATAATTCCGACGATGTTGTCAAGATTTCCGCGGTAGACCGGCACCCGGGAATACTCTTTTTCGATGATCTGTTGTATCACCTGCTCGTGCGGCTGGTCGAGGTTCACTGCGGCTATCTTGTCCCGGGGTATCATCACCTGGCTGACCCGGGTCTTGGCGAAATCTATGATGTTCTTCATCATCTTTCTCGCGGGCATAGAGAGTGGTATGCTCTCGTCGCTCGTCAGGAGGATCTTCAGCTCCTCCGGCTGGAGAAAGGGTTTTTCCTTGCTGGAACGCTGCCCGAACAGGCTGAGTATGCTTTCCGACAACTCGATCACGAACCGGTTAAAGCCCTCGAACTTCCCCGCGAACCAAACGAGCAGGGGGAGCCCGAACAGCGTGACGGCTTCCGGTTTATAGCGGGAATATATCTTCGGGACGATATCGCCTATGACCAGCGTAAGCGTTATGGAACAAAGCGAGGCCGCGGCGAAGATCACGGACCTCGAGATCGCGGTGTAACCCAGCAGGTCCACCGCGATGGAAGTGGCTATGACGCCGTTGGCGACGAGGCAGAGGTTAGTGCCGACGAGTATGGTCGCGAACACTTCGTTCGGCTTGGTTTCCCAGAAACCCAGCGAGTCCGCGAAAGAGGGCCTCTCCTTCTTGATCTTCGTGATGCTTATGGTCGGCAGGCTTGTCAGGGCGGTCTCGGTGCCGGCGAAATACGCCAGCATCGTCAGGGAAATGAGGAACATCGCGATCTTGAGGGCGATTATTATGATCATTCGCGTTCCCTCTTGAGGTCGTATTCGTCGAGTATCTCGCCTACAATGTCTTCGAGCACGTCTTCGAGGGTCACGAGCCCGGCGATGTTGCCCACGCCGTCCACCACGAAAGCCATATGCGTTTTCCCGCTCTGGAACTCCCTGAGGAGCTCGCTGACCTTTTTATCCGGTGAGACGAAATACGGCGGCCTTATTATCTCGCGCGAAAAACACTCTTTGTTCTTTTTCCAGCACCAGAGCAGGTCCTTGGTGTGCAGGAAGCCGGCAATCTTGTTTATGTTGGAATTATACACCGGCACCCGGCTCCGACCGGTTTCCACCACGAGGTCGAGGAATTTATCTTCGTTCTGGTAGAGGTTCACCGCCTCCACGTCCTTTACCGGCGTCATTATCTCCTTGACGCTGAGCGCGCCGAGCTTCAGTACCCGCTCCAGCATCTGGCTCGTTTCTTTCGCGAGCGCGCCCGTCGAGTTCGCTTCCGTGATGAGCCCGTGGATCTCTTCGAGCGAGATGTAGGAGAGCCGCCCCACCGGGACGAGGTTGAGGCGCGGGAAAAGGAATTTGAGGGTGTTCGTAAAGGGCGAGATGACGTAGGCCGATACCTTCATTATCCGGCTCAGCGCCGGCAGCAGCGCCAGCGTCACTTTCTCGGGGTTCCTGCGGGCGAAGATCTTCGGCGTCATCTCCCCGAGCACCAGCAGCAGGAACGATATGCCCAGCCAGTCCACGACCTCGACGAGGCCGCGTGGCACGACCCCGAAGAACGGCGAGCAGACGCGCAGCACTATTACCGTCGCCAGACTCGAGAGCAGGAGGTCGTTGGCGGTGTTGCCTATCAGGATGGTCGTCAAAAGGTAGTAGGGGGCTTTGAGCCACTGGCCCAGCATCGAAGAAAGGTGTTTGTTAAGGGCTATGAGTTTTTTTATCCGGTATTTCGAGAGGCTGGTGAGGGCCGTCTCGGCGCCCGACCAGAAAGCCGACATCACGAAAAGAAAAACAAGCGCCACGAGGCATATGAATATTAGCATTTATGCGTGATCCGTTGGATTCGAATTAAATTACGGGCGAGTAACTTTATTTAATATTATCGTTTTAACTGACCGGGACGTTCTGACCGTTAAATTTGCAATTTAAAATTTGATATTTTCAATCCGCTTTAAATAAGCACTTGAACAGCCTGTCCTGCACTGAGAACATTTTCTTCCGCTCGGCGGGCTTGTAGTCGGTGTAATTTAACAAATGCAGGACGCCGTGCAGCACGAGGTAACACAGTTCGGGAACCCAGCCGTTCCCGTTCTCGCCGGCCTGTTTTTTAGACCGGCCCCGCGCTATATAGATATCGCCGCGGAGCGGCTTCTCCGAGAGGCGGAAGGATATCACGTCGGTCACGCGGTCTACGCCGCGGTACCTCTTATTGAGCTTTCTTATCGCCGCGTCCGGCACCATCACGAAACTTATCTCGGCGGCGCCGCTCCCGCGTCCGGCTTTCAACGCGAGGCCCGCCGCGCGCTTCAACAAGAGCAGCGCCTCACCCGGGAAATGGAAGAACTCCAGTTCAGCTCTTTTCAGTTTTTTTCCCTTCCGGTTCCTGGTATTCTATCCTCGCGTGATAGATGCCCCCCAGGGTCGCGGCCATGCTCTCGGCGATGCGGCCCAGGTCGTGGAGCGTTATGGGGCACTCGGAAAACTGCCCGTCTATGAATTTATTGTTGAGGACTTTCTCGACCGTGTCCTTGAGCCTGCCGGGGGTCGGGTCTTCCACCGAGCGGCTGGCGGCCTCCACGGCGTCCGAGAGCATCAGTATCGCCGTTTCCTTGCTCTGCGGCTTGGGGCCCGGGTAACGGAAGTTCTCGGTAGTTATCTCTTTATTCTGCTCGAGAGCCCTGTGGTAGAAATAATGTATCAGCGACGTGCCGTGGTGCTGCTCGATGCAGTCGATTATCACCTTGTCTATGCCGTGCTTCCGGGCGAACGCCACGCCTTCCTTCACGTGGGAGATGACGACCAGACTTGACATCGCCGGCGTCAGCGGGTCGTGCGGGTTGCCCCCGGGCTGCTGGTTTTCTATGAAATACTCCGGGTTCGAGAGTTTCCCGATGTCGTGATAGTAAGCGCCCACGCGCGCGAGCAGGGAGTTGGCCCCTATCGCTTCCGCCGCCTGCTCGGCGAGCGAGGCCATTATGAGCGAGTGGTGGTAAGTCCCGGGGGATTCGAGCATCAGCCTCTTTAAGAGCACCTGGTTGAAATCCGCGAGTTCGAGGAGCTTAATGTTCGTCGTCTTGGAAAAGAAACTTTCCAGGAATGGAAGAGTCCCGAGCACGATGAGCGCGGAGGCTACCCCGCTTACCGCGGCCCACAGGAGGTTCATCCCGAGCGCGCTGAGGGGCCAGAGACGGAATATGTGGAGTATGAGCACCGCGACGGCGTTGACGGCGGCGATCTTTAGGCCCAGCCTTGTTATATCCGAGCGGTTCCTGATCCGGTCGAGCCCTACTACGGCCGCCACGGACCCGGCGAAACTGACAAAGAAGTATTCGAGGCTGAAATCATTGAGCACCCCGATTATTAGGCTGAGGAGTATCGCCGTTATGAAAGCGAGGTTCCTCGATAGCAGGAGCCCCACGAGCATCGCGAAGGCGGCGAGCGGCGTGGCCAGGGGCGACACGTAGACTTTCGCGAGCTGCATGAACAGCACGGCGCTTACGAATATGAGACCCAGCAGCATTATCGCCTCGTCGTCGGCGACAAGGTCCGCCTGAAAACGGCGCAGGTAATCGATGAGAAAAACGAACATCATTGCCAGGAACATAGCGAGGCCCAGCACCTTGAGCCACGAAAAACCTATCTCGAAGAGCAGTACCACGAAGAAAACCAGTATGCCCGCCCCGGCGACGATGTAGCCCGGCAGGTGGATCTCTTTTTTCAGCAGATCCTGTCCACCGCCGCGCGTCACGGCGGTGACCTGGCCTTCGTCAAGCCTTTGAACGAGCTTAAGAAGCGCTTTTCTCAGGGTCGTCTTGATCAGCGGAGAAGGCATTCTCACTCCTTGTTCCAGCTTTCGTAGGCGGTTATGATGCGTTTAACGAGGCTGTGCCTCACGACGTCTTCCTCGGTGAAATTGATTATCTTCACGCCTTCCACGGTCGAAAGGATCTTCTCGGCGACGATCAGGCCGGACTGCTGTTTCTTATCGAGGTCTATCTGGGTGACGTCGCCCGTTATGACCATCTGGCTCCCGGCGCCCATCCTGGTGAGGAACATCTTCATCTGCTCGGGGGTCGTGTTCTGGGCTTCGTCAAGGATTATGAAAGCGTCGTCTATGGTCCGTCCCCTCATATAAGCGAGCGGTATTATCTCAATGGTCTCTTCTTCCCTCAGGAAACGGAACCGTTCAACGCCGAGCATCGAGTGGAAAGCATCATAGAGCGGCTTGAGGTATGGGTTTATCTTTTCGTAGAGGTCTCCCGGCAGGAAGCCGAGTTTTTCCCCCGCTTCGACGACCGGCCTAGTGAGCACTATCCTGTTTATCCTGCCGGCGGCGAGCGCCTCCAGCGCGCAGGCGACCGCGAGGAAGGTCTTCCCCGTCCCGGCGGGCCCTATCGCCAGCACGAGGTCGTATTTCCTTACGAGTTCAACGTATTTTCTCTGGTTTTCAGAACGCGGTTTGACGCGCTTGCCCTGGAACGTGACATACACGGTCTCCAGGTCGGGAGCCGCGCATCTCGCTTCCTGGCCCTGGTGTAGTTTCAACGGCGCTTCGTTTTTCATATCCCTCAGGTATTCAAGTTCCGCCACGGCCTTGTCCACTTTGCCGGCGGGGCCCCTCACTACCACGGAGAACTCGCCGCTGCCGGCGCCCTGTTTCACGAAGATCTGGACCTTGTGGGATTCTTCGAGCTTTCTCAGGGTCTCGTCCTGCTGGCCGAGCAGTCTCACCACTTCATCGGGATTCTTCAAAAATATCTTTTTTGTTACCATTTAATTGCCGTTTACACCTTTCTCACCCGTGAAGTGATATTTTTATTTTTCACCCCTCTTTTGTATAAAGAGGGGCCGGGGGAGTTCTTTGATGGCTTCAAACTTAAACTTTTCTAACTCCCCTCTTTCCCCTCTTTGAAAATAAAGAGGGGAAGCTTAAAATGAACTATTTCACCGGTTCATCCGCGGGAGGTATTATCAGTATCTGCCTCGGGTAGATCTTACGGGGGTCGCTTATCTGTTTCTTGTTCGCGAGATATATCTTTTTCCACTGCCATGGGTCGTTATAGTATTTTTTCGCTATATTCCACAGGCAGTCGCGCGACTCCTGCCACAACCAGACCTTGTGAACCCTGAACCCGGGCGCGTTCCTGTTCTCTTCAACGGCATTTACTGCCGCGGGTTCAACCGGTTCGGCCGCGGGCCGCGCCACGGACGGGGCGGGTTCGAGCTCGGGACCGATGGCGGCGGCAGGAGCTTGTGTGTCTCCGGCCGGAGCACTATCGGCAGCCCGCGCCTGGATAACCGCGAGGCAAAGCATAAGGCATATACCTACTGCGAAAAGATAACGCATATTTTGGTGCACCCCGCTGATGAAAGTTCTCCGGGTAAAGCGAGGGCCGCGAAAACGTAAAAATACCGTTTTTGGCGGCTCTTCCCGTCACAAACTACGTTTAAATTAAACTAAATACGCACCCAAAATGCAAGCCCGTTAAGCCCTCAAAAACTAACCTTTAGCCCCCCTTTAAGAGGCCGGGGCCGGGCATTAAGCCTCCCCCGGCTGGCTACCAGTCAATCCCGAGGTTCCAGACTTTGCCCGCTACGCACGCCTCGCTGCAAAAACCGGAATATTCTCCATTCAACAGCTTTTTCCTGTATTCCCGCATTACCTTATTGTTCCAGACCGCGGACAGCCCGCTTTTGTCTATGTGGGCGAGGCTGGTGGGGCAGAAACAGTGCGGGGTTATGTATCCGGAGGGATTGATGCAGAGCTGGTTCCAGGGCAGATAACAAAAAAGCCCGCCTCTGGCTTTCTTCGCGCTGGCCTTGTAATCAGTTCCGGTCCGCGGAACGCCTGGTATGGAATTGATAACGCGTATTTTGTGTTTTTGCGCAAGCTTTGTTATTTTCGGTATGGTTTTATTGACATACGCTATGATTTCCGGAGAATTTTCTATATTTTCAAGATGGTAAGCCGCGAGTTTGCCTTCCAACAGGCTCAGGCGGTTTATTATTATCGTGCTGACCCCGTATTTCAACGCGAAATCTACAAGCCCCTCGAGTTCGAGGTAATTGGCCTTCATCACTATAAAGCTCATCGAGATCATACCCGCTGGAAGTTTGTTCCTGCCGAATTTACGCTCCCGCAAGCTTTTTAGCATCGAAAGATTTTTTGTAAGCTCCCGGAATTTCCCGCCGTGCCGGATGTATTCGTAAGTCTTCTCCGTTATACCGTCTATGGAAAGGTCCAGGCCCGTGTTGGTGGCGGTGATCTTTTTCGCCCAACGCCTGTCCAACATCAGGCCGTTAGTGTCTATCCTCTGCGCGATATGCCCGTAGGCCGCCGCTTTTTCAAAAAGCCGCTCAAAATACGGCGACAGGAAAACTTCACCGCCATACCACTGGATATGGCGCAGGTAAGGCATCAGCCCTTCGATCTCTTTGACCACGCTCAACGGCAGGTCCCATTTCCCCTTGTTGAAATCGCACATTATGCAGTTTATATTGCACCGGGTGGTGAGGCCTACCCTGAGGCTCCGCGGTTTTGACTCAAGCGCCGTTTTGCCCGCTCCTATCTCTTCAAGGTTCAATTGTTTGTTATTGAGGAATTCCTTAGTGAAATTTTCCATTGTATTACCCGTATGGTCAGGCCCTCTCAGTTCAGACATAGGTTGTAGTCGTTCCTCTCCCTAGATGGGAGAGGATCAAGGTGAGGGTGAGCTTTTATTAGGCCCCTCATCCTCACCTTCTCCCGCAAGGGGAGAAGGAATATAATGGCCAAGTTTAAATAAATAATCCCTGGGCAGGCTGAACCCGGGGATCAATTATACTGCGGTGTCATTGCACTGTTCATTTCGGAGGTTTTTCGTTAAATTTTATCCCCAGTTCCCTAAGTTGTTTTTCGTCCACAGCGGCGGGAGCTCCCGAAAGTGGGTCGGCCGCTTTCTGCGTCTTGGGGAAAGCTATCACTTCGCGGATGGACTCCTCGCCCAGTATCAGGGCGCACATCCTGTCGAAGCCGAGCGCGAGGCCGCCGTGCGGCGGGGCGCCGAAGCGGAGCGCGTCTAGCAGGAAGCCGAACCTTTCTCTTGCCTCTTCCGCCTTGATGTTCAAAAGTGAAAATATCTTTTCCTGCATATCTTCTCTATGGATACGTATCGAGCCGCCGCCGAGCTCGGTGCCGTTGAGCACCACGTCGTAGGCGCGGGCTTTTAATCCGCCCAGCTTCGAGTTGTCCCCGTCAAGTTGCGCGGCCTCTTCGGCTTTGGGCGCGGTGAAAGGGTGGTGCACCGCGTTCCAGCGTTTTTCTTCCTTGCCCCACTCGAACATAGGGAAATCCACGACCCAGAGGAAGTTGAACTTATCTTTGTCTATCATCTTGAGCTGTTTGCCGAGCCTGATCCTTAAGGCGCCGAGAACGCTCGCGGAAACTCCGGGCTCGTCCGCCACGAAAAGGAGTATGTCGCCGACCGTGGAACCGAGCTTTTTCTGTATCGCCTCAAGGTTTTCGGGGCTGAAGAATTTGACTATGTTGGATTCGGGGCCCGCCGCCGTTATTTTCATCCAGGCGAGGCCTCTGGCGCCCATCTCGCCGGCGTATTTGGTGAGCTCGTCTATGTCCGAGCGGGAGAATTCCGCCCCGCCGGGCACTGTTATGGCCCTGACTACGTTGCCTTTCTTTATGGTCTCCGAAAATACCTTGAAGCCGCAGTTAGCAAGCTCCGCCGTCAGATCGGATATCTCCATACCGAAGCGGGTGTCGGGCTTGTCCGAGCCGTAGCGGAGCATCGCTTCGTCATAGGCGAGCCTCGGGAACGGCAGGGCCAGCTGCATACCGAGCGCTTCCTTGAAAACGAGCGCGAGCAGGTTCTCGGTAACGGTCATAACGTCGTCTTCTTCAACGAAAGACATTTCGAGGTCCACCTGGGTGAACTCCGGCTGGCGATCCGCGCGCAGGTCCTCGTCGCGGAAGCACCTTGCTATCTGGAAATATTTATCGAAGCCCGCGACCATCAATATCTGCTTGAAAAGTTGGGGAGACTGCGGCAGTGCGTAGAAACTGCCCTGGTTGAGACGCGAGGGCACGAGAAAATCCCTTGCGCCCTCGGGCGTGGATTTCGTGAGGAACGGCGTTTCTATCTCGAGAAACCCTTCTTTCGAGAGGTAATTGCGGACGGCCTGAAGCATCTTGTGGCGCAGTATGAAGTTCTTGGCAACGTTGGGACGCCTCATATCGAGGTAGCGGTACTTCAGGCGCAGTTCTTCCGAGGTCTCGGTGTAATCCGATATCTCGAACGGGAGCCCGGGGCAGGAGTTTATCACTTCCAATGTCTCGGCCACGAGCTCGACTTCTCCGGTCGGCATATTTGGGTTTTCCGTTCCCGGGGGCCTGAGCCTTGTCACGCCGGAGACCTGCAGGACGAACTCGCTGCGTATCTTTTCCGCCTGCGCGAATATTTCCTTTCTCTCCGGCTGGAAAACTATCTGCACGATGCCTTCGCGGTCGCGCAGGTCTATGAAAATGACGCCGCCATGGTCCCTGCGGGAGTGCACCCATCCCGCTAGCACGATCGTCTTGCCGATATGTTCTTTCCTGATATTCCCGCAGTATTCCGTTCTCTGCATATAATTCCTTTTGTAGATGTGATCCGTGTGGTCGGGGTAAAAAACTGTGTGATCAAGAAGCTCTTGCTTCTGGATTTTAGCAAAATAGGGGTAGGTAGTCAACGAAGGCCTCCTGCCAGTCATTCCGACCAGAAGGAGAAATCTTTCCGACACTAAGATTCCTCTCTGCGCCCGGAATGATCGTCGTACCGGTTGACCTAGGATCATTAATTTATTATCCTATTGATCTGCCAAACAGGCGTTGATCGTATCAACAGCCAAAAATTAAAAAGGAGTGTTTTAATGAAAAGGTTCCTTGCCTTAGCAGCAGCTGTAGTCATCTCTTGCGCAGTTATGTCGTTCGCGGGCGAAGCAACACCCGTGAAGATCTCGCTCATCCCGATGCTCAGCGTCCCGAGCCAGAAAACGGTTCACGGCCTCGACCTCGGCATCATCTCGACGAAAGTCGAAGAAGTGCAGGGCTTACAGCTCTCGTGGATCTACGCCAGCACTTCCAAGAAGATGGTAGGCGTGCAGTCTTCCTTCGTCAGCATCGCCGGCGGGGACTTCACAGGCGTCCAGACGGGCTTTTACAACTCGACCAAGAATATGACCGGCCTCCAGTATGGCTTCATCAACGTTGCCGATACTCTTGACGGCGTACAGCTCGGCCTTGTCAACATAATCCATAAAGGCGCGCCCCTTCACTTTATGGTGATAGTGAACGCGAACTTCAAATAAATAAAGCTTAAAATATAATAAAAGGGACCTCCCGTGGACGGGAGGTCCCTTTTTTTATTTGTTTTTAGCCCTTGTTAGGTTAGGTAGGGTAGGGTAGGGTAGGGTAGGGTAGG
>Ga0265342_10000709_pt1 | contig 34509 bp, 30 predicted proteins | sample 4CB327metaG_FD_203125 | JGI IMG/M metagenome (GOLD analysis project Ga0265342, IMG submission 203125) | Rhizosphere microbial communities from Carex aquatilis grown in University of Washington, Seatle, WA, United States - 4-CB3-27 metaG | ecosystem: Host-associated > Plants > Roots >... | reverse complement strand
AATGCGGCCCCAGAGTTCACTGATGCCCAGTTGTGTTTTTGCAGAAACCGGCAGAATCGTATCCAGGCCCAGGCCTTCCTTGAGAGTTTTCAGATTGCGCGTGCGCTCGTTGCCGCTGAGCCGATCAACTTTTGTGGCGACGACAGCGAAGTCGCGGCCAGCGGCACGCAGCCACTCCATCAATTGCAGATCGCTTTGCTGGGCGGGAACGTTCGAATCGATCAGGCAGATGCACAGCTTGAGCGTGGAGCGAATCGCGAGGTAGGGCTCGATGAACGCGGGCCAACCCGCTGAGATCGATTTCGAAATCTTCGCGTAGCCGTAGCCGGGCAGGTCTGCGAAGACCAGCCTTGGCTGTTGGCGCGGATCAAGCAGCGCAAAGAAATTGATGGCGCGGGTGCGGCCCGGCGTTTGAGAGACCTTAGCCGCCTTTTCACCGACCAGCGCATTCAGCAGGCTCGATTTGCCTACGTTGGAGCGGCCGAGAAAAGCGATCTCCGGCACGGTGGGTGCGGGGAATTGCGCGGCAGCCAGCGCAGACAGCAGGAATTGTGCGGTATAGCGCATAGGATCGTGCGGTGGGCGTTGTCCGCCCTACTGCCGCGCCACCTGTCCGCTGACGACATCGACTGCTGGAGGAACGCTCGTGAGTCCTTCGCTCGCTTCTGTAAGCGGCGTGGGCAGCGGGCTCTCAAGAGCCAACGCCAGCACCTCATCCATCGTGTCGACAAAGTGAAGCTTCATCGAGTTCTTGATGTTGTCGGGTAGCTCAGCCACATCTTTTTCGTTGGCGCGTGGCAGAATAGTTTCAAAGATGCCGGCGCGCAGAGCCGCGAGCAACTTCTCCTTGAGCCCGCCGATGGCCAGCACTTTGCCGCGCAGCGTGATTTCGCCGGTCATTGCGATATCGCGGCGTACTGGAATTTTGGCGAGCGCGCTGGCGAGTGCCGTGGCCATGGTGATGCCGGCGGATGGCCCATCCTTGGGGATCGCGCCTTCCGGCACGTGCAGGTGCAAGTCAACGTTGCGATAGAACTCGCGTGTGAGCCCCAGCGCCTGCGCCCTGCCGCGAATGTAGCTTAGCGCGGCCTGTGCAGACTCCTGCATCACGTCGCCAAGTTGGCCGGTGATGGTGAGCTTGCCTTTGCCGTCGAGAACCTGCACCTCGGTGGTGAGAATGCTGCCGCCGACTTCAGTCCACGCCAGGCCGGTGACCAGGCCGACTTCGCTCTTGTCGTGCACTTCAGACTCGCGGAAGCGGGCGACGCCCAGGAACTCATGGATGTTCGCACCGGTGATTTCTTCCTTGCACTTCGCGCCCTTCTTGATGACGCGGCGCGCGACCTTGCGGCAGACGTTGCCGATTTCGCGTTCGAGATTGCGGACGCCCGCTTCGCGTGTATACGCGCGAATGATTTCAAGAATCGCATCGTCCTGGAAGGTGACGTTTTTCTCGCTCAAGCCGGTTTGTTCGCGCTGCTTTTTAACGAGATACTGGCGCGCGATTTCAAGTTTTTCCTGCTCGGTGTAGCCCTGCAGCCGCAGTACTTCCATGCGATCCTGCAGCGCGGCGGGAATGGTGTGCATCACGTTGGCCGTAGCCACGAAGAGCACCTGCGAGAGGTCGTAGTCGACATCGAGGTAGTGATCCTGAAAGGTCGTGTTCTGTTCTGGGTCCAGCACTTCAAGCAGCGCCGATGCGGGATCGCCGCGGAAGTCCGACGCCATCTTGTCCACTTCGTCGAGAAGGAAGACAGGGTTCTTGGTACCGGCGCGCTTCATGTGCTGAATAATTTGACCCGGCAGCGCTCCGATGTAGGTGCGGCGGTGGCCGCGAATTTCGGCTTCATCGCGCACACCGCCGAGCGACAGGCGGACGAACTTGCGGCCGGTGGCCTTGGCGATAGACATGCCAAGAGATGTTTTGCCTACGCCCGGAGGTCCAACGAAGCAGAGGATCGAGCCCTTGGGGTTCTTGACCAACTGGCGCACAGCCAGAAATTCGAGGATGCGTTCTTTGATCTTTTCCAGGCCGTAGTGATCTTCGTTAAGGACTTTTTCAGCGAAGTCGATGGAGCGCGTTTCTTTGGAGCGTTTCTTCCACGGCACGGCCAGCAACCAGTCAATGTAATTGCGGCTGACGGTGGACTCGGCAGACATGGGCGGCATGGCCTCGAGTTTTTTGAGCTCCTGAACCGCCTTCTCGAGAACTTCCTTGGGCATCCCGGCGGTTTCGATCTTCTTGCGCAGTTCGTCGAACTCACTCTTTTCGCCGCGACCCAGTTCCTTCTGAATCGCCTTGATTTTCTCGTTGAGGTAGTACTCTTTTTGCGCGCGCTCCATTTGGCGCTTTACGCGCGACTGGATGTTGCGATCGAGGTCGAGCTTTTCGATTTCGATATCGAGGACGTCGGCGATACGGGCCAGACGGGTTGCAGGATCGAAGATGCCGAGCAGTTCCTGCTTCTCTTCGATGCCGATCTGGAGATTAGCGGCGATGGTGTCAGAGAGTTTGGCGGGCTCGTCCATGCGCACGGAAGCGATGATGGTTTCGTAGTTGAGCGACTGCTGCAGCTTGACGTACTGCTCGAAGAGCGAAGTCACGCGCTGCATCAACTGCTCGACCGCCGGAGTCATTTCGAATTCCGTCTTGCCGGTGCGTACCGTGGCCACAAAGAAGCCGTCGCGGTCATTCACTTCGATGGACTTGGCGCGCTCGACGCCCTCGACGAGCACTTTGATATTGCCATCAGGCATTTTGACGCTCTGCACAATGTTGCAGATGGAGCCGACCTGGTAGATCTCTTTTGCATTGGGCTCATCGATGGTGGCGTCGTGCTGCGTGGCGAGGAAGATTTTGCGATCGCCGGTGAGCGCTTCTTCGAGTGCGCGCACGCTCGAAAGGCGGCCCACCACAAAGGGCGTCATCATGTAAGGGAAGATCACCATGTCCCGGATGGGCATCATGGGCAGCTTGCGGGGCTCGGTCTTTTCGCGGGGCGTAGTCATAGGGATACCTCTATTGGACGCGCGAAGACAGCTTCGGCTGCAAGGGAGATTCCTCGGCTCATGTTCGGATTGTACAGCGGAAACGGGTGGGGGAGGCGCGGTGTGCAAAAGCGAGGTTTCTGCCGTGGCGAGGACCTTGGGTTAAATCGACATGTCGCGTGTTGCCATTGAGAGACAGGTTATGTCACTGGCTTTCGCCGCGTACGTAGAGGACCGGGCCGCCGTGATGCATGCCCAGCGCAAGCCGTGCCGCGGTGGGCCGATCAACGGGAAACACCGCAACCGGGGATGTCAGTGTGAACTCCATTTCGGACTCGGCAGGAATCAGAGCGATCGATGGCGGCGAGCTCGCGGCAATCGCCGCGCCCACGCCCGCTCCCACGCCGGCTGCAAGGGCGATACCTTTGGCCTGATCTGCCGGCGAGATAGTGTAATGCACTATTTTTTCAGGTCCTCCCGCGGACAATTGGGTGTAGCTCAGGTTGTTGGGCACTGTCGCTTTCGCTGCCAGCGCTCCCGCGGCCGCGCCGGTCGTCATCTTGTCGACGGTGGGACGGGTCTTGCTTTGTCCCACGACTTTGAAAGGGGGCGTGTAGAGAGGATAGCTTCTGCCATCAAGGTTGAGCGCGTTCAGTTCCAGCGTCAGGTTGGGGGTTCCCGCGAGGCGCCCGGTCTTTTTTGCCGACACCACGGTCCCGTAGACCGTCGCGCCACAGGGAATGACCAGAATGCCGTCGGCGACTACGTCCCGAGTCACGGTGAAAGCGAGCCGTGCGCCTGCCCTTGTGGTGCGCGAACTGATAGGCATATCGTTGATGACCTGCAACGGCGTGCCCTCGAGCACGGTTATGGCGCTGCCGGTGGCGAAGCGCACTGCGTCTGTTGCTTCTGGCAAGGAGGAGGATTCGCCGTTCACAGCGGTCGGGGAGCTGCTCTGCGTCGAGGAGGCAGATTGAACGGAAGGTGCTTCTGCCGGTCGCGTTGCCTGAGAACACTGGGCCGACGCAGCCGCGCAGTGCAAGGCAAAGATTGCAACCAAAAAACAGACTCCCCGGTCACGAGCGGTGAACCGGGGAGTCGTTACCATTGAGGTCATGCTGGCGTCCTGTTTTCTTGCGTGAACGCGTCTTCGTACAGGTTGTGTCAGCCGGCTTTCTCCAGCAGGCAGAGCGACAGGTCGCGACGTTCCACCATGTCCTTGGTGATTTCGAGGTCGCGGACTTTCTTATTGTTGGGCAGGTGATACATCAGGTCGAGCATCAACTCTTCGAGAATCATGCGCAGGCCGCGTGCGCCGACCTTGCGGGCCAGTGCTTCGCGGGCGACGGCGCCGGTGGCCTCGGTGGTGAAGTGCAGGCGAACGTTCTCGTATTCGAGCAGGCGCTGATATTGCTTGAGGATGGCGTTGCGCGGCTTGGTGAGGATTTCGATCAGCGCTGCCTCGTCGAGCTCATCGAGAATGCCCATCACGGGCAGGCGGCCGACGAACTCGGGAATCAGTCCGTACTTGATGAGGTCCTGCGGCTCGGTCTTGCGCAGCAGTTCGGTGTCGCGATGCGAGCGCGTGGTTGCCGCATCCGCTTCCGCGTCTACGGCTTTGAAGCCCAGCGCTTTTTTGCCCACGCGACGGCCTACAACGCGCTCGAGGCCTACGAAGGCTCCGCCGCAGATGAAGAGGATGTTGGTGGTGTCGACCGCGGTGAATTCCTGGTGCGGATGCTTGCGGCCGCCTTGCGGCGGGACATTGGCCACGGTGCCTTCGAGAATCTTGAGCAGTGCCTGCTGCACGCCTTCGCCGGAAACGTCGCGAGTGATGGAGGGGTTCTCGTCCTTGCGGCCGATCTTGTCGATTTCGTCGATGTAGATGATGCCCTGTTGCGCGCGGGTCACATCGCCGTCGGCAGCCTGCAGAAGTTTGAGAATGATGTTCTCGACGTCCTCACCCACGTAGCCGGCTTCAGTCAGCGTGGTGGCGTCGACAATTGCGAAGGGCACATCGAGCATCTTGGCGAGGGTATGCGCCAGAAGGGTCTTGCCCGAGCCCGTGGGCCCGATGAGTAGGATGTTTGATTTCGCCAGTTCCACTTCGTTGTTGCGCATACGATTCATCTGAATGCGCTTGTAGTGGTTGTAAACGGCGACAGCGAGCTTCTTCTTGGTTTGGTCTTGACCGATGACGAAATCGTCGAGGAAGCTTTTCACTTCCTGCGGCTTGGGCAGGTGACCGGCGGCGGTGGTGGGGTGGGCCTCGCCGCGATCGTCTTCGAGGATCGAGTTGCAAACCGCGACGCACTCGTCGCAAATGTATGCGCGAGGATAGTCGCTGGGCGACGAGATCAGTTTGGCCACGGCGTCCTGCGACTTATGGCAGAACGAGCAGCGCAGAGCTTCTTCAGGTCCCGTGCGCGTTTTCATTGGACTACCCCCTGGAAAATGCAAACAATGTTGAACTGCCGTAGACGGACTGACCCTAGGTGCGAGGCCGGTCGATGATTTCGTCGATGATGCCGTATTCCTTGGATTGCTGCGCGTTCATGATGAAATCGCGCTCGACGTCGCGCTCGATGCGATCGAGAGGCTGGCCGGTGTGCCGCGCCATGAGCGTGTTGGTAATTTCGCGGATGCGGAGAATCTCGCGGGCGTGAATATCGATGTCGGTTGCCTGGCCGCTCAGCCCGCCCATCGAAGGCTGGTGGATAAGGATGCGCGAGTTGGGCAAGGCAAAGCGCTTGCCCTTGGTGCCGGCGAGCAGAAGAAATGCGCCCATGCTGGCCGCTTGGCCGATGCAATAGGTCACCACGTTGTTCTTGATGAACTGCATGGTGTCGTAAATGGCCAGGCCTGCGGTGATGGAGCCGCCCGGAGAATTGATGTAGAGCTGAACGTCCTTTTCCGGGTCTTCTCCGGAGAGGAAGAGCATTTGAGCAACGATGAGATTGGCCACCTGATCGTCGATGGGTGTGCCGAGAAAGATGATGTTGTCGCGTAGCAGACGGGAGTAAATGTCGTAGGCGCGCTCGCCTCGGCTCGTCTGCTCAACCACCATGGGAACTAAAGCCATTGAGTCCTTTTCTCGTTCTTCCGTTGGGGGCCCCTTGCCCCCTCCCGTTTGAAGGCCGCTTCGTCTCAGGAATACCAACCCGGAAACTGGCAGCAATAGTCGCCGCGCAACGCTCTACGCAGGCAGCCTCTCGTACAGCACATTCGCAGTCTTTTCGCGCTTCATTTGTTCACGGATTCTAGCCAGACCACCATCCTCCGTCAAACGCTGGCGCAATGTTTCGACTGGTTCTCTGGATTGGAGGGCCGCCAGCTGTACTTCGCGGTCCAGTTCGTCGTCGCTTACGGTAATGTTCTCTGCTTCGGCGATGCGATCAAGCAGAATGTAGGTCTTTACCTCGGCCACGGCGCTGTCGCGCTGGGCGGTGCGCAGGCGGCCGAAGTCCAGCTTGCGCATCTGCTCCGTATCCATGCCCTGGGCGGCAAGGGCGCGCAGTCCGCGCTCGAGCCGTGCGTCGATCTGATCCTGCACCATCGATTCGGGAACGGGGAACGGGTATTTCTCGGCGAGGGCGGCCATGAGATGGTCTTTCGTCTCAGCGGCCACACTGCGCTTTTTGCGGTTGGCCATGTGCTCGCGGACCCGGTTTTCGAGTTCGGACAGGTTTTCGTAGCTGCCGAGTTCCTTGGCAAAGTCGTCGGTCAGTTCCGGAACAATCCGCTTCTTGATCGCCTTCACTTCAACTTCATAGGAAACTGTTTTGCCGGCGAGTTTGGCTTCAGGGTAGTCACCGGGGTAGATGACTTCGGCTTTCAGTTCCTGGCCCGGCTTGGCGCCGCGCAGCACAGCATTGAAGGCCTCAACAGTGTCTTTGCCGCCAATCTCAACCAGCGCGTCCTGGCCGGCGATAGGCTCTGCATCCGGCTCGCCTTCCACCTTCCCGGTGTAGGAGATCTGCGCCCAATCGCCATCAATCATGGGGCGATCTTCTTCCACTGGCTCGATGGTGGCGCGCGAATCGCGCAACTCAGTCAACTCGTGCTGGAATTCATCTTCGGTGACTTCTTCGGAAGGCTTTTCGACTTTCACGTCCTGGTAGCCGTCAATCGAAAAAGTCGGGATGTACTCAAAGACCGCTTTCACGTGCAGCGGCTGGCCATCTTCGACAGTGATTTCGGTGACCTGGGGCTGGCCCACCGGTTTGACGCCCAATTCGCGGACACCGTTGTTGAACCGTTCCGGCAGCAGGCCGTCAATCACTTCTTTGCGGATCTCAGTGGCAAACTTGCGGCGCACGACCGACTCCGGCACCTTGCCGGGACGGAAACCGGGGATCTTGGCATATTTCTGATAATTGCGGGTCACGGCACGGAACGCTTTGGAGACTTCTTCAGCAGGTACATCGAGCGACAGTTCGCGGGTGCATTCGGGGTTCAGAACCGGGCCGTGCGCATGGGCGTGGTCATGATCATGGTCGTGACCTTCGTGGTCGTGGGTATGCGCGGCGTCGACCGTTTCAGGTTCAGGGGTGTTTTCGAGGGTATCGATAGAACTCAACGTTTTACCTTCCGGGCGCAATCAGCGCCGAAGAACTGCCGCCCGCCGCTCCGGGGCGCAACAGCACCGTGTGGCCTGGGGGATTCCTCCTTTCATGGTAAGAGGGTTTGCGGGCAGGGTCAAACCGTGGGGACGCCAAGGCCAGGGCCAAGGACCGCTTAAGTCACGTTACTGCGCAGTGACATCGCGGCCTTGCCGCGAATCCCGGCGCTGAGCCGCTGCAGGAACGCCGGATTTTAGAGTTCTGAACTCTCCGGCGCACGGACATAAGGCAGGAACCGCAGATCGGCGGCGCCGCATCGCGCATAGGAGGCGCGGGCCTCATTCAGGCTGAGGTGGCCATTAACGGTGAGGCGAACGTCTGCGGCGTCGGCGTCATCCTGGCCATCATCCTCCCACCAGCAAACCGGGCAAAGGCTCATGGCAGCAGGTGCATCCAGCGTTCTATGCCCGCAACAGGGGCAGCGATAGCGGATCGCGACAGTTTCCACTTTTGATAGACGGCGAGAAGCCAGCGCAGGATTACAGCGCGAGTTGAGCGATTGGAAAGGTAGTTAAGCTTAACAATCAAAGGTGGTTCCAGCGGCAAAGTGCGCCTTTCGCTACGTCAGCAGCCGTCATTGAGGCGAGTCCAGGACACCACTCTGCACTTTCCTGGCAATGAGGGTGGGAAGGCAGCGCAGAAATTGCGGTTCGCTGCGCCGCGTGGAATCGGGCGCGAAGGAGTTCATGCAAATGCGCTTGTTTTCTTTGTCACCCATTGCAGGTTTGAGCCAAGTTTTGTTGATGGGACTGGCATGTGTGTTGCCGTCATCGATGCCAGCCCCGAGTGGAACCCCCGACGGCAAGTTGCGAGTTGCGATTGTGGGCCTGGTGCACGACCACGTAATCGGGTTTCTGGCACAGCTTCCACAGCACCACGATGTGGAGCTGGTGGGAATTGCGGAGGCCGACCCGGCACTGCAGGCGAAGTATCAAAAGAAATATGGTCTGTCTGGAAATCTATTCTTCAAAGACACGGCGACGATGATCGAGGCGCGTCATCCGCAGGCTGTGCTGGCCTACACCTCGATCGCCGATCATCGCCACGTAATTGAGGTGGCGGCACACTACGGCGTCTCGGTGATGGTGGAGAAGCCGCTGACCATTTCGTTTGAGGATGCACTGGCAATCCGGAAAGTGGCGCATGAGCACCACATCCATGTGCTGGTGAATTACGAGACCACCTGGTACTCCAGCAACAAAGCGGCATATGACGAAGCGGAGCAGGGGCGCATCGGCGCGATTCGCCGGGTCGTGGTGCATGACGGGCACCAGGGGCCAAAGGAGATCGGAGTCTCGCCGGATTTTCTGCAATGGCTGACCGATCCGCAGCAGAATGGCGCGGGCGCTTTGTACGATTTCGGTTGCTATGGCGTGGACCTGATGACGTGGCTGATGCATGGGGAAACTCCATTGACAGTGACGGCGGTGGTGAACCACGACAAGCCGGAGATTTATTCCAAAGTCGATGACGACTCGACGATTGTGCTCGAGTATCCGAAGGCGCAGGCGGTGATTCAGGGGTCGTGGATTTGGCCCTTTGCCCGCAAGGACATGGAAGTTTACGGAGCCACGGGCACAGCCATCACGGTGGGGCTGGATAAGTTGCGTGTGCGGCACGAACACGACAGCGAGGAACAAATGACTACGCCTGCGCCCCTTGCTCCTGACGAGAGCAATTCTTTGAGCTACCTTGCGGCGGTGCTGCGTGGCACGATCAAGGACCAGGGCGACTTGAGCGCGCTGGACACGAACGTGACAGTTATGCAGATTCTGGATGCGGCGCGAGAGTCAGCGCGGACTGGGAAGAGCGTGCGGCTGACGCGAGTAGGGGAATAGACCATTTGGATTGCGTGGCTGGTGTGCCAAGTTCTTCGCTCCACTGGCGGCTGCTTGTCGAATCAACAGAATTGTTGATGACTTGAGTGCGTGTTGATTCCGTCAAATTCTCTGAGAATCTTCCCAAGAAAAACACGTCCGGGATATGATGCCTCATATGCCCCTTTTCAGAGGTCGAGGCCTCTTCACAGCAGTGGCCGTGGTGGCGGTGTGTGTGCTTGCCGCGCGGCCAGCGTCCTCGCAAAGCGTGAATCTGCCGTATCACGCAAGCATGACTGCTGCGGAGATCGTCGATCAGATCCAGTCTCACAATCGGAGCCGGAGCGATGCGCTGAGACACTTCAAGGCTCTTCGCCACTACGCGGTGCAGTACAAAGGCTTTGCCACGACTCTTGCCGCGGGAATGGATGTTGAGGTGACCTACGACGCATCTTCCGGCAAGAGTTTTCGCGTGGTCTCGCAGAGCGGGTCAAAGTTTCTCTGCGAGAAAGTGCTGCAGCGCGCGGTAGACAGCGAAAAAGAAGCCTCGGCCGACAAAGGCGCGACCGCGCTGACATCGGCGAATTACAAGTTTCAGTTAACGGGCACGGACGTGATTGAAGGGCGCCTCGCGTATGTGCTGCAAGTCGATCCGCTGACCGAGAGCAAGTTTCTCTACCGCGGAAAGATCTGGGTAGATGCCGCGGACTTTGCCGTGGTGAAGATTGACGCAGAGCCCGCTAAAAATCCTTCTATCTGGATTTCGCGGACGCAGATCGATTACACCAGCGCGAAGACCGGGGACTTCTGGTTGCCATCGCAGAATCGCAGCGAAACCAAAGTCCGGATCGGCGGCACCGCGGTGTTGACGATCGACTATGGAACCTACCAGGTTGCTTCAAATGATCCGCACTGCTGTGTTGGAACCAAGTAAGTCACCCGCACCCACAGATCATGGAAGCAGCTTTCGGATGGCGAAGAGCGTAGATCGCCCGAAAGCTTTCTTCGTTCGATAGCCGAGACCGGGATGCGCCGGCGCAGGCGAGGGCATCGGCGAGATGGTCTGGAGGGCGCAGGCCTTCTTGTATTGCTCGACAAGTTGAAGCGTGGCGCTCCGCCAGCCAAGATGGGAGGCGTGACCGCGCGCGATCTTGCCCATGGTGCATCTTTTCTCCGGCGAGTCGAGGAGTTCGCGGATGGCAACGACGGCCTCGGCCTCCTCGTCGAACAGGTACCCGCTCAGGCCATGCTGAATCATCTCGGGAATTCCGCCGGCGCGCGCAGCCACAACAGGCCGGCACGAAGACATGGCTTCAAGAACGACGAGGCCTAGCGTCTCAGTGCGCGAAGGCATCACGAAAACATCGCAGGTAGCAAAGGCGCTGGCCAGTTCGATTCCATGCAGGAAACCAGCCATGTAGACAGGCTGCCCGGCAAAGTGATGTTCAAGCGCCTTGCGGTGTGGTCCGTCTCCTACCAGCGCCAGGCGGGTGCCGGGAAGGCCCTGGAGGATGGTCTTGAGGCTTTCGAGATTTTTTTCGGCGGAGAGGCGACCGACGTACAGAAGCAAAGGAGCGTCGGGATGGCCCTCAGTAAGGCGAGCTCGCATCTCGTCGGAATGGCGGGAGGGCTGAAAGAGATCGCCATCGACGCCTCCCGGCCAGAGCGCGACGCGCTCAATGCCATGCTCCTGCAACTGCTCGACCATGGCAACCGAAGTACACAGATTGATGGTGGCTCTCTTGTGACGGGCGCGCATGATCTTCCAGACTTGACTCTCGAGAAATCCCAGCCCGTAGTAGTGCAGGTACTGGGGCAGATCCGTGTGGTACGAAACGACAATCGGCAGGCGCAGGGCGCCGCCATCTTTTCCTCCGCCGTAATAAAGCCCCGCGATTCCCAACAGCGCGGGGTCGGCAACGTGGAGAAGGTCGGGTTTGAACTCGGTAACGACTTTGCGCATCGAAGCGTGGGGAAGAGCGAGGCGGAGTTCTGGATAGAGCGCGAACGAGTGGCTCTTCATCCCTACAATGCGGCACCCTTCGTATTCGGTAAAGCCGCCCTCCGGCGCAAAAATGAGGACTTCATGGCCCAGAATGCGTAGTTGCTTGACCGTCTGGCAGAGAGTGGTGACGATTCCGTCGACCTTGGGAATGAATGTTTCGGTGAACAGAACAATGCGCATGGATCGAATCCGGCTGGTCGATTTATCGGAATGCAACAGAGCCTAACACGGCGGCGCGGCGAGGCGCATGGGTCCGAGGCTGCCGGAGAGGAGAATAGTAAGGCAGAACGCACTTTTCGCAACGTAAGAGGAATAAGCTCGCATCATTTCGCCAAAATCTCCAAGGGGCGACTTACCTAAGCGACTAACACCGGAAGAACCGCGGCCGATCCTTCTTCAGCTATAATCATCGGAAATCCCCGGCTCGGCTTCTCATCCTCGCAGTTTGAAAGAACACTTGATAACCCGGATTTCCTGCTTATTCGTTTCTTCAGGGGAGTTTCTTCAACGCTTCAGGCTCCGTTGATCATGCCGCCGACAAGTACGGTGAGCGAAGCGCAATCAGGATGCTGTATCGGCTCTACAGGATGTGACCAACCTCATTTTGTAGAGATCCAGGGTTGATTCACCCGAGAGGGGAAAATGGGCAGTTCGAACATCTCCTATCTGTGGCGCGACACAGACGCACCGCAAGGATTCAGCACGGGAGTTTCCCTGCACAGTCATACCAACCAGTCCCGCGAGACGCTGAACTTCCTGGCAAAATTTGGCAACCAGTACCCGGCGATGCGGCCGTTGATGGCGCGGCTCGAGAAGAGGTCCGAAGCCAATCACGGGATGCGGGTCAACTACGCCGCCAGCTACTGGACGCCGCCGATGCCCCCTAAGCTTGCGTTCGACCTGGAGCGAGAGCAGATTGAGAAGCTCGATCTTGCCTCGATGGTCTCGATCACAGATCATGACACTATTACGGCGCCGGTGCTGCTGCGGAGCGTGCCGAGCGCGGCCCGGATCCCTGTCTCCGTCGAATGGTCCGCACCCTATGGGGAGCAATCCTTCCACCTGGGATTGCATAACCTGCCTGGCGGCAAGGCCGCTGAATGGATGGCGATTCTGGCCGACTATACGGCGCATCCAAGCGACGAACGCCTGACAGAGATCCTGGCGGAGTTGGATGCAGAGCCTGGCGTGCTTATCGTCTTCAACCACCCTATGTGGGACTTGTATCTTGTCGGGAAACAAAAGCACGAGTTTCTCGTCAACGAATTCCTGCAGAAGAATGCTCGATGGCTGCACGCGCTCGAACTGAATGGGCTGCGGGACTGGGACGAAAATCGCGCCGTGCGACGGCTGGCGGAGAAGTGGAACATGCTGCTTATCTCAGGCGGCGACCGTCACGGGGTCGAGCCTAATGCCAACATCAACTTGACCAATGCAGCCAGCTTTCCCGAATTCGTCAGCGAAATACGGGATGAAAAGAAGAGCAATGTGCTTTTCATGCCGCAGTATGCTGAGCCGTGGAAGCATCGCATTCTGCGGTCAGCCATCGATGCTGTGCGCTATTACCCTCATTTTCCGCAGGGCTCGCAAACGTGGGACCAGCGTGTCTTTCATCCGGATGCCGATGGAATTTCGCGGCCGCTGAGCGAACTGTGGCCGGATGGCACCGCGCCCTGGGTGATGACGTGGTGCATCGCGGCCATTCGGCTGATGGGCAGGGGATTGATCTCAGGCGGCCTGCGGATGGCGTGGTACGAAGCGCACGAGCTCAACCTGGCGCTGGGCGAATACGACGTCTAGCGCGCGGACGACGAGGCTAGCGATTGTCGTCACACGGTGTGCAATAGAAGCCGCGATTTTGTTGAAGCGAGCCGGAAGCTGAGTCCCAGCATCCGGCTCGGTCCTTTTACGGAACAAATACTTTGAGACGCACGTGCCACTTGGTGCTTTCGCCACGCTTGAGCGTAACCATGCCGGTGTTCATTGAGCCCCACTCCTTGCCGAACGGATCGGCGAAGTTGTACTGATCCTCAATGGCGACGAACTGCATGGCGGGAGGCGCGTACATCTGGATGGTCTTGATTTCAGGAGAAAGGCCTTCAATAGCGACGCCGTAATGTGCTGCTGGGTCGATCACCTTGACGGTGACGACTCCGTCTTTCCAATCCAACTTGCTCCAGTTGTCGTCGTAGAAGTTCTTCGCAAGCGGGACTCCGCCCTCTGCACGTAGATCGTATTGTCCCTTCACAGGCGTGAGTTTGCCCGTCGGAAATACATTGTCATAGCCATCTACCAGGGCAAGCTCTGAACCGGGGATCTGGACGCGCACCTGAGTCCGATCGCCCGACGGAAGGTTGAAGTAGGGGTGCCAGCCGATGGCGATGGGTTCGGTATCGTTGCCAACGTTGTGAGCCACGATGACTGCGTCTACAGCACCAGCGGTCAGAGTGATTGTGAAGTCGAGGTCGGTTCTGGAAAACCAATGGCCGCCAAAGTTCCCGGCGCGAAGGATGCCTGTGACTTCCTGGCCGCCGGGGATATCTTTTACGCGGGCGTCGTCCGTTTTGGCTTTAAGGATGAGGCCGTGCATGGCGTGGCGCTCGGCGCCGGGATTTTTGCCGACATTGTTGGCCGGCAGCGTAATCGTGCGCCCGTCCCACTCGGTGGTTAGCGTCTGACCGTCGGCGGAGAGCTTGCCGCGAATGCGGTTAGGGTAGGGGACCAGGAAGGCCGCGCCCAGCCGGTAGCCGAGGTCGCCGTTGGGCGTGTCTTTCTCGTCCAGCATCTGCTTGGCGGTGGCCAGATCGGGCGACGCGAGGACGTTGATGTTGCCCTTACCGGGAAAGTTGGCGGTGATCTGAATGATCTCCATGCCGCGCCCGGGGGCGAGAGTCAAGCTGGTGAACTCGGGTTTGGTTTTGCTGGTGACGGCACGCGTGAGCGTAACAGTTCTCTGTCCACCGATATCGATGCTGGTCTGGGCAGGGCTTCCCTGGGCAAAAAACGCGCTCATTGAAACTCCTAATGCCAAGCAGAAAAGTTTGCGAAACAATGGGTTCATCTCGATCCATCCTCTAGTTCAACCGAATTCTATGGAACGGCTCTCGGCGCCGGGGGCTGTTCGCCACATGGAAAAGCCAGTTCCAGATGCGGCCTCATTCTACGACAAGCGCCCGTATTGGCGTGCGCGAACTGCGCGTGCGGCGCGGCATTTCCAGCGCGAATGGCAATGCAGGGCGATTACATACCAGGGTGGGTGAGTTGATTGGCGCGGGGCACCAGGTTCATATAGACATCGCGCGGCATGTTCGTCTGCCAATGGTTGGTGACACGCGAGAATAAGACGAACCCTAAGAAGATGTAGACGAGAACGGCGGCAACGGCCACCGGCCCCAGCGTGCGGCGAAACCAGCGTTGGTCCGGCGCGGTTGCCTTCCGGGGTGCTATCGAGAATTGCAGAGCATTCTGGGATGAGCAAGCAGCCACACAGGCCATGCAGGCGTTGCATTCTGCTGAACGAATCTGAATTAACTGGTCGACCGCCAGGCTTGCCGGGCAGGCCCGCGCACATTTCCCGCAATCGATGCAAGCTTCAATGTCGCGACGGATCTTGACCGGGCTGAGCAAAGAAGCCACGCCCATGAGTGCGCCGTAGGGGCAAAGATAGCGACACCAGAAGTTCTGCACGAGCATGGACCCCAGCATGAGCAGCCCGATGACGATCGCCGCCGTGGCGCCGATGTCCCGAAAGAAATTCAGCATTTTGACGTCGGCAACCAGGCCATACGGCGTGTACATGAAGCTTTGCAGCGCTTCAGCCGACATGGCTCCGATGACAAAGACAAAGAAGCCGAGAAGCAGGTACTTGATTCCGCGCAGGGGAATGTCGGCCCAGCGGGGCAGATGCAGGTTCCGTCCGAAAACGCGCCGGCCGAGCATCCACAGATACTCCGAGAACGTGCCCACGGGGCACAGCCAGGAACAAAACGCCTTCTTGAGCAAGAGGCTCATAAGCAGGAAACCGAGGAACAGATACATGGCGGCGGGGTGGATCGAGGGCACTGTGCCGGTCAAAAGCAGGTATTTCGTGTTCATCAGGCCGGCGATGGGCAGCCAGCCCTCCACGCCTGCAGGCCTTGATACGTAAAAGCCCGTGCCGCCGTGTTCAAAGTAGAGCGCCCAGAGATAAAACTGCAGACCCAGCCAGCCATTGAGTACAACAAAGACGCCCTGCACCAGGTGACGAATCTGCTGGGAGCGGTCAGGGGCGGTCCGGCGAATGAAGGGCTTCTTTTCGCTTTGCGTTTTCGGTTTGGGTGCGGTCAGAGTGGCCATAGGATCCTGGTCCTGTTGAGCTTGAGGGTAGAAGGGATGGGCCGGGTCCGCAGCGACTTTGGTCACAGATGTGAGCTAGGGCTTCAGGCCGTTAATAGCGCCATTTTCGCTGGGAGGCAAGGCGGAAGACGGCATCAGTGCGCTTTGCCATCTCGCTGAAAGCAAATCCCTTCCCTGCAAGTTCTTCGGTGGGAGAGGCTCTTGTTATTTTCCGTACCCAGTGTTCCTAGCTCCGCGGGCCTTCTTGGTATACTTCTTCAGGCTCGCTTTGCAGCCAGTCACCGGTTCATGCTCACGATCCGCAATTTAAAAGTGGGCTCCTGGAGCAGGGAAAAGCTATCAATTGATGCGGCTAGTCCTGAAGTGGGATGGCAACGGGATAGCAAATGAAATTAAATCTTCATGTTGGTGGTTTTAAAGGGCGGGAGTAGTTCAGTGGTAGAACGTCAGCTTCCCAAGCTGAATGTCGCAGGTTCGATCCCTGTCTCCCGCTCCAACATCATTACCCCAAACAACCCAAATCAGGGATTCTGCTGGATTTTCACGACCAGGCAGCTCACTGACGTGTCCGCAGCCACCAACATCTGGTGAGGCAGGCCGGCGGGAACATGGGCCACATCGCCCGCACGCAGTTCTTGGCGCACCCCGTCTTCAATGAACTCACCGCGCACTTCGCCGGGGGCGATCGTCTTTGCCTTGACGATGCTGCCGCCTGTAACCAAAGCGGCGCGGCCTTCAAGTACGAAGAACAGATCGGCAAAGTTCTCATGCTGTTCTGCGCCGCCATTGCGATTGCGCACCAGCAGATGGATGGCGTGCTGCGGATAATCCTTGAGGACTTCGCTGGCCGTGCCGTCACCCAGCTTTGCCAGCTTGCGTAGGTAGGCCGCACGCTCCATCAGAATCGGAGAGGACAAGTGATGGAGAATGTCCTCGCTCTCCCGCTTGCCTTTCGTCGGCGGCACGACTTCCTTCTCCACGGGGAGAAGCTCTCGCAGAATTGATTTGGAGAAATCGTCCATTGGGTTTGCCCGGCTTTTATTTTACGGCCTGCTTTGACTTCACAGCCCTGCGAGTTGCCGTGCCCGCTCGAAGACAGCGAGGAACATGGGCCGCGTGAGTTTGCCGGTATTCGTATTCTGCAGCGACGGATGGAAGCTGGCGATCACGTGGAGTCCGTTGGGCAGAGTGTATTCCGCGCCGTGACCAAACGTGTAGGCCGCGCGCGAAGCGAGTTGGCCGGTGCGCTGCGCGTGGGCCACGAAGCCTTCAAACGCGATGCGGCCCAGACAGACGACCACGCGCAGGTCGCGCAGCAGGCTTAGCTCTTCGTCAAGCCAGGGCGCGCAGTTGCGCAATTCCTCAGGAGTGGGTTTGTTGCCGGGCGGCGCACAGCGGGCCACCGCGCTGATCCAAAGGCCGGTGAGCCGCATGCCGTCGTCGCGCGATGTGGCGCGGGGTTGCGAGGCAAAGCCTGCCTCGTGCAGCACGGGAAACAGAAAGTCTCCGGAACCGTCGCCAGTAAATGGTCTGCCCGTGCGATTGGACCCATGGGCGCCGGGAGCCAGGCCAAGGGCAAGCACGCGCGCCGCCGGATCGCCGAACGACGGCACCGGGCGTCCCCAATATTCCCAATCCGCATAGGCGCGCCGGCGCACCCGAGCCACTTCGGCACAGTGATCGCGAAGGCGGGTGCATCGCGTGCAAGCCTCGATGCGGGCGTTCAATAATTCAAGCGGCTGCGGGGAATGCGCCATGTTGAGATTCTACGAGGTTCGCGTTGGGCCGCAGTTCAGCCGTCCAGCCGGTAGCGATTCAGACGAAACTCTATGGGCGGAGAACAGCGATTTTTACATTTGAACGCACACCCAGTCGTGCTTTTAGAGCGATACTGGGCTTTGATGTTCGACGGCTCCGTTTCAACAATCCCTGAGTGGAGAGGAATGCCATGAGACCTGCCATACTTTTGCTGCTTGCCGGCGATTTTGTTGAGGACTACGAGATTATGGTTCCCTTCCAGGCCCTGCAGATGGTGGGCCACACCGTGGACGCCGTCTGTCCCGGGAAGAAGAAGGGGGAGCAGGTGCGCACCGCGATCCATGACTTTGAAGGCGACCAAACCTATACCGAGAAGCGGGGGCACAACTTCACACTGAATGCGACCTTCGACGAAGTGAAGGCCGCCAATTATGACGCGCTGGTGATTCCCGGCGGTCGTGCGCCCGAGTATCTGCGGCTCAATGCGGAGGTGCTCGACATCATTCGCCACTTTGACAAAGCGGGCAAGCCGATCGCCGCATTGTGCCATGGGCCGCAATTGCTAGCGGCCGCAGGAGTGCTGAAAGGCCGCAAGCTCAATGCGTATCCAGCCTGCGCTCCGGAAGTGGAACTGGCCGGCGGCACGTTTGTGAAGGTGGAGTTCACAGAAGCCGTGGTCGATGGGAATCTTGTCACCGGTCCCGCGTGGACCGCTCATCCATCGTGGCTCGCGAAGTTTCTGGATGTGCTGGAAGCGCACCTCGAAAACAAGGCGGCGTAGAGCACGGGTGAGCTAAGCCAGTAAGTAGTTAGTCAGACGGCTCAGGCGTCGTCAGAATTGCGGCACGATCTCTTTCGCGGTGCGCACCTCGCGCAGCGGCTTGCCCGTCGCGGCATGGATTGCCTTTTGAATCTCGGCAAGAATCGACAGCGCAATGGATGCGGGCGTATCGGAGCCGAGGTCCAATCCCGTGGGTGCATGCAATTGCGACAACCAGCGTTCGACCTGGTCATCTATATCAGGCAGGTGAAGCAGCCGTGCCGCAGCGGCAAGCAGTTCGCGCGTTCGCCGTTGCGGACCGAGTACGCCAAGATACGCCAGCGGAAACGGGAGCGCCAACAGTGATGCAAGGACACGCGAATCCTGCTCGAAGCTGTGGGTCATCACCACAGCCGCGTCGGTGGGCCGCAGAGTGAGATGCTGGGGGGCCGCGGCAGGCAAATCGTTTATGGGCAGCACGCGCACTTCACCGGCGGCCGGGAAACGCTCCCGCGTGGCGAGATGCGAGCGGCCATCGGCGACCGCAACAAACCAGCCCAGCTCTCGAGCGAAAGCAAGCAGCGGCTTGGCGTCGTCCCCCGCGCTGAAGATCCAAAGGCCGGGCCGAGCCGCGCGATAGTCGACCCACACGCGGGTGGGAGTGTCGCCTAACAACACTGTCTGATCGGAGGAGGTTCGCTGTTCCAGGGCGAGATCAGCGAGGTATTGAAAAGCCGGATCCGGTTGGGATTGCAAAGCGCCATCGATTGTCAGCGAACCGGCTGCCAGCGCCCGTTTGCCGATCTGCGGGCCCTCAAGGATTGTTGCGATCGCAATCGGCATACGTGCATGGAAGGCGGTTTCCAGCGAGGCCAGCAGCGGGCCGGCCGTTGCTTTGCGTTCCAGCAGCAGGTGGACCACGCCGCCGCAACCAGAACCGTACGGCATATCTCCATCGTCCTCAGCCGTGGAATAGCGCTCGACCGCGGGTCCCGCAGAGGTGAGCCAAAAAGCACGCCGGGCCACTTCTGCTTCCAGGCAGCCGCCGCTGATTGTGCCTGCGCGGCGGCCATCCTGCGCCAGGAGCATGCGCGCACCAGGCTTGCGATAACTTGAGCCCTCGGTTTCGACCACGGTCGCGAGCACGTAGTCCGCCCCCGCGCTCTCCAGTTCGTGCCATAGTGGCAGAATGTGCTCGAGGTCGGTCATGCATCTCTATTGTCGCCCAGGTTGCGGCAATCTTCGACCGTATTCGATGTTCAAGGCGCGCAAGCAGCACCAAGGAATCCGAAGCGAGCGACGGCAGGTACACACCGGTTGCTCGCAGACACCTTAGTTCGAGACGCCTATGAAATTGGTTTTCTTTAGCTGACCGGCTCTAGCTCAGTTTCAACTTGCGGCTCAACAACCGCCGGCCTGACCACGCGTGTGCGCTGCTCGATCATCTTGTAGTTGCCGATTTTGTGAGTCAGCAAAGCGTGTGCCTGCTGCAATTCGACAATTTGCGCTGCGATGGCGGCTTGATGGTCCTCTAGAATCTTGCGCCGATCGAGGGAAGTGCGATCGCCCTCTTCGCGCAGCGCAGCATAACGCTGCATCTCGCGAATGGGCATGCTGGTGGCGCGCATGCAGTGCAGAAAATGAATCCATGCCTCGTCGGCATCGGAATAGCGCCTGTGACCGTTGCGCGCGCGTCCTACCGGCTGGATCAGCCCCACGCGCTCATAGTAGCGAAGCGTGTGCGCGGTCATTCCGCACCGCTCTGCCATGCTTCGAATGGTGTATCCCGCGTTCTGCATACACTCAACGTACATCTTTGAGCGCGCTCAAAGTCAAGAGCGTTCGGTGGCATTTCGCTGGTTCAAGTCGAGCGGACTATGACGAGCTTTGCAGCGCGAGAAAACCCCTATGTTTAACCGTCTCGCTTGCAAGGACTTATTGAAATTGAATCCAGAGAATGAGCAACCTTCGCTTTACAATTCTTAAGAAATGGCAGTCGTTCCAGGGGAACCAGAGCGGAGTCGGCGACAAATTCCGTCGGCGCCACAAACCCATCTCGTATCATTCGGATAGAACGGCGGTGCAGCAGTGCAAGAGCAAACAGGGGTGCAACAAGCCATCGGTATGGAGCGGTACGAGAAAATGATGGCCATCGCACTTGAAGAAGCGCGCTACGGCCGTGTCGAGGGCGGTATTCCCATTGGGGCAGCGATGTTTACGCGCGACGGCAAACTGGTAAGCCGAGGGCACAATCGCCGCGTGCAGCAGGGAGACCCCAGCATGCATGGCGAGACCGATGCCTTTCGACGCGCGGGGCGGCAACGCAGTTATCGCGACATGATCATGGTCACGACCTTAGCTCCTTGCTGGTATTGCAGCGGATTGGTGCGCCAGTTTCACATCGGCACGCTGGTTGTCGGCGACAGCCGCACCTTTCTGGGCGGGCTCGATTGGCTGCGGGAGAACGGCGTCGAGGTCATTGATCTCGACAGCAAGGATTGCCGTGAGATGCTCGAAGCGTTTATTGCCGAGCATCCGGAAATCTGGAACGAGGATATCGGCGAAGAGTAACGGCCGCTCGCGACATCCGCTGTTTCAACGCCGCCCCTATTGCGCGAACTTCAGCGAATACGCCGCGGTCGGGTCCAGCGGCCCTTGCAGAATGCCCAGCGACTTCAACTGCTCATAACTCGCCTGCCAGCGCGCGGCGGTCATGTGCCCGGATTGCGCCCCGCTCGCATCGCCGCCCGTGATGAAGCCTCCATCCCGCAGCGCCTGCGCCGTGTAAGCCTCCTGTGCGGGATTGAGCGCCGGATTCAGCTTGAGCAGATATTCATTCGTGGGGCCCGGATTGCGCAGATATCCCTGCCATCCTCGCATGCTGGCGCGCACAAACTTTGCGACCACGTCCGCATGTTGCGCGGCATAATCATGCGTGGTGAACTGCACTCGATAGGGATCGTAACCTGAGGAACTGATCAGAATAGTCCGCACTTCGGCGCCGGCCTGCCTGGCAAAAAATGGTTCGCTGGTGATGAATATCTGCTGCACGTAGCCGGGGTCCTGGAGAAAATTCGCAATCGAAAGTGTCGAGGGAATCTGCCGCACCTGGTGCAGGTTGTAGCGCAGCGTCACAAATTTCAGCCAGGTGGCGCCTGTCTGCGCAGCAATGGTGTGGCCTTCCAAATCCTTGAAGTCATGAATCGGCGAATCCTTGTGGACCATGATGGCTTGCGGATCGTGCTGCATGGTTGCGGCCACGGCTTCGAGAGGCAACCCGTTCGAGTCCCACTCCAGAATCTGATCGCTCGACCCTAGCCCAATATCCGCTTTGCCTGAGGCCACTAACTGTGCCGCGCTGCCGTATTGCGGCAACGGCAGCAGCGTGACATCGAGGCCCTCTGCCTTGTAATAGCCCTGCAGCAGCGCGGTGTAGAAGCCGCCGTGTTCCGGCTGCGGATACCAGTCGAGCTGCAAGCGCACAGGGACGAGTCCGTTGCTCGCGGCGGAGTCGTGGCCCTTGCAACCAACGACGACCAGGCTTAACGCGACAGCGATCAAAGTTAAGGAAATCGGAATAAATTTCGGTTTTCTCAACGCTGACCTCTCAATTTAAGGGAAGTCCTTGACCTGAAACGTATCACGCGCTGGGAGCGGAACCGGCAGTCTTTCGGTGCGCACCGATTTGCGCAACGAGTTGCAAAAGCGATTCGTCGTTCCCGCGCGCCGCTGCCAACTGCATGCCGCCCCCCGTGCAGGGAACCGTGACGACAGGCACGCCCGCCAGGCTGAATGCAGTGGTGTAGCGCAGCACCCGCGCACGAGTCTGGCTCTGGTCGGCGCCGGCCACAAAGCGGGCAACAGGCGTGGCCGGCATCAGCAGCAATTCATTCTCTGCAAACATCGCGTCGATTCGCGCGCGGAACTCCGCATGACGCTGGCGCAGCGCGGCAATCTCATCGTTCCTGATGCGCGCTCCCCACTCCAGCCGTTCGCGAATCGCCGGTTGAAACTGATCATGATGCCCAGCGTGTATACGAGCCGCTTCCCACGCCTGGATAGGCGCAAACAGATCGAACGATCCGGCCCACCAGTCCGCGTTGAACGTGGACCGGCGCAGGCCCAGGCCCTCCAGTTCAGCGGCTGCGACGTGCAGGGCATCGACAATTTCCGGTTCGCAATCGTGCAGAAAGCTGTCGTCGATCACCGCAAAACGTGTGAAGGGCTTCCCCGGCTCCGCACCCTCCGGCGCATAGACGCTCCCAAGCAGCGGAGCATCTTGCAGATCGCGAAACAACCAGCCAAATGTATCGAACGACTGCGCCAGGTGAGCGGCGCCGCGCCAGTCTCCGCGGCCATGCGACGCACGATACCCCGCCAATCCGCACAAGGCTGCGGGCGCACGCACGGAGCCGCCAGTGTCCGTCCCAACCGCTGCCACAGCGGAACCCTCCATCACGCTGGCTGCGGCGCCGCTCGACGATCCTCCCGTGAGCGCGTCCGGGCGTCCCGGCTGCACGCAATCGCCAAACTCGGGATTCTCGCCGGTAATTCCATACGCCAGCGGATGCAGATGGGTTTTGCCTGTGATGACCGCGCCCATCGCACGAAGCCGCTCCACCAGCCACGAATCTTTCGCGGCGGGGCCATTCAAATCGCGATAGAACTGCACACCCGCGCTCGTGGGTGCGCCGGCCAGATCGAAGCAATCCTTTACAGAGATTGGCAGGCCCCACAAAGCGCTGCGACCATCGCCAAACGGACCGCCCTCGCTGCGCGGCGTCGCTTCGGCGCGGGTCGCCTCCGCCAATGTCCAGGAGGTGTCGCGCCATAAGTACGCGTTGTGGCTGGCGTTTTGATTCGCATGCTCCAACGCATGCCGCGCTAACTCCGTTGGCCGCATTGTTCCCCTTGCCAGGGCTGTGCGCAGGCCGCGAACTGTCCACTCAGGCGATTGCATAATCCGATTGTAGGCGGACAAATCGGCTCTCCGCTGTGACGGTATAAGGACCGTATAAAGGCCGCTCATTTTGTCCCGCGTTCCCACCCGTCGACATGCTAATTTCGAGTATGGGAGTTGTTTCGACCGCTTCGCCCGGCCCCCTCAGAAATCGCCCCTCCACTCTTCAGCGGGATACAGAGCGCATGACCGCGCTCATCGCGTTCACAGCGCGTTCGCTGCGCACCGTGCGTCCGCGTCCGTTTGGCGCGTCGATCGTTCACACAAAATCGGGTAAGCCGTTGTTGCACGCTCTCAATAATGTGATGAATGAGTTCGACCCCAGTTCCCACGCCGAAGTGCGCGCGATTCGTCTCGCCACCAAGCGCCTCAAACAGATTTCGCTCGCTGGCTACACGCTCTACACCACCTGCGAGCCCTGCCCCATGTGCATGAGCACGGCGCTCTGGGCCGGGCTCGATCGCGTAGTTTTCGGCGCAACCATTGAAGACGCCAACCGCCACTTCCACCAGATTCAAATCCCGGCGACTGAAGTGGCTGCGCGCAGTGACATGCGCTGTATTGTCGCCGGCCCCTTTCTGCGCGATGAATGCTATGCTCTGTTCACTCACCCCAACATGCTGCGGGCCATTCGTCGTTGGTCCACCCGCAAACGCAAATAGTCATCCCCAAGCCGTTTCCGTTGAGGCCTTCCCCATGCATGATTCGCTCGCAGCAGACCTGTCTTCCATTCTCGCGGACCGCGCGCGTGTGTTGACGGTGCCTGCCGTGCTGGAGCGGCTCTCGCATGATTTCTACTGGTACTCACCGGTCCTTCGCCCCATGCTTGCCAGCAAGAACGGTGAGGTTGTGGTGCAACCGGTCAACGTGGACGAAGTACTGGCGGTCTTGCGCTACGCTGGGCAGCAATTGATTCCAGTGACGGTGCGCGGAGCTGGCACTGGCAATTATGGACAGTGCGTTCCGCTTGAGGGCGGCATTGTGCTCGACCTCTCGCTGATGGACAAGCTTGAAAACATAACTTCAAACGGCGTGGCCGTGTGCCAACCGGGCCTCCGTCTCGGCGTGTTGGAGACAGAAGCGCGCAAGCAGGGCTGGGAGTTGCGCATGTACCCCTCGACACTGGTCAGGGCGTCCATCGGCGGATTCCTCGCAGGGGGCTCTGGCGGCATTGGTTCCGTGACGCACGGTGGGCTGCGCGACTTCGATACCGTGCGTGCTTTCGAAGTGGCCACCATGGAAGAAGAGCCGCGCATCGTGCTCCATGAGGGCGCGGCGGTGCACGAGATTCTGCATGCGTGGGGAACCAACGGCGTGCTCACGCGCATCTGGTTCGCGCTTGCTCCGGCGGTGGAGTGGACTCAATGTACCGTGGTCTTTGACACCTACGACGAAGCTTTTGCATTTACCGAATCCGTCGCGACCGATACCGCATGGACTAAGCGCCTCGCGACCGTGTTCGAGTGGCCCATTCCATCCTTCTTCACGCCGATCAAGAAAGCGGTGCGCGACGGCAAGGCGATGGCTCTCCTCATGATCGCAACAGCGCAATGCGAAGCGTTAACTGCAGCGGCCATTGCTGCGGGCGGCGAAGTTACATTCAGTGGCGCCTTCGATGGTCCACGCACTCAGCCGCTGCTCAGCGACTACACCTGGAATCACACCACGCTGTGGGCCATGAAAGCTGATGCTGCCTACACCTACCTGCAATGTGGATTTTCTCCGACAGAATGCCGTGAACAATTTCGGCTGCTTCGCGAACGATTTGGCGACGAGATTCTCTTCCACATCGAGTTCATGAAGAACGGAGAGGGCGTCGTGATTCCCGGAGCCATTCCGGTGGTGCGCTTCACGACCGAGGATCGGCTAAACGACATGATTGCCTATTGCCGCTCGATCGGAGTATTTGTGGCCAACCCGCATGTGAATTGTCTCGAAGATGGCGGCCGCTTTCGTCCTGACAACATTCAGTTGCTGGCCAAGCAGAGGTACGATCCGCGAGGACTGCTCAACCCCGGCAAGATGATCAGTTTTCATAAAAAGGAGGTAGCGCAGTGAAGACGTGGATTCCCAATGAACGCAACTTCGCCTATCTCACCTGGAAGCAAGTGGACGCATTACCGCGCGAAACTACTCTGCTGGTGCTGCCTACAGCAGCAATTGAGCAGCACGGCCACCATCTTCCGCTGGCAACAGACACGCTGATCAACAATTTGCTTCTTGGCAAAGCTCTCGCGAAGATTCCGGCTCATCTCCCCGTCTTCGCGTTGCCTCCTGTGTGCTACGGCAAGAGCAACGAGCATGTGGGCTTCCCCGGCACACTATCGGTCAGTGCGCAAACTTTTCTTGCGGTGGTGCGCGATCTTGGTGCAAGCATCGCTGCCAGCGGATTCAAGAAAGTTGTTCTCTACAACACTCATGGCGGCAACACTTCGCTCGTCGATGTGCTGGCCCGCGACCTGCGAGCGGAGTATGGCCTGCGCACGTTCTCTCTCTTCGGTTCCCCGGGCGCTAAGTTTGAAGGCGTAAGCCAGCAGGAGCGTACGTACGGATTCCATGCGGGCGAAATCGAAACCGCTTATCTTCTGCACGCGACGCCGTCGCTGGTGCACACCGATGCCTACACCACCAACTACATTGCGCGCGTCGATCTTCCCGAGTTACTCAAGCCGGAAGGTTCCTCAGCCAACTTTGCATGGCTCACTAAGGATCTTGCGCCCAGCGGTGTCCTCGGCGACCCCACCGGCGCGACATCGGAAAACGGCGAACGCTGGTCCGATGAAGCCGCGGCCAGCATTGCCGAGCTTCTGGTGGCGATGCACAAGTTTGAGCCAAAGCACGGAGTGTGACGATGGCTCTCGTCGATTGCGGTAACGGGGTTCGTCTGGAGCGCGGAGTGAAGTGCCGGCTCAGTGACGGAGTCACGCTGGTGTCGGATCAGTACTATCCCGCCGGTGATGGGCCGTGGCCTACGCTGCTCATGCGCCAGCCCTACGGCCGCGACATTGCATCGACGGTCGTCTATGCGCATCCCATCTGGTTTGCGCGCCATGGCTATCATGTTGCGATTCAGGATGTGCGCGGACGTGGTGGTTCGGAGGGTGACTTCTATCCCTTCCGCAATGAAGGCCGCGATGGCGCGGAAACAATCGCGTGGCTCCGCAGGCATCCAGCTGCGAACGGCCGCATTGGGATGTATGGCTTCTCTTACCAGGGCGCGACGCAACTGCTTGCTGCCGTCGAGCAGCCCGAAGGATTGCAATGCATTGCGCCGCATATGACGGCGACTGATCTCTATCACGGCTGGTTCTATCATCACGGCGCGCTGCGGCTCAGTTCGAGTCTCGGCTGGGGCATCCAGATGCTGCGTGAGGATGCGCGCCGAAAAGGCCTGCGCGCGGCGAGCGACAAACTCGAAGCGGCATGGGCAAACATTCGCACGCAATCCTCCCATGTTCCGTATGACGCGCATCCCGCGCTGGCAGACGAGCATCTGCCAACTTACGTGCGCGATTGGTTGTCTCACCGCGAGCCCGGTGATTACTGGACTGCGAAGGACATCAGCACGCGGCTGCATCAACTAATGGTCCCGGCGTTGCACATTGCCGGCTGGTTCGACACTTACCTTGAGGGATGCATCGCCGGATACATCGCGCTTCGCAATCATGCCGGAACAGAATTTGCGCGGTCGCATCAGTACCTGATTGCCGGACCCTGGGTCCACATTCCCTGGGGAGATCGCGTGGGTGACGCCCTCCTTGGCGAAACCGCGAATGTCGATACGGACGCGATCCTCCTGCGCTGGTTCAATCACTGGCTCAAGGATTCCGCGGAATTCAACGATGAACCGCGCATTCGCTACTTTGCGCTCGGCCCGAATAAGTGGTGCACCGCCCCGGAGTGGCCCCAAGCCGCGGCGCGTGCGCTCTATCTGCACAGCGCCGGCAATGCAAATTCGCGCAAGGGCGACGGCGCACTTTCACTCCTCGGGCCAACCGGGGAAGAGCCGCGCGATGTTTTTGTTCACGATCCAGAGGTGCCAGTGACAGCGCCGGGCGGGTCGCAGGCGTTGAGCGGACCCTTCGATCAGGCTGCACTGGAGATGGGCAACAATCTGCTCGTCTACGCGTCGGCGCCTGTTGTCCGCGAGACGGAGATTGTCGGCCATTCACGCGTCGTGCTATATGCATCCACGTCCGCGGCGTATGCGGACATTACGGCGAAGCTTGTGCGCGTCACTGCGTCGGGCCGAGCCGAGTTTCTGTGCATTGGCATCGCGCGCAGTTCGTGGCTCTTTCGCGATTTGAATTACGCCGCCGACACCATACACAAATGGGATTTCACTCTCGAGCCGATTGCGTTTGTACTGGCGCCAGGCGAACGATTGCGGCTGGAGATCGCCAGCTCAGCCTTTCCGCTTTACGATCGCAATCCCTCAACTGATGTCTTGCCGCAAAAGGCAGACAACTGGAGTTGGGCCCGCTCGACCCAACAGATCTTGCATACGGCGGAGTTTCCGTCGGCCCTGCATTTGCCGGTGAAAGGAACAACGGGATGGTGAGTCCGCGCGAAGGGACCGTTCCCGAGATCGAATTGTTGGGCGTGCATAAGCGCTTTCGTAATGCCGCGGTCGCGCTAGAGAACATCTCTCTTACCATCGAGCGTGGGGAGTTTGTGACCTTTCTCGGCCCCTCCGGCTGCGGCAAATCCACTCTGCTCAAGCTGGTGTCCGGCTTGAGCCCTGTGAGCGCAGGCAAAGTCCAGGTCAACGGAATGACGCCTGAGAACGCGCGCGAATTGATGAGCTTCATCTTTCAGGACGCGACCCTGCTCCCGTGGCGCACGGTGGAGCAGAACGTGGGCCTCGGTCTCGAACTCGAATACGCCGCTCGCGAACTCCGCAAAGAACGTGTGGTGAAAATGCTGGACCTGGTGAGTCTGAGCAACGTCGCGCAATGCTACCCGCGGCAACTCTCCGGCGGCATGAAGATGCGCGTTTCCATTGCTCGCGCACTCGTGAGCAGACCTCGCATTCTGCTTATGGACGAGCCTTTCGCGGCCCTCGACGAAATGTCGCGCGACCGGCTCAACGAAGAGCTACTGCGTCTTTATGCCGAACAAAAATGGACCGTGCTTTTCGTCACGCACTCAGTGGCGGAGGCAGTGTTCCTCTCCTCACGCATTGTGATTCTGGCCGCGCATCCAGGTCGCGTCGCCCACGAGGTGCATGTCGATTTGCCTTGGCCGCGCACGGCTGATACCCGCGAGTCCGCTGCGTTTGAAGACATGGTGACGAATACTTCGCGCCTTCTGCGGGGGGTGCAACACGCATGAAGAGGAAGACCTGGCTCGTCACCAACAGCATAATCGTGTTCACCTGCCTGATTTTCCTTTGGCAGCGCCTGGTCGTATTCGCTCATTTACCGCCGTATCTTCTGCCCGGACCTCTGCTCGTGGCAACTGCATTGCGCGACCGCTTTCCATCGCTGCTCAATTCTCTCTGGATTACGACCATTGAGGCCGCGGGCGGATTGCTCGCAAGCATCTTGGTCGGCGTCGTCGTCGCCATGATCTTCGCGCAATGGCGCTGGCTGCGGCAATTGGTCTACCCTTACACGATCCTTCTGCAGACGGTTCCCATCGTGGCCATTGCGCCGCTGATCATCATGTGGGCGGGCGCTGGCATCTTCGCTGTGATGGTGGTGACTTTCATCATTTGCCTGGCTCCTATCATCGCCAACACCACGCAGGGCCTCATAAGTATTGATGAGAATCTCATTCATCTCTTCGTAATGCACAAGGCATCGCCAGCCCAGATCTTGTTTAAGCTGCGGCTGCCTCATGCGCTGCCCAATCTGTTTACCGGAGTACGCATTTCAGCGGGTATCAGTGTGATTGGCAGCCTGACCGGCGAGCTCTTTGCTGGTTCCACGCGTGTCGGCGAGGGCGGTCTGGGATACGCGATCATTTATGCCAGCAACCAGATGGAAACCAGCTACCTGTTCGCACTGGTCTTTGCCGCGACCGTTCTGGGTTTCGGTTTCTTCTTCATCGTGATGTTCTTTGAATGGCTGTTCCTGCACAATTGGCATGAGTCGAGCAGGGCACAATTGTCAGAGTAGGAGGCGCACTTTCGATGTTGCGCATGGAGTCGGAAACAGGTTGGTGGATGATCACGCATCCGCATCACGCCGAGTTGGCGGGAGAATTTGCAGAGGCGTGGGGCAACGCGCAGTTTCGCAAGCCCGAGCCGCGAGCACGCGTTCTTCACGGCATTGCGCGCCACGACGACGGCTGGGCCGCGCGCGACGCGCATCCCACCATCACGCGGCAGGGAAAGCCCTCGGCGTTTTCCATCGAACTAGTGGGCAAATACTCCGCGTTTGAAGAGATTGATATCGAGGATTACCTTGCGGTGCGCGATCGCGCCGTGCGCATCATCGCGGAGAAGGATCCCTACGCCGGCCTCGTCATCGCATTGCACACCTATAATCTGCTTATCGCGCACGCGGATCGTTCGACGATTGCGCCGGAAGGTCTGGCTCTGCTCGACGCATTTCTCGCTGGTCAGCGTGCCTATCAGTCTGAACTGCGAGCAGCGATTGCCGCAGATGATTCTCTTGATGCGCTGGCAAAGTCCGAGCCAACTATCCTCGAACATTTCCGGCTTCTGCAGGCCTGCGACAATCTTTCGCTCCTTACCTGCGTGGCCTTCGCATCACCCGCGCACCTGCTGCATCCCTTGCCGCTCAATAGTGGTGCAACGGCTGAGGTGAAGGTGGCCCCTATCGCTCCGCGACACTTCCAGCTCGCACCATGGCCCTTCGCTGAGCCGGAGCTGCAGTTCAACCTTCCTGCTCGGCACGTCGAGGGAAAGACCTTCGCATCCTCTGCCGAACTCGAGTCGGCATTTGCGTCCGCGCCCGTTCAAACACTCATCGTCAGGCTCAGTCAATAGCCGCCAGTTGGGCGCCGCTGTATAAGCACAAAAGAAGAAGGGCGATTCCACTCGGAATCGCCCTTCTTTCTTTGTCGCGCCAGTCAGGGTTAGAAAGTGAAAGCCAGCGACATCTGGATCTGACGCGGGCTGCCGATGGTGTGCGTTACGATGCCGAGACCGCCAGGACAGTTGTAGAAACTGTCGTTTGTCTGGTTCCCGCTTGCATCGCATCCGGTTGGCAACGGAGTCGTGCCCGCAGTCGGGAACGGATTGTAGTCCTGGTTCTGCGAAACTTCGTTGCCGGGGACGTCAAAGCTGGTTGTGTTCGTCAGGTTAAATACATCGAAGGTGTATTTGAAGTTGTATTTTTCTTTGAAGCTGATCGTCTTCACCAGGGATGCATCGGCGCGTTTCTGGAAAGCCTGACGGAAGATGTTGCGCTGCCCCGTCGTAAAGCCGGTCTCGTACGGGTCGCTGGTGGGAATTGCGCCGCCCAGTCCGCCGGCTGGCAGGATCGGGAGCGTGAAGCAGGACGGATCGAGCGCGGCCTTTCCATTGACTTGGAACCACGCTCCCGATGCTCCGGTCAACGCCTTCTTGGCACTGCAATTCTTTGACAGAGGGACGATGGGATTGGTGATGCCGTTTGCGGTGGAGTAATAAATACTGCCGACGGCGCCGGTGAAATCAATAATGCTGTAGGGCTGCCCGCTTTGCAGTACGGCCAGACCGATCAGCGACCAGCCGTCAACGAACTTGCCCGCTAACGACGCCTCGCTCGCAGTGTTAGGGAGTTTGAAAACATAATTCAAGTTCAGCACGTGGGTGCGATCGAAATCCGCGGAACCGTAGGAACTCCGCAGGTTCAGCGGGTTGTTTCCGTTATAGAAGAGGCCCAGGCCGCTCTGTTCATCGAGGGTATGGGACCAGGTGTAGGATGCGCCCACTTGGATGCCGTGGCTCATGCGCTTGTCCAAATGCACCTGCAGTGCATCGTAGGCATCGACGCCTGCCGCCACATAGTTGATGGATTCCGCGGCGTAGCCGATATACGGAACGCGCAGATCAACGTTGCCACCCTCGTAGTTGTAGAGATACGGCGAACCGTCATCCAGGTTCGCCCCCACTACGTTGTAGCCGTAGCTGTAGTTCTGCTGGAAGGGACCACCCGACAACGCGGGGCTGGCTGGAGACGCGATGGTGGGCTGGTTAAAGGGAACCGGGATCACCTGGTGGCGTCCACGATTGCCCACATAGCCAACTTCTACAGCTATGTCGTTGCGCGGCTGCCACTGGAAGTCCAATGTGTAATTCATGGTGTAAGGCAGCTTGTTCCCGCGGCTATAGACGCCCAGCGAGATCGGCTGCCCAAACTCGTTCACAATCGCGTTGGCATTCGGCAGATAGTTGTTGAGATCAGACGCCTTCGGGTTGGTCGGTGGCGGCAGCAGGGAAGTCCCATACGGGTTCTCCAGGTTGCCTTCTTCGTCGGTACCACCGCAGGTCGGGATGTAGCCCTCGTAGAGGTACTGCGTTGCCACGGGGCAACTTGAGGCATTGACGAATGGCAATTGCTGGTTGACGCCGAACGGCCCACCTGTGACCGTACCGATGGCATAACCGGGAGAGAAGTAAGTGAAGAGTTCGCCGCGATCATAGTACATACCACCACCTGCGCGAACAACCACTTTGTTATGGAAGAACCCGGGCTGCCACGCGGCGCCAATGCGCGGGGCGATGCCCCACTGTCGACCGGTCAAGGTCGTGGGACTTATGCCTTTGGTTCCGTTCGCATTGTTGCCGGCAATAATCAATCCGGAGTTCACAAGGGTGTCGGAAGGAATGTCGTAGTCGTAGCTCCTGGGATCAAAGTTGAAGATGCGTCCATACTTTTCTGTGAGGCCGCCATCCCAGTCGTAACGAACACCCGCAGTCAACGACAGATTCGGCTTGATTTGCCACTTGTCCTGGAAGTAGGTGCCTAGTTGGTTCGCGCGGTAGTAGCGGCTGGCATCACCCTGCAGGAATGAACTGACATAGAAGCCAGTGGACGAGTTACCAGGAGTCACCAAGCCCTGGATCATCTGGCTGAAGTCATCGGTGGCAATGGTGCCCGTTCCGGTTCGTTTGTCAATCGTATTGAGCTGTGTATAGGTGTAGCTGCCGCCGAACGCGACGGTGTGCTTGCCCAGCATCCATATCGCGTTACCCGAGGGTGCAAGACGATTCTGAAACACTCCGGTATTTGCTGCTTGACCCTCGGCGTTGGGGCCAAGGTTAAGAATCGCGGTCCCTTCTCCAGCGGGCTGATAATCGCCCAGCACGTTGTAGACCGAGATTCCAGGGAAATATTTCGACCCGAACATATTGATCGAACCGTTGGCATAGGCGCCGCCTGGAATCGAGTCGGGCCCGAAGGGCTGCGCATTATCTCCCCAGATTTTTTCGCGGATGTAGCCGAATGTTTCGGTCGTACTTAAGTTCGATTTCACGATGAACGTATTCGCGACGGAGAAAACATGGGAGCCCGAGTCGAGGTGCTCGTCAAAGCCAGGAATGCTGGAGTACGAATACGGCGCAATCGCGGGATCGTGCTGAAAGAAGTATTTGAGTGATAGCGTATCTTTCGATGTTGCGTCCCAGTCGAGATCGGCTACGGCGAGATCGGCGGTGAATCGGCCTGTTCCCGGCAAGAAGGCGTTGTCAATATGAGCTGCCGATGGCGAGAGGCCCTTTGGGAAAAGCGCGTCGTTCGGGATGAGCCACTTGCCCGGCTCGCCGGGAAGAGACGGTGAATTGAACAGTGCCAAGGCCGTTGGATCGATTTGTCCCGCACTAATAGGGGAGCAGCCATAATTCTCTTCATCGTAGGGCGTGCAGAACGAGCCATTGGTAATGCTCGCCAGGGCATCAGGGGATCGATCGTCCGTGAGGCCAACCGGCACATCCAGAACCGAGTCGCCGATCTCCTGATCCGAAACATGCGTGTGCTGATATGCCAGGAACGCGAAGAGCTTGTCCTTGATAAGCGGTGCGCCCACAGTTCCACCGGCCACGTATCGATGCAACTGCGGAACCTTATCATTCGCAGGGATGTCGGCGTCCTGATTGAAAAAGAAAGGCGCCGCATTCAGCCAGTCAGTTCCGTGGTGAACATAAGCTGAACCGTGAATATTATTCGATCCCGAGGCCGTGCTCATGTCGATATGCGCGCCTGAAGTGGAGCCCTGCGAGGCGTCGTACATCGAGGCGTTCACTCGGACTTCCGATAGCATTTCAGGAGAAGGTGTCGGAATCGCATTGCCGATTGAAAGGTAGATCGAGGCCAGCGTTTGAATGACGCCGCCCGCCCCTGTGCTCGACGAAACCCCGGTGCTGTTGATCACGCGTGCTGATGGCACCTGGCTGGTGCTCTTGCCGTTGAAAAGATTGCTCGCATCTACGCCGTTCAGCAGAAAGCTGTTCGATGTGTCGCGTTGGCCGTTCGACCAGATGGGCGCATTGCCCAAGCCCGAATTCGCGCCTGTGCCGCCAGACAGTTCTGCGCTCACTCCAGCCGATTGAACCGCGAGTCCTGTAAAGCTGCCCGTTGCCAGCGGCACTGTATCAATCTGCGACTTATCCATAACGTAGCCGTTAGTCGTATCCACGGCGTTCATCAGCGGAGTCGCTTCTACTTCGATCGTGTCCCCCGCCGCCGCTGCGACTTTAAGTTGCGCATTCAGCGAAGCGGTTCGGTTACCCTGCACAGCGATGTGCGGAGTCTTCTGCGTCTCGAATCCATTGGCTGTGAAGGTCAGCGCGTAGGTGCCAATCGGCAGATTCACAAATGCATAGGTCCCTGACTCGCTTGTGGTCGTGGATCTTGTCAATGCGGTTTGTTCACCGACCACCGTCACCGTGGCGTTGGCAATCACACTCCCCGAAGGGTCGGTTACGACGCCGGTAATACCGCCGAGCGTCGACTGCTGTGCCATCAGCGTTGTTCCGCACAGTGCGAAGGCCGCCGCGATCACCAGCAACCTGGGAAGCAGAGAGGAAAGGACTCGCATGGAATATCTCAATGAAACGGCCTCGAAAATAGAGATTTCCGCAAAGGTCTTTTGTGCATGCAAAAAACGCTTGGCAATGTAGAGATTCTGAGTTTCTTTGTCCCGGAAAAGAGGGAAGAAAAAACGAAAATCACCTCAGCTCGAGATACTTGCCTCTAGCCGGGTTCAGCCTGACCTGCGGTGTACAGATAGAATAACGTTTGAGAAATAAATTTCATCTAAAGATTTGAAAGCTTGGGCGCCCTTCTTCCCCACGCAAATCAAGTGGTTTT
>Ga0265342_10000708_pt1 | contig 34622 bp, 28 predicted proteins | sample 4CB327metaG_FD_203125 | JGI IMG/M metagenome (GOLD analysis project Ga0265342, IMG submission 203125) | Rhizosphere microbial communities from Carex aquatilis grown in University of Washington, Seatle, WA, United States - 4-CB3-27 metaG | ecosystem: Host-associated > Plants > Roots >... | reverse complement strand
GCCACGACGGCGGGATCCGCCAGCGTCGTCACGTCGCCGAGGGCCCGCCCTTCCGCGATATCGCGCAGGAGACGACGCATGATCTTGCCCGAGCGCGTCTTGGGGAGGTCGCGCGTGAAGAGGATCTCCTCGGGCCGCGCAAGGGCGCCGATTTTCTTGACCACGTGCTCCTTCAGGTCCTCCACCATCGCCGCCCCCGCCGTCTGACCCTGCTTCAGGCTGACGAACGCCACGATGGCCTGCCCTTTCAGCTCGTGGCTCCTGCCGACAACGGCCGCTTCGGCGACCGCGTGATGATCCACGAGGGCCGATTCCACCTCCATGGTGCCGATCCGATGGGCGGAAACGTTCAGCACGTCGTCCACACGGCCGAGAATCATGAAATTGCCGGCCCTGTCCCTCTTCGCGCCGTCGCCGGGGAAATAGGTCTTCGCGTCCCATTTGGAGAAATAGGTCTTGATGTACCGCTCATCGTCACCCCACACGGTGCGGAGCATCGAGGGCCAGGGCCGCGTGATGGCGAGCAGACCGCTGCCCTCTTTCACCTCCTTGCCCCCCTCGTCGAGGATGACCGCCGAGATGCCGGGCAAGGGATGGCCGGCAAAGCCGGGTTTCATTGTGGAGAGGCCCGGCAGGCCGCTGATCATGATGGCTCCCGTTTCCGTCTGCCACCAGGTGTCGACAACGGGACACTTTTGGGCACCGATGTTCTGCTGATACCACATCCACGCCTCGGGGTTGATGGGCTCACCAACGGACCCCAACAGCCGCAGACTGGACAGATCGTGACGAGCGGGAAGATCCTCGCCCCATTTCATGAATGCGCGGATCGCGGTAGGCGCCGTGTAGAATACCGAGACGCGGTGGCGCTCGATGATGTCCCAATAGCGGTCTTTTTCCGGAAAATCCGGTGCTCCCTCATAGAGGAGCACCGTGGCTCCGGCAAGGAGCGGGCCGTAGACGACATAACTATGCCCGGTCACCCAGCCGACATCCGCCGTGCACCAGAAGACATCCTCGTCCTTGAGATCGAAGACGTAGCGGCTCGTCGTGTGCACGCCCACCTGGTAGCCCCCGGTGGCGTGCACGATCCCCTTCGGTTTTCCGGTCGTCCCGGAGGTATAAAGGATGAACAACGTGTCCTCCGCATCCATGGACTCGGCGGCGCACACCGACTTCTGGTGGTCCATCATGCGGTGGTACCAGCGGTCGCGTCCCTCCTTCACGTGGATGAGATGGGGCTCGCCCGGCAGCTGCTTGACGATAACGACGTGCTCGACCGACGGGCAGCTCTCCAAGGCGCGGTCCGCGTTGTGCTTCAGGGGCACGACGGTGCCGCGCCGCCAGCCGCCGTCGGCGGTAATGAGCACCTTGCACTGGGAATCGTTGATGCGATCCGCGAGCGCGTCGGGTGAGAAGCCACCGAAGACCACGTTGTGGATCGCTCCGATCCGCGCACAGGCCAGCATGGCAACCGCGGTTTCCAGGATCAGCGGCATGTAGATGGCCACCCGGTCGCCCTTCTGCACGCCGAGGTCTTTCAAGCAGTTGGCGAAGGTGCACACCTCGCGGTGGAGCTGGAGGTAGGTCAGGGTGCGGATGTCCCCGTTCTCTCCCTCCCATATCAGCGCCGCTTTGTTGCGCCGTGGACCGAGGAGGTGACGGTCGAGGCAATTGTAGGCGATATTTGTCCGGGCCTCGACAAACCAGCGGGCGTGCGGCGGGCTCCAGTCGAGGACCTGCTTCCATGGGGCGAACCAGTGGAGTCTTTTCGCTTCCTCTTCCCAGAACGCTTCTGGATTCCGCGCCGCCCGGTCGTAGATTCCGGGATCGGATGCAACAGCGGTCTCCGTGAATGAAGCGGGCGGCGGAAATTCGCGCTCCTCCCGCAATAGATCGTCGAACACCGATGGATCGGTACTGCCCATTCCGCGCCCCCTTCTCTGGTGCGAGAATTTACAAAAAGGGGGATTGAACAGTCAAAGAGAATCGCCGCTCTTCAATGAAACACTTCGGTGCTGACGCGTGACCCCGGAAATCTTTCATCGACGAGAAGGGTGAAATCGCGAATCATGGAACGATTGCCGCAAAGATAAAAATCGTAGGACCCGGGAGCGAGGTTGCCTTCCGCCCATGTGGTTACAAGGCCCCGGAAACCGCCTTGCGTCACGTCCTCAGAGAGGCACGGAACGTAGCGCGATGCGGAGGCTGCCAGCTCCTCCCGAAAGTACAGATCCTGCGCCGTACGCACGCCATGCAAGAGCGTGAAGGATCGCGCCCCTGCCCGTGCCATGGAAACGAACGGGGCGACACCCGTACCGGTTGCCACGAAAACCGAGCGCGCACCGGCGCTTTGATAGAGGAAATAGCCGTGCGGGCCCGTGAAGTGAAGGAGATCCCCCGGCTTCAGCCCGGCAAGCCGTGGTGAGAGCATACCGCCGGGAACAAGCCGCACGCACAGCGTCAGGTGGTCATCGCCGGGTCCCGAAGCCAGAGAATAGTCACGCTCCATACCGTCCTGGTCGACGCGTATGCTCTGGCCCGGCAGAAAGAGGAAACCGGAAGGCCGCTCCAGCCTCACCGCAAAGGCCGTGCGAGAAAGCCACTCCACCCAGAGGACGCGCGTGTCGAACGAACGACCGCGCCCCTGATTCAAATCCGCCATGCCGTATCGGGGACGCCGTTCTCCTTGTTGCAGAAGCGCGCGGCGACAAAAAGGTAGGTAGAAAGCCGATTCAGGTAGGGGAGGACGGCGGCCGTCGGAGCATCAGGAGAGACGGCCGTGACCCGACGCTCCGCCCTACGACAGACGGTTCGGGCAATGTGCGCCCAGGCGGCACTGGGATGCCCACCGGGAAGAATGAAGTTCGACAGGGGTGGCAGGGCCTTTTCCATGCGCGCAATGGCCCCCTCCAGGGACAAGAGCGGCCCGGAAGTGAAGCCGGGAAGCGCTCGAGCGGCCGCGGAATCTGGGGTCGTTCCCATCCAAGCCCCGATATGGAGCAGCTCCCCCTGGATATCCTCGATTTCGCGTTTGAGCTCCGCCCTGCCCTCCCCGAGGCACGCGGCAAGCGCGCCGAGAACGGCCCCGAGCTCGTCCAGGTCGCCGCAGGCCTCGATTCGCACGCTGCTCTTGGCCACGCGTTCTCCACTCAAAAGGCTCGTCATCCCGCGGTCCCCGCTTCCGACATTGCCGTTCATCATCATCCCCCCGAACACACTATAGAAGACTGTCCCTACCACTGGCAATCCGCCCTCGCCCCATGCATATTTGACTCATGGCAAATGGAGAGCTCGGAACGCACGACAAGGCCCTGCGTATCAATATCGACGCGGCCCGTTACGGGACATTTGCGGAAATCGGCGCCGGACAGGAAGTCGCGCGCTGGTTCTTCCACGTCGGTGGCGCGGCCGGCACCGTTGCAAAGACAATGTCGGCATACGATATGGCTGTCTCCGACGCCGTGTACGGACCCGCGCAGCGTTACGTGAGCCGACAACGCCTCCAGTCGATGCTCGACCACGAATGGAGCCTCCTGCTCGAACGTCTTCAGACCGCCCGCGGGGAAAAAACGAAGTTCTTCGTCTTTGCCGACACGGTGGCCGCCAAAAGCTTCACGCGAACCGAGGAAGGGCAGGGATGGCTGGGCATCCGCTTCCAGGTCCAGCCGGGCGGCGAGCCGTCCGAGATCATCATTCATGCGCGGATGTGGGACCCAGACAACCCGCGTCAGCAGGAAGCCCTCGGCATCCTCGGGGTCAACCTCATCTCGGGGGCCTTTTACGACCACGAGCACCCGGAGACACTGATCGGCTCGCTCATGGACGGGCTCACGCGGGATCGCATGGAAGTGGACATGATCAAGCTCGCCGGCCCGGCTTTCGTCGGCGTGGACAACCGCCTCATGAGCCTGCAGCTCGTCGAGCAGCGCCTCACCAACGCGGCCTTGTTCGCTCCGGACGGCGCCGTGGTGGAACCCGCCGAGCTTCTTCATGGAGCGCCGGTCCTCATCGAGCGCGGAAGCTTCCGCCCCGTGACGCGCGTGGGCATGGAAATGCTCGAACAATCCCTCGCCCTCATGCGGGCGGAGCTGGCCGCGGGGGGACGGCAACCGGTCGTTCTCATGGAGATGACCCTCCGCAATCTCATGACTCTGGGCCAGAGCGTGGAGTACGAGGATTTCCTTGCCCGCATGGACACGCTGCGCGCGCTGGGCATGACGGTCATGATCTCCAACTATTCGAGATTCCACAACGTCACGACCTATCTCCGCCGCTACACCCATGAAAAGATCGGTATCGTGCTCGGTGTGCCGACCCTCAGGCAGATATTCGAGGAGCGGCATTACCAGGATCTGGACGGGGGAATCCTGGAGGCGCTGGGCCGGCTCCTCAGCGGCGTTGTGAATCTCTACATCCACCCGTGGCGCAACGCCGAAACCGGCGAGATCGTGCGTGCCGAGTCGTTCACCGTCCCGCCTCATCTGCGCCACCTCTACGCGTACATGGTGGAGAATTGTCTCGTTCGTTCGCTTTCGGCCGGCAGCGAGGAAAGCCTCGCCGTGATGCCCAACGACGTGCTGCGCCGGCTCCAGAGCGGCGACTCCTCCTGGGAGTCATTGGTACCCGAGCCGGTCGTGTCGCTCATCAAGGAACGCAGATTGTTCGGCTACCAGGCCCTGCCGCGCGCCCGACCTTGACAGCTTCGGGGGGTCACGCGACCATCCCCTCCATGACAGACGACATAGAATACTCGATCCTCGGCGACGATATGCAGATCGTGGAGATCGGGCTCGCCCCCGGCGCGACGGTGATTGCCGAGGCCGGCGCCATGAACTACATGGACGAGGGCATCTCCTACGAAGCCGTGCTCGGTGACGGATCGCGACCCGCGCGGGATTTCTGGGATGTGGCCATCGGCGCGGGAAAGCGGGTCATCACCGGCAACTCCCTCTTCCTTACCCACTTCCGCAACGACGCCCCCGCGAAACGTACGGTCGCCTTTGCGGCACCATATCCCGGCAAGATCATACCCCTTGATTTGAGCATGCTCGGCGGGGAGTTCACGTGTCAGAAGAGCTCATTTCTCTGCGCGGCAAAAGGCACCCAGCTCGACGTCGCCTTCACGAAGAGCTTCGGTGTCGGGCTTTTCGGCGGCGAGGGGTTCGTGCTCGAGCTCCTGAAAGGCCAGGGTAAGGCATTTCTTCACGCGGGAGGCATGGTTGTCCGCAAAGAGCTCACCGGCGGAAAAATCCTCGTGGACACCGGATGCCTTGTCGGGTTCACCGCGGGCATCAGCTACGACATCACCCAGGCGGGCAACCTGCGCTCCATGCTCTTTGGCGGGGAAGGGGCGTTTCTGGCCAGCTTGAGCGGCACGGGCATCGTGTACCTCCAGAGCCTGCCCTTCTCACGCCTGGCACGTCGCGTGCTCCAGCAGCTTCCCCTGAGGCCGGGCTCGAAGGACGAAGGCTCGATCCTCGGTGGCCTGGGGCGCATCCTGATGGGGGATCGGTAGCCTTCCCCGTTTACTTCCCGTTTTTCAGAATCTTCAGCACGCTGGGCGCGCGCAGGCGATGCACGTTGGGGAATCCCGATCCGAGGAGCGGCCTGCCGTAGTTGTAGAACTCCCAAGTCGTGTCGTTTCCGTGCGAGGAGAGAAACTCCTTGGGCATGACCTTCGTCTTCGCGGCGACATCTCCCAGCGGCACCAATTTATAATCCACCGAATAATTGCCGGTGCGCTGGATCGTGATGGAGCCGTCCTGGTCATGCCAAATGGCGAACTGCGCCGCTTTTTCCCCGACTTCGCGGGCTTCGTGCGCGTCCACGTCGGAGACGACACCGAGATACGAGCGCTGCGCATAGCCGAGGGTGTCCGCGCGCACGCGCTTGATCCCCAGTTTCTCTTTCACCATGTCGGAGAGCATGTCGCCCAGCGCCCCGGATCCCGAAAGCTGGATATTGCCGTGAGCATCGGCTTCTTTGCTGCCGGTGAGCTTCGTCATGAAGGGCTTGCCGTCCTTGTCGAGAATTCCCTCGCTGACCGCGACGAGACAGCGGCCATGCTTCTCCATGGCGGACTTCACGTCGCCCAGGAACTGCTCCTCGGAAAATGGGCGCTCGGGGACGTACACGAACTGCGGTCCGTCGTCCTCGTATTTACGGCCGAGGGTGGCTGACGCCGTCAGGAATCCGGCGTTGCGGCCCATGACCACCCCGATGAACACACCCGGAAGGGCGCGATTGTCAAGATTGTACCCCATGAAAGCCTGGGCCACGTAACGAGCCGCGGACCCGAAACCCGGGGTATGATCGTTGATGACGAGGTCATTGTCTACGGTCTTCGGAATATGGATGCACCGCATATCGTAACCAGCACCTTCCGCGTTGCTGTTCACGATCCGCACGGTGTCGGCGCTGTCGTTGCCTCCGATATAGAAGAAATAGCGCACGTCGTGAGCCTGACAGATCTTGAAGATCTCCCGGCAGTACTTTTCATCCGGCTTGTCGCGCGTGGACAAAAGCGCACTGGAAGGGGTTCCCGCGACCTGCTCGAGATTGTGTGTCGTTTCCTGGGAGAGATCGAGGAATTCCTCGTTGACAATGCCGCGCACGCCATTGGTAGCCCCATAGACGCGGGTGACCTCGAAGAACTTGCGCGATTCGAGGACCGCGCCCACGAGAGACTGGTTGATGACCGCGGTGGGGCCACCCCCCTGGGCGATCAGGACTTTCCCTGTCAGTTTGGCCATACGACGCTTTTCTCCATGTCATAAACGGTGGGATACAGGAATAAGGGCCATCGACCCTTTCCCGGCACACCGAGTCTAGCGGGAACGCTCGATAGCGTCAAGGCGCGGCGCGGTGCCGTTCAGAAGCGATTGTCCATTCGGCACCGCGGAAACGGCCGGGCTCTTCCGACGAGGTGTGTTGATTTCGATGGGCGGCGGCGGAGTGAGCGCCCGGGTCAGAGAGGGTCCGATGAGATTCATGAAAAAGGCGGCAAGTCTCTTGTAGGGCACGAGCAGTGAATAGTCGTGATTGTATGCCGCCGCCCAGTGCCGGCCTATGAGGCTCGTGTAGATCGCGACGGTCTGAAGAGCTGCCGTGTAGTCGAGGGTGCTCAGAAGCTCGTCGGCCAGACCGAAAGGCAAGCTCAGCATGAGGGGACCGCGCGCGTATTCGACGGCCCAAACGCCGTCCGTGAAGTTCATCCCGCAGGCCTGCCCCTTGCCCACAAAGATGCGATCGCCGGGACGGTAGACGCGTTTCTCGAACTGCCCTTCCGCGAAATACCACGCCTCCCCGTCGATGACGGTATCCCAGAAGGCGACGCGATGACGTCCCGAGTGTCCCTCCGATCCGATAGGCGTTCCCCAGATCATGATGTATTCGAACAGCGACGCGAAATAGAGTTTCATCTGTATCATTGCCCCGCCGGCAATGCTGTAGATCCACGGCTGATCATGCGAGATATGTCCCGGATAGCGGTTTTCGATCTCTCGGGCAATCACGTCGAACATCTTCGGCTTGGGATGACCGAGGCCGGTCATCGCGCATTCATCGATCACCTCTGGGTCGAAGATATAGCGGATCATGTCGTTCTACCTCGGCAGCCAATGTACACTTCCGCATGGCGGGTCGGCAAGGAGAATGGCTGCCAACGGTCGGCCGCTGGCAGCTACTAAACGGGCGTTTCCGCCGTTACTTCATCTTCGCCGCTTTGAGGGACCGGGCCCCACCGTTCACCCAGCCTTGCGAAGCCTCCCCGGGAAGTGGAAGCGCCGCGTATGTACCGTCCGTCCAAGCGTAGGGCGTATTGTTGCTGGTTCCGCCGACACAGACGACCCCGTTGGAGACGACGATCGCCCAGATGGAGGGAGAAGAGGAACTGTCGACGGAAGGCAGGTCGGTACGCAGTCCGTCTTTCCAATAGCAGGGATTGTACGAAGTTGATTGCGATTCGGATTGGGAATCCACACTCCAGACGTATCCCGCGATATAGACGCTGCCACCGGAGACTGTCATGGCAGTCGCATACCCGCCGCCGCCATCGGGGTACTCCAGAGGGTTATACGTCCCGCCCGTCCAGCAGCAAGGGATGGAGCCGGTCTCTTCGGAGCGGGAATACACTGCTCCAGCGACAATGACTGAATTGCCGAAGATCGCCAGCGCGTTTGCATCGCCTGCGCTATATTGGTCCGTGTCAAGGATTTCAAGCACCCCATCCGACCAGAGAGAAGGCTTTTCGATACGATCCGAGTCTTCGACAATTCCACAGATGTAAGGCGTACCACCATTCATCCCCAAACCATAGGCACTGCCATTGCGATAAGACACCTCCCCCCCGCTGAGGGACAGTAACGTGCATTCACCATTGGCCCAATAGCAAGGAAGGTAGTCGCCGTCGAAGTCGGTCAGATCCCCGGCAAAGTACGGGAGCCCGTTGGATACAGCCACAGTCCAGACTTCACCGTTCTCAAGGAGAGTCAAGGTGCTCATAGCGAGGGCGGTGTATGCGCCATCTTTCCAATAGCAGGGAATAGCGTCGCCGTACTCGCCGTTTTTAACATTTCCCGTGATATACACGGAGCCTCCCGAGACGACCGCCGCATAGGCGTTGCCTTGGTATGCGCCTTCCCTTTCATCCGTTGGCGTCTGCAGGGCGTTGTACGTCCCATTCTTCCAATAGCATGGGTAGGTGGAGGTCTGCTCGGATCCCGTGCCGACGCCGCCGACCAAGTACACGGGTGATGCGGTTATGGGCGGGGTCGTCGTGTCGATCAGGGTTGTCGTGTCCGTAGCCTTATCCGGCGTCGGGCAGCCTGCAAGCATCAGAAGCATCCCGAAGGTGAGCGCCCCGGCGCACCAATGGTGTGGAGAAAGTTTTCGCATGGCACACCTCTTTCTCATTTGAGTTTTAAGTTTGAACGGTGAAGAGTATATCACACGGAAGAGGGAACGACGGCTGTTCGATGACCGCGCCGTCTTCAGCCGGCAATCTGCCGCAGGAAGGGGATGAGGGCCTCCATGGCGCGCGCGTTGAAGCCGCCCTCGGGAATGACGAGATCGGCGTACGCCTTGGTAGGCTCGACGAACTCGTAATGGCCGGGACGCACTCTTTCGGTGTACTGCTGGATCACCGAGTCCACCGTACGCCCGCGCTCGCTGATGTCACGGCGCAGACGGCGAATGAATCGGATATCGTCCGGGGTGTCGACATAGAGCTTGAGGTCGATGAGGTCCCGTACGCGCTTGTCGAAGAAGATCATGATCCCTTCGAGGATGACGAGGCGCCGCGGCTCGACGAGCACCGTCTCGTTCCGACGTCGATTGTGGACAAAGTCGTATTGCGGCATATGGATCGGGGTGCCGGCCTTCAACGCCAGGAGATGCTCTTGTAAAAGATCGCTGTCGAACGCATCCGGATGATCGAAATTGAATCCCGTGATTGTGTTGTTGGTGACGTACTCGGCGGATTTGTAATAGTTGTCCTGAGGCACGAGGGCATATTCGCGCACGATCTCCGTGATGCGTGTCACGATGGTCGTCTTGCCCGATCCCGAGCCGCCGCTGATGCCGACTATTTGAACCCCCGTCATTCTGGGGTCTCAGTATAGTCGGAACGCATCGCCGCGGCCAGCGGCCTTCTATCGAGCGAAGGAGATCGGCGGGTCGACCGTTCCGAGGGGTATTTCCACCACGCCGCGATATTCGTCCCGAACGATCGCGGTCAGCTTCCCTTCGATTTCCACGACAACCACGCGGGTGCTGCCGGACCGGGCTATTCGGTCCTTCATCCTGATGTCCCTGTCCATTCGGGGGTCTCTCATGGAAGCAATGTCTGCAATTCCTATGCCAATTCGTTCGTAGCATGAGAGCCGCGGAATTCCCCGCAAAAAGGGCTTCGAGCCGCGCTTTTCCAGGGGGAGGATTCCAAGTGTTCCGCCGAAAACGGTGCACCTGTTCCAGATTTGCTACACCCGAGGAGCGCTTGCACGGGGAGGCCGCACGGGATAGGGTGGCGCATGGCACGGGATCAGGAACCGAACAAGATCATCTACTCGATGGTCGGAGTCAGCAAGACATATGACCAGAAGACGGTCATCAAGGATATTTCCCTTTCCTACTTCTACGGCGCAAAAATCGGCGTCATCGGTCTGAACGGATCGGGAAAAAGCACGCTGCTGCGCATCATGGCGGGGGTGGAAAAGGAGTTTCGCGGCGACATCGTCGTGAGCCCCGGCTACACCATCGGTTATCTCGAACAGGAGCCACAGTTGGATCCCGACAGGACCGTCCGGGAGGTCGTCGAGGAAGCCGTCCACGAAGTAGTCGGCCTCCTCGCCGAGTTCGAGGAGATCAACGGGAAGTTCGGCGAACCGATGGATGACGAGGCGATGAATGCGCTCCTGGAGCGTCAGGGCACCGTCCAGGAGAAGCTCGATCAGCAGGGAGGCTGGGATCTGGACAGCCGTCTGGAAATGGCCATGGACGCCTTGCGCTGTCCGCCGCCGGAGATGAAGATCGGCCTTCTTTCGGGAGGTGAAAAAAGACGCGTTGCACTATGCCGCCTGCTCTTACAAAAGCCCGACATTCTCCTGCTCGATGAGCCGACAAACCACCTCGATGCTGAAACCGTGGCGTGGCTGGAGCACCACCTCGTGCAGTACGAAGGCACCGTGATCGCCGTTACGCATGACCGCTACTTCCTGGACAATGTGGCGGGCTGGATACTGGAGCTGGATCGCGGCGAAGGCATTCCCTGGAAGGGCAACTATTCCGGCTGGCTCGAGCAGAAAAAGGAGAGGCTGCGCCAAGAGGAAAAGCAGGAGTCCGACCGGCAAAAGACCCTCCAGCGCGAATTGGAATGGATACGGGAGTCCCCACGCGCTCGTCAGGCAAAGAGCAAGGCGCGCGTGGCTTCCTACGAGTCCATGCTCGCGCAAGACGCCGGAAAGCGGGAGCAGGAGCTGCAGATCTACATACCCGCCGGCCCGCGATTGGGCAATGTCATCATAGAAGCGGACGGCGTGGGAAAGTCATTCGACAACAAGATCCTGTTCGAGGGTCTGAACTTCTCGGTTCCCGCCGGCGCCACGGTCGGCATCATCGGGCCCAATGGCGCGGGCAAGACGACGCTCTTCAAGATCATCACCGGGATGGAAAAGCCGACCGCGGGAACCTTGCGCGTCGGGGAGACGGTGCAGCTGGCCTACGTGGATCAGCTGCGCGAGCAACTGAGAACGGACAAGAGCGTTTGGGAGCTGATTTCGGGCGGGTCGGACATCATCCGTCTCGGCCGCCAGGAAGTGAGCTCGCGCTCGTACATCGCCCGGTATGCCATAACGGGCTCCGACCAGCAGAAAAAGGTGAGCGCGCTATCCGGCGGAGAGCGTAACCGTGTACAGCTCGCCCTCATGCTGAAGGAAGGAGCGAACGTCCTTCTCCTCGACGAACCGACAAACGACCTGGATGTCAACACGCTACGCGCTTTGGAAGAGGGGATCCTCAACTTTGCCGGCTGCGTGCTGGTGATCAGCCACGATCGCTGGTTCCTTGACCGGATCGCCACTCATATTCTCGCCTTTGAGGGCGAGAGCAGGGCTTTCTGGTTCGAGGGGAACTTCACCGAGTACGAGGAAAACAAGCGCGCTCGGCTCGGTGATGCCGCGGTGGAGCCGCACCGCATCAAATACCGACAGCTCACGCGCTAGGCGGCCGTCGGGACTGCCGCATCAGGGCGAGAGTGAGATGTAGTTTTCCAGTTGATCGATCTTGTAGGCCTGCTGGGAAATGACGTAATCCTGCTCGGACAGCAGGGATTTCACGACATCTCCAATCGAGATGAGGCCGGCCAGCTTGCCCTCTTGAATCACGGGGAGATGGCGGATGCGTTTTTCCGTCATGAGGCTCATGCAATCGCGAAGGGTGGTCTCGGGATTCACCGAAACGATGAGGGTGGTCATGATCTCGCCGACCTTCGTTGTGTGGGAGTCCCTGCCTTTGATCATCATCTTGCGGGCATAGTCCCGTTCAGAGAAAATGCCTTGAAGCTTCCCGGTTTCGTCGGTGACGATCACCGCCCCGATATTTTTCTCCGCCATCACCTCCAGCGCTTCGTACACCGTGGCACCCGGCCGCACCCCATGTACCGCGGGACCCTTTGCTGCGAGAAACTCGGCAACAGTTTCCATGGTCTGCCTCCTCCGCTAAAAGTATCCTCGTGAATATAGCAAAAAGATGTTATTCCGGATTCCGAATGTCAATAAAAAAGGGGCCGCCGCATCCTGCCGTTCCATGAGCGGCGGCCGTGGCTCCTCTACCAGGCGTATGCTTTCGGCGCCTCCCCTCCGGGACCGGGGAATATTTCGTCGAGCTTGGCCAGTGTCGCCGCGTCGAGAGCGATGTCCGTCGCGTGCGCCGCGCTTTCAAGCTGCGCGATGGTTCGCGGCCCGATTATGGGAGCGGTCACCGCCGGATTGTGGAGCAGCCACGCCAGACCGACCGCCGCAGGCTCCTCGCCGAGCTGCCGACACAACGCCTCGTATTTGTCGAGCTTCGCGCGATTCTTCTCCACTCGTTTGCGGAACTCCTCATTGCCGCGGCGCCCCGTTGCGGCCTTTTCCAGGGCTCCGCCCAACAACCCGCCATCCAAGGGACTCCACGGGATCAGCCCCAAACCGTAGTGTCGCGAGGCGGGGATGACCTCCAGCTCGACCATGCGGTTGTTCAGATTATAGATGCTCTGCTCGCTCGCCAGACCCGTCATGCCGCGTCGCGATGCCTCCTGACAGGCGGTGGCGATGTCCCAGCCGGCGAAATTGCTGGAACCGACGTAGACCACCTTGCCTTGCTCGACGAGAGTCCCCATGGCCTGCCAGATTTCCTCCCATGGACAGTCGCGGTCGACGTGATGCATCTGATAGAGGTCGATGGTTTCCGTCTGCAAGCGCCGCAGGCTCCCCTCGCAGTGGCGCATGATCTTCATGGCCGACAAGCTGCGACCCGTGTGATTCGGTTCCGGTCGTTCCCCTTCGCGGTCAGCCGGGTTATAGACCTTGGTGGCAAGGACGATGGCCTCGCGTCGTCCACCGCCCTGGGCGAGCCAGCGGCCGACAATCTCTTCCGTCAGCCCCCGCGCCTTCGCCCCGCCGTATACGTCCGCCGTATCGAAGAAGTTGATGCCGAGCTCCAGGGCCCGATCCATGATCGCGAAGCTTTCGGCCTCCGTGGCCTGCGGACCGAAGTTCATCGTGCCGAGACACAGATTACTTACCAAGACGCCATGACGGCCGAGTCGCCGATGTATGATTGCCATGATGCCCTCCTCGCAATGTTTGAATGTAACAAAAACATTCCGCGAAGAGGAGAATCATGGGGAGACGAGCAAAAGCCGCTACCCGATCAGTACCCCTCAGCCTCCGGCGATCCTCCGTCGCGTGCGACCTTGGACCGGAAAAAGCGATAGATCAGGAACTGGTAGACGACCACGATCGGTACGAACACCAAGGCGACTATTGCCATGAGGCGCAGTGTGTAATGACCTGACGAAGAATTGTAGATGGTGAGGTTGGCCGCCGCGTCGAGGGAGGAAGGAATCAGATTGGGGAACAAGCCGACAAGGCCGGTAGCCATCACGAGGAGAATGGTGGCGCACGAAGCGACAAACGCCATCAGCCGCCGGGATCCCGCGAGCTTGACCGACACGAGCGCGATCACGGCAAGGGCCGGCACCGCAAACAGATACGGGTGAGAGGCGTAGTTGTCGTACAGACGGGTGGAGAATCGGGTGAGAACGAGGAATGCGGCGGCCACGACGAGCACGACCCACCACAGAGCCCCCGCGGTTTTCGCGCTCCGCACCTCGATATCGCCCTGAGTCCTGAATGCCAGCCACAACGCCCCGTGATGCAGGAAGAGGCAGACGAAGAGGACCGCCGTCAGGAGGCCGTAAGGGTTGAACAACTGCCAGAAGGCGCCGTGGTAACCGCTCGAGTCGAAGCGCAGACCTTGGAAGATATTGCCGAAACCCAGGCCCAGAACGAGAGGGGCCGTGAAGCTCGTCACCATGAGCAACGTATCCCACGTAGAGCGCCATCGCGCGCTGTCGTGCCGTTCCCTCAGCTCTATGGAGACGCCACGCAGGATGAGGGAGAAAAGGATGAGGAGCATGGGAAGGTAGAGAAAGCTGAACATGGAGGCGTAGGTGATGGGAAAAGCAGCGAATGTCGCGCCCCCCGCGGTGATGAGCCACACCTCGTTGCCGTTCCAGATCGGACCGATGGCGCTGAGGGCGATCTTCCTGTCCGTCTCGTTGCGGCTCAGGAACGGTCGGAGCATGCCCGCGCCGAAGTCGAAGCCGTCCAGCATGAAATACACGGCCCACAGGAGCCCCCAGAGAACGAACCACAAAGTCTGCAGTGCCATAGCCGCCTCCCGCCTCAGTCCTCGACCTTTTTGGCGTACTTGGTCAGAAGGAAGACATCGACAGCCGCGAGGCTGCAATAGATGACGACGAACGCGATCAGCGATCCCAGAACATCGCCGGGTGACAGGTTCTTGGAAACCGCGTCCTTCGTGCGCAACAGGCCATACACGATCCACGGCTGCCGGCCGATCTCCGCGAGCACCCATCCCAGCTCGCTGGCGATGTAGGGAAGAATGATGGCGATGCTCATGATCCAGAGGAACCACCGGTTATTGGTGAGCTTCTTCCGCCAGGCCAGATAAACGGCGACGAGCGCGAGAAGCACGAAGAGAAAGCCGAGACCCACCATGAGACGGAACGCGACGAATGCGACGACCACCGGCGGACGATCACCCGGCGGGAAGTCGTTCAGGCCTTTCACCGTTGCGTCAGGATCGTGGTAGGCGAGGAGGCTGAGGCCTTTGGGAATCTCCAGCGCCTCTATGGCGTTATCATCCTTGTCCACGTTCGGGAATTGAAAAATGAAGAAGTTGGCGCCTTTTTCGGTATTCCATTGCGATTCCATGGCGGCGAGCTTTGTGGGCTGATTTTGCGCCACCTGGAGACCCGACATATCGCCCGCGAATATGATGCAGATGGACGTCACGATGCCGAAGGTGGCGGCGATCCGGAAGGACTTCTTGAACATCTCTTCGCCGCGTTTGCGCAGCAGGTTGATCGCCGAAATGCCCATGATGAAAAACGCGGTGACGGTATAGGCCGCCGATATTGTATGGAAGAATTTGATCCAGGCGTACGGGTTCCAGATGAGGGCCGCGAACGAGACCAATTGGGCCCTGCCCGCCACGATCTCGTAACCGCGCGGCTTCTGCATCCAGCCGTTGGCGAGCAGAATCCAGAGCGCCGAAAGCGTGCTGGCAAAGGCGACAACCCACATGATGGCCACGTGCGTTCGTTTGGAAACGCGATTCCAGCTGAACATCCATAGCCCGATGAAAGTCGATTCGAGGAAGAACGCCACGACGGCCTCGATGGCCAGAGGCGCGCCGAAGATGTCACCCACGAACTTCGCGTATTCGGCCCAGTTCATGCCGAACTGGAACTCGAGCGTTATGCCCGTCACGACTCCCACGGCGAAGTTCACGAGCATCAGCTTGCTCCAGAATTTCGTCATCTTCAGGAATATTTCCTCGCCGGTCCTGACGTAGCGGGTTTCCATGTAGGCGACCATGACGGTCAATCCGAGGGTGAGCGGGACGAAAAGGAAGTGAAAAATGGCCACCGTGGCGAACTGGATGCGAGAGAGTATTTCGACGCTCATGAATCTCCCTTTCCGGTCTGTGACGCAATTCCGACTGTATCATACGGGTATGAGGAGGGCAATTCTCTTTCTTGTCACTCCTCTCGCTTTTCCGTTACAGTCGTGATCGCGATGGCGACAACACCGTCATGGCTTGCCGATCAGGGAAGGCCCGCGCGCTCAAAGCTCGCCCTGACGGTGGCGGTTGGCGAAGCCGCGGGCATCCTTCTCGTTCTCCAAACCGGTCTCGTGGTGAAAATCGTGGACTCCGTCGTCTTTCACCATGCGGCCATAGGCTCCCTCCTTGGTTATTTTGCCGGCCTCCTCGGCGCCATGCTCCTGCGCGCCCTTGCCACCTGGGGATCCAAACGAAGCGCGTACGACGTGGCTTCCGGCGTCAAACAGAGGCTGCGAGCCGCGTGTGTCGACCGACTGCGCGTGATCGGACCGCTCGGTCTTTCCAGCATGCCGGCCGGCGAAGCCGCGCACACCGCGGTGGACGCCGTGGAAGGGCTGGACGCCTACTATTCCAAATACCTCCCCCAACGGGCCATGGCGTCCCTCCTCCCCTTCACGATCCTCGCGGTCGTCTTTCCCTTGGACTGGATCTCGGGTCTCATCCTCGTGCTCACCGCCGTGTTCCTCCCGCTCAGCATGATCGTCATCGGGGAGGAATCACACGAGCGCAACCGCAAGCTCTGGGGGAAGCTTGCGCACATGAGCGGACGGTTCCTCGACGTCCTGCAGGGTCTCACGACGGTGCGGATGTTCGACGCGGCCCGCCGGGAGGCACGAGAGCTCGAGCGCGCCTCGGAGGAGTACCGGGTGCTCACATTGTCGGTCCTCCGCATCGCCTTCCTTTCCTCCTTCATGCTGGAGCTCATCTCGGCGGTCAGCATCGCCATCGTCGCCGTCGTGTCCGGTGTGCGCCTCCTGGCGGGTTCCATGAGCTACGGGCCAGGTTACTTCATCCTTCTCATCGCACCCGAGTATTTCCTCACGCTGCGCATGCTGGGCACTTTTTACCACGCGCGCATGGAGGCGGTCAGCGCGGCCGAGCAGGTGAGAGCCTTTCTGGAAACTCCGATCCCCGCACGCGCCGCTCGAATGGATGCCGGCCCGCGCTTCTCCCGCGCGTCGAGCGGGGCCCCGTCGGTGTCGTTTCGTGACGTGTCGTTTTCCTACGGTGAAAAGGGGGTGTTGAGCGGGGCGAGCTTCGGCCTCGCCCCCGGGGAGCACGTCGCTCTTACGGGTGAGAGCGGCACGGGCAAGACCACCGTCCTCATGCTCATTCTCGGGTTCGCCGCGGAAGCGAGCGGGATCATAGATATCGACGGGCAACCGCTTTCCGCGCTCGGCATGGAGGAATGGCGCAGGCGGGTAGCGTGGCTTCCACAACAGCCCACGATTTTCCATGGGACCCTCGCCTTCAATGTGCGCCTCGGCAATCCCGACGCATCGGAGGCTGACCTGTCGGCGGCGCTCGAGCTCTCTTCCGTCGACGAGTTCCTGCCGCGTCTTCAACGCGGCACGGATACCGTGATCGGGGAAGGAGGCCAGGCACTGTCGGTAGGCCAGGCGCAGCGCGTGGCACTGGCGCGTTTGTTTCTCCGCTCGCCCGGTCTCGTTCTCCTCGACGAGCCGACCGCGCACCTTGACGAGGCGAGCGCCGATCTGGTGGGCGACGGAATCGAACGGCTTTGCGCTGGCCGCACGGCGCTCCTGGTGACGCATAAGCCCCGCACAGTCAAAACCATGGACCGCACACTCGTTGTTCGGAGGGGGATCGTGGAGGCCGGTCCGTGAGCCCCGTCTTCCGTCTCCTGCGGGTTCTGCTCCCATCCTGGCGCATGGCGCTCCTCGGAATACTCCTGTCCCTTTTCGCCCTGCTCTCGAACATGGCCCTGCTCGCCGTGTCCAGCTGGTTCATCACTTCGATGGCCCTGGCGGGTGTGGCACGGGTCGCCATGGACTACACGACCCCCGGTGCCGCGGTTCGCGGTCTGGCCCTCTTCCGCGCCGGAAGTCGATATGCCGAAAGGCTTGCCAATCACGACACCACCCTGCGCCTTCTCGCACGCGTGCGGGTCTGGTTCTTTCGAAACATCGAACCCCTGGCCCCCGCTGCCCTGGCAGCGTATCGGGGGGGAGACCTGTTGAGCAGGGTCCGCGCCGATGTGGACACACTTGACGATTTCTATGTGCGCGGTTTCGTGCCGTCCGTTGTCGCGGTGCTCGGGGTCTGCTGCATCGTTCCCTTCCTCGCCCGCTACGACGTTCGACTCGTCTTTGTCGACATCGCCGGCCTCGCGCTGGGCGGCATCGCGGTTCCACTCCTCCTGCGATCCCTAGCGCGCAGACCGGGGGCGCAGCGGGTGGCTCTCGCGGCGGAGCTGCGCGTGTCGGTGATCGAAGAGGTTCAAGGCATGGCCGAGCTCGTGGCACTGGGGGCCATCGACGTACACGCGCGGGGTCTGCTCGCCTGCAGCGAGGCCCTTGAGGCGCGTCAGCGAAAGCTCGCATCGCTGCAAGGGGTCGGGGAGGCGGGGCTGGCGACGGCAAGCTCCCTTGCTGTCTGGGCCGCCGCGCTTCTCCTGGCACCGCGCGTGATCGGGGGGGCGATTGCCGGGCCTGAAATGGCCATGCTGCTCGTGTTCGTGCTGGCGACATTCGAGGCCATCATGCCGCTGCCCGCCGTCGTGCAGCGCGCCGGTGAAATGGCCGCCGCCGCGGGACGTCTGTTCGAGCTCATCGACGCGCGGCCTCTGGTGGCCGAGCCTTCGCGGGGCACGCGCGCGGCCGCCCTGATCCCGACCGGCTCCCTCGGGCTTTCCGCGCGCGATGTGCGATTTCGCTACGCTCCCGACCAGATGTGGGTCATTGACGCGCTCTCATTCGAGGCGCCGGCGGGACGGATCACGGGGATCGTCGGGCCGACGGGCGTCGGCAAGAGCTCTCTCGTGAACGCGCTCCTCCGATTCTGGGAGTACGAGCACGGCCGCATCGACCTTGTCGGTTCGGACGGAACGGTATGTGAGCTGCGCGATCTGCCGACGGATGAAGCGCGGCGGCTTTTCTCCGTGCTGCCCCAGACCCCGTACCTTTTCCATACCTCCCTGCGTGAAAACCTCCTCCTCGCGTTGCCCGAGGGCCGCGAAACGGAGGAGACGGCATTGAGGGAGGCACTGGACACCGCGCAGCTTTCGCGCTTGCTGGAATCGCTTCCCGAAGGCCTGGATGCGAGCCTCGGTGAGACGGGGCACGCCGTGTCGGTGGGCGAAGCCCGGCGGATCGCCATTGCCCGCATGCTCCTCCGCGATGCGCCGATCTACATCATGGACGAGCCCACCGAAGGCTTGGACGAGCCCACCGCCGATGCGCTTCTTGCGGCGGTGGAGGCACGTCTCCAGGGAAAGACCCTGATCATCATCAGTCATCGCGAAAGGGATCTTGAACGGGCGCATGGCATCGTCCGATTGGGGCCGGCGGAAAAAGCGTGATATTCGGAAGAAAACGGCGGGCTGGAATTCGCCTCCGCTTACAGCACGTCGGAGAGGCATTCGCACACCGCGGTGAGGAATGCCGTGTCCGCGTCGGTGAAAGCGGCCGTCGTATGGGAATCGATATCCAGCTCTCCGAGGAGCAACGTGCCTTTCATGAGCGGCAGGACGATTTCCGACTTCACGTTGATGCCGCATGAAAGATAGTTCGCTTCATGCGTCACGTCTTGAACAACGATCGTGGCGCGCTTTTCCGCCGCTTGGCCGCATACGCCTTTGCCGAAAGGGATGCGGACGTGCTCGGTCGGAGCGCCGACGAAGGGACCCAGCACGAGCTCGCGCGAGTTGGCCGGATCGACGAGATAGAATCCCACCCAGTCGTAGCGAGGAATGTTTTCATGAAGGATCGCGCAGACGCGTTTCAGCGCCGTCTCGCGCGAGGTGTTGCCGATGATGGCCCTGATGCGGAGAAGCAGCTCGTCAAAGGGAACCTCGCGTGGAGACCCCTGATCCCCGTCCCGTGCTTCTTTCATTTGATGACTCCGAATCGATTGAAAGGCCAGACACGGAAGATGGCGTATCCTTCGATGTAACGCTTCTCCAAGGGAAACGGCGCGAGGAGGGACGGGTAGACCACCGACGAGGGATCAGAGGGATCGAGAATCCGGGGCAGGTAGGATTCGCGGAATCGGAAGTCCAGCGAGTTGTATCGGTTGTCGCCCATGGCGAAGTACTGGTCACGTCCGAGAAAGGCGTCGCCTGACGGGAACCGAGGAAAGTTGCGCGCGTCGTAGAACTCATCCAGATACAGGGAGAGCTCCTTCGCGCTTTCCACGAGCTGGTTGCGCGTCGCATCGGCGAGAATCGTCTCGATGGTCGCCCCCGCGCCGACGAGCTGGATGTCGCGGATCAGGCGATCCATCAGGTTTTCCTTCACCAGCACGTTCAGCGCGTGCGAGCCGCGCTCGTACGGGGTGGGTCCCGTCACCGGCTCGAGGCCCGACAGGGCGTATTCTTTCACGGCAGCCAGAGCTGTGGCGGAGCGGCAGACAGCCAAGGCCAGGGGAAAATCCTCGGCATCGGCGCCCTTGAGCGACAATCGATTCTTCGCCCCCGCGGGCGCGAAGGAGAGAGCCTCTTCACGCATTGTCGCGGTGGCCGCGTTGGCGCGCGGCAGCTGCCGCTGTTCGAACCCGGCGAGCACGTTCGGTGACAGATGAGCGACGGCCGCCGAGAGACCGTCCCAGCGCGCCCGCATGTCGGCGGCGAGTACGGCGCCGTCGGTGGCGTTCTTCAGGGCGTCCCAGCGGGCAAGCACGGCGCGCGTCTGCTCGTTGGCGCGGATTTCCTTGATGCGGGCGCGCACCGCGGGGGCCAGCTTCCAGAGATCCACCTGCGCGTAGCGTTCCGTGTCCGTTGTCACGGGGCGGAACTGAGAGTCGGCTGCCGTACGGGCATACAACACGTCATCCAGCATCATGAGCTGTTCCCCGGGGACACCGACGATACGCTTCACGAGCGGATCCGATTTGGGACTTCCGTCGGCGGCGGTTTTGTCGATGTTCACCAGGGTGAATGTCACCATGTAGACCATCTGCGCGAGATACTTCTTCAGATTCACCCCCGAGTTCTCGGGGTAACGCGGATTGGCGATGGTCACGACGTCCCCGCGCGCGGGCTGCTTGAGGAACGGCAGACGCCATTCGGTTAGGGGAAGACGCGGAGCGGCGTCCACCTTGAGGGTGAACGGCCTGTCGCCGCCGAGGAATATCGGCACCATGGATTCCGTGGGGACCTGGTAGAGCTGGAACAGGAATGTCTCGATCAGCAGTACAGCGATTACGGCCGCGGCCAGCGCATCCACCCAATCGAGAATGCTCGCGAGGATCCCGTGCGTCTTCGTGCGTTTCCCCTTCTCCTCTGATTTTTCGGAACGGGGAAAGCCGGGATCGGCCTTGAGGAAGAAGAAAAATACCAGGCCCGCCGCCGTACACACGAGGGTCAGCACGTAGAGCACGATCGCCCGTGTGTCGTTGATCAGGCCCGCCGCCTCCCATCCCGCCCGCGGGAGGGCGTGCCCCACGTACTCCGCGACGATGGCGTAGCCGACGAACTTCTTCAATGCCGGCAAGAGCCGTGCGTTGCCGTCACGACGAATGGCGGCCTGGAAAAGAAAGACGCTTCCGAGAATCACCACGGTGAACCCGAGGTAGATGCCGTAATACAGGGTGAATCGAGGGCAACCGGTGAGTGCAAGAGAGAGAACCAGCGTCGCGCACCACACGATGCCCCCAATCCAAGTCCGGGGCGAACGCACGAAGGGGGTCGAGGACTCTGCCACATCTGCCATGGGGCCCATCCTATCATGGGCGGGCCCGTCGTTACAAACTCACGCGGTGGCACGGCTCGCGCAACGCCTTTCCAATTCCCCTCCCGCCCTCTATACTTCGCGCATATGGACCTGTTCTCCTCCGCACCCCGAACCGGGGAGCCCCTCGCCTATCGCATGAGACCGACGACGCTGGACGAGTTCGTCGGGCAGGAACATATCGTCGGCAAGGGACGATTGTTGCGGAGGATCATTCAGGCCGACCAGATCTCCTCGCTGATCTTCTACGGCCCTCCCGGCACCGGCAAAACCACCCTCGCCCAGGTCATCGCGCATACGACGAAGACGCATTTCATCACCATGAACGCGGTCCTGGACGGTGTGAAGGACCTGCGCGAAGCCATCGAGGTTGCCCGGAAAAATCGCGATCTCTACGGCAGACGGACGACCCTTTTCGTGGATGAGGTCCATCGTTGGAACAAGGCCCAGCAGGACGCCCTTCTGCCTTCCGTGGAAAACGGCACCGTGATCCTCATCGGGGCGACAACGGAGAACCCCTATTTCGAGGTGAACCGCGCGCTCGTCAGCCGCAGCCGCATCTTCCAGTTGAAGTCACTCACCGAGGATGACCTGCGCGCGGTTGCACGCGCCGCGCTCGCCGATCCGTTGCGGGGCTACGGCGCCTACGACGTGGTCGTGGACGACGATGCCATGGATCACCTCGTGAAGATCGCCAATGGCGACGCGCGCAGCCTGCTGAACGCAGTCGAGCTCGCGGTGGAGACCACTCCCGAGATTTTTCCTCCGGCGCCGGGCACGAAGCTGCGCATAACGCGCCAGATCGCCGAGGAGAGCATCCAGCGCAAGGTCGTCCTGTACGACAAGGAAGGCGATTATCACTTCGACACGGTGAGCGCCTTCATCAAGTCACTGCGCGGATCCGACCCCGACGCCGCATTCTATTGGCTGGCCAAGATGGTGGCGGCTGGCGAGGATCCGCACTTCGCCTTCCGCCGCATGCTCATCCTCGCCAGCGAAGACGTCGGCATGGCCGATCCCCACGCGCTGCCCTTTGTCCAGGCCGCCGCGGCGGCATTCGACCGCGTGGGCATGCCGGAGGGCAGGTTTCACCTCGCCCATGCCGCGCTGTATCTCGCCACGGCGCCGAAATCCAATTCGGTCATGGGATTCTTCGACGCCCTCGCCCTCATCCAATCCGAACAGCGCGACGGCGAAGTGCCGAATCATCTCCGTGACGCCAGCCGCGACAAGGACGGCTTCGGCCACGGGGAAGGCTATCTCTACCCCCATGCCTTCCAGGATCATTGGGTAGCGCAACAGTATCTGCCCGCCGGACTGCAGGGGAAGGTCTTCTACAGCCCCTCACCCGTTGGATACGAGGCGAACCTGCGCGAGCAGGTGCTGCGGCGCCGCGAGATCCAGATCGCCACCGCGCTGGAGCCTCCCAGCGTGGAGGTCCTCACCTTTTCCTCCTCCTCGCTTCCCGGCAGCCGCTGGATCGAGCGTCTTGCCGCCGGTCGCCCGTCGGCGCTCACCGACATCCGCGATCGGCTTTTCTCGCTTCTTGCCGTGGAGCGCCACAGCCGCCTGCTCGACGTGGATGCCCGCTCGGGCCTCCTCCTGTGGGAGGCGCTGCGGCGCGCGCCGGAAGGCGGGGTCTGGGGCATGGTCTACTCGGATAACGACGCCGAGGTCCTGGCGCACCGCATGAAAGAGCTCGATCCGATCCTCCGACCCACCCTCGTGCGTGTCGCGCAACCTCTGGCGGCCCTGGCCTCCTCCCACTCCTCGGGGCAGGGGGCGTCGGCGATGGACGTGCTGGGATTGGATCCACAGGCGCGCTTCGAATGCGTCGTGGGCCGCGACATCTTTACGCGGATGAACACCGCAGAACGCGAGGCGACAGCTCGCTTTCTGCTGGAGCTGGCCGCACCCGGGGGGGATCTCGCGTTCGCCCAGATCGTCCCGGGAATGGCCCAGCGCCTTTCCAGCCTTGTGCAGTCTCCCGATCCGAGAGTCCGCGAACGGCTCATAGCGGCTGAGGAACGCGCCTACGGGGATCCGTCCAATCCGCTCGTCAACTGGGGTCCTGCCGATATCGCCGGTGCGTTCACGAGCGCAGGTGCCCGCGAGGTCACCGTCGCCACGGAGGTCTTTCCGGAGGCGCGCCGCATCGCGGAGCGGGACCTGGCCTCGTGGCTGGCGCCGGAGTCGGCCTATGGACGGGCGCTTGCCGCATCCCTCGACGCCAATGAGCTGCGCTCCATCACGGATCTCATGCGGCACCAGCTCTCCGCACGAGATGTCTCATGGGGGAGCACCGTGTGCTTCGTGAAGGTGCGTTCCTAGGAGGAATCACATGGCCGATGCCCACACCGATCCCGCCCGCGGCTCCGTCCTTTTCGTTGACGACGAGCAGGGCATTCTCCGCGCTCTCCAGCGTCTTTTCCGAGGAGCCTCTTTCGAGGTACGCACCGCCAATGGCGCGGAGGAAGCCCTCCGTGAGCTGGCCGCGCGCGCGGTGGACCTCGTCATCGCCGATATGCGCATGCCGGACGTGGACGGCATCGAGCTGCTGCGACGGGTGCGGGCTCTGTATCCGGGAACGGGACGTGCCATTTTGACCGGGCAGGTCGATCGTGACTCCGCCGTGAGGGCTTTGGCGGATGGCACGGCAAAGACGTTTTTCGCCAAACCGTGGATCGATGAAGCTCTGCGCGGCCGCATCGAGCATTTGCTCCTCGTTCACGCCGAGCTGCGAGCCCAGGGGATGGTCGAGCTCATAGCGAACGTGGGCGCGCTGCCGGCAATTCCGGCCATCTACGCGAAGCTTGTGCGCGCCATGGAAGAGGGGCGCGCGCTCGCTGAGATCGCCGGCATCGTCGAATGGGACGTCGCCCTCACCGCGCGGATTCTGCAAATCGTCAATTCGGCCCTTTACGGGAGGTCCGGCATCGCTACCGCGGAGAGGGCCATAACCCTCCTCGGTCTGGAGACGGTGCGCGGCGTGATCCTCATGAGCTCCCTCAGCGAGTCCTCCGCAGTTACCGCCGATGAGCGAGCGGATCTGGATCGGATCGTGGCGCACTCCGTGCTCGCGCATCGATTCACCATGGCGCTGCGCCCCGCCTGTCCTGCCGAAACCCCCGATATTGCCGGAAGCGCCGCCCTGCTCCACGACGCGGGCAAGCTTCTCCTTCTGCGCTCTCTGCCCGACCGCTATCGGGCATTGTGCGCGTATCAGTCAGCTCATGCCCCGTGCACATTTTTGGAAGCGGAAGCCGCCCTGGGAATGCTTGCGACATCGCACGCCCGTCTGGGCGGATTTCTCTTCGACGAATGGAACTTGCCCGAACCTATCATCGAAGCCGCCCTCTTCCATCACGAGCCGGAACGGGCCGCACCGACGGTACGGGCCCTGGTCGGGGCGATTGCGTGGGTGGATCGCGGGATCAATACCGCCTTCACGGGCGCGCCATTCGACGATCCTGCTCCGGCTTCACTGGTTGGGGAACGGGCTGCCGCGGTCAGGAGCTCAATCAACGCGCTCCGCTGATGTCTCGCTTCCCGGATCGCCGCTCGCCCCCGCGGCAAGAGTGAGCAGCGCGGTGACGACGGTGACGTCGTCCGTATACCCCTGCGCGGGACGCAGCGCGCCCACCAGGAAGTCGGCAAGGCTCCCCGCACCCGTGTGGCTTTCCGCCGCGCGCGCGAGCTTCTCCGTGCTTTCCGACAGGGAGCCCTCCACCGATTCCACCAGACCGTCGGTGTAGAGGACAAGACGATCCCCGTTCTTGATTCGGATTCGCCGCGTGGCGTACTTCGACTCCGCGTTCCCGCCGAGGGCGACTCCTTCTACGGGAAGCGCGTGCGCGCGGCCGTCGCGAATGAGAAGCGCCGGAGGATGTCCGGCGGAAGCGACGGCCAACTCGCCGCGCTCGGCGTCTATGCTCAACACACCCATGGTGATCATCATCCCGAGGCTTTCCGGCAGCGACTGGCAGAGGGTGGTGTTCAGATCGGCGAGCAGCTCGTTGAGGCGGATCGTACCGTTCTCCAGCGGCGGATTGAGGAACGCGTCACCCACGAGCGCTTTGAGAAACGAGGCGACGAGAGCCGCGCGAACGCCGTGACCGGCCACGTCGCCCACGAGCATGGTTGCGTGGTTCTCGTCGTGCGTGATCACGTCCAGATAATCGCCGCTGCACTTGAACTCGGGCACCGGCAGATATACCGCGCTGAAGGAGGCGTGCGGGGTGACGGGCAGCGGACCGCAGAAGAGGGCCTGCTGAAGCTCACCGGCCCATCGCAGGTCTTCCTCGATGCGATGTCGATGCTGACGCTCCTGCTCCCGCAGGAGAAAGACGCGCAGGGCCTTGTCCAGCTCCGACTGGAGATACTCGGGGTCCCACGGCTTGAGGATGTAGGAGAATGCCCCCGCGCGAACCGCTTTGATGAGCTCGGGCAGCTCGGCGAACGCGGTGAGCAGGAGGGCGATGATGTCGGGATGATCGCGATGCACGCGCTCGATGAGCTCCGGTCCGCTCCCCCCCGGCATGCGAACGTCGGAAAGAAGGAGGCAGACGGCGCTTCCCTCGCGCGCGATCAGATTTTCGGCTTCCGCGGCGGACCCGGCGGTAATGACGCGCAGTCCATTTGCATGGACCCAGGGCGCGAGCTCGCGCTGAAGCGATTTGAGTATGGAAGCTTCGTCATCGACGAGCAAAAGGACTTTTTCGCCCATGCGGGATGTGCCTCAATGACGCTTCCGAGCGCCACGACCTAAAGTATAGTTCCCTCCGGGCGCCGTCAACACAAAAGAATGTACGGCGAGGTGCTTGCCGCCTATTCTGTCAGAAAGCGCACCCCTTGCTCGGCGTGAATGGCCATGGTGTCGAAGCGCGGCACGGCGAGATCCTCTTGCTGAACGACAAGGGGAAGCTCCGTGCAGGCCAGCACGATCCCGCGCGCGCCGCGCCCGATCAGGTCGCGGGCCGCCTCGACGACGTATCGTCGCGAGGGCTCGAGAAACACGCCCTGGCAGAGCTCTCCGAAGATGATAGCATCGATACGGGCACGCTGGGCTTGTTCAGGGATGAGGCACTCGATCCCGAATCCGTCGCCCAAACGACGGCGGTAAAAGTCCATCTCCATTGAGTGACGAGTGGCCAGGAGTCCGACGGTGCGGATAGCGCTTTCCGCGACGAGGCTCCCAACGGCATCAGCGATGTGGAGAACCGGGAGATTCGCGGCCGCCGCGATCTCATCCGCGTACAGGTGCATCGTGTTGGAGGCGATGATGATCGCCTCGGCGCCGCCCGAGGCCAGGCGGCGCGCCTCTCTCACGAGCGCGTCCCTCACCGTCGACCAGTTGCCGCAGGCCATTGCAACCGAGAGCTCCTGAAACTCGACCGAGCTGATGAGGAGCCGCGCGGAATGGGACCCGCCCATCGCCTTCTGCACGCCTTCGTTGAGCAGCCGGTAGTACTCCCGCGTGGATACCCAGCTGGTTCCACCGATGATTCCCAGAAGCTTCAACGGCCAGCCCCTTCCCGCGCGGACACGAAGGCTCTCACCGATCGCTCGACGTCCTGCGGCGTCGTGACGTACGAGCAGACGCTTATCCGTATGGCGGGGGCGCCATTCCACGTCGTGGACCCGCACCAACATTCGCCGGATGTCTGGAGTCGGGTGAGGGTCCCGATGGTCTGCTCTGCCGAACCGCATGTCACCAGGACCTGATTGAACACGACCTCATTGGCAATGGTAAAACCCTCCGCGGCCAGAAGACGCGCGAAGAGCGCCGCGTTGGCGCAGAGCTCTTCGACAAGCGCTGCGGCGCCGGATCTGCCTAACGACAGAAGAGTCGCCCAGAGATCGACCGCGCGGGCTCGACGCGACATGTCCGGTGTGTAGGTCATCTCGTCCCTGCTCTCGCTCAGCACGAAATACGCCCCAGAGGAGCGCATGGCCGTGGCAAGTGCCTCTCGACTGCGACAGAAGACGATTCCATTGTCATAGGGCGCGTTGAGTGTCTTATGGGCGTCGGCCGACCACGAGTCGGCCAGCGCGGCCCCTTCCATGAGATGCGAATGCCGCCCGGACGCCGCGGCCCACAGCCCGAATGCTCCGTCCACGTGGATCCATGCCCCCGCCGCGCGTGCCGCGGGGATGATGGCGGAGAATGGATCGAAGGAACCGGTGCTCACGTTTCCCGCCTGGAGAATCAACAGCGTACGGTCGTCGATTTTCGGCATCCGTTTCGCTAGAATGCGCCCCTGGTCGTCCACGGGCGCTTTTTCCACCCGATCGCGACCCAGGCCGAGCAAGCCAAGCGACTTGTAGACACTCGCGTGAGCCTGCTCGCCGAGAACGACACGGATCTCCGGCGCGCCCAGGAGCCCCCGTGCACCGCAATCCCACCCCGCGCGGCGCAGCAGCTCGTCGCGGCCGGCGGCAAGCCCGCAAAGAGTCGCGAGGGAGGTGCCTCCGACAAATCCCGCCGCGCTCCCCGCAGGGAGCCCCAGGAGGTCGACCAGCCATTCTTCGCAGGATGCCTCCAACGCGGATGCGATGGGCGACATGACGTACAGCGCGGCGTTCTGGTCCCAGACATCGGCAAGCCAGCGCGCCGCCACCGCCGTGGGAAGGCTTCCGCCATTGACAAATCCGAAGTAGCGCCCACCGGTTTGCGCCACGGTGGCCGGGGAGCCGAAGCGATGGAGCAGATCCAGCACGCGCTTTCCGTCCATCGGTTCCTCGGGAAGCACGGCGGGCAACGACCCGAGCCCCGAAAGTGCATCCGCATCCGGGACGACCCGGCGCCCGCGCACCCCGGCGGCATAGGCCAGCGCGTAGTCCCGCGCCCGATCCAGAAGATCAGTCTCCAGCGCCTCGCGGCGCAATCGTTCCAGGATGGATTCCCGTTCCATGCAAAAAGGGTAGCCCTGGATATTGTATGCAGTCAATCCTATACTTGTCTGCAAGACATTATGAGCATCACGACACCGTGGCGGCCCGCCCGTCTGGACGACGGCCTCCCTCTCTATCTGGCCATCGTCGAAGCGCTTGCCGGTGACATCGCCTCCGGCGCGCTGCCACCCGGCACGCGTCTTCCCCCGCAGCGTCAGCTTGCCTCCGTCATCGGCGTGGACGTGAGCACCGTCACCCGCGCGCTGAACGAGTGCGGGCGGCGCGGGCTCATTGCGGGCACGGTGGGGCGGGGTACGTTCGTGACGGCCGACACGGGTTCCATCGCGTCGCTGGCTCGCACGGAACGCGGTGGGACAGAGGAGCTTGTCGAGATGGGGCTCGTCCTCCCTCTCTACGCGCAAGAGAAGGCCGGGATGGCGGCAGTTCGCCGCGCTTTACTCAAACTGGACGTCGAGCGCTATCTCCGGTACGCGGACCCGGCGGGCATGGTGGAGCATCGGGAAGCGGGAGCAGCGTGGGTTCACCGGGCGGGTGTCAGATCGAGGCCCGACCAGATTCTGGTGACGGCGGGATCTCAAAACGCCATTGCCTGCTGCCTCATGGGGCTTTTTTCCCCGGGCGATTCCCTTGCCGTTGACGAGCTCACTTTCCCCGGTCTGAAGACTCTTGCCCGCATGCACAATGTGCGCCTCGTGCCCGTGACCATGGACGCCAGCGGCATGCTGCCCGATGCGCTGGAGTCGGTGTGCCGACGGGAGCGCCCCCGCGGGGTATTCCTCATGCCGGAATGCCAGAACCCGACAACCAGCTCTCTCCCGCGTGATCGTCGCCGGGATATTGCGCGTCTGATCGAACGCTTCAATCTCATCCTGATTGAAGACGACGCCTATGGGCACACGGCGGGCCCGCATCATGCCCTCACGACCCTCGTACCCGAGCATGGGATATACCTCGGCGGAACCTCGAAAGTCTTCGGGGCGGGTCTTCGCATTTCGTTCGTGGCCTGCCCGGCGGGCTTGCGCGAGGCCTTGGAGAACGCCGTCCTTGGCACCGTCTGGATGGCTTCGCCGCTCAATGCGGCCCTGGTCACGGCGGTCGTGACAAGCGGCGCCGTGGAGCGCGTTGTTGCGGCCAAGGCGAAAGAGGCGAACGCTCGCGGGGAGCTTGCCGTGAAAAAGCTCGCGCCCCACGTGCTGCGTACCCGACCGGGGGCCTTTTTCTCCTGGCTGTCCCTGCCTCCCGGGTGGACGGGCCGTGAAATGGAGCTCGCCTCCCGCATGGCGGGCGTGAGGGTCTTCAGCGCCGAGCGATTCGCCGTGGGCGGCCGCGCGGCAGAAGCCGCCGTTCGCCTGTCCCTCACCGGTCCGGAGACCCGAAAAGAGCTTTCGCGGGGTTTGGATCTGGTTGCCGAAGTGCTCGCGCGAAAGCGCCCGGATTCCTCCGGCATCTTGTAATGTGAAAAGAGCGGCCGCCGTGAAGCACCGATTGAACCCTGCCCTTCCGGTCGCTATGCTCGCGGGGTGAACTGGAGAATACTTCTCAGGGCTCTCCTGCCGGGCCTCCTGCCGGTGCTTGTCTTTATCGCTGCCGAGGCGATGTTCGGCGAAGTGGTCGGGCTGATCGTCGGGGTCGGTGTCGGGCTTGGCGAGTTCATTGTCACGCTGGTCAGGAATCGTCGCGCCGATCCATTCGTCGCAGCCGACACGGTGCTTCTCGCTATTGCCGGCGGTCTTTCGCTTCTCCTCCACAACGAACTTTTCTTCAAGCTGAAACCGGTGGTCGTCGAGGCCGTCATGGGCGGCGGATTAGCGTTGCTCCTCGCGCTCCCTCCATCGGCCTTGAAGGGATACATGGCAAGCCAGTTGCGGGGCGTGGAGATTCCCGAAGCCCTCCTTCCGAACATGAGACGAAACGTGGCGCTCCTCCTCATGGTTCTGGCCCTCCATTGCGGCCTTACCGTGTGGGCGGCCCTGACCACGAGCACCGCCGTGTGGGGGTTCATTTCGGGCGGGCTGCTCTACCTTCTTTTCGGCGCCGTTGTGCTGGTTCAGCTTGCCGTTCAGTGGAACGCGCGTCGTCGTCGTGCGGCGCCGCGGGGGCGGGAGGAAATGCTGGCTCATATCGACGAGGAAGGTCGCGTGCTGGACGTGCTGCCCCGCTCCGCGTTCCACCGGGGCCCGGGTACCCTCCATCCCGCGTTGCATCTTCACATCACCGACGGCACCGGTCGCCTCTACCTCCAGAAGCGCCCCGCGTCCAGCGACCTGGATCCGGGGCTCTGGGGAGCGCCGGTGGCAATGCACGCCCCGGCGCACGAGCCCATGGACGTGACACTGGCGCGCGCGCTCGGCAAGCGACTGGGAGTGTCGGTGCCGCCACCCGGCACGCCGCAAGGGACACCGCAGCCCTTTCTTCGCTACAAGTGGGAGGACGAGCGGGAGTCGGAGCTCGTCTTCTGTTTTCTCATGCAGTACCTGGGCGTGATCACCCCTGATCCGCGCGTCATCGCCGAAGGTCGCTTCTGGACCCGGGCCGAAATCAATGAGAACTTGGGCACGGGTCTCTTCGCTCCCCGATTCGAGTTCGAGGTTCGGCTCATGGAACGGATGATTCCGCGCCCTTCGTAGCCGACTCCATTCTCAGCCGGACATCGTCGAAAAGACGCAGCTTCCAGCCGGACTTCTTTGCCGCTGCCTGTCCGCCCGGGGACAGGATGTCGCCGATCTCCAGGGCCTCGAAGAGTTTTTTCACCGAGAGAACTCGATTGTACGCGGCACGGTACTTCGGACACTTATAGACGGGGTAGTTCTCCTTCTGGCACGTGGCACAATCCCATGTGTTCGTGCGCCCTCCCGAGCCGCTGCGAACCGCCTCGAGGGCCGCGCTTACCTCCGAGCAGGGTATCGAACGCCCCTGCGCCGAAAGAAACTGCACAGCCAGGCGCTTGTCGGCGTCACTCATGTACGTCGAGAAATCATGTCCCTCTACGACGAAGGACTTCCCATCGATGGAGACGCGCTTGTACAGGGCCGTGCCGAGATGGGAGGTCATGATGATGAGCAGAAAAACGAGCACGAGATTGTAGGCATTATAGAGCATCGACTCGATCCATCGCGGCTCGGCGCGGATGCATACCGCGTATCCCATGAGGATGAGCCAAATGCTCGTCAGGGCGAACACCACGATATTCACGGTCCGCATATAACGCAGCGTCGTCTTCGCTCGTGTCGGGCGCGAGAATCCTTCCAGGCGCCGACAGAAGATGAGCCAAAAGCTCAGGATATGTTGGAATACGTACGTGAAGAAATCCCGATGCACCCGTAGGGCAAGCCCGATTCCGTACGCCAAAAGGAGAAAGAACGCTAAGGCGAAGAGCGTCTCAAAAAGTCCCCTGTCACGAACTTTGAGAAGTATCCACGTGACGAGAAGAAGCCCTGCCGCATTGCAGAAAGCGAAAAGGAGAAAGACAGAAAAGGTTGCAAATGGATTGCCGGGCTCACTATGGCTTGGATTCCAATGGACCATCACCGCGATGAGCGGCAGGGGAATGCAAAAACAGAAGGCGAGAACGGCCCTCTGCACCTCCCTTCGTGCCTCGAGTTTCATGGCGCGATAATCACATCCGCGGGCGTGCGGGTCAAGGCGCACAAAACGGCGAAAATCTCCCCGGGGAGATTTTCGCCGTTTTGTGCGCCTTTTCTGGTCTATTGTCCGAGGTGGGTAACCCCGAACGGAAAGAACGAGAATTGCCTGCGAGAGAAGTACCAGATTTCCCTAAGTGATGCGAACATAACCAGACCGAAAGTGTGACCGATTAAGCGCCATCGCAGGCATTCTCTTCCTCCAAGGACGCTCTACTCCGCTACGCTCGTCACGAATGGTCGGCCGTCCTGCCGACACAGCTTCTGGATCGCGCGGCGTCCGTCATGGGCAACGGTGGGCAGGCCGGCAAATGTCGTCGTCCACTGGCCTATCATGGTGAACGCGCGCAAGCCCGGAAGCGTTGTCGGGAGCTTCATGCGCATGGTCTTCAGGGAAGGCCGCCATCCCTCGTACGAGGCGCGATAGTTGCCCGTATAGCGTTCGGTGGTGATGGGCGTTGCAACATCGGTGACCTCGACATCGGCCGCGATCCCCGGGTACACCGATTCGAGCCAGGTAAGGACATCCGCGGCCACGTGTTGCTTTTCGGCAAGGTAGGCCGCACGGTCCTGGCTGAGCTTTTGCCAGTAGTCGTATGAGGCCCAAAAATTGACCGTTACCGCGGTGCTGCCTGCCGGCGCCATGAGAGGATCGAAACCGAAGTTGTTCAGAAACGCCCACTGCGCCGTGGCCCCGCCCACCGCGATGGGCTTCGCAAAAGCGAATGTGGTCAGACGAGGCAGATTGGGCATGGCGCGCTTCACGCCGAATGACACCTGCATGAACGGCGTGTACAAGGGGAGCGTTTCGTAGTATCCCCGAATCGCCGCGTTCAGGTATTTGCCGCCGAGCATGCCGAAGATTGTGGTCCGCCCGTCGGCGGCGCTGATGACCTCGTCAGCTTTATGAACGCTTCCGTCCTCCAGACGTACGCCGCTTGCGGCGCCGCTCCGCACGACAATCTCCGTCACGCGCGCCGCGTAGTGAATGGTGCCGCCAAGGTCCCGATAACGCTTCTCGATGGAGCGGGCCAGCGCAAGGGATCCCCCTTCCGGCCAGCCGGCCTCGCGCGCGTGCAGCATGGACAAAAGGCTGAGGACGGAGATCATGGGGAAATCATCGAACGGAACAATGAGCTTCAGCACCTCCGCGAGTGTCGGGCTTTTCAATCGGGCGGTGAATTCCTCGATGGAAAGAGATCCGTTGCGCTTGAACAGATCGATGAAAGGCCTGGCCTTCCGCATCTTGAAAAGCATGGCCAGCCGGCTCTTCTTCGTTGGAGCGTCGAGCGGCCGTTTCATCGACCCCAACAACTTCACGTCAGCGCGCATTTGCTCGAGGATGTCGGTATCCTGCGGTCCGAGGGCGATGAGAGAATCGATGAATCGATTGGCGTCGCTTTCCTGCTTCACCCGCGGACCCGAGGCGGTGACATACTCGGCGAACACCTCGTGATTGATGATGCGCTTGCCCGTCAAGGCCCCCAATTCCGCCCAGATCGCGTGATACGGACTGCTGGGTGAAGACCCCGTGAGCCAATGGAGGCACCCGTCAAAGGTGTAGCCATTGCGGGTCCACCCCGTGCAGACTCCCCCGGGCACTGTATGCATCTCGAAGATCTCGGTCTCGTACCCGTTCATCCGGCCGTAGCAACCAGCCGAGAGACCGGCGATTCCCCCGCCGATGATCACGATTTTCCTTGCCATGATTCACTCCTTGTCCTTTTTCAATGCCCGCACGAGCATCTCGATATAGCCATCGCGCTCGAGCCGATCCCGATAGTCGATGCCGCTCGACGCCCGGAACATGTCGGCGAACAGAAATGGGAAGACAACGCCGGAAAAAAGCATGATCGTCTTGCGGGACTGCTCGGTTTCATCCTCTCCGCCGATCAGGTCTCGAACATTTTCTCTCGCCGCCGAAAGAAGCTCACTCATCATGCCCGCATATTTTCCTTCGCCATTTGTGGCATTCATGATCCCCATGAACGCCGTTCTCGTTGCGCCACGAAATTCCATAAGGCCATAAGCGTAGCCCTTGAAAAAGCTCGACAGTCGATCCTGCGGAGGCAGGGAAGGCTCCTTCAGAAGCTTCAACCCTGCGGTAAAGGCATCTTGCGAGAAAGCGAAAATCGCCTCATCGATAAGATTCTCTTTGCTTTGAAAATGATAATTGACGGCAGCCACGTTCACGCCCGCCTCCGCTGCAATTTGCCGGATCGTGAGCAGTGACGGCTCGCTTTTCGCCAACAACCGTACCGTCGTCTTCAGGACCTTGTCCCGTGTCGTTTCTTCCGCAGAGTTCATCTTGGGGTCCTCTTGATCAATGTTTCAAACACTGTTTTATATATTGTATTAAACAGTGTTTGTCAATCGAAATCGTCAGACAACGTCTTAGAGGAGCTTAGTTGTACATGCCAATAAAAATGGGCGCCTAAGGGTGGCGCCCACGACGCATGCACGT
>Ga0265342_10000706_pt1 | contig 34791 bp, 35 predicted proteins | sample 4CB327metaG_FD_203125 | JGI IMG/M metagenome (GOLD analysis project Ga0265342, IMG submission 203125) | Rhizosphere microbial communities from Carex aquatilis grown in University of Washington, Seatle, WA, United States - 4-CB3-27 metaG | ecosystem: Host-associated > Plants > Roots >... | reverse complement strand
ACGACCTGTTTGAGCTCGTCGGGGCTCAGCACGCACGGGGGCAGCGCCTCGGCGAGCCGGGCGTCGATACGCACTTGATCCTCCCGGGCCAGGGAGTAGTCCACGAGCCGTATGACGTCCCTCACTACCTCGTTCACATCAGCGCCCTGCCCGGGCCAGGCGTCCCCCGAAGCGAAGTTCAGGAGCTCCTGCACCAGGCGTGCGATCCGCCGCGTCTCCTGCTCTATCCACTTCAGGGACACCTTGCGGGAATCGCTCTCCTCTTCGTCAATAAGGTTCTGCACGTTGCTCAGGATGGAGCCCAGCGGGTTGTTGATCTCGTGGGCCAGGCCTGCCGAGAGCATGCTGATGGAAGAGAGCTTTTCCGCCTGGAAGATCTTTTCTTCGAGCTCGGTTTTCGCGCTGATGTCCTCCGCCATGAGCACGCAGCCCGACGGTTCCCGCGTCATGGCATTTCGCGCATTCGACGAAGCGTTTCCGGCGCTGATGAAGGGATAGAGCTTGATCTCGAAGACCCTGCCGCCGGCCGACCGCTTCACCTCGGAGAAGGAGGCGGTGCCGGTCCGGAGCACGACGATGATCTTCTCCACGAGCGCTTCGTCCACGATGTCGATGTCCAGCCACGTGAGAGGGACCCCCGTCACGGCGCGCCCGCCAAGAGAGAATGTCTCCAGGAAGGTCCCGTTGGCCTTCTCCACGACGAGTTCCCCGTTGACGATGGCGATGCCCGCCTTGATCGAGCTGATGATCTTCTCATTGTACTGGACATACTCCTGCATTTCCTGCTTGTCCTGAGCCAGCTCGCGAGCCATTTCGTCGAATCCCCGAAAGAGCCCGCCGATCTCGTAACCCCCTTTTTGACCTCGACCGGGGAGAAGCGCGAGGGCCCGCCCGACAGCCACGGGTCCCATGCGGGTGTCGTAGGCCCCCGCCTTCAGCTTCTCCATTCCGGCGAGGAGGACCGCGATGGGGTTGGTGATGTTGCGAGAGAGAAACAGGCTCAGCACGATCGTGATCATGGCCGCCGCGAGAGAGACGAGCAGCACGGCGCGGCTTGCTAGAAGGCTTCTCTGGGTATACGGAGCACTGGAAAGGAATGTTGCCAAATACAGCTCGCCCTGGTTAGGGGCATCCGCGGCCGGTCCGGCGGCCATGGTTCCCGCCCATTGGAAGGCGATATTGAAGCGATCGTCGCCGACTTTCTGATCGAATCGCTGCCGGTAGGCGCCCATCACGGGCTCTGTTTCCAGGCTCGCAGCCGACAGATTCGGAGGGAAGGAGCCGGTCAGGCACCTCGCACCCAAATACAAGCCGACGTGGGATTTGCGGTTCAAGATGAGCTGGCCGCAGAAATCGGCGTCCAGCCGCTTGACAAGAAAGAGGTCCCGCGGCGTCCCACCCGCAACAGACACGCGGGTGACGCCGACAAGGCACAGTACGCCATGGATGAACCGCAACTCCAGGTAGGGGTGGTCCTTTCTGTTATACAACTCTTTCACATCGGGCAGCTCGAACGTATTGTAGGTTATCGGAATGAGATCCAGGACGTGGGCGCGAGAGTCGCCGACCGCGAGCAGGTCGACCTTGGAGATGAAGACGAAGCCCTTGAGCGCGCCCATCAAGGCTTCCTGGGTCGGGGGGCCCCGGGAGGCGGAGAGCAGCGCGCCCAGCCGCTGATCCTTGGTGATCCCGATCAGGCTGATCCAGATCTGCCGTTTCCAGGAATTGAAGCTGTCCGAAAGAATGGTGGCTTCGCCTTCGAGCTCCTGGCCCGCTTCCGCGCGGTCCGCCCGGCGGGTGACGTTCGTCACGAGCAGGACGGAGAGAACGGCCTGCACTACGATGACGCCGACAAAAAAGAAGAGCGTCTTTGTGAAGAGCTTCATGCCGCGCAGAGACCACTCCCTTTCGCACGACTACCGTCGAACGACTACTGCCGTACCGTTTCCGCGCCCACGATGAGACTGACCACTTCGTCCGGGTTCGTGTCCTTCGTGATCAGCTCCCCCACCTTCTCACCCCGGCGCATGATGACCAGCCTGTCCGCCACGGAGAACACGTCATGCATCTGGTGGCTGATCACGATGACCCCGATCCCATGCGACTTCAGCCGATTGACCAGGTCCAGCACTTTCTTCTGCTCCGCCACGCCGAGTGCGGCCGTCGGCTCGTCCATGATCAGGAACTTCGCGTCCCAGTAGATCGAGCGGGAAATCGCCACGGCCTGGCGCTGGCCGCCGGACAATGCGCGGATCCTGTTGCGCAGAGAAGGGATGAGGATATCCAGCTTCTCCAGCACCTTCCGGCTCTCTTCCTGCATGTATTCGTGGTCCAGCACATTGAGGAAACCGAGTGACTTTTTCATCTTCTCGCGGCCAAGGAATATATTCGCCGGGGTGTTGAGGTTCTCCGCCAGCGCGAGGTCCTGGTATATGGTTTCGATCCCCATTGCCAGCGCGTCCATCGGAGAGGCGATCTCCACCTCCTTGCCCATGAAGAGCACCGTGCCCTCGTCCGCGCGGTGAACCCCGGAGACCACCTTGATCAGCGTGCTCTTGCCCGCCCCATTGTCCCCGAGCAGCCCGACCACTTCCCCGGCCTTCACTCCCATGCTGACGTTATTCACCGCGGTCAACCCACCGAACCTCTTGACGATATTGCGGACCTCCAGAACGTACTCCATCAGCTAGTCCTCCTTGTGAATCAGCTCGGGAAAGAATTGGTCGATCAGGACGGCGAGGATGAGAATGAGCCCCACTGCGATGAATTTGTCGAAAGTCGGGACCCCTGCCATGCGCAGGCCCGTCTCCAGGACGGAGAGTATGAGGCATCCCAGGATGGTTCCCCATACCGTGCCGGCCCCTCCATAAAGGCTGGCGCCCCCAATGACCACTCCGACGATCGAGTCCAGGAGAAACGAAGTGCCCGCGTCCGGCTTCCCGGTGATGTACTCCAGCATATAGATGATGCCCGCGAGTGAGGAGAAGAGGGCCGATAGGGAATAGATGACCAGGTAATGCCGGCGGATGTTGATGCCCGCACGGACCGCCGCGTCTTCATTTCCGCCAATCGCGTAGGTGTGCCGGCCGAAGCGGGTGCGGTTCAGCACGAAGGCGGCCACGATCACCACCACCGCGGTGATCACGAGCATGCTCGGGATCATCTCTATGACGCGCGTGCCGCGGGCCACCTCGGGCCGGGTGAAGAACGAAAGGCTTTTGCCCGGCGCCCAGTAGAGGAGGTAGCTATTGCCGATCACGTTGGCAAGGTCCGGCACGCCTTTTGTTTCACCACCCCCGCTGAGCAGCAGGGAGATGCCATACACGATGCCGCCGGTGGCGAATGTGGCCAGAAAGGCGGTGACCCGCAACCGTCCGACGAGGAAGCCGCTGAGGAGGCCCGGCAGCATGCCGATGGCGAGCGTGGCAATGATGGCCAGGATGATGGCGGTTGACGGGGCGAGCCCGGCCGTGACCATCGCTGTGACGAGCTTGGCCGATATGACGGCGGAGAACCCCATGATGAAACCCACGGAGAGGTCGATGCCGCCCGTGACGATGACGAAAGTCTCAGCGGTGGCCAAGAGGAAAAGCGAGGTCCCATAGAAGAGCACGATCTGGATCCCGTTGAGGCTGAGAAAACCCTGGCCGAATATGCTGAAGATCACCAACTCCAGGCAGAGGAACAGCACCGCCCAGCGCTGGCCGACGAATGTCAGCAATCCATTTCTTGATTTCACGTCGCGCTCCTTGTCCGTCTCAGAGCAGGTCGGGGAACAGCTGGTCCACAACGATGGCCACGATCAGGATGACACCTGTAACGATGAAGCGGTAAAACGTCTGCACCCCGGAGAGGGTGAGGCCGTTGGCCATGACGGCGATGATGAACACCCCGACCAGGGTGGACATGATCCTCCCCTTCCCACCGTTCAAGCTCGCACCCCCGATGATGACCGCCGCGATGGCGAACAGTTCCAGGTTCGATCCCATGGGAACGAAGTTGCCCTGCCCGGTCTGGAACACCCAAATGATTCCGGCAATTCCCGAGAGCAGCGAGGAAAGGACATAGACCTGCATGAGGTGCCGGCGGGTGTCGATGCCAGCACGGACTGCCGCGTCCAAGTTCCCCCCGATGGCGTAGGTGTGCTGCCCGAATCGCGTGTTCTTCAGGAGATGCCAGAGCACGACAAGGAATATCAAAGTCACGATGAGCGTGTTCGGAAAGAGCCGTATCATGTCCTTGATCTGGGCTCCCGTGGTCCCGAGGGGAGGCGAAAAAAAGCTATAGGCATGGAGGGCGGGGTTGTAGTAGTACACGTAACCGTTGCCGATCTGGGTGAGGATGTTGGGAAGAAAAGCGATAGGAAAGCCCCCGTCGCTTCCATGCAGGGTGACTCCATAAGCCACGCCCAAGACACCGAGGGTCGCAATGAATGGCGGAACGCGAAAACGCGACACCAGAAGGCCGCTTGCCAACCCGCACGCCAGACTGGCCACAAGACCCGCAACAATGCCCAGGGCAATGGCCACTCCGGCCGGCCAGTGTACGCCGAACTGAACCGCATACAGGTCCCTGATGACCCCGGCGCACACGATGGTGGACAGCCCCATGACGTAACCCACGGAGAGGTCGATACCCTTGGAGATGATGACGAAGGTTTCCGCAAAGGCCAGGAGCAGGGACGTGGTCGCCGAATAGATGATGGTCTGAATGTTGGAGACCGTGAAGAAATTCTTGCCCGTGAAGAAGAAGATGATGATCATCAGCAGGAGGAAAAAAAGGGCCCAATTCCTTCCGAAAACCGCCAGTGCGGTGGATCGGCGTTCGCGAGTGAGTGCGTGATCGGCCATTCGCTATGCTCCTCGTCCTTCCAAGTGAGTCTATCGTAACGGTACGGAAATGCTCAAGGGGAAGGCCGGCGCGGAGGCCGGCCTTCCAGGTAGGATTACGTCTATTTCTTGTAGATCCACTGCTGCATGTCGGGGTCGTCCACGTTGTCTTTCGTGAAGAACTCGAAACCGGGGATGACCTTCTTGCCAGGAGGCACGGACTTGTCCGTCATGTACTTCACGGCCCATTCGACGCCGAGGGAGCCGATCTGCGCGGGCTTCTGAGCCAGGATGAGGTCCACCTGACCCGCTTTCAGGGCCGCAATGAGGGATTCGGTAGCGTCCCAGGTGACGACCTTTACGGCGCCGGTGAGACCCGCGTTTACGACGGCCTGGTAGGCGCCCTGAGCAGTAAACACGTTGCAGCCGAAGATGCCGACCATGTCCGGGTTCTTCTGGAGGGCGGCCGACACCTGATCAATTGCCGTCTGCTGCACGTCCATGCAGTAATCAGTCCCGACAAAGGTCATGTTGGGGTACTCGGCGATTCCGGCCTTGAAGCCGTCGAGGCGGCCCTGGACGGAGGAAACGCCGGGGTTCGTGTTCTCCATGAACACCTTGCCCTTCTCTCCGACGAGCTTGGCCAGGTGCTCGGCGACCTGCTTGCCGCCCAGCACGTTGTCCGTCCCGATGAAAGCCAGGGGGAAGGAGTAGTTGCTGGTCTTGGTATAGTCGCCGTCTCCGAGGAACGTGTCGACCGTGATGATCTGTACGCCGCTGTCATAGATCTTTTTCAGCGGGGCGATGAGGGCGTCCACTGCGGTCGGCGCGATCAGAAGGACATCGATCCCGCCTTTGGCCATCATGGCTTCGAGGATGGGAACTTGCTGAGCAGGGCCCCAGGCCGTGGGGTAGTCGCCAACGATCAAGTTGACGCCGAGCTCCTTGGCCTTCGCGCGGATCCCGCGCTCCATGGTGTAGTAAAAAGGATCGGCGACGCCGGGCATGAATGCCACGGTAACAGCCTTGCTCGCCTTTTCCGTGGTTCCCGTCGCGAAAATCGGCGACGCAATGAGCAGGACGAGGAAGATTGCGGAAACAATCCCTAATGTCCTCTTCATAAAAGCCTCCTATTTGTGATGAAACTGGTCAACGACCGTCCGAGTATATGCAAGAGACATGCCACTCGATTGGACACGGATGACAATCACACATAATTGCATATCTATTATGTATTTGCATTCATGGTTAGCTTTGAGCCTCAGTTTGGACGATAGCGGCGCCTCTGGATACATTGGTTACCAAAGTATGCAGTAACTGGATACTCAAACGCCCGTCGGCAAGGTGCAACAGACAAGGCGGCGCCGGCGCGTGACGTCGCAAAGCCCCACATGATCTGCAAAGGAGGCCGCAACAATTCCTGAAGTCATCCGCGTCAACCCATTTCGGAAGAGTAGTGGAATGTTTCCGGGTTGAACCCAAGTTACATCAGAAATATCGATCTATTGGCTGCCGTCACAGCGACAGCGGCCCGCTTTACGGGGTGGGATCCACGACAAAGGCAGACTGGCTGCTCATGCAGCCAGTCCCTATAGGGCATGGCAATCGGAAGAGAAGAAACCTGCTCCTTTCGGAGCTCTTCGGTCACGAGAGAGGCGCATTCACCCGCGACGTGGAGCGGAAGCGCGGCAAGTTCGAGCTCGCCGATGGCGGCACGCTTTTCCTGGATGAAATCGGGGACATGTCCATGGACATCCAGCCAAAGCCTCTGCGCATGATCGAGGAATCGAGCTTCGAAAAAGTGGGCAGAACCAAAATCATCAGCGTGGATGAGAGGATCATGGCCGCCTTGCAGGCCTGGAATTGGCCGGGCACTATGCGGGAGCTTGGAGAACACGATCAGTATGATCGTTCTTCTTGGCGAAATGAGCTTCCTGGCTCCCGACAGACCCGGCGCAGCAAGGCCTCGACGGGGGTTACGGCCGTCCCCGACGGCCGGACGATGCCGGCCTCCGGGGCGCTCCAGGAAGGGCTGGAGGCGGTCTCAGGAGGGATGCCCCCGGCAGCTCTCCGAGAATGTCCCCGAGGCGGAATAACGCGCCTTGGACTCTCTCACTTCAGATAGCACACGACACCCAACGCCACGGTTTGGAGCCCAATAACTGTCAACGCCGAGTCGAACTGAATGGTCGTGTCGTTGGAGTCTTGCCAATAATACTGGACCCCGAGGCTTTTCGTGATCATCGCCATCATGCGGAGGTTCAAATCAACCGCCACGAACGTGAACTGAAACTCGTCAGTGTTTCCTTCCTTTTTGTATCCGTCCGAGGCAAACTCGATCGCAGGACCCGCCTGGACGCTCAGGCCTTCAAAAGGAAGAAGGACATAGTAGAAACCCAGACCTATATCCCGCCAGGTCCCGGGATAATTCGTCGTGATCGCCCCATAGGGTTCGGCGTAGTTTTGGCAAGAGAAGCCGATTTGCGGCGCAAGTATCATCTAGTCTGAAAGTTGATAGAGCAGGAGGACCACGTTCTCGGACGACGAAACCGAGGTGCCGATGATTTATCGCCTGCTTTTGGAATGATGACGCCCTGTGCGCCCGCGCTCAGTGTGCCAGCAAAGATCATAAGCCCGACTGCGAACCGCTTTTTCATGTTCATTTTTTCCTGGACTTCAGATGATCAAGTATGGATGCGTTCCGACGTCCTGTCAAAAATGACGATGCCCCTTCCCGTGATGGGCTCTTGTCATCTTCACGTCATCCATTCATGGCCCATCTCAGATTGTTGGCACCAATGTGCGATAGCGTACAGAGCCATGCAGGCACGAGTCACTACCTTCATAGCCTGATCCGCAGAAGGAGCGACCATGCATAAGATCATCATGACCCTCCTCGTCAAAAGAGATTCCGAGAGAGCCTCACGGTATCCCTATGGCGTTCAGATGGCCTTTCCGAAGGACCTGGATCTTGGGGAGAAAGCCTCTTTCGCCTCGGTTCGCCTCATCAGCGACCAGGGCGTGCGCTCATCGATGTTCCCTTCAATTGACTTCCACCCGAACGAATGGAGGGCAGCGACACTCGGCGAACAGGCCGATTTTGCCGCCACCTTCGGAGGAAACCCTGAGCCCTGGAGCTGTGTCATGCACAGCCTCTCCCGGAACGTCTATGACTACCCGGCGGCTGGTGACAAGGTCACGAATAATGGTCAGGTGTGGGCTGATAGTGTGATGTCGCCCCGCGAATGGAAGATTGTGCGTCGGCTTGAGCTCAGGTGTCAGCAGGAATTTGACCTCACCTGGAATGGGCACCTACTGCAAGCAGGTAGGGAGCCATCGGCGGTAGACTGGATCCAAACGCGAATGTTCAGAAAGGAAGGCATCAGATACTGATTGGCGTTTGTATTGATGTCCGGGACGAAACTTTAATCGGTTGCGGGCTCTGACTATTCGTTTGTCCACTCGGTGCAGGGTTGGTATCCTTCAATAAAGGGGTCGCCATGCAGATCGCGATCATCGGGTCGGGCAATGTCGGAAGCGCGCTCGCCATGGCGTGGGCACGAGTCGGACACCGTATCTTTCTCGGTGTACGCAATCTCGAGTCTCAGAAGGTTCTCGCCCTCGTTGCGGGAGGACCTTCCCTATCCGCCCACACGCCCGCTGAGGCGGTGCGCAATGCGGAAGTTGTGCTCATCGCCATACCTCCCCACGCCCTTCGGGAGGTGCTGGACGGCCTCGGTGACCTGAAAGACAAGGTGCTCATCGATGCGACAAATTCCGTGCGTACTAAGGCAGGAGATTTCGATAACGTCGCTGATGCTCTTCGCGCTTGAACCAAAAGCATGGATGTTGTGAAGTGCTTCAACGTAACGGGGTTCAACGTCATGGCCAACCCCACCTTTGATGGTGGGGCCGCGGACATGTTCATGGCTGGCGGAAGCTCCCGCGGCAAGGAGATCGCTCGCCGCCTCTCCCAGGATGCCGGCTTTGCAGAGTGTTATGACCTCGGCGGCGACGATCGCATACCCCTGTTGGAATCTCTCGCGGGCATCTGGATCGATCTTGCCATGGCGCAGGGGCATGGTAGAGAAATTGCATTCAAGCTACTCATGCGCTGAGCGCCCGACTCGCAGGATCTCGCTCCTCGGATTTGGCTCGGTCTCTTTCGCCGCTCCACGGCCATGACGTCTTCTCAGCGTGCCGGGACACGGGCAGTAGCTTGCCCCTCCCCCGTCGTTACGTAAGGCAAGTTGGACATTCGAGCTCCACCAGAGGCCACCACGCTTATGGAGGACGGGGCCGCTTTTATTTACGCACCGAAAAAGAAGAAAGTGCGTCCAGCCTGACTCGAACAGGCGACCCACAGCTTAGAAGGCTGTTGCTCTATCCAACTGAGCTATGGACGCGTGTCGGGATGATTGGATTCGAACCAACGATCTCCTGCTCCCAAAGCAGGCGCCTTAGCCGCTAGGCTACATCCCGAAGGGGCGTACACGCCCCGCAGGGCGGCAGCCGTTCCAGAAGGAACGGCGTGAGCCCGAGGCACTGTACCCAGTGCCGAGCCCGACAGGCGTTGTACTCAACGCCGGTAGGGCGCTTTGTGTACCCAGTGCCGAGCCCGACAGGCGTTGTACTCAACGCCGGTAGGGCGCTTTGTGTACCCAGTGCCGAGCCCGACAGGCGTTGTACTCAACGCCGGGCGCGAAAGGCGCGCTTGCGCGGCCAACGTGAGCCGAAAAGTACGCTAATTGCCGGCAAGGGTCAAGGAGTGCAAGGCCGCGGTCTTTCAGGCTTCTCCGGTGAGATCGCGCAAAAACTTCGTGCGGTCCGCGCCTTCTTTGAGAACGACCAGGAGGGTGTCATCCCCGCCCAGGGTGCCGATCACGTCCTTTATCTTGAGCATATCGATCCCATAGGCGATTCCCGGCGCGTGACCCATCTTGGTCTTCACGACCGCGAGATTGCCGGAAAATTGGATATTGACGATCTCGCGGCGCAGATCGTCCCGAATGAAAGGATCCTGTACCGGCTCCTGCGGCGGATCCACCGCGTAGTAATACTCCCCGGCGCCGTCCGGCACCCGTGAAACGCTCAGGAACTTCAGATCGCGGGAGAGCGTGGCTTGCGTCACGTCCACCCCTTCCTTTTCGAGACGTTTGAGAAGTTCCTCTTGGTTGTGAATCCGCTCCGCGTGCAGAATGCCGTGGATCAGACGCCTCCGTGTTTCCTGGCCCTTCAGATCCAACCCCCTTGTCGGAGACTGAATGATTATTAATCCACTGAATCAAAATGCAGTGGGTATAACCCTGTCAAGGGGGGGGGGCAGCGCCCCCCCCCCTTCCGGGAAGTCTATTGCGCGGCGAAAGCCTTGACAATGAAGGTGTAAGCGGCGGCGGCATCTGCCTCCGAGAGATCCGCCACGGCGAAGGCGGGCATCTGATTGCCCGATCCGTCCCGCGCCTTGGGATCTCGAATGAACGCGACAAAAGCGGATTGGCTTGCCAACTGCGGTGCCTTGGACAGGGGGAAAGCGGCGTTGATGGAATTGCCGCCGCCGGCATGGCATGAGGTACAGTTGTCGGAGAACACCTTTTGTCCGGCGAGGCTGATGGCGTCCGTGGGTGCCGAAGACACAGAAGCGGCAGCGGCACTGCCGTAGACCAGGTCTCCTCCTTCGAGGCCGAGCCCAATGACGAGCAGGAAGCACACTCCGTACAGGATGATGGAGGCGATGGATCGCGAAGAGCGCCACGGCCGCCCCGTCGCGTCAGGAGCCGCGTCAGAAGGGCGCTTGCGCCCGAGAAGCAGCGCGGCGAGGAGCAACACGAACAGCACGGCGGCGAATATGATCTTCACCTTGATCTGCGTGCTCCAAACACCATGATATTTTTCCTGCCAATCCAAATAGCCGAAAAGTGCCGTCGGCACGACCCCGACGATGGCGAGCAGCGCGCAGTGCCACGCGCTGAGCTTCAGCTGAACGCGGCGGAAGAGAAGAGATACGAGTGCAAACACGATCGCACCAATCGTGAGCCCGACGGGAATGTGGGTGAACATGGGGTGGATGGGGTGATGGTACCCGAGCTTGCCCACGAACTGGTAAAACGCATGTATCATACCGGTTCTCTCCTTTGTCATGATCGAGGGATAGCTCTGGTATAGTCCCGAGAGATGAGAATGTAAAGCTTTTCGATTTCCCGCGCGACGGGTCTGCGCTAGTAAACCAGACTGCCGCCGAAGTACCCGAGGGCGATGACGATTCCCGTGCACACCGCGTAAAGAACGAGCGCCGCGATGGAACGCGGATTACGCCACGGCTTCGATGCTGATTCTTCGCTCTCACCCTTGCGCGCCCGACCGAGAAGCAATCCGACCAGCAGACAGACGAACAGCGCCCCGGCGAGCACCATCTTTATGATGATGGTGGTCATCCATTGACCGCCGAACTTCTCCTGCCAATCCATGTAGCCGAACAACGCGGTGGGCACCACGCTGATGACCGCCAACACGGCACAATGCCATGCGGTGAGCTTCAGACGCACCCTGCGAAACAAGATGGATACCACGGCGAACACGAGCGTGCCTATCGTTAAGCCAATGGTGATATGCGTAATCATGGGGTGGATGGGATGATTGTAACCCAGCTTCCCCAGGAATTGGTAGAAGGAGTGAATCATGCCTCAGATATAATAACCCGGCGGGCGAAAGAAAAGCGAATCGGTAGCCCGCATGGCCGCGCGCGCTCGACTTTTGTGCCCATCCGGCGTACCCTTACGGTGGCCATGGACAATCGCGGCATCGCCTCACTCCTATCTGACCTTGCCGTTTACAGCGAGTTGGCAGGGGAGAATCCCTTCAAGGCGCGCGCGTTCCAAAACGTTTCGCGCGCCATCGAAAAACACCCCGAAAGTATCGAGACCCTGCTTGCCGAGGGACGTCTCCGTGAGATCAAAGGCATCGGCCCGAGCATCGAAGAGATGATCGCGGAGGCCATGGCGACCGGAACGTGCAAGGCCTTGGAAGATCTGAAGGGGAAGTTTCCTCCCGGCATCACGGACCTGATGTCGCTTTCGGGCATGGGGCCAAAAAAAGTCAAAGCCGTCTATGACACCCTCGGGATCTCTTCCATCGGCGAGCTCGAATACGCCTGTCGTGAGAATCGCCTCGCGAGCTTGACGGGCTTCGGCGAAAAGACGCAGGCAAACATCCTGAAAGGCATCGAGTTTCGAAAAACGACTCAGGCTCAGAGACTCTACTCGGAAGCACTCATCATTGGCGAAGAGCTCGTTCGCGAGGTAACGGCGATGAAGCTCTTCGCGCGCATCGATATAGCCGGCAGCCTGCGTCGGGGAAAGGCCACCTTCAAGGATATCGACATCCTTCTCATGGCCAACCCGGATGTCGCCATCGAAACAGTTCGGACAAAGCTCATCGCCCTCGCTGACCAGGACAAGGACGGACCGGCGGTCATCGGCGCCGGCGACACCAAGGTTTCCATCCGCCGCGAGGGCCTGCAGGTTGATTTCCGCATCGTGCCGCAAGAATCGTATCCGGCTGCGTTGCAGCATTTCTCCGGCTCGAAGGAGCACAACACGCTCCTCAGATCGCGCGCAAAAACCATGGGCATGAAGATGAGTGAGTGGGGTGTATTCGATGCCCAAGGCGCGGCGATTCCTCTGCAGGACGAAAAGGACGTGTATGCCGCGGTCGGCCTGGCGTGGATACCGCCGGAGATCCGGGAAGCCGACGGCGAGATCGAGGCCGCGGAATCGGGCACCCTGCCCGTCCTCGTCGAGGAGAAGGACTTTCGCGGCATGATTCACGTTCACACCTCCGCCTCGGACGGAACGCGCACGGCGGAAGAGATGGCTCGCGAATGCATCCGACGCGGCTATTCGTGGCTATGCTTGAGCGATCACTCCCGGAGCGCGGCCTACGCCGGCGGGCTCAGCATCGAAAGGCTGCTTGCGCAGGTCGGGGAAATTCAGAAGCTCAATGCGTCTTTGGCTCCCTTTCGGATCTTTGCCGGGGTCGAGTCGGACATTTTGGCCGACGGGAGTCTGGACTACCCGGACGAGGTGCTCAGCAAGCTGGACTTCGTCATCGGATCGGTGCATTCGAAGCTCACAATGGATCCGCAGTCCGCGACGGCGCGACTTCTCGCCGCCGTAAGCAATCCGCGGCTCACGATACTCGGGCACCCCTCGGGGCGGCTGCTCCTCAGTCGGGAAGGGTATCAGTGGGATGAGAACGCCATCGTTGCGGCGCTCGCCGCGCGCGGCGCCGCCCTTGAGCACAACTGCAACCCGCACCGCCTGGATCCGGATTGGAGCGTGCTGAAGCGTGCCGCGCGCAAAGGCGTGCGGATCGCAATCGATCCCGACGCGCACGAAATCAGCGGCTACGACGATATGCGCTTCGGGATCACCATGGCGCGCAAGGCGTGGCTCACGCGCGCGGATGTGCTCAATTGCATGGAGACGGAGGAAATAGATGCCTGGTTCACAGCCCGCAAAAAAGGCTAAAGCCGCCCCACGCGCTTCGCGAAACGGAGAGGTATCCACGCGGGCGAAAAAAATCGCGCGCATCCTCGCTGAAACGTATCCCGATGCACGGTGCATGCTCGATCACAAAAGTCCCTTTCAGCTTCTGGTCGCGACGATCCTCGCGGCGCAGTGCACCGACGAGCGGGTGAACATGGTGACACCCGCGCTTTTCAAGAGGTTTCCGACCCCGCGCGCTCTTTCCGAGGCACCTCTTGAAGAATTGGAAGGCTTGATTCGTTCCACCGGTTTTTTTCACAACAAGGCCAAGAGCATCATCGGCGCGTCAAAAGCGATTGCGACGCGTTTTCCCAAGAGCTTTCCCGCCACCATGGAGGATCTGCTCTCGCTTCCCGGAGTCGGCAGAAAGACGGCCAACGTCGTGCTCGGCACGTGCTTCAATGTGCCGGCCATTATCGTTGATACGCACGTGCGTCGAGTGGCGCAACGTCTTGGCCTGACCGAGAGCGACGACCCCGACCAGATCGAGGGCGACGTGAGCGCGCTTCTCCCCCCGGCGCAATGGACGGCCTTTTCGAATGACTTGACTTTCCACGGCAGGCGCTGTTGCGCGGCGCGTAAGCCGGATCATGCCGCGTGTCCTGTCCGCGCCCTTTGTGATTCTCGGGATATATAGACTCCCTTCTCTTGCGTGAAGCGACGATTCCCCGTATTCTTTTGTCTTCAACAGACAGAGACAGGAGGAGTTGGTCCATGAAAAGAACGATCATGCTCTCAGCATGCCTGCTGGTGCTCGCCGCGGCGTGGGGCGGAGCACAGACAACCCTCACCCACGCTGTAGCAGGGACGACGCCAAAAACCGATGGAACGGTCAATGCCAAGGAATATGCGGTCACGACGGGGGATGCCAACCTCCAGGTGAGCCTTTCGTGGATCGGCGATACCCTGTATCTCGGGATCGTCGGGCAAACCACCGGCTGGGTCGCGGCGGGCATGGGTTCAACGGCCATGAACAATGCGGTCATGTACATGGGCTTCATTACCGGTGACCAAACGCAGATGAAGGTGCAGGTGGGCGCCGGACATCGACACTCTGACACCGACACGAACGTGCCCCTCCTCTACGCTATGACCGAGTCGGCCGGCAAGACCACTCTCGAGGTGGCGGTCAAGGCCGCCGGGTTCATCGTTGCGGGCCAGAAAAAGCTCGACGTGATTTTCGCCATGGGCAAGGCCGATTCCTTCCTTTCAATGCACAAGGCGAAATCGATCGCCTCCATTGCGCTGGCGCAATAGATGAGCGCACCGCGCCGGCGCTCGTTCCCCATCGCGCTCAAGGTCGATCTGATCATCATCCTGAGCCTCGTTGTGGGAATCGGCGCCGGCATCGCCGTCCTTGCCGTTCGACAGTTCACCGCAACGATTCAGGCCACCGATGATGCCCTGCGCCGACAGTCCCAGATCATCTACTACTCGATAAAGAATCTCATGCTTCCCGGTGATGCTCCCGTGGCGAGCCAGTTCCTCGGCGACATCCAGAACAACGCGGGCCTGAATGCGTCATTCACCCTCTATCGGCGCACGGGCGTGGAGGCATTCGTCGACAACGAGACCATCCGCCGGGTGAACGCGAACAATGCGCCTCGGGGGGCGAAGATCTTCGCGGTGCGCCCGGAGCCTACCGAAACACCCGACACGGTTGGTCCGGAGGAGCGGAATTTCTGGGAAGCGGTGAGCACGCAAACGGTCACCGTGTTCCAGGAGACTGACCGCGGACGAACGATACGCACCCTCGACACGCCGCTACCCAACGATCCTCCCTGCTCGCTCTGTCACGGGACCGACCATTCGGTACGCGGGATACTGGAGACCACCGTCGATATCACCGACAGCCTTCGCCAACCGCGCGATTCGGCCCTTCTGGCGAGCATTATATTCGTCGTGCTCGGTACGGCGTTGCCGCTCCTCCTGACGCAGTTTCTTCGGCGCGCCGTGATTCTTCCCATTCAGCGTATCGGCGATGTCTGCCGGACGGTCGCCGCGGGTGCGTTCGACAAAAAAGTGGCTCCGCGCGGGAATGACGAGATCTCCGAGCTGGGACGAACCGTCAATCAGATGGTCGATGGTCTTTACGAGCGCTTCCAGCTCTCCAAGTTCGTTTCCGCCTCAACGATCCGCTCCATACGCGAAAGCGCGGAGGGAAGTCGCCAACCCGCCACCATGCTCTTCAGCGACGTGCGCGGCTTCACGGCCTTCTCCGCGGATCGTGAGCCCGAAACCGTCGTGCGCTATCTCAACCTCATCCTCGACACCCAGACGCGCATCGTGCAGGCCAACGGCGGTGACGTGGACAAATATGTAGGAGACCAGGTCTTCGCGCTGTTCACCGGAGAAGGTCGGGAGCTCGCCGCCTGTCGAGCCGCGATCTCGATCCAGAAGGAGATCGCGAGCACGAAAGAAGGTGTCTACGGCGGGCTATCCGTGGGCATCGGCATAGATACGGGAGAGGTCGTCATGGGCAGAATCGGATCTGAAACGCGCGCTGATTTCACGGTAATCGGCGACAGGGTGAATACGGCCGCACGCCTCTGCGGCGCGGCCCTGGCAGGCACCGTGCTCGTTTCGGAGGCGGTCCGAGTGGCGGCGGAGTCGACCATCACGACGCGCGGGCCCTACGGACTGCGCGTCAAAGGCAAGCGGGACCCGCTTCGCGTTCACATTTTGACGGGTATCACGTCATGAGGATACGGAAAAGCATCGGCGCGTTTGTGGCCGTCATGGCTCTTGTGACAATCGGCGGCTGCACATCGTCGCTGATTCCCCCGAACTGGGGGTCGTGGGAGCGGCTGACGGCACCGGGATTGCCCGGCCCCATCCCCGGTCACGAGGAGCCAATCCGTGTCACCTATGTGAATCCGCTCGTTGAGACGGCGCGCATGGTGACTCAGAACGGGGTCCCATCGCTGGAATACCCGGCCGGGTCGATTATCGTCAAGGCGGGATTCAAAGGAGCGGCCGCGGCCGGTCAGGCCGAGCTGCCGGCCAAGCTCTATGTCATGGTGAAGAATCCGGCGGATCCTCGGGCCCGTGGCGGTTGGCTATGGATCGTGCGCAACGGAACGGATCCGAAGGAGATCGTTGTCGATGCCCCATACTGCGTCGATTGTCATGGCTATGCAAACAAGGCCAATCCGTACGGAGACAGGAACCCGGGCGAGGTGTTCAGGGATTATGTATTTCTGCCTTATCAAATCACCACGACAGGAAAGGAATAGCCGGTGCCCACAATTCGGATCTATGGCCGCCCAGAAACCTTCGAGGCGAACCTTACGACTTCCATCCTCAACGTATTGCTGCGGAGCGGCTTCCCCATAGATACGGTTTGCGGTGGCAAGGCCATGTGCGGCCGCGATCTCATCCGAATACGGTCCGGCGCGGAATTCCTGAGTCCGCGCCGCGAGCGGGAAACGATTCGGCTGGAATCCCTTGCGCGCGACGGCGAACCGTCGGGTGTGGATATGCGTCTGGCGTGCCAGACATATATCCGCGGGAATGTGGAGATCGAAGTCATCCATATTAGGCCATCTCCTTCGGCTTGATTTCAGCGGTCACTGTGTTATATTTAGATGGGATGGCCTCACAACTCGGTCGAAGGGCATTGTACGCAATAATTCTCGTTGTCCTGGTCGGGTGCGGGGATCAGTCTCTGTTCATGTCACTGAAGGGTGACACTTCGGATCTTCAAATCACCTCCGTAACCGACGGTCAGCTGCTCGCTCCCGGGAAGTCCATCCCCCTCACTGTTTCGGCGCAGGATCCAACCAAATCGACGGACGTCGAGATAGAAGTAACGCTGACCTCATCGAGCGGCGAGAGCGTTTGGCACAATAGATCCGCGGTGACGCTCAATACCGATTCGGGAATACAGCTACCATCCAACCTGGCGCCTGATCTCTACAAGCTCGATCTTGTTCTCTATTCTGCGGGAGCGGTTGTCCAGAAAAAAACCTCGTCGTTTTTCGTGGCACAAGACGGGTGGAAGATCACGGGAATCAAGAGCTTCCCGCTGGTCATAACCACCGCCGCGCGTGTCATGTTGCAGGCGGAGATGGAAGTCCCGACGAACGCCAACCCCTATCTGCGCTGGTCATGGAAGGGAAAGACAATCGCGCACGGAACCCTGAATGACGGCTACGGGCAGATCTTGTGGATGGCCCCTTCGGATGTGGGCGTTTACACGATAACTCTCGAGCTCTTTCCCAGCTCTCCGGCCGCGGGTACCGATTTCCCCTTCGCGTCGCAAATATCCCTTTCCACGGACATTTTCGTCTCGGGAGGCACGGCGGTCGGGTCGGCGGATCTGGGGGCTGACGCATCTTATCTCACCCTTTTGCGTCTCCAGGCCTCCCTTGGCGATACCGGCACCGGCAGCCGTGTTACGGGCCAGGATCAGGCCCTCGCGATCGGGTCACCCACGATCGTGACGCTCGAAAATGGCTTCGGTTATCGTCTCGACGGGAAAAACGGCATAAAAATCCCTTGGCTCGCGCTGCCTGCCGCCGGTGGGTCCGCGACGCCCTTCACGCTGAGCATTGGCGTCTCCTTCGACGACGTGACAAAAGCGCAATCCATCGTGAAGGCGGTTTCCACGAATGGCGATTTCCTCCTGAACCTCGCGTTGGATCCCACCGCTTCAAAACCGGTTGCGCGACTCACCACATCCACGGGCGCCACGGTGAATATCCCCTGGTCGGGACCCGCCTTGAGCTCGAAGCAGCGCTATCAGCTCTCACTGAGCGTCGTGCCGCAGGCGAACGCGGTGTTGGCCCAGTGGTTTCTCGACGGAATTCAGCTGTCCAGCGTGAACGTACCGGCCGCGGTGCCGTCCCTGACGCAGGATGGATCCATCACTATCGGCGGCCCCGCCGGTTTCGCGGGAGTTGTGGACGAATTCGGCATCTATACGAAGGATGAGGCGGGACGGCCCTCGAGCGATCCGGATCTTTTCGCCCGCGCCCAAAAGCGCGTCTACGGAAGCAATCTCGTTCTTGCCGACGGATTCGATGCACCGTTCCTCTCCGCCGGATACGCGTTTGACGGCTCGGCGGGGATTGACAGCGGCGTCGTGCGGCTGGCGGCCGGCAGCGCTATGAGCCTCCCGTCGATCAAGATCGACGGATCGGGGATCTCCCTGAGCGCGGAGCTGTCACCCGATTCCTCTCAGACCGCCTCGCTCTCCTTCCAGTGGGAGGGAAGCGCCACGACTGCCCTCGAGACGAGCCTGGACGCCACGGTGAAAGGGCTGAAGCTTCATATAGCTGCGGACGGCTCATCAGTGGTTGTCACTTCGCCCACGGGGGAGAAGACCCTCACCCTCAAGAAACCCGACGTGGAAGGGGCTGATCTTCGCGTGAAGATCGGCGCGCCCGCGGCCGCAGGCTCGCCGCTCATCCTGGCGAATCTCCTCGCGGTCAAGGACGAGAACTAGCGCGCCGGCTTAGCGGATCATCTTTCGCAGAAGAGGATCCCGCTTGCGCCATTCGCGATCCACTTTCACCCTGAAGTCGAGCTTTACGTCGTAAGGAAAGAGCTCGCACAGCTCTTTTTCAGCGTCTCGTACGATGGCCTTGATGCGCTCGCCGCCGCGCCCCACGACGATGCCTTTCTGCGACTCCCTTTCCACGCAAATGAATCCCCGCGCCCATAGGATCGTCCCCTCGTCGTGCATCTCCAGGTCCTCAATGCGCACGTACAAGGCGTGGGGTACTTCTTCACGGGTCTGGAGCATTGCCTTTTCGCGCACAATTTCGGAAATGCGAAACTCCGGTTCCTGGTCCGTGTAGTAGTCCTCGGGATACATCGGATCCCCTTCCGGCGAGGCCGCGAACAGCGCCGTCCGCAAGGCCTCAACTCCACCGCCCGTCAGCGCCGAGGTCTCGAACACCGCAGCATTCGGGAGCGCGGCTTGAAGCTCCGCGCGCACGGAGGTCCGTGAGCCGGGCAGGTCGCTCTTGTTGAGACACAGCACCAGCGGCGTCCGTATGCCGTGCAGGAGCACTTGGATGGCTTTCTCCTCCTCACCGGAAGCGCGCGTGCCATCCACGACGTACAGCACGACGTCGACCTCGCTCAAGGTGGCCGCGACGAGGTCCGTCATGTAGATGTTGAGTTTTTTCCGCGACAGATGGTAGCCAGGCGTGTCGATGAACACCATCTGTCCCGCCGTGCCAGTATGGATTCCCTTCACCCGTGTGCGTGTAGTCTGAGGCACGGGAGAGACGATGGAAACCTTACCGCCGCACAGGGCATTGACGAGGGTCGACTTTCCCGCCGAAGGCCGTCCGACAACGGCGATCATTGCCGATTTCATGGGCTCAACCGGGGAACTGACGGCGGACCGCCGCAAACAAATCATTCATCTCGCTGAATATCTGCATGAGCACCGGATCGAACTGCCGACCAGCCTGGCTCAGCATCTCTTCCACGGCCCGCTCGTGGCTCCAGGCCTCCTTGTAGGGTCGGGCCGAGGTAAGGGCGTCGTAAACATCAGCGACCGCGGATATCCGCGCGGACAGGGGTATTTCCTCCCCGGCGCTCCCATTGGGATACCCCGTCCCGTCGAAACGCTCGTGGTGCGACAATGCGATGGTCGCGGCGAGCGTGAGGAAAGACTGCTCGCCGAGCTCGCGATCTGCCTTATGAAGGACTTCCCAGCCGAATATCGTATGCTTCTTCATGAGCTCCCACTCATGGGCCTCCAGCTTGCCGGGCTTCTGAAGGATGCTGTCGGGTATGCTGACTTTGCCGATATCGTGCAGCATGCTGGAGAGAGAGATATCGTCGCCGTATTCGCGGGTAATGCGGAAGGAATAGGGCGATCTCTCATGCACCTGGAGAGCCAGGATCCGCGTGTATTCACAGATGCGCTGAAGATGGTAGCCGGTTTCGGGATCGCGGTACTCGGCCAGACGGGCCAGAGAACGGATGGCTGCACCTTGGGTGCGCTGGAGCATCTTCGTACCGGCAAGGATGCTGTCGTTCAGGAGCTCCTGGATCTGCAGGGTATCCTTCAGCTCCGCGTTCGTCGCCATGAGGGCGGTGACATCGAAAAAGGCCCCAAAAAAGGTATCCCCCAGGGTGACAGCGGAGTCGTGCATGGCCAGCTTCGCCCCGTTACCCGCGGTCACCGACAGAGGGAATGAGGTCACGGTGCCCACCGAACGTATCCGGTCCAGCTCTTCGGCGCGAGCGGAAGGATCGCTGAAGAAGTCGTCGCGCGCGGCGAGCGCCTCCAGTGAGCTGAACCGCGTGAGATTAAGAAAAGCCGGGCTGGCATACAGGAACCGACCGTTCATGTCGCAGACGTACAGGGGCAGCCGCAACCCGTCCGAGAGCAGCGTCAACCCCGGTGTGATGCTCGCTATGGAGGAGACCCCGGGGAAGAGCCCTGCCAGCGCGGTCGCGCGGCCGCGTTCCCGCCGTGCGTCATCGCTTTCGATCACCTCCCGCACCAGGGATGCGATGATCAAAAGCTCCGTCTCATGGGCGGCCGCCGTCTCTTTCAAATCATTGCCGCGAATCGCGATGGCGCCGATGGTCGCCCCGTCGCGAACGGAAAGGGGGAGTACGTACAACTCACCATCGTTCGTCGCCGGGAGCGGGGAGGCGGTGACCCCGGCAAGACGGGGCAAGCCGAGACTCGACCAGGCGACCGCGAGGCTCCGCGCGTCGGCGGCGAGGGAACCGCGAGCCCCAACGGCAACGACGCCCCCCATGGTATCGTCTTTCTCGAAGACCACGACCCCCCGCGCGGACATGACTTCGGACAACCAATCGAGAATGAATGCCAGACGTTGCGCGGGGTCCCCTATGTTCTGGAGGAGCTTGAGAAGGCCGGTCAGATCGCTCACGCGCGCTTATCCTTTCGCCTTCCAATACTTGTCGTACAAAAGGGAAAGACGTCGGCGCGTCTCGTAGGGAATCAGGGATGGCTCGGTCATGATGGCGTTCGCGGCCGCGTGTCGACAGGGACAATCGTCGCGCCCGGCGAGCCCTTTGACGATGTCGGGGAGCATCCGCTGCAAGGACCTCGTGTTTGACTTCATGGTCGCCACGACCATCTCGACGCTGACGCTCTCTTCGCTCTCCTTCCAGCAGTCGTAATCGGTGACCATGGCAATGGTCGCGTAGCAGATTTCCGCCTCGCGCGCGAGCTTCGCTTCCGGAACAGCGGTCATGCCGATGAGGGCTGCGCGCCACGAGCGATGGAGATCCGACTCTCCACGGGTGGAAAAAGCGGGTCCCTCCATGCAGACGTAGGTGCCGTCCTTGTGGTGGGGATGTGCGTGAGCGACAAGGACGTCGACAATCGCGGCGCGCATGCCGGCGCAAAAGGGATGCGCAAAAGAGACGTGTCCGACCACTCCATCGCCGAAAAAGCTGGAGGCGCCGCGCAGGGTCTTGTCGATGAGCGAATCGCACAGCACGAACTCGCCGGGTGCGTACTCGTCGGAAAGCGAGCCGACGGCGCTCACCGACACGATCTGCTCGACCCCGAGCGATTTCAAAGCCCAAATGTTGGCGCGCGAGGGTATCTCCGAAGGTTGAAGGCGATGCCCCTTCCCGTGCCTCGGGAGGAAAGCCACGGCTTGTCCATCCACGTCGGCGATCGTCACGGGATCGGAGGGCATTCCCCACGGCGTGGGGACTTCGCGCTGTTCCAGCAAGCGCATGCCTTCCATCTCGTAAAGGCCGCTTCCGCCAATGACGGCAAGCCGTACGCTCATGAATATCTCCTTTAGCACATAGGGTACCATCTATTGTAAGGGTTTTGTATCCAGAACGCCATGGACCTATTACATTTCGTGACGACGCACTAAACGGGCGATTCCCACTTCTATCACGATTTCGCGTTCTCTTTCGCTCTTTTGGGGCTTTTTCGTTGACATCCTCCGAGGGAAGGGTATAATCAATTTGCACGTGGGAGCCTTCCGCCCCAAGACCTCCAGTACCAATTGGAGGACGGAAGATTGACGGGTGGCCGGGGTAGAAATGCCCCGGCCTTTTTGTTCCTCCGGACTTTGCCGATCCATTGTCAAGCGTCCCGATTTCCCGTATTGTAATAGACAGTATGAACATGCAAGACAAACCTGAGGAGCCGGAGAGCCCCCCCCACGTAGACGAGGGGATGATGTTCAGCCGGATGCTCAAGTCGCGAACCGTGCTCGTGTCGGGAGAGATCAACAAGCCGCTCGCCGAACGCGTCATCAGGTCTCTCATCCTCCTGGAAGAGGAAAGCGCGGATCCCATCCGCGTCTTCATCGATTCCCCGGGGGGTGACGCGGATGCAGGCTATGCCATTTTCGACATGATGCGCTTCATCAAGCCCCAGATCATGATGATAGGAATGGGTCTCGTCGCCAGCGCGGCGGCGCTCATCATCCTCGCGGCTCCCCGGGAAAGGCGCGTCGGACTGCCCAACTCGCATTATCTCATCCACCAGCCCATGAGCGGGACGCGGGGCGTGGCCACGGAAATTGAAATCCACGCAAAGGAAATCGAGAAGTTGCGCGCCCGAATCAACAAGCTGATTGCGGAGGAGACGCAGCAACCCATCGAGAAGGTGCAGAAGGATACGGACAGGGACTATTGGATGAACGCGGAGGAAGCGGTCACGTACGGCTTGCTTTCGCGCATCATAAAGACCCGAAACGAGCTCTAGGTCCCATGAGCACCACGGATCCGCGCGATCTTCTCAGCTCGTGCCTGGAATGCCTCACACTTCCGTCGGGGATAAAAGTCGCACGCGGAAAAGTGCGCGACGTAGTGGATCGGGGATCCGAGCTCCTGATCTGCACGACTGATCGCATTTCCGCGTTCGACAAGGTCCTCACGACGGTTCCCTGCAAGGGAGAAGTGCTCAACACGATTTCTCTTCACTGGTTCGCGGCGACAACGGACATCATCGCCAACCACATCAGGGAAGAGATTTCGGCCCGAACCGTACGCGCCGTCAAATGCCGCGTCCTCCCCATCGAGGTCGTTGTACGCGGCTACCTCACCGGTTCGGCGTGGAGGGACTATTCGAAAAACGGATCCGTCTCGGGTATTCAACTTCCTTCGGGCATGAAATTCAACCAAAAATTCGACACGGCGCTCATTACTCCGTCCACCAAAGAAGAGAAGGGAACTCACGATCAGCCCATAGCCCGAGATCAGATCATCTCCAGCGGCATCGTGGAGAGAAACCTCTGGGAACAGGTGGAAGAGAAGGCCCTGGCGCTGTTCGCCCGAGGCACCGAGCGTGCCGCCGCGCGCGGTCTCATCCTGGTGGACACAAAATACGAGTTCGGCCTCCACGAGGGCCACCTGACGCTCGCTGATGAGCTGCATACGCCCGACTCGAGCCGCTATTGGTACGCGGACACCTATGAGGGGCTCTTCGCGGAGGGCTCCAGCCAGCGAGAGCTGGACAAGGAGTACCTCCGGCAGTGGCTCCTTGCACGCGGCTGGAAAGGAGATGGCGCGCCACCGGCCATTCCTGATGAAGTGCGCGTGGAAGTGGCAAAAAAGTACATCACGGCGTGGGAGACAATAACGGGTCGCAGTTTCGTGCCCCGCGCGCTTGGAGCAAAGGAAGAGTCCGCGCTGATCGCAGGTCGCGTTTCGAACTGATCGCATGGTCCTCCCGGACCGAATCGGAGATCCATCATGAGGAAAGCGGGCATTGCCGCCGCACTGGCGGTGTGCGTCGTCACGTGCTCTGGCGGGCTCACTCTGATGACCTACAACGTAGAGAATCTCTTCGATGACGTTCACGACGGCAGCGAGTATCGGGAATTCGATCCCAACGCCGGCACGTGGAGCGCGGAATTCTTCAAGATCCGGGTAGATTCCATCGCCGAGGTGGTTCGAAAAGCCCTACCGGGCGGGGCCGACATACTCCTCCTTCAAGAAGTGGAAAACGAGAACGCCCTTTCCAAACTCGTCACTGACGGGCTGCGGGGCATGGGCTACGCGTGGAAAGCCTTTGTCCCCAAGAGGGGCCTCTCCGCAAACGTGGCCATAGTCAGTCGATTCCCCATCGCGCAGGTCCGCACGCATGCGGTCGGACCGTGGAAGGGCGCTACTCCCCTTCGCGACGTCGTGGAGGCTGATATCGTGATAGCGGGCCGCACGCTCATCGTCTTGGACAACCACTGGAAGGCAAAGACGGAAGGGGCGCGTGTGACCGAGCCGTACCGCAGAAACGCGGCCGGCGTCCTTGCCCGGCGAATCAAAGAAATCCTGGCGCTGGATCCCGAGGCGGACATCATCGCGGCAGGGGACATGAATGAAAGCTTGGATGAGCTCGATCGTGTCGGTGGGAAATACCAGACCGCGCTCGTGCCGGAAACCGAGCGCGCGGCGGCGGCCGATCCCCGGCAGAGCATATTCCTCTCCTCCACTGCGTCAGGACTCGGCGTAGTCGGAAATCGGTGCGTTCTCTACGACCCTTGGTACGAGATCGAGGATTCGCGCCGCGGCTCGTATTTCTATCAGGGAGACTGGCTGACCGTGGATCATATGCTCTTGTCCCCAGGTCTGTTCGATCCGCACGGATTCTCCTACCACCCGCGGAGTTTCGGGCCCGTGCGTTCCTCCTTTCTCCTATCGGATAAAGGTTTTCCCAAGGCGTGGAGCAGCCTCACCAAGGACAGGGGCTACTCGGACCATCTCCCTCTCCTGATTCGGCTCGATGCCGGAAACTGAGGCCTTCCGCCCTCCCTGCGGACCTGAATCTCTTGAACAGCATGGGCCAGACGGCTATAAGGGATGCGTGGAATCCTACACTTCCGAATCAGATTATCTGAATGCCCTGGAAGCGCGCGCCGCCCTCCCGGCCGGTTTTCGCGTCGCCACACAGTCGCTGCGCTTCGTTCCGCGCGAACGAGCAACAAAAGAGCCGCTCCCCATGAATCTGTCACTCCTCATGCTGGATCGGCCCACGCAGGACTTCGGCGCCGTCTTCACGAGAAATCGCTTTCCCGGAGCGCCGGTAGCGATCGGAAGAGAGCGCCTTTCTCGCCGGACGACGCGTGGGGTCCTCGTCAACAACAAGATCTCCAACGTCTGCACCCCGCACGGCGTGGCGGACGCTGAAGAGCTCCTCGCGGGTTTGGCGAAGCTGGCCGGATGTGCCGCGGAAGAGCTGTTTGGAGCATCCACGGGAATCATCGGATGGGAATTGCCGACGCGCGAGATGGCGGCATCGCTCCCGGGGCTGGTCTCCGGTCTACGCGGTGGGTCCTTGCTGCCGGTCGCGCGGGCGATCATGACAACGGACGCGTTCCCGAAGGTACGGTCGGCAACCGTCGGGAACGGGCGGATCGTCGGGACGGCGAAGGGCGCGGGCATGATCGAGCCGAACATGGGGACCCTTCTCTGCTTCTTATGCACGGACCTCGCGGTGCCCCGCGAGGAGCTGCGTGAGGACCTCGCCTGGTGCGTGGAGCGGACGTTGAACCGAATATCGGTGGACAGCGATCAGAGCACGAGCGACACGGCGATTCTCTTCTCCTCGGGGCTCAAGGCCCGCGTGAGTCGCGAGGAGTTTCGCGGCGCTCTGCGAGAAGTGCTTGCGGGTCTGGCATTTGACATCGTGCGCAACGCGGAGGGCATAGGCCATGCCATGCGCGTACGGGTCGGCAAAGCGCACGATGAGGCGACGGCACTCGGGGCGGCGCGGGCTATCGTCAATTCACCCCTCGTGAAAACGGCGGTCTTTGGCAACGATCCGAACGTCGGGCGCATTGTCAGCGCCGTGGGAGATTATCTGGGAAACGCGGGGCTGGAACTGGACACCTCGCGCACCTCGGTGAGCATGGGCGGTGAGGAGATCTTCGCCGGCGGATCGTTCCGCCTGGACTCCGCCAAGGAAGAGCGGCTGAGCGCGTACCTGCGCGGTCGAGCCTTCGACACAAAACGCGTCCCTTGGCCGCAACACGACCGTACGGTGGACATCGTCGTCCAGCTGGACGGGTCATCAGCGGAAGTGGAAGTCCTCGGCTCCGACCTTTCGTATGATTATGTCAAGGAAAACGCGGATTACCGGTCGTGACGGATGGCGGACAGACCTCGACGCCCGGAACCCGCGGAACCCATGAGAAGCCGATTCGAATTTACGGAGACTATCTCTCTCGGTAGATAATCCTCCCGCGCGTCAGATCGTACGGCGAGAGGGCGACCTTGACTTTATCACCCGGAACGATGCGGATATAGTGCTTCCGCATCTTGCCGGAGAGATGGGCAAGAATGACATGACCGTTTTCCAGCTCGACCCTGAACATCGTATTGGGAAGCGATTCCTTCACCTTCCCATCGACTTCTATGGCCTCTTCTTTTGCCAAAAAGTCCTCCTGTGAGATGCCAGTGTAGTTCCTTTGTCTCTAGGTGTCAACGGAGATGCCGTCGAAGACCGTTCCTGCATCCAAGATGAATAAGAATAAGAGCGAAACGTGGCAAAACGGCCACGACGATTAGGATTGACAAGGAACTACGTTTATGCATAGATTGCTTTCCCAAAAGGAATGGTGATGCAAGACGCTTTTCTCGAAAAAATGAAGAGTTCGCTCGTTGGACTGAAAAAAGAGATACTCAAGAATCTCGCGTCGGAGAGCGAAGATTTCCGCACCATCATCGAGGACATGGACCCCAAGGATCTCGCGGACATCGCGGCAGATGACATTGATCGCAAGACCCTGGAAGCGCTGGGCACGCAAGAGTTGCGCCGTCTGCAGCTCATCGAGTCCGCGCTGGCGCGTATTGAAAACAACAAGTACGGTTTGTGCGCCCGTTGCTCGAAGAAGATTCCGCGCGAGCGTCTTGAAGCAATACCTTACGCCTTGCTGTGCATAGACTGCAAATCTTCGGAAGAACGCCGCAACAGATAAGCCCCTTTTGCGTTATGTCGCCTCCTTCCGCAACCGATATTTAGAATCGGAGCGGCAAGCGGGGCATGATTCAAGGCGTTTCATCAGGCGGACAACTCGGTGTGGTGGCAATCACAGCCTTGCGTTACGCGCAGACCGACGGTCACGACGTGGTCATGCCCGTTCGTCCCGCCCAAGCGGTCTACGCCAACTTCAAGCACATCCAGGTACGGCCCGATTCCCGTCTGGAAGACGGTGTACCCCTGTACAAGCTCAAGATACTCGACTCGCTCATCGACCAACTGTCGAAGACGGGCGGGTCCGGGATTCAGCTCGGCTCTCCCCGCAACGGCATCAGCACGGCGAACATCGACGGCCTGATCACGGGCTTGACCGCGACAGGGCGCTCCGCGGGAAGCGCGGGGTCTCCTTACCGAGCCGGCTTCTTCTTGGAGCCGGGGGCTTTCGTCGACTTGGTGGCGTGAGGCGTCGTCCCACGCCGCTTCGTCGACGTGGTCTTCAGCTTCTTCGCCAAAACCTTCTTCTTCGCCACAGCTACCTTGACGGGCTTCTTCTTCGCCGCGACGGCTCGGGATTTTGCGACCGCCACGGTTGGCAGCGCGGCGACGCTACGCACGGTGGGAGCGGCGGCCACGCGCGGAGCCACGGGGCGGGCCTCCACGACGGGCTCGCGGAAAAGTGAATTCCCGCGGCGTTCCCTTTCAACGGTCGTAAACGGGCCATGACCGGGAAAAACGCGCGTCTCGGGAGGAAGGGCCCCGATTTTCTTTTGTATGCTCTCCCGAAGTTTCTTGTCGCTTCCTCCCGGGAGGTCAGTACGACCGACGCCGTCGAAGAAGAGCGTATCCCCGGAAAAGAGAATCCCTTCTTTTTCACTATAGAAACAGACACTTCCCGGAGTGTGGCCCGGAGTTTCGAGGACGACGATGTCCATATTGAACACGTGATCCCCTTCTTTCAAGCGGACGTCCGCCTTGGGCAATTCCGCGGGATCGACGCCGAAAAAATTCAATTCATCCAGGCCGAGATGTTCCAGGCTTTCACGATGGCTCTCCCGCCCCCCGATTCCCAGAAATCGCTTGTCCGCCGCATGGATGGCGATAGGAAGCGTGTAGCCCCTGCTCGCGTACCCCGCGCGCAGCTTGGCCAGAGCCGCTACGTGGTCGACATGGCCGTGGGTCAAGGCTATGCCGACGGGCACCATGTTCAGCACGTCGACGCGCGCGGCAATCTCAGCCTCGCTTCCACCCGGATCGATGATGATGCATTCTTTTTTCGCGCTGGAGTAGATATAACAATTTGTCTTCCAAGGCCCTACGACAACTCTTTCTACCATGGTATAGTCCAGACTAAAGGATTGCTCCGGCTTTATCAATAGACGCTATGCTACTGCACCTCCTCATCATCCTTGCCTTGGTCACGTCCTTCTACATTGCGCTTCCCGCATTCGGCGCGTTCGTCGCGCGGGGGCAATGGAGACGCTTCCGTGAGAGGGTTACGGCGGTTTCCCATTACCCGACCGCTCCTCCCTCCGCCACGATTCGTGAGCGGGGAGGGGCTCCCGGACGGTATCGGTTCTTCGGGACCCTGGAGGCGATCCAAGGCGACGACCGCATCTGGCTCACCAACGGCAGATACTCGGTGGCCGCGGACCTGCGCAATACACGTGTGTACCTCATTCCCGAAGGCGACGGAACAGCGAATCTTTCGACGCCGTCCAACGGAGAGCTGGGCAGCGTTCCCTGGAGCCGCATCTTCTCGCTGCCGGAAGGCACTCCGATATTCGTCGGCGGCGTCCTTTTTTCGGAGGACGGGCGGGGCGTTTTCAAGTCCGACGGCCGCACGCGGCTTCTGGTGGCCATCTACGATTGCCCCCGGGAAAATGTTGTGCCGTTCGCCATCAGCGGGGGCCGACAACGGAACGAGCTCGTGAATCCGTTCACCCTCCCATCGGCCGCTATCGGCTCGCTGGGCCTGCTTCTCTTCGCGTTCACGTTTCTCTCGCAATCGGATCATCTCCTCGCCCTCCTCGCCATGACGGCGGCGATCGCCCCGCTGTCGCCATTCCTCCCACCCGGGGTTCCCCTGTATTTCGCCTACCGCGCTTTTTGGAAAAAAGCCCGCTTCATGCGCATCCAGCGCGACATGCTGCGCCTTCCGCTGCGATACTTTCCCGAGACGGAGTCCCCTCCGCGTGGCAGACGTGCGACCCTGCTTCCGGACATGGAGCCGTATCTCATGGTTCGGGGGATCAAAGACCCGCGCGACGAGAGAACACTCGTGAGTGAAGACGAGCGCATTACCCTTCCCCCCGATCTGCCGGAACGGTTGATCGAGATACCGCGTGCTTTCCAGCGGGCGCCTGTGCAACCCACGCACCATGTGGTATTCGCCGGCTATGATGCCGACGAGGCCGGCATACACCTCAAGAAGCCCGAAGATCCCTTCGCGCAGATGGTCATCATAGCCGGGGAGCCGCGGGAGCTCGCGCGAGCAAGCGAGCGAGCCGCGTTGCTCTATGAAGTGATTGCCGCTATGCTCATCTCGATCGACGTAGCCGTCAATGTGCCCCTCGTATTCTGGGTCTTGTCGAAGATCATCAAATAGCGGCGCGGGATGCGGAGAAGAGATGGATGGTCTTTTTCTCGTCGACAAAGCGCTGCCCGTACAGCGAGGAAAGGACCGGCTCCGGAGCCGAATCGTCGGTGAGGGAGAAGCCCTCGTGGAGTGCGACGAGAACCTTCGCCTGCAGGTAGTAATCGAAAAAATCGGTGCCGAAGTATAATCGCCCGCCCGGACGAAGAGCGGCGTGCATGAGGCGAAGGGCTTCCATCGTGAAGAAGCGTCTCTTGCGATGCCGGCTCTTAGGCCACGGATCGGGAAAATAGATGTGAAAGGCGTCCACGCTTCCCGGTGTCACCGTCAGAAGAAACTCCCCGGCATCGCGGTGAACTATCGTGACGTTGGTAAGACCACGCTTGGCGGCTTTTTCCCGCGCTTTGAGACAGCGCTTCTCTTTGATATCGACGCCGATGCAATGCGTTTCAGGTTTGCCCGCCGCGTAGGCGACGAGGAAATGGCCATTCCCGCAGCCGATCTCGACCTCACACGCGGCCCTCGTGGCGGTCACGAGCAATCCGAGATGGGGCTGGTCGGTCACGCCTCTTCTTTCTCTTCCTTTTTCTTGGCGTAGTTGACCGTGATGGGCCGACCTTTGAGCTCCGTACCCGTGATCTTGGAGATCGCCTCCTCGGCCCGCGCGGGAACGATATCGACGAACGAATACTTGTCGAACACGCGCACGCCGCCGATCTCGCCCGGCGTGAGCTGGAGCTTTTCGGTGAACAGCTCGGTCAGGTCGCGCGCGTAAACGCGCCTGTTGCGGCCGATACTCACGAAGAGTTGGGCGAACTGGCCCTCGCGCCTCGGCTCCCCGCGCGGTGCGCGCGGTTCGGCGCGCGGCGTGCGCGGCGGCTCGCCCTGACGGACCGGCTTCGGCGCGGCAGCCGGTGTGTTGCGGCCAAAGCGTCCTCTCTGCCCTTTGGGCGGCACGCTCACGTCGGTGCCTGTCTGCGGCACGCCGGACGCGGGACGCGGCCGGTTCGGCGCCGCGACCGTCTGTCCGGAGCCGAGCTGCGCCTTGAGCAGCGCCGCCATGAACAGCGACCTCATGCGCAATGGAACCTGACGGCGGATACGCGCGCGAAGTCGCATCAGCTCCGCTTGATCGCCGTCCTTGACGCGCTGGAGCATCCTGTCGATCGCGCCGGCAAGGACCTCATCGTCATTGGGGATCTCCCCTTTTGAAAACGCCATTCCAATAGCCTCCTGCATTCTGGTAAGGTCCCTGTCTTGGCCTTTGTCGACCAGTGCCATGACCCGGGCCCCTTTGAGCAGCACGGCCGCGCCAATGCGGTTGCCGCTCGCGGGCAGGTCGTAAAACACGAAATGAGAGGGCGCTGCTTCCTCGAGATCCGAGGGCGGCGCACCTGCCCCCAGGGCGACGAGCAGCACATCCAGCGACCTTGCGGCCAGCGCGACGATGGCAGCCCGACGCTCCGTCTGCTGACGGGATCCGAGGCTGGCGGCGGCTGGGAGAATCGCGGGGCGCAGACCGGCGCGCGTCAATTCAGCGCTGATCGCCCGAGGATCGCTGCGGGGCGCGAAGAACACCACCGCGGATGCCACCGGAGCGCCCACGAGGAGCCGCACAAGGGAGCTCGTGCGTGATGAAGCATCCACCGTGAACAGTCGATTGTCGGCTGGCGTTGCAAGGGCTTGCACGGTGCTCTCCGAGTCCAGGATCGTCGGATGGTGGAGAAGCTGCACCAGCTCCTCCGATTCGGCCAGGGGCGAACGGGAGAGCAGGATAGCCTGCGGCTTTTCCTTGATCCGCGTGAACATGAATTGCACATCCTTGATGAAATCCGGCCGTGTTTCAGGGCCGGGTTCCGTCATGACGAGCGTGGTGAGCGTATCGAGAACGAGACTCCCCCGCCGCAAATGATCGATCACCCGCTCCACCGTGCCGGCGACGATCGTCGCGCCCTTTTCGAGCCGACGCTGTTCGCGGCGTTCGTCCTCGATTTCTCCAAGGGGTACGAAGCTCGGTGCGTCGCGGAGTGCCCGACTGAAACGTGTGTAGGCGCGTGACACTTTTGCCGTTTCCTGAGCGTCAGGGCAAAGAATCAGAACGCGCAGATCAGGATTCGCGCCACGCAACGCGATGATGAGGGGGGCGATGCAAGCCGTTGTCGCCCCGCTGCCGGACCGTATTTCGGCGGCGAAGTCCTTGCCTTTCAGAACAAGCGGTAACGACTTTTCCTGGAAGGGCGTCAAAGAGGTGAATCCCGCCCTACGGAAAGCTTGGAGAATCTCGTCATGTGATGGTACTCTATCGGAGTGCATGTGTTTTTTTCGAGGATAGTCGAATGGGCATAGGGTGTCAAGGAACGGCAGCGGAAGGATGGCGCTCATGAAGAAGGCTGGTTTGTTCTTGTTCATGATTCTGGTCGCGGTAAGCGCACGTGGTTGGGCCGACACCTTCCGCTTTGCCTATACGAAGGGAGAGAAGTACCGCATCGTCTCGCAAATACAGGAGGCGGTCTACGTGAATGGGGCTTTTTCCCATGATTCGGAGATTCTCGACAAGATTGCGGTCACCGTCACGGACACGAACGGGGCATCGGGCAATCACGATGTCTTGTATCAAACTTCCGAGCGCGCGTATGGCTCGGCGGACGAATACGACTGGAGCGAGGAATACTCATCGCAGTTCTGGCGCGACGCCAGGGGCGCCTATACGATCGATCCCTCATTCTTCATGCCCATGGTACGCGACGTTCCGTTATTCCCGGCAACGGACATAGAGCCGGGATCCTCGTGGTCGGCAATCGGCAGCGAAGTGCACGATTTTCGCGCCAATTTCGGCATCGAAAAACCGTTCGGGTTTCCCATTACCGTCACCTATAGCTATCTGGACAATGAAACCCGAGACGGAGTGGCCTGCGCGGTGTTCTCCATTTCCTACGAGATTTTCCACGCGGTGAGCGCAGCCGGTCAGGGTACCTCACGCATGTATCCAACCCGGGTGGCCGGCTCTTCCGAGCAAAAGTTCTGGTGGGATATCAAAGGTGGACGCCCGATCTATGACGAGGAGAATTTCGACTTCCTCTACAGCTTCAACACCGGGGACGAAGTGGAGTATAAAGGCAAATCGCAGGGCACGCTGATACAGGCGGTCCCTCTGGACCGGGCCAAAGTGGCTCAGGATATCCAGCAGCAACTGAGCGACCAGGGGGTGCCCGGAGTAACCGTCGCTCCCACGGACCAGGGTGTGAAAATCACCATCGAAAACGTCAACTTTCCACCCAACTCGGACACCCTCCTTCCCACCGAGCAGGACAAGCTTCGACGCATCGCTGATATTCTCAAAAAGTATCCGGACCGCGACATCGCCGTCCAAGGATTTACGGCGCGTGCAGCGGGGTACACCGATAAGGATTACCAGACCCTGTCGGACGAACGCGCGACATCGACGGCGCGATTCCTGCTTTCTCTCGGAGCACGCACAGCGGACCAGATGATCGTGCGAGGCATGGGTGCGAGCTCTCCCATTGGCGACAACTCAACGGAGGCGGGACGGATGAAGAACCGCCGCGTCGAGATAACACTTTTGGAGAATTGAGGAGCCGAGTCCTTTTGCCGAATTGTTGACCTTTTTAGGGTGCCTATATACCATCCCCTGACAAGGGGGCGTGGAATGAATATTTTCTATGAAAAGGACATCCAGGCCGAGTGGATCAGGAGCAAAAAGGTTGCGGTCATCGGATACGGCAGCCAGGGCTTTGCCCACTCCAACAACCTCAGGGATTCTGGTGTAGAGGTCGTCGTCGGCCTGCGCCCCGATAGCCCTTCGGTCAAGAAGGCAACGGAGGCTGGGCTCAAGGTGATGGATACCGCCAAGGCAGCTGCCTGGGCGGAAGTCATCATGATCCTTATTCCCGACCACCTTCAGGGCGATGTCTATGCGCGCGATATCGCGCCGGGACTCACTCCCGGCAAGACCCTCCTATTCGCGCACGGTTTCAATATCCACTTCGGGCAGATCACTCCTCCGGCGGGCGTCGACGTGGCAATGGTCGCGCCCAAAGGTCCCGGCCACACCGTCCGGCGCCAGTTCGAGCTTGGCTTCGGGGTTCCTTGCCTGATCGCCATCTCGCAGGACCCCACGGGAAAGGCGCGCCAGACCGCTTTGGGTTACGCGCTGTGCATCGGCGGGGCGAAGGCAGGTGTCATCGAGACGACGTTCCGCGAGGAAACCGAGACGGACCTCTTCGGAGAGCAGGCGGTTCTCTGTGGTGGAGTGAGCCACCTCATGCAGGCGGGCTTCGAGACGCTGGTGGAGGCCGGGTATGCCCCCGAGATGGCATATTTCGAATGCATCCACGAAATGAAGCTGATCGTCGATCTCATCTATGAAGGTGGCCTGTCCCTGATGCGCTATTCCGTGTCTGATACGGCCGAGTACGGTGACTACGTCTCCGGTCCGCGCATCATAACGGAACAGACAAAGAAGGAAATGAAAAAAGTCCTCGCCGAGATCCAGAACGGCACCTTTGCAAAAGCCTGGATGGGTGAAAACAAGAGCGGCCGCGCGGAGTTTTTGCGCATGCGCGCGGCGGGCTCCGTTCACCAATTGGAAAAGGTGGGCGAGAAGCTGCGCTCCATGATGCCGTGGATCTCGAAAAATCGCCTCGTGGACAAGAGCAAGAATTAGGGCTGATCCGCTCAGAAGCCCTTGCGGACGCGCAGGCTTCTCCTTCCCATTGCACGGCTTCTTCTTCCTTGAGCTTCAGAAGGAGCCGTGAAAGGGTTTCGGGAAGCGCGTCGATGGCGGCGCGCACCCGTCTATCGGCGGGCGACGATCACAAGATCGGGTGCCTCCGGTGCGTTGGATGGTCCTCCAAGGTAATCTCCGTATGCGCGTATGTCGGTGAAGCCCGCCTCGGCCAGCGCCTTTTCCAG
>Ga0265342_10000705_pt1 | contig 34867 bp, 30 predicted proteins | sample 4CB327metaG_FD_203125 | JGI IMG/M metagenome (GOLD analysis project Ga0265342, IMG submission 203125) | Rhizosphere microbial communities from Carex aquatilis grown in University of Washington, Seatle, WA, United States - 4-CB3-27 metaG | ecosystem: Host-associated > Plants > Roots >... | reverse complement strand
GATGTCGATGCGCAGGGGTGGAACTCCAATCTGCAGCACGCCGTCGTAGCTGGAGAAGTCGCCTTCGCTTACCTCGAAAGCGGACAGCGGGGCACCGAACGCCTCCAACGCACGATAGACCAGCGCCGCATTGGCGCTGGTCGCTCGTACCAAGACGTCGAGGTCCTTCGTGGCCCGGGGATGTCCGTGGAAAGCGACGGCGTGCCCGCCGACTACCACGAACTCGGCGCCTGCATCGCAGAGGGCGAGCAGGAGATCGCGAAAGTCCTCGGGAAGCTCGATCATGTCGCTGGCCTGCGGACGAACCTGCAGGGAAGCTGCGCGCGTGCGCAAACGGGCGGTGCATGACCCGCAAGGCTGTAGCTCATCCGCGTGAGTCGGTGTACCAATGAAACGGCCTCTGCGCCAAACACCGGGGTGAGGTCAACCTCGGAGTCGCCGAGGTGAGCCTTGCGCAGGGTCATTCGCGCCCGTCTCGCTTGCGACCGTCTTTCGGCGTCCGTCATGTGCCAATCCCTACGCCCCCAGAATAGCGTCTTTGCGAGCGGACGCCAAACCGCCCATCCGTCAACCGAGACAGGTCACGACCGCCGCGGCCAGGCTCGACGCCCGTGGTTCGCCAATCCTGAATGACCACCGATTCGTCACGTAGCCGAAGCCGACACCGGCATCGGGCTCGCCAAAGGCGACCGATCCGCCGGAGCCGGGATGGCCGAACGAGCGCGGCCCGGCCCACGGCATCGGCGGGCATGCCCGCCAGAACCCGAGCGACATGTAGAAGGAGCGGTCGGCCGGAATATCCAGTCCTGGCGGCATCCCGTTCATCCGCGTCTTGTCGGTCTGGACGACGATCATCCTCTCGACCGTCGCCGGATCCAGCAGCCGCACGCCGTCGACCTCGCTCACCGTGGCCGCATACATCCGTGCCAGCGATCGAGCGTTCGTGAACATGTTCGCGGCGGGGAACTCAGCAGCGCGCCAGGCACGCGTGTTCATGTAGCCGCTGGCGGGATCGAGAGCGCCGCCGAGCATGCCGGCGCGGGCTTGCACGGAGTCCGGGCCCCACACGGCTTTCATCCACGCAATAACCGTGGCCTCGGCGAGACCGGTGGTCTCGATCATACCTGCGGTCATCTCCTCCATCGTGAACGAAGCGGCGTACTCGACCCGGGCCACCTGTCCCTCTTGCTTCTCGGGCAGCCCGATCCAGGCGCTCAGCCCAAGCGGGACAGCGATCTCCTCGGCGAAGAATGTGCCGAGCGACTTGCCGGTGATCCGCCGCACGAGCTCTCCGACTAGGAATCCGAAGGTCATGCTGTGGTAGAGGTGCTCGGTTCCCGGCTGCCACAGCGGCTTTTGCGCCTGGAGCGCCCGGATGACCGGATGCCAGGAGCAGGCCTCCTCGAAGGTCAGCGGTCCGTCGACGATCGGCAGGCCGGCCTGGTGTGAGAGTAGCCAGTGCACCGGGATCTGCTCCTTGCCGGCAGCGCCGAACTCCGGCCAGTACCTGACCACCGGACCGTCCAGATCCAGCTCGCCGCGCTGCACCAGTAGATGCGCGCAGAGCGCGGCGGCGCCTTTGGTCGTGGATGCGACGGCGACGATGGTGTCCTTGTCCCACGGCCGGTTCGACTCGCTGTCGGCGAGGCCGCCCCACAAGTCGACGACGGGGAGGCCGTCCACGTAGACGCAGCACGCGGCGCCGACCTCGCCGGGGCTCCCGTCGAAGTTCGTCCGGAAGACATCGGCCACCTTGCCCCAGCCGTCCTCGACGTGTCCTTGCACTCGTGTTCCGCTGGTGGTGCGAATCATTATGCACCGCCTTTCTTTTCGAGAGGAGTATCCACCGCGTGGATTGCGTGCCGTGTCGTCATCGGACTCCCCTCGCTTCTTCTTCGGTGGCGCGCTCGATGGCGTTGGTCAGCCGTTCCCGCTCCTCGATGATCCACTTACCCTTCGGGTAGTTCCGGACGAACGTCTCGATGAACTCCACGGGGTCTTCCCCGACGATCTGGCGGATCGGGGTCTGGTTCGCCGCGCTCTGTTCGAACAGGTCGACGAGATCCGCGTACATCGCCGTCCCGTCGTCCCCGCCCCCGAGGTACATCAGGTACCGCTCCAGCGCATCGACCGCCGTGCGATAGCTCGCGGGAAGTTGTCTCGCGCGCGCCTTGTACCGCCGCCATTGCCCCTTCTCGCCGATCACCTTCGAGATGAACTTTGAAATGAACATGTCATCTGCCTCCTTCATGGAGCTGTTCGAGCTGTTCAGCGAGGAAGCTCCAGGTCCTCCAGAACTCTTCGAGGTATTCCCGTCCCTGAGCGTTGAGCGAGTAAACCTTCCGTGGTGGCCCCTTCTCGGACGGGACCTTCTCCACGTCGACGAGGTCGCGCTGCTCGATCCTGACGAGCAGGGCGTAGACGGTGCCCTCGGCGATGTCGGAGAAGCCCTGAGCCCGAAGCCGCGCCGTGATCTCGTAGCCGTACGCGGGCCGCTTGGACAGGATCGCGAGGACCATGCCTTCTAGGATTCCCTTAAGCATTTCCGTGATTTGCTTGCCCACGACCGGCTCCTTTGTCTACTTAACGTTACTGACTACCGGTACATAGTAACACTGAATAGTGGCGAAGCAAGCCCCGAGTGACACGCATCCGTCCAAGGTGCGGAGCCCTGGCAGTCGCGCTCGCGCTGCTCTCTGTCGCCGGCCCCAAGCTGCGCGTCCCAAGCGTGCCGCAACACCTGGCAAAGCGCAGGATCCTCCGGCAGCAGGCGTGAATAGACCGGCCCCGCAAACGCAGACTGTACGCGCGCCGCTGCCTCCACATTGTGGAGTTGTCGGCACGCGTGTCAGGAAGGTTGCTCGATCTGTCTAGCTCACGAGCTTCGCGATGAAGTCCCCGACCTCGCGGGTACCCATGCCCATCTTGCCGGCGGAGAGGCTCTTGATCTTGCCCGAGGCCAGGGCGTCGTGGACGGCCTGGTCGACGGCTTTGGCGATGGCGGGCTCGCCCAGGGTGTCCATCATCATGCCGCCGGCGCAGATGGTGGCGAGGGGATTGATGATGTTCATGCCGGTGTACTTGGGGGCGCTTCCGCCCATGGGCTCGAACATGGACACGCCCTCGGGGTTGATGTTGCCGCCGGCGGCGATGCCGAGGCCGCCCTGGATGATGGCGGCCAGGTCGGTGATGATGTCGCCGAACAGGTTCTCGGTGACGATCACGTCGTAGTACTCGGGCTGCTTGACGAACCACATGGTGCAGGCGTCGACGTGGTTGTAGTCCTGCTTGATCTCCGGATAGAGCTTGTCGCCCATCTCCTTGTGCACGCGCACCCATAGGTCGCCGGCATGGGTGAGCACGTTGCACTTGTGCACGAGGGTCAGCATCTTCTTCTTGCTGTTGCGCTTGCGCGTGAGCTCATAGGCATACTTCACGCAGCGGGCGACCACCGGGTACGAGTACTGCATCACCTGGGTGGCCACCTCCAGCGGGGTGCCCTTCTGGGTGACGCCCCCGATGCCGGTGTAGATGCCACCGGTGTTTTCGCGCACGACCACGAAGTCGATGTGCTCGGGGCCCTTGTCCTTGAGCGGCGTCTCCACGTTGGGATACAGCTTGACCGGACGCAGGTTGATGTACTGGTCCAGGGCGAAGCGGGTCTTGAGCAGGATGCCGACCTCGAGGATACCGGGCTTGACGTCGGGGTGGCCGATGGCGCCCAGGAACATGGAATCGAACTTCTTGAACTCTTCGATCGCGCTGTCGGGCAGGATTTCGCCGGTACGCTTGTAGCGCTCGCCGCCGAAATCGAAGCTGGTGTAGTTCAGCTTCACGCCGTGCTTGGCGCAGGCCGCATCGAGCACCTTCACGCCCTCGGCAAGAACCTCGGGACCGGTGCCATCTCCAGGTATCAGCGCGATGTTGTACGATTTCATGGTCGCCCTTTCAGAGTCGCTGCGGGAGTATCAAAAGAACCCTGCCAGGGGTTCTTTCGGAAAGCATCGCTGATAGCACGGCGGTGGGACCGGGAACAAGGGGACTCGATGACCGTGCAACTGCGCACCCAGCCACGGAGGATGGGGTACACTGTCTCCGGGTGCCGCACTTGGAAGGAGATCGCATGCCCTATCCGCCGCAGACCGGAGATCCGAGCCTCCCGCAGCCAAATATCCCCCCACCGTATCCGCCGCCTCCCCCAATCAGCTTTCGCATGCCGTCGCGGGTGCCGTGGTTGGTGGCCGTCGCGATGACGGCTGCCGCCGGGTACGGCGCCTACTGGGGCTTTGGTGAACGGGCAAAGTGGAAGGCCAAGGCCGAGGCGGCGGAAGGAAAGTCCCACGAGGCACTGGCGGCCGGCGAAACCCTGAACCGCCAGCTATCGACGTTGCAAGCGGAAAAGGACGCGCTGGAGAGCGACAAGGAGGCCCTGGCCACGGCGCGGGACAATCTCGCCAAGAGCGTGGAGGAAAAATCGAGCGAGCTGGCCACCCTGAAGGGCGCGACCGACGAGCTGAAAGAGAAGATGAAGGACGAGATCGCCAAGGGCGACATCCAGCTGACGGAGAGCGGGGGCAAGCTGCGGGTCGGACTGGTGGACAAGATCCTATTCGACTCAGGAGAGGCCTCGGTTTCCAAGCGCGGGGAAGGTGTGCTGGCGCGCGTGGGCGCAGTGCTGGCCAGCATCGAGGACCGGCATATCCAGGTTTCTGGCCACACGGACAACACGCCCATTTCCGACAAGCTGAAGCAACAATACCCCACCAACTGGGAGCTCTCGGTGGCGCGCGCAACCAATGTCGTGCGCTTTCTGCAGGAGAAGGCCGCGGTGCCGGCCGATCGCCTGGTGGCCAGCGGCTACGGTGAATACCAGCCCATCACCAGCAATCGCACTGCTGCTGGGCGTTCGAAGAATCGGCGCATCGAGCTCCTGCTCACGCCGTCATTGGCGCCCAAGCGGATCCCGAAGGCGGCGCTCAAGCATCGGCACGCGTCCGGCAAGGACAGCGCCGACGCTGGAAAAGGGGGCAAGCGGCATCCTGGCCCGCCACGCCTCAAGCAATAGACCATGGCGCGGGCTACGCCTGCACCCCAAGCGCCGGAGGCGGGCCGCGAAGACAGCAGCAGTCGGCAGCTCGTTCATGCGCCTCATCCAGAGGGACACCAACCAACGACTCTTCTGCTCCGCTGGTCGAAAAGGCGACCGCAAGCCCGGCGAGCGGCGAAGAAGTCTTCACCACAGAGAGCACAGAGAGCACAGAGACGGAGGGGAAAGAATTAGTTCGGATCCTAGATCCGAAAACCCTTCTTCATCCGGCCTCTGCGCCCTCTGCGCTCTCTGTGGTGAAAAATCCGGCTAAATCCGCGCGCTCATCGATGGTTTCGGCGAGCTAGGGCGCGACGACTGGCTCGACGCGCACATCGTTCAGCCAAAGGCGGGTGAGCGAGAACTGCTCCGGTAGGAACGATACTTCGGCCCGCACCCTCATGCGCAGCGGCCCACCAGCGTGGTGAAGAGGGACACTCCAGGAGAGTGTTTGACCCGCACGGGATGTCTGCACCACATCGGTGAGCGAGAGCGCGGGCCAGAGCGGTTGACCGTCGATCGAGAATGAAACCGCTCCGCGGACCCATTCGGCAGCCGGAGCGAAGGGCGCGATGTCGAGTGCCGCACTCAGGGTGTAGTCGTCTGGTGCGAGCGTGAATTCGGTTTCAACAGTGACCGATGCGCTTTTTCCGGGGAACGGCCGGGGCAGCGCAAGCCCGAATCCGTTCCACACGCCCTCAACCGCGGGTCGTCCATCGAGAGCTCCCTCGCTATCCGTCGGGCGCCATCGGCAGAGCTGCGGTTTTCCCGCCAACGCGCACTCGCTGACTGCCCAGCGATGATGCTCGCGCAATTTGCCGCCGGCCCAGGCCAGGGCAGGGGCGGCAGCGAATACCAAGGCCACGAAGGTGACGGCCAGCGCGGCTTCGCGCTTCCACGCCGGAGGCGAACCTCGGCGGACAAGATCGCGCCCGGTTTGCCAGAGCAAGTCGATGGCCAGGGCGGACAGAGGAAGGAGCAACATGAAGATGGGCAGGCGGTACCTCGGCTCGGAGAAGATGGCGGTGTACAGCAACGCCAGAGCGATCGCTTGAGGCACGAGCGACAGAGCGAGCCACTGTTTGCGCGCGTAGGCCACAGCGCCGCCCATGAGCGCCAGAGCCAGGACGGTCAGCCAGAAGGTGTCGGCAACGGCCTCGATGCTGGCGCGGTGGTGGGCGAAGAAGGCCTGGTAAGCGGGTGGCAGAACGCCGGCGCGAAAGAGCGGCCAGTAGAGGAGCGCCCGTTCGTGCACGAGCAGGCGCTCGGCCTTGCTGGCCAGCAAGCCAACCGTGAAAAGGGGATCGAATTCAATCCAGGTCTTGGCCATGGCCAGCGACGTGCGGTCGGCCTCGCGATGGGGTTCGGCCAAGAGCGCGAAGCCGGTGACGTCGCGGAACATGCGGTTGAGCGAGCGCGAGTAACGGCCGTCGGTGTTTGGGTTGGCGCCCACCAGCGCGGTCAGGCCGCCATGGCTGTCGGTGAAGAAGGTCTCGCCGTAGCGCAGGCGATTGCGCACGGCCCAGGGCACCAGCATGAGCATAGCGACCAGGCAGGCGATGGCAGTGGACTTGATCGATGTGCGCCAGGTTCTTTTCTGGGCGTGGAAGACCAGCACGGACAGCGCCGCCAAGGGCACGACGATGGCGCGAATGTACGCGGCGAAGCCCGTGAAGACGCCGAACAGGATCGCCGCCAAGAGGGGTCGCTCGCCGGCGAAACGCACGAGAAAATAGGCCGCCACGACCAGCAGCACCGCGGCCGGCATGTCGGTTCCCGTGACGCTGGCGAGGGCGATGCCGGCCGGCCAGCAGGCGTAGAGCATACCCGCCACCAGGGCGATTCGCGTGGAGCCGCCCGCCATTGTGCGCGCGATGCCAACCACGGCGCCAGCCCCCAATCCGCCGAGCACAGCACCCACGAGCTTGGTGGCGAGCCAACCGCCGCCCAGGGCTTGCACCGGGGCGATGAGGAAGATGTAGCCAGGCATGTACACGTACTCGGAGTCGAAAGCGCCGTGCTCGACGAGGTGCGCGGCCGACTCGACGTACATAGCGAAGTCGCCTACGGGCTTGGTGGGCACGGCCAGCACCCACAGGACCCGCAGGACGATTGCCAAGGCGACAACGACGAACGACATCAAGGGAGGGAATCTAACCACAGAGAGCGCACAGAGCACAGAGACGGAAGAGGAAGGGTTCTCCGGATCCTGTATCCGAACCCTTCCATTCTTCTTCTCCTCTGCGCTCTCTGTGCCTCTGTGGTGAAAATCTGTCACGCGTGCCCCGTGCGGCGGCGCAGGGTCCATTCGGCCACCAGCAGGCCGATGGCCAGGAGAAGCAGCAAGGGATTCGACCAGACCTCGACCGTGCGCAGGCTGCCTACGCGCACTTTGCGGGGTGGGCGTACGCTGGGATCGCCCAGGGTACCGTCATGGAATTCGCCGCCGCTCGCTTTGGCAATCTCGCGCAGCACGCCGTCGCGCGCCACCACATCGTCGAGCTCGTGCCCTTCAGGGCGGACAACGAAGGTGGTCTGCTCCTCGGCAGGCCGTCCGTCGAGATCGGCGCGGCCGACGAGACGGTACGCGCCTGGGTCGAGCCCGCCGAGCTCGACTTGGGCCTCGCCTTCGCTGCTGGTTGCAACCTTGAGGGCGCGCAGGGGCGCGGCGGTCTCGGCGGCTTCGGCCGGCCGCAACTCGAGCGCGACCTCGACGGATGCGGCGGGACTGTAGTCGGCGCGCAAGGTGCGCACGCGCAGGGCTACCATCTGCCCGCGCCGATATTCGACCTTGTCGAGGTCGATACGCAGATGGGTCAGGGCCGGGTCGCGAACCAGCCAGCGAATGGCGCCTTCCCAGAAACGCTGGAAGGCCCGCCCGTCGTCGCCCGCGCCAGCCGCCTGAAATCCCCAATTCCAGGCGCTGTCGGTCAGCAGCGCGAGGGTACGCCCCTTGCCGATGTCGGCGGTGGCCAGCACCGGAGCAGGCTTGCCGTCGCCGCTTTTTTGCGAGGGGTGGACGAGCAGCGCGCGCGCCCCTGGCCGCAGGCCGGCCACGCGATTGATACCCACGAGCTGGGGTAGGGCCGCCCAGCGCGACTCGTTGATCTTGTCGTCGAGGCTAAGCGAGGTCACCGGGTGGGTGCGGCCTTCCGTGGTCAGGCGCGGGCGAAAGGTGTCGGTGCTGAAAGAGGCCGCACCGTCGCGCGGAATGCCCCCGAGCTCCACCGGCAGAACATCGTGCAGCGCGCTCTCGCCGTAGGCTCCGCTGGCGAAGGAGAGATCCCCGCCCACCATGGCCAGGGCCCCGCCGGCCTCGATGTAGGCGCGCACGCCGGGCAGGTAGGGCTCGACCCAGTAGGGCTTGAAATTGAAATTGTCGAAGATGAGCAGGTCGAACGACTTGAGCTGATCGTCGAAGATCTCCTTGTAAGGAAAAGGAATGAGCGACATTTCGTCAGGCCCCATCGTCATATCGTCGGTGTCGGTGCGCAGGATGAAGAACGACACCAGATCCACGTTGGGATCGAGGCGCAACATCGAGCGCAGGAAGCGTTCGTTCCACGATGGCCGACCGCACACGTGCAGGACGCGCACACGGTCGCGGATGACTTTGAGGGTGAAGGCCTGGCTGTTGTTGCTGTCGATCGCTTCGCCCGACAGCACGGGGGTCTTGATTTCGAACACGTGGTTTCCCGGATGATCCGGCGTGAAATCGAAAACGACGTGCACCTGCGGCGATTCCGCGCGCAGCACCACCGCTTTGGCATCGATCAGCCGCCCGTCGCGCAGCAACGACACCTCGACCATGCGGCCGCCTAGCCCGCTATGGCGAAGCACGGCCTCCAGCTTCACGGGCGTGCGCACGAAGGCGAAGTCGTCGGCGAGCACCGCGGCTACGGACAGGTCACGCAGCTCGTCTTCCCCAACGAACACCGTGTGGACCGGCGCAGCCAGCGCCTCCAGGGTCTTGCGCGTGTCGGCGTCGAGGGGGCCGTGGCCGATGCGGCCGGTGTCGATGCCGTCGGAGATGAGCACGACGGCGCCGAGGTCGCGTCCTGCGAAGCGCGTGCGCAACTCGGACAACGCCTCCCCGATGCGGGTGGCCTCTGCCTTGGGCAGGGGCAGCTGTGCGCGCGAGGCCGGCATGAGGCTTTCGCCAAAGCCGTACACTTCAATCTTGTGGCCACTGCTTTCCCATGCGGCGAACGTTGGCGCCGCGCTGGCCAGAAGGCCGGCCGCCCGTTCCGAACGCGTGGGGCCGCGGTCGGGCGGCGCCACACCCATGGAGCGCGACGTATCCACCAGCACAGCCACCGTGTTGGGCACCACGCTCACCTGGCCGAATTCGAGGCGCGGCTGCAGGCAGACCAGGAGACAGGCGGACACGGCGAGCAAGCGCAGGGTCAGAATCGCCAGGGTCCGGCCGCGTCGGCGCTCGCGCCACAGCGAGATGGCCGAGACTGCCACCGTGAGAGCTGCGGCCAGCGCGAGCAAGACCAGGGTGCTTCGCCCAAGCTGCGTGCCGAAGGTCAAGCGCCAGTCGGCGATGAGCGCGAGGCGGTTCACGGGTGAGCTCTCCGCGTCCGCATGATGAAATCGATGTGCGCCTGTTCGGTCTTGTAGTCCAGACAAAGCGCGTACATCACCGCGTTCACGGCAAAGCGGAAAGAGCGCTCGCGCTGCTCGTCGCCGCCTGGCACCACGTCGTGCTCCCAGCGCCCGAATCCGTCGCGCGCCATGGCCCCGCCAAGGTCGTTCTGGGTGTAGATGACGGCCAGGCGGCGGTCGCGCTCGATGCCCTCTAGGGTGGGCGAGGCCAGCACCCGTCCCGGCACCCCGTGCAGAATGTAGAAGGATTTCCACAGGACGTGGTCCTCGGGCACGGGTTTCGGCATGTCTCCGGGCAGCGCGTGGGCCAGCAGCTTGCGCACCGATTCGTCGAAAGCGCCGCCGGCGCGGCCCTCAGCCGAGTCGACCAGCAAGCAGCCGCCGAAGGTCAGATAGCGGCGCAAGCGAATGGTGTCGGCCTCGGACGGCATGGCAAACCCGCGGTCACCGGACAACACGGCCAGCGGGTAGCGGAAAAGCTCGGGGCTGGCCAGGGAAAGCTCGATGGGGTCGGGAATCGTCACCAGGCTGGTTCGACGTTCCAGCTCCCAGGCCAGGCGGCGCAGGGCACTGGGACGCGGGTCGGGCAGATCCGGAAGGCGCAGGCGCAGGAAGCGGAACTTGGACAAATCCCCGAGCGCCCGGGCGGTGCGCGAGGAAAAGAGCAGACTGGCCAGGCCGAACCCGGCCAAAAACTGACGGCGGGGCAGTCCGCCTATGCCGCACCTGGCAGAAGCCGAATGCTCGTCGGTCGTTCGCGGCTCTAGCAAACCACGCGCACTCATTCGATACTAGCGCCTGCCATGAGGAACCTGTCCTGGTCGGTCATCGCTCTCAGTATGATGGTAGTCGTTCCCGCTGTCGCGCCCAACTCGGCGCGCGCCGAGGATACCGAAAGCGGCACCAGCACGCCCGCCGCGGGTCAAGACGCCTCTGATTCGGGGCCTGACCAAGGGCTGGCCCCCGCGACAGGCGATCAAGCGCGCAAGCCCAAGCGGAAGGCCAAGCTCGTTCAAGCGTCCACCGAGGGCGCAGAGGCGCCCAAGTTTTTCGGCGGGCCAGCCGAGTCCAACCACAAATACCAGACCGGCCTGTCCATCATGCCGGGCTCGGGGTATCGGCTGATCGCCCGCTACAACGAACATCATAACTGTGGCGATTCCTCTGGCATCAACACCAAGCCCGTCTGCGCTCACAGCGTTCCCTTTTTCCTCGATTTTCAACTCTCCTTCGGCGTGGCCGCGCGCGCGGACATCATCGCGGACCTTCGCTTTGGTCTGCAGAGCGATCCCACCATCCTGGGCGGCCATCAATTCGCCTTGGCGCCAGGACTGCGCTTCTGGCTCGATCAAGACGTGGCGCTCAAGTTTTACACCACCTTGCAGTTTGTGTATGACTACATGGACTACAAGACGTTCGGGCCGAGCAACAGCGACTATGGGGTACGCAACGCCAACGGCCTGATGTACGACCCGATCCGCAACGTGGGCTTCTACCTCCAGTTCGGCGAGAGCATCGGATTCGTGCGCTGGTTCAGCATCGATCTCGACGTCGGCCTGGGCGCGCAGATCCGATTCCCATAAGGGCGCGATGAATCGCGCCCCTACTAGGGTTGTTCGGCGACGACGGGGCGGGCGCGTCGCTTGCGGTACATCTTGATAGCGATGAACAAAGCGGCCGCACCTACCAAAACTAGAATGCCGTATTCCGAGCGCCGAGCCCATTTGATGACGTGATCGATCCTGTTCCCGAAGTAATACGCGGTGTAGACCAGAAACGGGACTGACAGCAGGGCGGCCAGTGAATCGTAGACGATGAACACGTAGGGGCGAACGTGCAGCATGCCCGCGGACAGAAAGATCGAAAAGCGCAGGCCGGGTAAGAATCTGGCGATGAAGATCACCTTGCTGCCGTAGGTGCGGAAGTAGGCACGAACACGGCGCTGCCGTCTCGGGTTGAAGTAGCGATGGCCGAACCGACTGGCCAAGATTTTCGTGCCGAAGGTGCGGCCCACGGTGAAGGCCAGGCTGTCGCCTCCGAGCACCGCGGCAAAGCAAACCAGGAATACGGTATGGAGATCGACGGTTCCTAGGTGCGCCAGGTACCCTGCAGAGATGAGCGAAATGTCCTCGGGAATAGGCACTCCGAGGCCACACAGCAGCAGAATTCCCGCCAATTTGGCGTAGACATGAGACGTAAGTTGACTGAGCAACCACTCCATCGGATCGGCTTGTGGCGAACCCATAGCACGGATTCAAGCCGCGCGAGGAGATGACGTGATATTCTCCTTCCCCGCGACTCGACATTGACAGCGAGTCAAGACCGCCCTAGAAGCCTTTCAGAAAGTCATGCACATGAAAAACTACCAATGGAAGTTAGGATTTCTTGCGGCCACTGTCCTGTTGGCCACCACGGCATGCAAGCCTGAGTACCCGGCTTGCGATACAGACAAGGATTGCAAGACCAAAGAATTCTGCGTTGCTCGCAAGTGCCAGCAGTGCCGCGACAGCAATGACTGCGGCGAGGGGCGCGAGTGCAGCAACGGTAAATGCAATGTCATCGCCGGATTCTGCAAGGACAGCTCGCAGTGTCCCGCGGGTCAGGTTTGCTCGGCCAATCGCTGCGGCCCTTGCCAGTCGGACATCCAGTGCCCGGCCGGCTCGATCTGCAGCGGCGGCATGTGCGGCAGGGCCCAGTGCATGAAGGACGACGATTGTCCGCAGGACATGGACTGCCAGCGCGGCCGTTGCGTGGGCGGACAGAAGAAAGCCGTCATCGAGGGACCGCCCTGTCCGCTCGATACCGTGTACTTCGGCTTCAACATCTTCTCGCTCAGCAAGGATGCCACCGCCTCGCTGTCCAAGAATGCGTCTTGCCTCAAGAAGACCGGACGGAGCATCGACCTCATCGGTCACGCCGATCCGCGCGGCACCACCGAGTACAACATGGCGCTGTCCGATAAGCGTGCTCAGGCAGTGCGAGACTACTTGCGTCAGGCGGGTATCGAAAGCTCGCGCCTCAAGCCAGTCCCGCGCGGTAACCTGGACGCTACCGGTACCGACGAGTCAAGCTGGGCCAAAGATCGTCGCGTCGATTCCGAATGGAAGTAGGCGCGTCGCAGCGTCTATCCGGAAGGGGAGTTGCCGTGCGCTTCCACGCAGCATGTGCACTCGTTGGTTTCGCTCTGGCTGGATGCGTAACGACCGGCCAGGGCGAAAAGATGACCGCTGACATCGGTCAGCTACGCCAGCGGCTCGACACGATGGAAGTCCGCGACCGCGACATCAACCAGAAGGTCGGTCAGCTGCGTACCGTGCTCGACGAGGCCACTGCCTTGCTCGGGCGCAATTCGGCTGACCTTGGCGCGCGTATGGCCAAGAACGAAACCGACATCGCGGCCATGACTGGAAAGATAGAAGAGGCTAAGTACCTGGTCGGCGAGCTGCAGAAACAGGTGACCCTGACCACGTCCAAAGTGGCCACTCTCGAACAGAATCAGCAGCGCATCGTGGATCGCGTGGCGCCCACCATGCCCGAGGACAAAGAGGCGCTGTGGAAGGAAGCTCAGCGGCGCCTGAGCGAGGGCCAGCGCGACGATGCCCGCCGCTTTCTACGTTCGTTCATCCAGCGTTTTCCCGACGACCCGCGCGCTCCACAGGGCCAGCTGCAGGTCGGCATGTCGTTCGTCCAGGAGCTCAAGCACAGCAATGCCGTGGCCGAGTTTTCCAATCTGATCCAGCGCTTTTCGCGCTCGCCCGAGGTGCCAGAGGCCATGTGGCAGCTCGCCGAATCCTTCGTGGTGCTCAAGTTCTGCGGCGACGCCAAGGCCATGTATCAAGACCTGGCCAAACGCTATCCCAAATCGCCTCGCGCCTCTCAGGTCAAAGAGCGTCTGCACGAGGTCCAGAAGATCGCCAGAGACAAGAATCTCTGCACTAGTTAAATGGGAACCCTGACCTGAAACCACCTCGCCCCGCGGAGCGGAGCGCAGCGGGGAGAGGTCGCCGAGCGCAGCGAGGCGGGTGAGGGGCTGCCACGTTTCATGCCCTGAAGGATCCGGCCTTCGGCCGGCGGCGGTACAGGGAGGGTTCCCAAACCCTCCCGCGCTCTGGCTACACCGGGCAAAGCCCGGCTCCGCCAACGCGATCATGGGAACCTTCGGAGGGTTCTGCAGCCATCTAAGACGGCCTCAGTGGCCTCTTCCGCTCTCTGTGTTCTCCTACATCCCGAAGAGCTCGAGGACCTTGGTGAAGCGGGCGCTGACGGCCTGGCAGATGCGCTTTTCAAGCTCGGCGTCGACGCCCAGCTTCTGAAACGAATCCGCGTGATTCTCGGGGTAGGGCGGAGGCGCTTCGGTTTCGGGCAGCACCGTCTTGGCCAGCACGTTGGCCACGCAGACCACATGGCACACCAGCGGGTGCTCTTCCGTCGGCGTGTGGTGGTACTGAATGCCAAGAGCGATGGTGCTGGGCAGTCCCCAGTGGCGCGCGATGAGCCCACCGAGCTCGGCGTGGTTGACTTCTAGAATCTCCATCTCGGCCTCGAGTGGGTGGCAGCGGCCTTCGCTTTGCGCACGCTGCAGAAATGCCAGCAGCTCGGGGTCGAGAAAGCGCGCGAGCACGAGCTTGCCAACGTCGTGCAGGAGCGCAGCCGCGTACGATTCCGGCGGGATCTGCACCTTGCACATCGAACCCATGGATTCGGCGGTGAGCGCGGCGGCTACGGAATGGCGCCACAGCATGTTCTCGGCCAGCCCGAATTCTGGGATGGCTTGCTGCAATTGCGCACGGACTTGGGTTCCAAAGCCGAGCGTGAGCATGGTGCTGCGCCCAAGGCGGACCACGGCGTCTTTCACCGTGGTGATGGTCGAACGCGCGGCGCTGGCGGCAGAGTTGGCGGCTCGGAGGGCGCGGCCGGTCAGGGCTTGATCCAGGCTGACCACCTCTATGAGGCTCTCCAAGGTGGAATCGGGATCAGCGATCAGATTCGCGAGCTTGGTCCCGCTCATGGGGATGGGCTCGAGATCGTAGGCCTTGGCGATGAGTTGATGTAGGTCGAGCACGAAAACCTCGTTCGATTCTAAATCAGGCGCTCTTCACATTCGCTGCGGACTAGGTCATCGACAGTTTCCCGGCGCGAGATAAGGGTCGCCCGCCCCCCGTCCCATAGAATTTGCGGAACCCGACCCTGGGACACGTAGTTGGAGCTCATGGCCGCGCCGTATGCGCCAGCGTCATGAAGGACGAGCAGGTCGCCGGGCTCGGGACGGGGCAGAAGCCGTGGATCGAGCAACTCGTGCTCGTCGCGCGTGAATACGTCGCCGCTTTCGCACAGGGGGCCCGCCACCACCAGCGGCTCGGGGGCGCGGCCGGCGCCCTTGCCCAGGATCGAGATGTGATGGTAGGCGCCGTACATCGCGGGCCGGACGAGATCGCAGAAACCACCGTCGACCATGACGAAGCGATGACCCTTGCCCTTGTCGTTGTCCTGGGTTGCCTTCACATCGTGCACACGGCACACCAGGATGCCCATGCCAGCGACCGGGTAGCGGCCCGGTTCGATTTCTACCCGCACGGGCCGTCCGCACACCGCTGCGAAGCGAGTCACGGCATCCGTGAGCACGGGTCTCAGCCAATCGAGGTCATAGGGCTCGCGGCCGGGACGATAGGGGTGGGGAATACCGCCGCCGAAGTTGACGGCCTCGACGTCGGGGAAATTGGGCAGGATACCGGCGAAGAAGTCCACCAGCTTGCGCGCGTTGCGATCGAATTCTCGCGGGTCGGGGCCGGTGCCGATGTGGGCGTGCAGGGCCACGATTTTGTACCCGGCCGCAGCCGCTTGCTTGCGCGCGTCGGTCAGGATGGGATCCTGGTGCCAGATGCCGTGCTTGGACGATGGTCCACCCGTGTCGCACGATTGCACGTGACCGTGGCCGAAGCCGGGGTTAGCGCGCATGGCGATGGGACCGCGGTATCCAGCTGCCACGAGCTGCCCGATCTGACCTGGCGAACCCACGTTGGGCAGCACGCCATGGCGGAGGATCACGTCGAGTGAATTGTCGCGATACACGTCGGAAGTCAGCATGACAACCGGCGGGCTCGGGCCCAAGGCGAAGCCAGCGCGGGCTGCGCGCAGAACCTCGTTCCCGCTGACCGCGTCGATCCACAGACCCGCCTCGCGCACGATTTGTAGCACCGCGCGCGCCGAGTTCGCCTTCATCGCGTAGCGAACGACGAGGTGCGGGCCGCTGGCCATGGTGCTCAGGCGCTGCAGGGCCGCGCGCAGAATGGTGGCGTCGTAGAGATAGAATGGCGTGCCCACGCGGGCCGCGATTGCTTCCAAGGGATAGGCGTCGAGATTCATCGCAAGTCCATCATAGTACACGGGAACCCTGAAGGGTTCCCGTACCTCCCGAGTACCTCCCGCGATGGTGCGCCGCTGGCAAGCCAGTCGATGGAGATGATGCTTGCGTGACGTCGCGCAACCATCGAAACTCCTTCGCCCCACCACGAAGTGCAGGAGTGTCCATGCCCACCACCGTCGAAAACCTCAAGACCGCATTTGCTGGCGAAAGCCAAGCCAACCGCAAGTACGTTGCCTACGCCAGCAAGGCCGAGAAGGAGGGCTACCCGCAGATCGCCAAGCTGTTTCGCGCTGCCGCGGATGCCGAAACCCTTCACGCGCTCGCCCATCTGCAAAACCTGGGTGGGGTGGGCTCGACGCTGGACAACTTGAAGGACGCCATCGCGGGCGAGACCCATGAATTCACCACGATGTACCCGCCCATGGTCGCGCAAGCCGAGCAGGAAGGGCATCGAGCCAAGAACATGCTGAAGTGGGCAAACGCCGTCGAGAAAGTGCATGCCGAGCTGTATCAGCAGGCCCTGGAAGCCCTGCAAGGCGGCAAGGATCTTTCGTCCATGGAAATCTATATGTGCCCAGTGTGCGGCCACCTAGAGCTCGGCGCCTCGCCCGACAAGTGCCCGGTCTGCGGACTAGCCGGGAGCAAGTTTCAGAAGGCAGCTTAGCCCAGGGCTAGGTCGCCACTACTCGATCGAGTAGTCGAGGACGTAGATGTTGGCCGAGCTCTTCTGCGGATAGAAGACGGTGAGCTTGTCCTCGGTCATCAGACGGGCGGTGTCGATGAGCGGATCGGAAAAGAACCGACCCGAATCGGTGCTATCTAGGACCGCCCACGTGGCGAAGTTGGAGGCTACCTCGGCAGCCGCGATCCGCAAGTCGGGCAGGATGGCGTAGACGTTGTTGCTGCTCGCGATGGCGAGCTTTCCTCGGAAACTGGCGATGGAAGGAATGCCCATGGGCACGCGGGTCCACGTACCACTGGTGTTTCTCCAGTAGTCGAAGAACTGGCTCTTGGTCCTTGCGCTGTCGAAGCTGGCATCATCGGCCTGCGCATCGGGCATATGCGAGAGCAGCACATGGACGCGTCCTGTGCTGTCCACGGCCATGTGCTCTTGATTGATGAGTCCGCGGTTCTGGTTGATGGACCACACCTTGATACCCGACGAGCTCTTGGTGACATAGCTTGAACCGCTGGTGGCGACGGCGGTGCTTGCGTTGTTCTTCCACGTACGCCCATGGTCGTCGCTGTAAATGTAGTAGAGATCGTGGTTGGTGGAGGCGTCCGGGGTTTCCCGCCAGCACCAGGACAGGTGCAGGCGCGTGCCGTCCTTGGTGTACGACAGCCCGTGCGGATAGGCATTGATGCTGTCGAGCGTGCCGTTGATGACCATGCCGAGAGAGACCCAGACGTGGGCAGTGCCGTCATATTCCCACAGATACTCATCGCCGCTACCGCTGGAACCGATGCGGGCCTCGAAGAGCATCTTGCTGCCGTCGGGCTCGGTCACGAACCTGGGATAGGTCACCAGGGAGACCTTGGTGCTGCCCACCAAGGCCGAAGTGACGGCCGAGAAGCTGGATGCCACCCAGGTCGACGTGGCCGGATTGGTCAAGAGCCCAGCGACGGATTTGCGATAGTGCAGGTCGTTGCCGTGGTGGTCGAAGGAAAGGTGGAGCGTACCGTCACCAGGACAGATGCCGAGCGAGATCGTGTTGTGGGCGTCATCGGCGCTGTTGGTGTAGTCGGTGAGCTCGACTGTGGACCAGGTGCCCGTCGGCAAGCTCCTTCTGGACAGAACCACATGGCGGTTGGTGTTCCAGAAAGCGGTGTACTGATAGCCGCCATAGCTGACGATGCCATCCTGTTGGAACGATTCTCCGTTCAAGTAACCGCCGTAGGAGACGACGGTCAGGCCAGCCTTGGATAGCAGAACCTCACCGTCCTTGCTGATCCCCGCGGTCGAACCACCAGCTCCCGCCCCGCCCGTCGCCGTTCCGCCCGTTGCGTTACCACCCGTGGCGCTGCCACCTGTCGCGGCGCTATCGGATGCGCCACCGTCGGTAGTACTGCCGCCTCCGGTCGTACGACCGCCGGTTGCGCTGCCACCCGTCACCGAGCTTCCTCCGGAATTTCCTCCTAGTCCGCCACTCCCGCTGCCACCCGTGGCGCTAGCTCCTCCACGGGCAGTCGCCATTCCACCGGTATTCGTCCCGCCCGTGGACCCGAAAGTTCCTCCCGTGTGGACCCCACCAGCCCCGCCGCTGCTCGCCGTCGCGCCTCCTGCGGAGCTGCCACCGCCAGTTGCGGTAACGCCTCCCGTGGGGCCTGGGCCAAAACCAGCGACGGATGTGCTGCCGCCGTCACCGCTATTGCCTCCCAGAACGGGTGGCAACGAGCCGTTTCGAGCATTTCCAGCACCGCCGCAATCCAACCCGGCAGCGAGCGCGAAAATCCCCGCTCCGATGGCTAGGACGCAGTTTCGTGCGCGGGGTGTCAGTACGGAAGTCTCCTTTCGAGGCAAAGGCCATTGCGCAAGCGAAGCTCAGCAGGATTGCGGCTCGGCCGGCGGGGTCTGAACTACTCCGTGGGCAAGTGATTGTCGAGCGGTTCGTTGCTGCGCTTGGACTGGCACTTGTCGTGACGTTGGCCTTCCTTGCCCTTGGCCGACGGCGCAGGGGCTCGGCGCGTTTCGCGGCCTCAAGGCGGTCTCAATGGCCTTTCGGGGAACCGTCGGAAGCTGCTAAGCTGCGCGGCCAAGATGACTGCAACAAAGCACGACCGAAATGCATGGTTCAAAGGTGGAATTGCCAACTGCCAGGTGACGCTCGCTCCAGGCGCCCGCACCTATCGGATGGTTCTGCTCGGCGCTCCTGGCGTGGGCAAAGGCACCCAGGCCGAGCTCATCAGCGAACGGCTCGGGCCCTGCCAATTGTCGACGGGTGACGTGTTCCGCGCGGCCAAAACCTTGGATCCCAGCGAGCGCACGCCCGCGCTCAGCGCGGCACTCGACTACATGAAGCGGGGCGAGCTGGTCCCCGACGAGACGGTCATCGGCATCGTGCGTGAGCGGCCAAACTGTCTGCGCTGCCCGGGCGGTTTCCTGCTCGACGGCTTTCCGCGCACCGTGCATCAAGCCGAGGCCTTGGAGTCCATCCTGGGCGTGCTTTCGATGAAGCTCGATGCCGTGCTCAGCTACGATTTGCCTATCGACCAGATCGTGTCGAGACTTTCGGGCCGCCGCACCTGTGGCGCGTGCAAGGCCGTGTACCACGTGACCACCAAGCCGCCCAAGGTCGCGGACGTGTGCGATCTCTGCGGCGGCAAGCTGATCCTGCGCGAGGACGATCGTCCTGAGGCCATCCGGGTGCGCATGGAAGCCTACGAGAAGAGCACCTCGCCGCTGGCGGACTACTACCGGCAGCGTGGCCTGCTGGTCTCCATTGCGGCCGAAGGCTCGCCCGAAGACATCTACAAGCGCACCGCGGCGGCCCTGGCCGCGCGCCCGTAGGTCGCATTCTCCGCCCGGGAGGGTCGGGGCCCGATCGCGAGTTGCCGCGCGCAGTGCTTGTGCTATCAATAATGCGGACTAATTGACTCCTCAATTCCTGTATTCTTTGGCACTTCCAGCGCGCACTGCGTATTAGCAACCCTCAAAATCCCCGGCCCAGATTCGGGAATACCCGAGTCGTCGTCGGAAAATGATCGGATTTCTGCCATGACGCCCTTGCCCAAGTCACCCTCACCCTCGCTCGCTCGATTGGCCGGGTACGCCAAGAACCCTCTGACCGTGCTCGGCTTTGGTATCACCACGGTATCGGGCATCGCGCTGGTCGTGCTGCTCATTCTCGAAGCTCTCGGCGTCATCGAGAATCCCTATGTGGGCTTGATCGGGTTCGCCATGCTGCCGGGCGCGTTCGCGCTGGGCTTGGTGGTGATGCCAGTCGGCATTCTGCTTCGCCGCCGCAAGCTCATGAAGAGCGGCAAGCTGCCGGAGGAGGTTCCGGCCTTTCCGCGTCTGGACTTCAATGACGCCCACGTCAGGCGTGCTACCTTCGTCGTCGTTCTGCTGACGGTGGTCAACGCCATTTTGCTAGCCTCCAGCTCGGCGGCGGCGTTGAGCTTCATGGATACGCCGAAGTTTTGTGGCACGGTTTGCCACAAGGTCATGCAGCCTGAGTACACGGCGTACCAGAATTCGCCGCACTCGCGTGTGAAGTGCGTGCAGTGCCACATCGGTCCGGGCGCTTCGTTCATGGTTCGTTCCAAGTTCGATGGCCTGCGCCAGGTCTGGAAGGTTCTCACCGGCAGCTATGCGCACCCCATCGCGTCGCCCGTGCATACCCTTCGCCCGGCCCGCGATACTTGCGAAGGATGCCACTGGCCCGCCAAACACTACGGCGACAAGTTGCGCCTCATCGGCAGGTTCTCGGAAGACGAGAAGAACACCGCTAGCTTCACCGCGCTCTTGCTCAAGACCGGCGGTGGCGAGGCCAAGTCCGGTCAGCAACACGGCGGCATCCACTGGTGGCACATCTACGCCGACAACAAGATCCGCTATCTCGCCACCGATGCGCGCCGGCAGGAGATCGCCTGGGTCGAGCTGACCACGCCCGACGGCAAGCGAACTGAGTTCGTGCGCGATCCAGCCCAGGCACCTTCCCCGGATCGCATCCGGGCTGGTGCTCGGCTGATGGACTGCATTGATTGCCACAATCGCCCGACCCACCTTTTCGAAACCCCGGCCAGGGAAGCGGACTCGGTTCTGCAGCGACAGGCCGAGCTGCGAGCTCTTCCGTTCTACAAGCGCGAAGTTGTGAAGGCGGCCTCGGCCTCCTACCCGACCCACGAGCTGGGTGTGGCGGGCGTACGCGATGCCATCACGAAGTTTTACGCAACCACTTACCCGGAAATCACCGCGAAGCAGGGCGCCCTGGTCGCGCGGGCATCGGGTGAGGCCGCACGGGTGTACGACCGCACCGTGTTTCCCGAGATGAACACCAACTCCAAGACCCATCCCACCAATATCGGCCACGACGATTCCCCAGGCTGCTTCCGCTGCCACGACGGCAACATGAAGAACCTCGCCAGCGACACCTGCCACGGCATCCTCATCGACGGCAGTCCAACGGAGCCCGATCTAACCAAGCTGACGTTGCTCGCGCCCCCCACCGAGGCTAAGTAGGAGCCGGATCAGGATCTTTCACCACAGAGACACAGAGTTCACGGAGGCCGGAACGAAAGGTTTTCCAGATCTAGGATCCGAACTACTTCCTTCTCTGTGCTCTCTGTGTCTCTGTGGTGAATTCCTATCTCTCACAACTTGATGACGCCCAGCTTGAGGGCGAATTTCACCAGTTCGGTGCGGTTGTGGATGTCGAGCTTTTGCATCACGTGCTCGCGATGGGACATGGCGGTTTTGACGCTGATGCCGAGGACCTGGGCCACTTCCTTGTTCGAATTGCCCTCCGCGACGAGCTTCAAAACTTGTTTCTCCCGGTCGGTGAGACTTAGGTAACGCTCTTCCCCAACACCCGCGCCGGCAGGCTGGGCCGTGGGCAAGAGCGCCTCGCGCGCGAGGGACGGGTCGAGCACCAGGCCGCCGCGGTGGACCGCGCGCACGGCCGAGGCCAGCTCCGATCCCGCCGCCCTTTTGAGCACGTAGCCCGAGGCGCCGTTCTTGAGAAAGCGGGACACATACTCGCGGTCATCGTACTGGGTCAGCACCAGGATCTTCGCCCGCGGATTGCTGCGCAGGATCTCGGGCGTCGCCTCTAGGCCACCCAGGCCGGGCATGTTGATATCCATCAGCACCACGTCCGGATCGAGGCTGCGCGCAGCCGTGATGGCTTCTTTGCCGTCCGAGGCCTCGCCCACGACTTCCAGATCGTCGCACAACGAGAGCAGAGCGCGGATGCCCTCGCGCACCAGGGCGTGGTCATCGGCGATGAGAATGCGGATCTTAGCCATGGTGATTCTCCTCCTCGAAAGGAACGCGCAAGATCACGCGGGTGCCGGCGTCCGCTGATGAGATGACCTCCACCGCTCCGCCCACCATGGACATGCGCTCGCGCATGCCCAGCAGTCCCAAGCCCCGACCCGAGGGGCCGGGCACCGCCACGCTCCCGGTATCGAAGCCGTGACCATCGTCCTCGATCTCGACCTGCACATCGTGCTCTCGTTCTTCGACCTGGATGAGCACCTGGGTTGCTTCCGAGTGGCGGGCCACGTTGCGAATGGCCTCTTGGATGGCCCGGAAAAGTGTGGTTTCTCGCTCCGAGCTCAAGGTACGGCCAGGCAGTGTGACCTCGCAGCGGTAGGCGATGTTTGCCGGGGCAAGACTGTGCTCAGCCAGCCAGCGAATGGCAGGGAACAGGCCGAGGTCGTCGAGGACCGATGGGCGAAGGTCATAGATGAGCGCGTGAATGTCCGACAGGGTTCGCCCGGCGAAGGCGCGTGCCTCGGTCAGGCGTTCGTGCACGATCGCGGGCGTGGGCGCGGACAGGGCTGCGTCGAGCTTCATCCCAAGCGCGGCGAGAGTCTGGCAGGTTTCGTCGTGTAGCTCACGCGCGATACGTCGGCGTTCGTCCTCCTGGACCGAAACGATCTTGGAAAGCAGCTGCCGCAGCTCTTGCGTGCGCGCCTGTACGCGTTGTTCGAGAATGTCGTGGCTGCGGGTCAAGTCGTCAAGTGACGTCTTGAGTGCCACGCGCATCGCTTCGAGCGAGCGGCCGAGCTTGCCCACCTCGTCGTCGGCCTGGGGAGGCACCGACACTTCCAGGTTACCCTCGGCGATGCGTCTCGCCGCCACGTTGAGGGCTTTGAGCGGCTCGGTGACGCTGTGGGTGGCGCCCCAGGAAAAGAGCAGCGCCAAGATCAGCAGAAGCGGCGACAGAACCAGGATTCTGGTGCGCTGAACTGCGAAGGGCCCTAGGGCCTCAGGGCGAATCTGGCGCAGAACGATCTGCCAGGGCACGACTGTTAGGGATCCAGCGGCGCTGATATCGTCGTTGCTCACTGCCCGAATGGCGGGCGCGAGTCCAGCGCCGGTCACGACACGACCCTTGTCGTCGACCAGACTTGCACTGCCGCTACCGAGCGCGCCCTGCTTGAGGATGGCGAGCCAGGTCGGCGCGCCGGGATTGGCCACTGCGCAAACGACGTTTGTCACTTGCCCATTCCAGTCGCGCACGGGTACGAGGAATACCAGTCGGCTTCGCTGCGGTTCGATCAGGTGCGCAACACCCTGTCGGCCCTGGCCCATGGCCGCATCCACCTCGGGCAGGGCCAGCAAGGTTTCGCTGACCAAATCCTGATGGCGCAGCTCCTGCCACAGGACTTTCTTACCGCCTTCCGGGTCCTTGCCGATGACCACCATGGCTTCGAGGACGGGCGAGCGCAGGAAGGCTGCGCGCAGCGTGCGCCGGGCGTTGCCGGTCACCCAATCCTCGGGTGTTCCTGTGGCCGCCGAAAGACTGGCCAGGTGCTCGCGCAGCTCGTGGTCGAAGTGAAGGGCAAGACTGCGCGCCAGAAGCTGGTGCTCCTCGAGAAGATGCTGGGAAACATCGTCGAAGGCCGAGTGCAGGGTCCACAGCGCGAGCAACGTGGGAGCGAGCGCTCCGACCCCGACCAGCAAGGCCACGCGTCGGCGAATACTGTACGGACGTCTGGACATGGGACTCATGGCGCGGCCTCGGCGAGCTGCTTGGCCAGGCGAAGCAATTCCACGGTACGACCGTTGAAGCGCAGGGCGATTTTGCCTGTGCCATGGCTCCACTCCAAATCCTGCCAGACCGAGCCGTCGGGTTGTCTTTCAGCCTTGAGCGAGGCGGACAGACCAGGCCCGAGTGGAACCGCAATCTCATGAAAGAAGGGCAGCGGCGGTCGCAACGTGGACGGAATGGCGCCGTCCGTGCTTCCGAAGAGCGTGAGCAGGCTTGTGCCATGGCCATCGCGCATGGCAATGGCGATGGCTGGGGCAGGCCTCGCAGTCGCGCGCACGCCCCCCTCGGTGGGGGCGTAGTCACCTAGGCCCTGGCCGACTTGGCCAAGGCGCAGGCCGGTGCGAACCTCGGCCTCGGCCACGCTTGCGCAGAGGTGTACGCCGCGAGGCACACCAGAAAGCCACCCGGAAATCGCGTCGCCAGCGCGCAGGGCGAGTGCCGTCCCCGCGAGCACGGCCAGCATGGTCCAGGCGGCGCGGCCCGTTTCTTTGGATGCCCGGCTATCCATCCGATCCTTCATCGCGATCCTTCATCCGATTTGGGCGTGGTCCCGCGACTGCAAATTCGCGACTGCAAGGGTCCGGATTCTGGGTTAGGCGGGGCTCCATGGTGGTTCACGCGATGGTCAAGAACAGTATGACACCGAGCCCGATCGCGGTGGTTGGAAGGATCCATCGCGCGAGTGTGGCGGGAGCCTGCCGTTCGTCGCGCAGCAGGGACTGGCATCGATTCTCGATAGCGGCCAGACGGAAGCTGTGCCATGTGCGCGGAGATGTGCGTGGGGCCCGGGCGCTATCGATGCCGGAAAGTTTGCGTAGGCTTTTCACCACGGCCTCTGCGCCGCCCGCGTTGCGGGCAGCGGACAGATCGGCCCGGTGCTCGATTTCCAGGACTGCGGCCCGCGCGACCAGTTGCACTGCCGGATTGAAAAAGCAAAGTCCGCGCACCAGCATCAGCCCCCAGCCAAGGGTGGGATCTCGGTATTTCGCGTGGGCCATCTCGTGCGCAACGGATGCCACCAACTCGTCGGGCGCCAGGATTTCGCAAAGTCCGGTGGATGCGACGATGAAGGGTCTGCGCAGGCCGCGGCAAATGAGGATGGGATGCCTCGAAGTCAAGACAACCAGCCTCGGTGCTGCCGTGCCCAGGGCCACCGCGGCTTGCTCCGCGGCACGGGTCAGGGCCGCGGGAGGCGTGGTCAGCGCGTGGTGGGGCGCTCGACCGCTCACAAGATCGAGGGCGAAGGGAATCGCGTCGCGCAAAAAGAGGGTCCCGCCGGCTAGGGCCAGCACAAGTGCCGCGACGCCCGTCAGTTCCAGGCCATGCCAGGTGAAGGGCGCGAGGTGGCTGGCGGAAAAGAGCGACCAGTCATCGCGAAAGCGATCGCCAAGTCGCCAGGGCGTCAGCCAGAAGAGCGGGGTGCAACCCATGGGCAAGCCCATGGCGAGCAACCAGAATTGCAGGCGAGTGTGGGGAGAGCGGATGCGCTGTGTGCGCAAGAGCACCATGACCACAAGGGCAGCCACGATGCCGTGGAGGATGGTCTCGCCCGCCCGTCTATTCATTCATTTGCCATCCATTTTCCCATCCTGTTTCCGCGCGGGCTCCCCCGCGTGCTTTCGCGTCGGATCTTCTGCGTGATGGCCGAGAACCTCGTCGGCCTCTTCCGGGAACATGCGGACGTATTCCAGGGGATGCTCGTGGCGCATGCGTTCGCGCGGGATCTTGCCCGTGAAGATGGTCTTGCTCCCAGGGAAAACCTCGGGCGCAAGGACCACATTGTAGATGTGCCAGACGATGACCACCAGGAAGGCCATCAGACCTTCGTTGCCATGCGCGACCTTGGCCGCGGGGATGATCTGACCGGGGAGAAAGCGCGTGGCCTCGATGGGGAAGAGTAGGGCAAAGCCCGTGGTGATCATGATCAGACCGCCGAACAAAATGCCCCAGTATTCGAACTTTTCTTTGTAGTCGAAACGATCGAATTGCGCGCGCACGTCGGAGATGCGCATGTAGTAGCGCAGGGTCGTCACCACGTCCCGGAAGTCCTTGGCTCCGGGTACCATGGCCAGCGACGAGCGGCCGGCTATGACTGCAGCCAAGATGCTGACCAAGTGGACTAGGGTCATGATCGAGAACAGCACGCCCGCTAGGCGGTGGAAGTAGCGGACCTGGGCGATGCCACCGAGTGCATCGACGATGGTTTTGGAAATGGCAGCGTCGTGGAATTTCTGCGGGAGGCCGGTCAAGGCCAGGGCTAGGAAGATCACCATGACGAGCAGGTGCTCGATGCGGTCTCGGTTCCCAAATCGGACCACGTCGTCGTTGTTTCGCTTCATCGATTCACCACCGTGCGCCAGAGGTGGAGGAGAATTTGCAACAGAAGCCCTCCCACGATGAATGGGATGATGAGCTTGTAGAAGAGTTTAACCATGAACACGAGCGGCGCACGGGTGAGCGATGGCTCGTAGTGGGAAAGCCACGCCGCGGGGAAGTTGTCAGACGCGCCCTTGTGGCACTTCTGGCAGGTCTTGACCAGATTGGCTCGGAAAGCGGGCGCGCTGTCGCCCGTCACCTTGCCGATGTCGTGGATGCCGTGGCAGTCCACGCACAGCGCGACCACGGGCTCGCTCTTCGTCGCTCGTCCCTTGGCACCGAAAGCGGCGGTCGTACCGTGGAAGTCGGCCAGGTAGGTCGACACGACAGCAGTGGACAGACCGTACTTGCCCATCAATTTGCTATCGGCGTGGCATTTTCCACACAGCGAGGGCGTGTTCATCAGCCAGGCCCGGCTCTTCGGGTCGGCAATGTCGTGCGAGCGATGGCAGTCCGTGCAGATGGGAACGTCCTGGTTTTGTTCCATGAAGAGCGCGCGCCCGTGGACGCTCTTGGCGTAGGCCTCCGAGATGGGCCTGTGGCAGGTGGCGCAAGTTTGCGAGATGCGCGAACGGGGCTGCGCGGGTCGTGCGATGTCGTGGGAGCCGTGGCATTTCACACAAGTCGGGGCAAAGACGTCACCGCGCGCTTGCAAGCCATAGTGAACGCTGTCCAGGGTCTTGGTGTAGTTCTCGAAATGGCAATTCTTGCAGGCCTCGCCGAAGCTCGCGCGAAACTGTGCCAGGTTCTTGTAGTGACGCTCGGGGTGCGGCACCTGTTCGAGGCCCGCGTGACAATCCGTGCAGCGCAGAGCCTTGTGCACCGAAGCCTCGAGAAGCTCGCGCTTCATGAACAGGGGCGCCTCTTCACCGCTTTCGAGCGTTGCGCTCAGGCTTTCGTTGCCATGGCAGGCGAGGCATTCCTCGCTCTCATCGGCCGCCGCGGCGTACGCGGCAGGGGCCAGAACAAGGGAAAGCGAGAGCGCCAAGAGGCCGAGGGCGAAGGTTGGCTTGGTGAGCCGCACATACATCGAAACCATCCAGTTCGTCATTCTCTCGTTGCGCTCGTTGCGCTCGCTGCGTCGGTTGCGTTCCTCGCAGAAACTGCGCGTAGAAACTATCCCGCCTTGGCGCCAGCAAGGTAGCTTTATTTGAACGAAAACCCGCTGCTATGGCGAAAAAGGATGCGCTACGTCCCTTTTGTCACGATTTGGGCCGCCGCCCAGAGCACTGAACGGTCTGAACCCCTTGGTTGAAACCAGCGCCCAAATGGTTCATTCAGGGGCGGGTTTGAAACCCGCCCCTACCAGGGTGTTTTCCCTAGGCGACTCCGGACTCTTCCCCAGCAAAACCAGGAATCTCCCACATTGGCGATGGCCGCATCTTGGCTTAGCCTGTATTCAAGACGCAATTACAGAGTTTCAGGGCTGAAAAGGAGTTCGTCATGCTGACCGCAGGAACATTGGCTAAGGGTGGTTTCTACTTCAACCGCGACAAGATGGACCTCATTGCCGTGAGCGGCAAGGAAGGGATGCTTCCTGGCGCTGACGGGCAGCGCTACCTGCGCGTTCCGGTTCTAGCCGTGCTGCTCTTGGCACCTTTGCTGGGCGGTCTCTTCGTGATGTTTATGCCTTTCATCGGCTTCGCTCTGGTCTTCCAGCATCTTGGCCGTCTCATGCTATCCGGCGTGAAGCGCGCGGGCCGTGGGCTTCTCTTCGTGGTAACGCCCAGCTGGCGTCCAGGTGAAGCCTACTTTGCCGGAAAAGAAGGCGAGAAGAAGCAGGCCAAGGAATCCGCCGAAGCCCAGGTGGAGGCGGACAAGCCTCGCGATTCCGGGGACTCGCTGCAGTGAAAGCGCTTCTCGCGTGGGCTTCGCCGTTCCTTTGGTACGTCAGCGCAGAAGGGCATAAATGGCCAAACCAGCGATGGTCAGCCCGATGCACACGGCGATGCTACCGACGAGGCGCCCCATCGTGACGAGACCTGGCGAGGGTGGACTCGTCATCGCTTTCGCCAAGCCATCCTCGGTCACCAGGCGTTCGTATTCGGCCGGTCGTTCGTGCTTGAGCTCCTCCACCGAAACGCGACCGGTAAAGATGACGAGATCCATGGGGAACTTGTCAGGCCGGAGGTGGCCGTTGAAGAAGTGCACGGTGAAGATGAACACCATGGCCATGAGCGCCTCTTCGCCGTGGATCACCAGCGCGATGTTGAAGATCCATCCCGGCAAGAAACGGGCGAAGAAGGCCGGGAACCACAGCATGAGGCCTGAGGTTCCGATGATCGCCATGCCCCAGAATACCGACCAGTAGTCGAACTTCTCCCAGTAGGAGTAGCGGTCGAAGCGCGGACGCGGCCCGAGGCCAACGAACCAGCGGAAGTGCTGCAGAAGTTGGATCAAATCGACAGGCTGCGGAACCAGAGACCGCGGTCCCCAAAGCAGGCCGAAGTCCTTACGCACGAATAGCCGGTGTCCCAACCTGAACAGGTGGGTCAGGAAGACCGACATCAAGGTCACGGCGGCAATGCGATGGAGGACGCCAGTCACGCGGTAGCCCCCCAGGAGATTGGCCAAGGTCCTGGCCCACGGCGCTTCTGGGAAAAGCAGGGGCATGCCGGTGAGTGCCAGGGTCAGGAAGCTGGCCATCAAGAACCCATGCAACATGCGATCGTAGCGGTGGAAGCGCAGGACGAACCCGGTGCTCGGTGCTCGCGGCGCGGGGCCTGCCGTAGGGGCCTCTGGCTTGGACGGGTTGGGCGCGCCTTCCTTACTTGTCATCATCGATCTTCCCCTCGGCCCGCAGCTTGCGCACCAGCACGAGCGAGCGTCCGAGCCACAGGATCGTGTGGAGTCCGAAGAAGGCGAAAACGCTGATGAGCAGCAGCTTCATCGCCAGTGTGATGAAGTAGAGCACGGGGTTGTGCTCCCGGCTGTTGGCGTCGGCATGCGGGTCATAGCGCGAGAATTTTTCGCTGGCACCCTGGTGGCACTTGCCGCAGGTCTGGGCTCGCCGCTGGTCAGAGACGAGCGATTGGGGATCCTTTTTCGGGAGGATTGCGTGGGTGCCATGGCAATCCGCGCAGGTGGCGGCGCGCGAAAAGCCTAGGGTCGACACCTTGCCGTGGAAGGTGTCGCGGAAGGTCCGCATCGATTCCTTGTGGCAAGTGCCGCACTCCTTGACCAAATCCATCTTCCAGGCCGCGTCCACCACCTGGGTGTCGTGGGCGGTGTGGCAGTCGATGCACACCGCCGCGCGGGGGTTTCCTTCGCGCAGGGCCGCGGCGTGCACGCTGGTTTCGTAGATGGCCAGAATACCCTCGTGGCAGGACCCGCAGGTCTTGGGGATGTTGTAGCGATTGACCCGGCTCTTGTCGTCCGAGGCGCGGCGGATATCGTGGTTGCCGTGGCAGGTTGCACAGTTGGGGGCCACCACGAGGCCACTCTTGTTCAAGGCCCTACCGTGAATGCTGTCCTGGAAATGGGCTGGGACATTGCCCGCCTCGATGTGGGCCTTGGCGATGATGGCCTCGTCGGCGTGACAGCGGCTGCACGTAGCCTGCAGATTGAAGTGGTAGGTCTTGGATTGCGGATCCTTCGAGCTGCGGATGTCGTGCGCCCCGTGGCAATCGCTGCACCACGCGGCCAAACTGTCGCCGGATTCGCGCCGCGAGAGCGCGTGGACACTCTGGTCGTAGGCTTTGACCGCATCCTCGTGGCAGGCCGAACAGACAGGCTTGGCCAGCTTGTCGGCGTGGGGCAAGTCCTTGCCTTGTAGATCAACGTGGCAGTCCACGCACGCCAGGTTGATCTGGCCATGGACGGATTCGGCGAAGGCCTCGCTGATGGGCGGAATCTTGCGTCCCTTGCTGCGGTCCAGTTCGTTGCTGTGGCAACCCAGACACTCCTCATTCGACGGGGACGTGGCAGCTGCTGCGGCTGGCTCGGCCGGTACTTCCGCCCACGCGGGCGCTGAGAGCAGGAACGGCACCCAAATGATGCCTAATCGAGTCGGAATTTTCGAACCGTCAATTTCCATGGTCGACAGCGCCATCGGTCGATGAAGTCGGCGGAATATAGTATGCAGGGGCGCGCGCCTCAAGGCCTACCTTGGAAAATTGAGGACCGCAGACTCCTAAATACACCCTGGGGCATCCTATTTTTGACCACAGAGGCGTGGAGGCCACAGAGGCCGGAATGAGAGGAGTTTTCCGGATCTTGGATCCGGAAAACCCTCCCATCCGTGCCCTCCTCAACGCCCTCTGCGCCTCTGTGGTTTTCTTCTATACGGCGCCGTGTTGTGTTGCGGCGCTGTTCGAGGGCAGCTCGACGGTGAAGCGGGCGCCCCCGAGTGACCCTTGGCCGACGGTCACATCGCCGCCGTGGTCGATGACGATTTTGCGCACGATGGCCAGTCCCAGCCCGGTACCACCCTCGCGGTGGGTCACATAGGGGTCGAAGATGTGCTGCCGGTCGGATTCGGGCACACCGGGACCGTTGTCGTCGACCACGATGGCGGCACGCGGTCCGCGCGGCTCGGCTTGGATGAGAATTTCGGGCGTCTTACCCGAGCCTTGCGCGGCTTGCATCGCGTTCTCAACCAGGTTGGCGATGACACGACGGAAGAGCGTCCGATCACACATGGCATAGACCGGTACCGGGTTTGCCACGACACGCACCACCGTTTGCCATTCGGGTTGCAGACGCAGGATTTCTGCCAGGAGCAGGTTCATGTCGATGGCGGCCGGTTCGACCTTGGGCAGCTTGGCGAAGGCCGAGAAATCGTCGACCAATCGCCGCAACCCAGTGATTTCCTCACGCAGGATCTCGCTCGCTGTGTCAAGCAACTGGCGGTACGAGGCATCGTCGCCGTGGTACTTGCTGGCCAGCTGCTGCACGGCTAGTTGAATAGGCGTGAGCGGGTTCTTGATCTCGTGGGCCAGCCGCCGCGCGACTTCTTGCCAGGCCGACACCTTCTGCAAGTACTCCAGGCGAGAACGGGCCTGCCCGAGCTCGGCCACCATGCCGTCGAAGGCACGGCCGAGCTCGTCCAATTCATCTTTGCCCTTGGGAGCGACCCGCACCTGAAGGTCGCCGGCGCCCACCCGGCGGGCGGCATCATGCAGGCGCGCCACTCGGCGCGTGACCTGGCGGGCAAAAAGCCAGCCAATGAGAGGTGCCGCGGCCAGCATGACCAGCACCATCAGAACGTACTGACGCAAGAAGCGCGGAATGATGAGGTCGTAAACGCGATCGAGCTGCTGTTCTTTGTCGATGGCATCGCGCAGGGACAGGAAGTTCTCGTACATGTCGAGCGGAATCCCGAAGGTCAGCTCCAGCACGCGAGGGACTTCCTCCTTGTCTTTCGCCGGCACAGCCACCACGATGGGCGGGGCCTCGCGGGAATGGGCCAGGATCGCGGGTTCGGTTTCCCAGCTGTCGACTTCCTCGTCGCCGTCGAGCAAGCGTGCGCGCAACAGGCCCTCGGTGATCGCCAGGCTGGCCATGTCGGTCACGGGGCCAGCGGCGATGATCTGGGCACGACGGCGAAATTCCTCCTTGCGATCAGCGAAGTAGGAACGAAAGACCTCAGCCGCTCGTTTCGAGGCCATGGCCACTCGCTCCGACTGCTCGATGGAAAAATCCGCGAAGCGATGGACGACATAATAGAACGCGTAGGCCGAGAGCAGCGCCGAGAGCAGTGCCACGAGGAGCATCTCGGCCAGCATCTTGAGAGCGAAACGGCCGGGCCATTTCATGGCGGGCCATCTCATGGTGATGCCCCTGCCGGCGGGACGAACGATTGCGACACGACCTGAAGCAGGCGCTCGCTGTCGTCCACGCGTGGGTTGACGAAGACACTGACGAACGAGCCGAAGAAGCTGTCGCCCGCTCCTGATCGGCCGCGGCCGCTCGGGTGGGACAGCCAGCGGCGCATGTTGCTGACCAGCTCTTCCGAGATGGGGTTGAGATCCGCGCGCAAGCTGAGGTGGTAGCTCGCGCTTGGTTCGAGCTTGCCAATCTCGACCAGGGGAAACGCGCTCAGCGAAGTGGCCAGATCCACCGCGGCCTTGGGACTGGCCACGATCTGCGTCTCGGCCACTCCCGGTCTGTCAGTCGAGAAGCGCACGCGCAGTTTTTCGTCCCACAAGTCATAGACGATCTCGGCCAGACGCATGGACTGCGCCACGGGCTCGCCGCCGCCGTCATGCAAAATCGCCACGCGGATGAGCACGCGGGTGGAGAATCCGGAGAGCAAGCGCTCGACGTCGCGCGCTCCAAAGAGATCCTGCAGTCCAACGCTGACCACCAGCTTGTCCGCCTTGCGAGCGATTCCTGCGGTGCGTACCATCGGCGGCGCGGCAAGCGCCTGAACAGCATGGAGCCACGCCAGGAGACCAAGGCAGAGTATGCGCGGGTGCCAGGTCATCAGAAAGGGATCCGGCCGATGGCGTTGGCCACCGAGAGCGTGAAGATTCCGATGTACGTATCGAGGCGGATGCCGAGATCCGCGGTCAAATCGGAGGCGATGGATTGCGACAGTGACAGGTTGCGATTCTTGAGGTCGTCCGGATTGGACACCGCGAACACGCCGAAGGCCGCGAAGGCATCGCCACGATAGAGCAGTCCATGCCGGCTCCAGATGGGAATGGCGTACTCGACGAGCGCGCGGCCAGCGAGATTGTCGTAGCGGTGGGCGGCGATACCCGTGCCGAGAAGATTGTGCGACGGCTGGGTCGAGAAATTGAGACCGAGGGCGCGCGGTGGCAGCAGTTGGTTGAGGTCGCCGACGAAGAAGCGGTCGAAGTAGGGAGCGTCGCCCCAGATTCCGCCCAGGTATCCGTGGATACCAATGACGTGTCCCCAGGGCAGGGAAAAATAGTTGGATGCTTGTGCCACGCCCTTGACGAAGCCATAGCTTGACGCGAAAGCCGTGGTGGTGGCTTCGACGGAAAGCGAGATGTGATGGCCACCCCTGGGCAAGACCGGATCGGTGCGCGAGTCGACGTCGAGGATCAGGCTGAGCGAGCCGAGATGGCTGTCTCCCTCGCGCACGGCAAAGGGGATGGGCGTCATCAGCCCATCGGCCAAGAGCTGTCCAAGTTCGCCCGGCAGTTCCGCGCGGATGGATTCGAAGCGCGCTTCGCCGGTCAGAAAAAAGGTACGCGAAAGGGCCCGGCCAGCACCCAGCGCGCCTCCTAGGCGGCGCACGTTGGCCGCAACGAAGTTCGCCGGGTTGGCGCTGGACTCGTCGCCACTGGTGCGAAAGAACTCGCTGCCGCGCGAGATATTGAAACTGGCCTGCAAGGCCAGCCGGCCCGAAAAGAAGGCGGGTGGTCCGGCCATATGCAGCGCTCCGGCGAAACCTGGCTCGGCGCCAGCGACCTCGGGCCGGGTGGAGCCCACGAAACCACCACCGAGGGAAAGTCCTCGGCCGAGGAGATTGCGCTCGGTGGCGGCCAGCCCGCCCCACACGCTGGTAGCCTGGCTCGTGCCCAGATAGAGGGCGTCGAGGATGATGGTTCCGCGCTCCTCGACCTCGACCACCAAACTGGCCTGTCCGCGCTCCGCGCCCTTGACCAGCGACAGGTGCACGTCGAGAAAGAAACCCAGCGCGAGCAAGCGCAGACGCGCCAGGCTCACGCGTGCATCGTTGGCGCTGACCACATCGCCCACATGCAGCCCCACCTCGCGCAGGATGAGGTTGGTTTTGGTCTTGTGATTGCCGCGAACCTCGATGCCTTCGAGCTTGTAGCTGGGTTCGAAGGACGGATCGGGCGGAAACTCCGGCAGGGGCGCGGCCTCCGTCGCGCCCGCCGGGATGGCGCCCGAGGGTGGGGCATCGCTGGTGGCAAACGCTCGACCGCCAACCAGGAATACGATGAGAGCAAGGGCTGTGCGCATGGACCGCTGCGATTCTAGCGGCGATTGCCCCAACCGCGAAACGGATCCGGAGATTCACCACAGAGACGCAGAGGGCACAAGAGACGGATGGGAAGAAGGGGTTCTCCGGATCTGAAATCCGAACCCTTCTTCTTCCGAGCCCTCTGTGCTCTCCGTGCTCTCTGTGGTGAGATTCTTTGCTCGTCGCCCGGCAGATCTTCACTCTTGGCGAAGCGCTTGGGCCTGTCCCGCTAGTTGATGCTGAGGCGGGGGGCCAGAGCCACGGCGTGGACCACGGAATCCAGGCGTCGTTGCACTTCTTCGGAAGGATTGAGCAGGGCCATGCGTTCGAGCACGAAGCGCAGCCGGTCCTGGTCTCCACGCAGCTCGTAGATGGCGCGCAGGTTGTTGAGCATGCGCAGCACGACCTGGCGGCGCGATGCGGGCGCGAGGAACTGCTCGTCGATGTCGCCTGGATCCCCGGTCGCGGATTCGTAAATCGCCCGCAACACGGAGGGTGAGATCATGCGACCGTCAAAGGGATCGATGGTGGCCATCTCGCCCGAGGCCTTGGCCGCGCGCACGAGAAAATGCCCGGGGAACGACACACCTTGGGCGGCAACCCCGGCGCGACGGCAAACCGCCAGCAGCACCACGGCCAGAGACAACGGGTTGCCCGTTCGGCGATCGATGACATGGTTGAGAAAGCTGTTCTGCGGATCGTAGAAGTCCACGACGTTGCCGCGATACCCGAGCTCAGTGAATAGCAAACGCAGGATGGGGACGATGCGATCCGCTGGAGCCGAACCACGACAGGCCTTGAGCTTG
>Ga0265342_10000702_pt1 | contig 34961 bp, 24 predicted proteins | sample 4CB327metaG_FD_203125 | JGI IMG/M metagenome (GOLD analysis project Ga0265342, IMG submission 203125) | Rhizosphere microbial communities from Carex aquatilis grown in University of Washington, Seatle, WA, United States - 4-CB3-27 metaG | ecosystem: Host-associated > Plants > Roots >... | reverse complement strand
GAAGTGGTCCATTACTAATGAGTTTGGGTACTAAAATACCCAAAAATCGAATCCAAAGTATGCGTGCAAGTGACTCAAATTAGTGATGTCAGTCAGGGTAACTCGTTCAAAAAAATCGCTTACAGAACAAGCGCTATGTTAAGTTAAGAGGTGCATAAAGGCGCCCGAGGCTTCGCAATGTGGTATGAAGCCGTTCGCGTCTCGAGCCGGGGGAAATGGCTCGAAAGCTGCTTTTTTCCATTTGTTCATCAGCTGTTTAGGCGGAGGAAAACTTATGTATTCCCGTTCCATCAAGTCTCTTTGCCAGGCATCGGCCTTGGTTCTTGCAGTACTGACTCCAGTTGCCTTGTCTGCGCAATCAAGCAACAAATCCAGTTCAGGTCCGAACCCCTCAAGATGGGATATTTTTGCAGGGTACAGCTACCTGGCACCGAAAGGGCAAGTGACCACGCCGGTTATCACCGGTGGCACGGTTACGGCAGGCTACAAAGCAATCAATCTCGGCGGGCTGTTCAGCGGCGCCTATTACTTCAACAATCACATCGGAGCCCAGGTTGAATATGGCTTCCATGAGTGGGGCGCTGCGGATCCACATGGAAGCGCTATCGGCACGCATGGCAACAATGACGGCTTCCAGACGGTCGCCGGCGGCTTGATTGGCCGATTCCAGACAGACAACATTACGCCGTTCGTTCACGGACTTGTAGGCGGCGCACGGGTCAATGGTCCCTTCTTCCAGCCCGACCGCTGGGGGCCTCAGCTGACCGTTGGTGGCGGCATGGACTACGAGTTGCCGTTCATGAACCACCGTTTTGCGTTTCGTCTCTTCCAGGCCGATTTTCAATACACGCACGTAAATTTTGGTCCCGGCCCGACGCCTCCGGGTGGCCGCGCCAACATCAACGCAGCCAGGCTGAGCACCGGAATCGTAATTCATGCGGGCTCGCAAGTTCCTCCGCCTCCTGTAACGCTCGCCTGCTCGGCCAGTCCGACCTCCGTATTTCCTGGCGAGCCGATTACTGTTACGGCGGCAGCCGGAAGCCTCGATCCCAAGCTGAACACGATTTATTCGTGGAGCGGCAGCGGTGCATCGGGTAACGGCACCACCACCACCATCCAGACCGCGTCGCTTGAGCCGGGTAATTACACCGTTAAGGGTGACGTGAAGGAAGGCAAGTCCGGCAAGGAAGGCCTGAAGCCAGGCCAGGCTGCCGACTGTTCCGCCAGCTTTACCGTTAAGGCATTTGAGCCTCCCACGATCAGCTGCTCGGTCGCTCCGACCACCATCAAGCCGGGTGATTCGGCGACTGTTAATTGCACTGGCATGAGCCCGCAAAACCGGCCGCTCACATATAGCTACACCACGACCGCCGGAACAGTTACAGGCAGCGGCACAACAGCACAGTACTCCTCTGCTGGGGCGCCCACCGGAGCAGTAGGTATTACAGGTAAGGTAGCGGACGACAAGGGACACACTGCCAGCGCAGATACGAGCCTGACCATTGTGGCTCCGCCTCCGCCGCCGCAACCCAAGACGCAAGCACTCTGCTCCATCAGCTTTGCTACCGATGCGAAGCGGCCCACGCGCGTAGACAATGAAGCAAAGGCATGCCTCGACGAAGTTGCTCTGGATCTGCAGCGCCAGGCAGATGCGAAGGCAGTCGTCGTAGGCGAGTCGAACGCGAAGGAAGCCGACCTGACCGCCAAGCAGGAAAAGATTGCTGCCCGGCGCAAGAAGGCTACGGTCACTCACTTCGCCGCCCAGCGTGCAATCAATGCCAAGGACTACCTCGTAACCGAGAAGGGCATCGACGCTTCACGGGTTTCAACCGCAACAGGAACCACAGACGGGCAAACGGTGGAAGATTACCTGGTGCCTGCCGGTGCGAACTTCTCAAACGATGTGCAGGGAACTACGCCGGTCGATGAGTCCACGGTGAAGCCTGAGGTGCGCAAGCCGCTTCCTCAACGGCACCACTCGAGCAGGAAAGCAAAGTAAGGCTGCTCGAACTCTACCGGTAACCAAGCGCTGGATCAGGCGGTCATTCAAAATGACCGCCTGATGAAAGCCGACACCACGTGATAGGTTTGGCAATTCCTCGAGGCTGACCGGCAACTGGTCAGCCTCTTTGATTTTGCCTTCGAGAATTCGCTACAGTCTTCTTATACTCGGGAGTTTCTTAGTTGAATCGCAGATCGAAATTCGTGCCTGGTTTTTGTCTCCGGCGCCGCCGGGTTGCGGCCGCTCTACTCGCACTGGCCTGCTTTTGCGCAGAAGTTTATTCCCAGCCCGCATGGATCGCCACTGGGCCGCCAGGCGGCGACGCTCGCGTAATTTCTTCGGTGCCCGGCCAGCCGAGCCATCTTTATCTCGGCACCACTGCAAGCTGGATTTACGAATCGCTCGATGGCGGAACCAGTTGGAAAAGACTTTCCAAGCTGGACGGCGATGACGACCTGGTGCTGGACCATATCGTAGTTGACGCCGCCGATTCCAACACGATCTATGTGGCCGGATGGAGGCGCTCCGATGGAGGCCTGTGGGTCAGCCACGATCGCGGACAAACGTGGAATGAGTCTGCAGATCTTCACGGGCAGTCGATTCGTTCGTTTCTGCAGGCGCCCTCGGACCCGAAAATATTATTTGCAGGCACACTCTCCGGCGTGTTTCGCTCCAGTGACTCAGGCGCGACATGGACGCGGATAAGCGAGCAAGGCAGCCGCGAGATTCACGAAGTGGAATCGCTTGCGGTAGATCCTGCCGACCCTGACGTAGTATATGCAGGAACATGGCATCTGCCGTGGAAGACGACCGACGGCGGCAAAACGTGGAACAACATTAAGCAAGGCATCATTGACGACTCGGATGTGTTCTCCATCATCCTTGACCCCGATAAGCCGAAGACAATTTTTCTGAGTGCCTGCAGCGGGATCTATAAAAGTGAAAGTGCCGGCGCTAAATTCCGCAAGATCGAAGGCATTCCATCCACGGCGAGACGCACGCGCGTGCTCAAGCAGGATCCGGCTGATCATCAAGTCGTATACGCGGGCACCACCGAGGGTTTGTACAAGACGACGGACGGCGGCAAGACATTTAGTAGAATGACCAGCCCCGACCTGATTGTGAACGATGTCTTTATTGATCCGAATGACTCCAACCGCGTGCTGCTGGCGACGGATCGCGGAGGAGTGCTGATCAGCAGCGATGCGGGAAAGACATTCGCCGCTTCGAACGATGGCTTCTCTGAGCGCAAAGTGGCAGCCCTGCTTGTGGATCGCAATAATCCCTCGCACCTTTTCGCTGGCGTTGTGAATGACAAGAACTTCGGTGGAGTTTTTGTTTCAACCGATCAGGGCAAAAGCTGGGAGCAGGTTGCGACGGGTTTAGATGGTCGCGACGTGTTCACGCTTTCTCAAAGCAAAGATGGAACCGTAATGGCCGGAACCGGGCACGGCATATTCATTCTCGACCCACCTGCAAACGCCGATTCCGCCGCAGCCCCGGCAGGCTCTACATTGACGTGGGAGCCGCGTAACCTGATCGCAAACACGATCACGAAAGTGACTACCGAAACTGTGCGCCGCACCAAAGTGAACGTGGAGAAGCAGGTGAAGGCTCCGCAGGTGCAACTGGACAGCCGCGTGAATGCTCTCGATGTTTCGGGCGATATATGGCTGGCCGCTTCTTCGCTGGGCTTGCTGACGAGCCGCGATCAGGGAGCGAGCTGGCAGGGTGGCCCCGTGCTTGGAGTAGGTGACTACATTTCGGTGGCGAGTCGCGGTGAAGTCATGGCAGCAGCCCGCAGAAACGGAGTCGTAGTATCGCGCGACGGCGGAAGCTCGTGGTGGCCTATCGGGTTGCCAACCATGATCACGCAGATCAGGCGCATCTTCTACGACCCGACTGACACGCTTTGGCTGGCGGCGAGAGAGGGCGTCTTCTTTTCGAAAGACGATGGGAAGACGTGGCTTTGGATAGGGCGGCTGCCCTTCCGCGACGTTGACGACGTCAGCTACGACACAGCGCAGCATCGTGTGCTGGTCAGCTCGCGAAACAGCGACGAGGTTTTCTCAATCGAGCCAAAGAGCATGACGTGGAAGCAGTGGCACTCAGGTTTCCGCATGGAATTAATTCGAGTTGCCGGTGACCGGCTGGTCGCTGCCTCTCTCGACGATGGAGTTTTGATCGGACCGGCGGCGACCGTAGAAGCCAAAGAATGACTTGCGCCCCTGCAAGCCGCTTAACCAGCGGAAGGCGCGGTTTCTGTATCATAGAAGTATGAGTGTTGAGAACATCGCATCCCGCGAACGTGCTCCATTTCGGAGCCAGGATACCCGGCTCGAGCCGATTGCGGCCAAGGTGATGGCTGGCGAGCGGCTGGACCTCGCCGATGGGCTCACGCTTTATGGCACAAGTGATGTGCTTGCCGTAGGATGGCTAGCCAACCATGTACGCGAGCGCATGCATGGCGACATCACTTACTTCAACGTGAATCGCCACATTAACCCCACTAACGTGTGCGTTGCTGCGTGCAAGTTGTGCGCCTTCGGCCGCAAAAAGGGCGATCCAGCCGGGTACACTATGGCACTTGAAGAGGCGTGGCAAACTGCGGCGTCGGGATATTCAGAAGCAGTCACGGAGTTTCATATCGTCGGCGGCCTGCATCCGGATTTGCCGCTCGAGTATTTTCTAGATCTCGTTAGCGGGCTCAAACAGCGATTCCCAAAAGTTCATGTGAAGGCTTTCACCATGGTGGAGGTCGCATATCTTGCGCGCCGCGCCAAACTCAGCATTGAGCAAACGCTCATAAAGCTGCGCGAAGCAGGAGTGGACTCCATGCCGGGCGGCGGTGCTGAAATTTTTTCAGCACGAGTGCGATCCATCATCTGCGACCACAAAATTGATGGCGAAGAGTGGCTGGATACCGCGCGGATGGCGCATAAGCTCGGTTTCCGGTCGAATGCGACCATGCTGTACGGACACATTGAGAACGATGAGGATCGAGTCGATCATTTGCTGAAGCTGCGCGCGGTGCAAGACGATACCGGCGGTTTCCAGACTTTCATTCCGTTGGCATTTCATCCTGAAAACACTCCGCTCGATCACCTGCCTGTGACGACTGGCCTGACAGACATTCGGCAGATCGCCGTAAGCCGCCTGATGCTGGATAACTTCGCCCACATTAAGGCTTACTGGCAGATGATGACACCAAAGATCGCGCAGATTGCACTTCGATTTGGCGCTGACGATTTGGATGGCACCGTGATCGAAGAAAAAATTTACCACGATGCTGGTGCGACGACGCCGCAGGGAATGACGCGTAAGGAACTTTGCCGCCTGATTACGGAAGCCGGCCGCATTCCGGTCGAGCGCGATACGCTCTACAATCCCGTGACGAGAACCGAAGACAGCTTTGTAGTGGCAGTGTAGCGGCCGCTGAAGAAAGGACCAGCAATGATCGACTTTGGCCCGGCAGCAATTTTCGGCCTCTGCTTTGGATTTATCTTCGGCATAGGTTGTTCACTCGCCATCATGTATTCCATCTACCTTGGCGGATATCGCAAGGCTGTCGAGGATTCCATTGCGCGGGTGCGGCCGAAAAAGTTCACGCAGGCTCTTGAGAAGCTCGAAGTGAGGCGGGCTCAAACCGCTGCCTCAACGCCTCGATAATTCCGCTCTATTACCGCACAACCGCACCATTCTTCATTACAAAGCTCACATGCTGGAGTGTCCTGATATCTTCCAGTGGATTTCCCGGCACCGCTACGACGTCAGCGTAATAACCAGTTTTTAGCTCGCCAATCTGTCCTTGCCAGCCGAGCACGCGCGCACCCTCAATCATGTCTGCCTGTAGTACGGCGAGCGGCTTCATTCCGTAGCGCACCATCAATTCCATTTCAACGGCTTGCGTCCCGTGCGGGAACGGACCCACATCGGAGCCTACTGCGAACGGAATCCCAGCTGCGACCTGCTTTTTGAATTCGGCGATTTTGTAGTCGAGCATTTCCGCTTGCGTCGCAGCCTGGTCCTGCGATTCGCGGTGATGCGCAAAATAATCGAAGATGGCAAACGTGGGAACCGCGGGAATGTGCTTCTCGCGCATCAGGCGCACCGTCTCATCGCTCAGCTGTGTTGCGTGGTCGATGGTGGTCACTCCAGCCTGTGCTGCGTAAAGCGCGCCCGGCTCTCCCATGGCATGTACGCCCACGCCTGTGCCCATGCGTTTAGCCTCGGCAACGGCCGCGGCAAGTTGCGCCTCAGTATATTGGAAGGGCGTATGCAGAACGCCGTCGATCATTTCATCGTGACCGGTCTCATAAATCTTGGCGAAATCTGAGCCCTGCTTATGTTCCTCGCGCATCACGGCTACAAGTTCATCAGCGGAGTTGGCGTAGTCTGCGTTTGAGAGTACATGTTGCGCGGGATTGTACTTGTTTGCATCTTCATGCCCGCCAAGAATGTCGATGGCATTACCGCTTACGCGCAGCCTCGGCCCCGGGATCAAACCTTGATCAATTGCATTGCGGATGGCAGTGTCGGCAGACCCCGCACCTTCCGTGCCCATATCGCGCTCGGCTGTGTAACCGGCCATCAGGTCAGCTTTGGCAGCTTGCTCTGCAATGATGGTGCGCCATGGTACCGATTCGAGAACGGTCTGCAGATCTTCCGCCCCAGGATGCAGGAACAAATGTATATGCGCGTCGATCAGGCCGGGCAGCAGCGTGGTGTCTCCGAGATCAATAATCTTCGCGCCTTGCGGATGCTCCACCGATGTGCCGACGGCCTTGATGCGCTCGCCTGCGACTAGAATCTCGCCGGGCTGAAGGACTTTGCCAGTGTCCACCTGCAGCAGGCGTGCTGCGTGAAGCACAATTGGCGCGGACGCTGGCTGTTGTGCGGGGACGGTAGTCCCCCAACCAAGAAGCATAACCACAGCTGAAGCGGACGCTCCAAAGCTGCGCAATGATGTGCCCCAATAATCTTTCTGCATGAATATGACTATGCCAAGAAGTCAACCCATTGTCGATAAAAAGATTGCTCAGTGGGCAATCAGTAGGCGGCAATTCCTGTGATGTCGTGCCCAAGGATCAGCGTGTGTATGTCGTGCGTGCCCTCATATGTTTTCACCGATTCAAGATTCATCATGTGGCGCATGATCGGATAATCATCGGCAATGCCGTTCGCGCCAAGAATATCGCGGGCTAGCCGCGCGCATTCAAGCGCCATCCACACATTATTCCGCTTGGCCATTGAGATGTGCTGGTGGCCCGCTCTCCCCGCGTCTTTCAGGCGGCCAACGTGAAGTGCGAGCAGTTGCGCTTTCGATATCTCGCTGGCCATCCACACCAGCTTTTCCTGAACCAGCTGATGGCCGGCAATAGGCTCATTGCGAAACTGCTTGCGCGTCTTCGCATACTGCAACGCATTGGAATAGCAGTCCATCGCCGCTCCAATGGCGCCCCAGCTGATTCCGTAGCGAGCCTGGTTGAGGCACATCAATGCGTTTTTCAGGCTGGTTGCGCCGGGCAGCAGGCTCGTTGCAGGCACATGCACATCTTGCAGTGAAAGACCGCTCGTAGAAGAAGCACGGAGGCTCCATTTGCCGTGAACTTCCTGCGCAGAAAAGCCGGTCCGGTCCGTTTCCACAAGAAAGCCAAGCACCGGTCCGTCGTTGTCGTCGCCCTCAAGTTTTGCCCAGATAACTGCAACATCAGCCAGAGTGCCGGAAGTGATCCACATCTTCTCGCCGTTAAGAATGTACTCGCTGCCGGACTTGCGCGCGCGCGTTGTCATGCCTGCGGGATTGGAGCCGAAGCCGGGTTCGGTCAGGCCGAAGCAGCCAAGTTTTTCTCCACTGGCAAGCGCAGGCAGCCACGCTTTCTTTTGTTCATCGGAGCCGAAAGTGAAAATGGGGTACATGACTAGTGCGGATTGAACGCTGACAAAACTGCGCAGCCCGGAATCGCCGCGCTCGAGCTCTTGCATCACCAAGCCATACTCGACGTTTGACATGCCGGCGCAGTTGTAGCCTTCGATGGTGGCGCCAAAAAAACCGAGCTCGCCCATCGTTGGAACGAACTCTCGCGGAAAGCGACCCTCTCGAAAACACTGTTCGATAATCGGGATCACGTTGTCATCAACGAAGTCACGCGCTGTGCGGCGGACGAGTAGTTCGTCTTCGCTAAAGCTTGAATCGAGATGGAGAAAATCAAAGTTCTGGAATTTGAATCCCATATCGTACCTGTCTTTCAACACCAGATGAAGACAGGTAAGGCTAGCAGATTCGGGGCGGAGCGGGAAGGTACTATTCCAGGAACTCACGCACAAAGTCATTACTGGAATTGACAAGGTCGTGGAGCGAGCCGTCAAAGAGCATGTGTCCTTCGTCAAGCATCAGGAACGTGGTTCCCAGATCGATGGTGCCTTTTGGGAGAGGAACCATTGCGTTCTTTTCTTTGTCGAAATGGTGGGTGCACAGTGTAAATGCATCTTGGATGCGATGAGTGACAAGTAGCGAAGGAGTGCGATGCACATCGCGCTCTTTAACGATCAACTCGATGATGGTGGTCGATGTCACCGGGTCCAGGCCGCCGGTGGGTGAATCGTAGAGCAGCAATTCGGGATGATGAATAAAGGCGCGCGCAATTGCGACCCGCCGCCGCATTCCGCCGGAAAGTGAAGAAGGATACAGTGAGAATGTTTCTTCCAGCCCCACGAATGTGAGGGCCTCACGGACGCGCTCGTCGATCTCTTCATCTGCCACGCGTTGCTGAATAAGCTGGTAGGCCACGTTGTCACGCACCGTGAGCGAATCAAACAGCGCACCTTCCTGAAAGACCATGCCGATGCGCTTCCGCAAGGGAAAGAGCTGCTCCTCCGGCATGGTGGCAATTTCTTCGCCGAAAAGGCGAATGCTTCCAGAGTCCGGGCGAAGTAGTCCGTTGGCCAGCTTGAGCAGCACGCTTTTACCAACTCCGGCCGGTCCTAGCAAAATACGTGTTTCGCCCGGAGCAACGGTGAAGGATACATCGCTGAGTACCGGTGGCCCCTCAAACGAAATGGTGACGTGCTGAAACTCCAGGACCGGCGCCTGGGTCTCTTCCGTCAAAACGATGTTCTGGCCAGACTGGCCGCTTGGGGGCAGTGTATTCATCAGGAAAAGATGAAGAGCATGATGCGAGTGACAAAGAAGTCAGCGACGATGATAAAGACGGATGACCAGACGACTGCCTGAATGGTGGCGCGGCCAACTCCCTGTGTGCCGCCCGTAGTTTTCAATCCATAGAAGCAGCCGATCGAAGCAATGATGTAACCGGAGAAGAGAGGCTTGACGAGTCCCTGAATAACGTCTGGGTAGCGCAACGACTCCCACGCCATTGAGAGGTACTGAGTGCCGTTTTGATGATTCATGAAGACGGTGACAAATGCGCCGCCAAGAATTCCCATGAAGTCAGAAAGGATGGTGAGAAAGAACAGCATCGTAATGCAGGCAAAGATGCGCGGAGTAACCAGCTTGCGCAATGGGTCCACGCCGAGAGCACGCATTGCGTCAATCTGTTCAGTCACAACCATGGACCCGAGCTCGCTTGCCATTGAAGACGCATTGCGACCCGAAACCATAACGCCGGTCAGGACGGGCCCGAGTTCGCGAAACATGGTAAGCGCAACAAAGCGCCCGGTTACCGCCGTGGCTCCGAATGATGCGAGCGTGGCTGCTGACTGCAGCGCCAGCACACCGCCTGTAAAAAAGCCCGATAGAACGCAGATCGGAATTGAGCCGAAGCCGATTATGTCCGATTGCAGGAGAAAATCCACGACATAGATCGGCGGCCGAAATAGATTGAGGAACGCGCGCCACGCAAACAGGGAATACTCCTGTACCGTGAGCACGAGTTGCTTGGCGTTACCTTCGATCGAGATTATCGCCATATTCTGAACAGTTTACGGAATGAGTTCGGGACCACTCTTGGACAGAATAACGCATGAGAGCACAAGGAGCCGTAGTAGATCGGATTTCTTTCAAAAGCCGGAAGGCGGGTTGTGAGCAAAAGAAAATTAAAAATCAGCTTTCATACCCTCAACGGGTCGACTGATTGGCTGGAACTCAATCAAGCCATATCTGTGAATACCGCGGTATTCGGCATGTTGCCGGGAACCCATATCAGCTCCGCCAGGCATCTAAGAAACTTTGGAGTTTATTATGCATTTCTTCCGCCTGCGCCTGATCCTCGCTTTGATTGCAGGTGTGACCCTGATCTCTGTGGCCTCCACATACTTTGACGTGCTGGCTCATAAGCATACATTGCGTGTGGAACTGACTCGCCGCACTCGCTGGATGGGCATGAGCATCGAGCGCGACGTTGCCGGTGTGCTTGAGAGCAGCGATCTTCCAGCGGTGCACGGACTCACCGAGATTCTGAAGTCCGGGACGGGCGCGCTTGCTCTGGCTGTGTACGACGGCGAGGGCAGGCTGCTTGCGTGTTCGGGACCGCAGGAATTGTTGCAGGATCTGCCCTACGGGCTCATCAGGAAATCGATGAAGAATGGGGTGGAGAACAGCCAGTTTGGGCACACCGGCCAATGGCAATGGCTAGAAGAAGCTCTACCTTTGCACGATGGTGACAGGCTTGAGGGAGTGGTTGCCATTGTTGCCGACGCCGGATATATCCGCAGTGAAGGAATCGCGGTATGGCAGCGAAGCTTCTGGCGAATTCTTGCACTGGTTGTTCTCATCGTGGGTGTAACACTGGCGATGGTCAGCTGGTTCTTGTTCCGGCCAATTGAACAAGTAGCTGAGCGTCTGCGGCGCTTGCGTCTGAAGAGCACGCATCCGTCCAGGTCTTCCAGGTCGCACGTTTCAGATTTGAGTTTCGCTGACCTGAAGCTATTTAAACCGCTGGCGCACGAAGTGGAAACGATCGCCGAAAGCTTGATGGTTGCCCGCGCCGCAGCCGCAACCGAAGCGCGACTGCGCGACGCGGGCGAACATGTCTGGACTGCTGAGCGGTTGGCGGTACACATGCGTCGTCATTCGGGATCGAGCAGTATTTTTGTTGTGTCGAATCGCGAACCATACATGCACATCCGACAGGGCCGCGAGATTAAATGCGTAGTGCCCCCCAGCGGATTGGTCACCGCAATTGAGCCGATATTGCAGGCTTGCGATGGCGTTTGGGTGGCTTCCGGTAGCGGTAATGCCGATGCAATGAGAGTAGATAATTTTAATCGCCTGCGCGTGCCGCCCGATGATCCACGCTACACGCTGCGCCGCGTCTGGCTCACAGAGGAAGAGGAAGCGCAGTATTACGACGGCTTTGCCAATGAAGGCCTATGGCCTTTGTGCCATATCGCGCACACCAGGCCCACCTTTCGACCGGCAGACTGGGAGTGCTACCAGCGCGTGAACGCCCGCTTTGCGAGCGCGCTGCTTGAAGAAATGGAAGGAACCACCGATCCGATTGTCTTTGTGCAGGATTATCATTTTGCGCTCTTGCCGCGACTCGTGAAGGCTGTACGGCCCGACGCGCGCGTCGCGATCTTCTGGCATATTCCGTGGCCGAATCCTGAGGCCTTCGGAATTTGCCCATGGCAGACTGAATTGCTTGACGGTCTTCTGGGCGCTGACCTCATCGGATTCCATATTCCACTGCATTGCAGCAATTTTCTTGCATCTGTGGATCGAGCTCTCGAGGCACGCACGGATCGTGAACACATGACGGTGCTGCGCAATGGGCACCAGACGACTGTCCGTCCGTATCCAATCAGCGTCGCATTCGATGGTCCTTTGCCGGAGATAGACGATCTGACGGCTGTAGAAGTGGAAATGGAAGATGAAGAACTCGCTTTCGAGCGCGACGTTCTGCTGAAGGAGTTCGGGGCAAAGGCCAAGTCGATTTTGCTGGGTGTGGACCGCATGGATTACACCAAGGGAATCGTCGAGCGATTGGATGCGATTGAGCATCTGCTTGAGGAGCATCCCTGGTATCGCGAGCGGATAACGATGGTGCAGATTGCTGCGCCCAGCCGCACCCGCATCGCCAGCTATGCCGAGCTTGGTCGAATCGTTGAAGAGACCGTTGAGCGAATCAATCGACGATTTCAGACTGGCCATTGGAAGCCCGTCATCCTGATCGACAGGCAGGCCAGCCACGAGGAGGTAAGCCGCTGGTATCGTGCAGCAGATGTGTGCGTAGTTACATCGCTGCACGACGGCATGAACCTTGTGGCAAAGGAATATGTTGCTGCGCGTGACGATGAACGCGGCGTACTAGTGCTTAGCAAGTTCACCGGTGCTGCGGTTGAACTGCAGGACGCTTTGATCGTGAATCCCTACGATATTGACGGCGTTGCGGAGGCTATTCACGAGGCGCTGGAGATGAGCCGCGATGAAGTGCGGCAACGCATGCGCCGAATGCGGCGCCAGGTGATGGAGCACAACATCTACCGCTGGGCCGCAAACGTGCTCGGCGACTTGCGCGAAGTGCGCCTTGAACAGGCCGATCCCGGAGCGGAAAATCATCGCCCGACTGCCATTTCGATTCCGGCCTGATGAAGGCTGCGGCCTGATGCAGGCTGCGGCCTGATGCAGGCTACGGCCTGATGCAGGCTACGGCCTGATGCACGCCGGCGTGGTTCCGCCCATCAGCGTAGGCGCACGCGCCGGCGTGATTGCAGGCAACTGGACACGTAAATGAGAAACTGTAATCAGGCATGATGAGTAAGCCACAGTTGACGAGTAAATCGGCTGCGCAGGTTCAGGCATTCTTCAGTGCATTCGCTCATGCAAAAAATGCGCTACTGCTGCTGGACTATGACGGCACTTTGGCCCCGTTCAGAGTTGATCGCTTCAAGGCACTCCCCTGGGCAGGTGTGCGCGAATTGCTCAACCGCATTCAGTGTCCAGAGGGATCCAGCCTTCAGACCCGGATCGTTTTCATCAGTGGTCGCCCCGCTGTTGAGATCGGGCCGCTGCTCGGCTTGAACCAGCCGGTAGAAGTGTGGGGACTGCACGGGGCTGAGCGGCTCCATGAAGATGGGCGGCGCGAACTTGATGAACCACCTGCTGCGGCGCGAGCTAAATTGGATGAACTGCGTGCGGAACTCAGACGCGACAGCTTCGGTGGGCTTTTTGAGGATAAGCCGAACGCGGTGGTTATGCATTGGCGGGGGGTGTCGGCGGCAGCGGCAAAAAAAATAGCGGCGCGGACTCGTGTTCTGTTTGAACCACTCACTCATCTTGATGGCCTGAAGTTGCTTGAGTTCGAGTCGGGGTTGGAATTGCGCGCGGGGCGCGATAAGGGTAGCGCGGTGGCAGCGATTCTGGCACGCGAGGCTGAGGACTCGGCGCGAGGCCCGGTGGCGTTTCTCGGCGACGATATTACGGATGAGGCGGCTTTTCTTTCAGTGAATGCAAGTACCCGGCCGCACATCACCGCGCTGGTTAAGCGCGTTCACCGGAAAACGGCGGCTGCAGTTTGGCTGCAGCCGCCCGGTGAACTAAGAGATTTCCTGCGTAAATGGATTGCCGCGTGCGCTCGTTAGAGTTGGAATGCTCTATTCTCTGCCGCGTTTCCGAATTTCGATATTGAGCCGCTTGATCTTCTGGTTCAGCGTTGAGAGGGGAATGCGAAACTGCTCGGCTGCCTCGGTCTGATTCCAGTTGCAGCGTTCCAGCTTCTCAATAATGATCCGCCGCTCGATGACTTCAAGAATGTCAAAGAGCGATGCATTTGGATTGTGCTCAAGCAGCGCATCCTGAAAGCTGCGGCCGGTAATGTGACCCGGCAGAAGATCGGAGCCGATGATGGGACCGGACGAAAGCACGACGCCGCGCTCGATGGAGTTCTCAAGTTCGCGCACATTACCGGGCCAATCGTAATCGATCAGCGCACGCAATGCATCGTTGGAGAGCGTGCGCGGCGCAAGGCCGTTCTCGTTGGCGTAGAACTCGAGGAAGTGGCTGGCCAGGAGCGGAATATCTTCTCGGCGCGAGCGCAGCGGCGGCAAGTCGACGGTGATGACATTCAACCGATAGAAAAGATCTTCGCGGAAGCGCCCCTCGCGAACTTCCTTGCGCAGGTCGACATTGGTGGCTGCAATAATGCGCACGTCCACCTGGATTTCCTGAATGCCGCCGAGGTGCATAAAGCGCCGGTCCTGCAGGACACGCAGGATCTTGGCTTGAGTGTCCATGCCCATGGTGGCGATTTCATCCAGGAACAGCGTGCCGCCGTGGGCCACTTCAAACAGGCCTTTCTTGGCGGCGATTGCGGAAGTAAACGCGCCCTTGACGTGACCGAAGAGCGTTGACTCAAGCAACTCAGGCGGCATGGCGCCCGTGTTGATGGGCACAAACGGCTTGTCGCGGCGCGGTGAGTTGGCATGAATCGCTTTGGCGATAAGTTCCTTGCCGGTGCCACTCTCGCCCTGAATAAGAACGGTGGAGCGGCTGGGCGCCACCTGGGCTACAAGGTCGAACACCTTGAGCATCGAGTCGCTCTTGCCTACGATATTCGCAAAATTGTAGCGCTGCTTGAGGGTGCGCTTTAGCTGGAGGTTCTCTTCCTCCACGCGATGGCGCGCGACGGCAGAACGAATGTCGGCGAGCAGTTTTTCATTGTCCCAAGGTTTCTGGACAAAGTTTTCAGCACCCGCTCGAACTGCCTCAATCACGTTGTCCACCGTGCCGTACGCCGTGATCATGATGACGGGCAGGTCCGGTTGACGTTCCTTGATTTGAGGCAGAATCTCAAGACCGCTCTGGCCAGGCATGGCCAGGTCAAGCAGAACCAGGTCGTAGCTGTTGGACTCCAGCATCCGCAGTCCCTCTTCACCATCGACCGCCATGGATATGGTGTAGCCTTCGAGCGAAAGAAGTACTTCAAGCGATTCGCGGATGGATGCTTCATCGTCAATCACAAGGATGCTCGCTTGCATCTGGGAGCCAGCATTGCCGTTCGCGGCAGATGTGCCGACTGGCGAACTTAAGGTCACTTCAACTTCAGGCATTTACAGTATTCCTCAATAGGGGAAACTCGAGATGGAACGTTGTACCTGCGCCAATGGCGCTCTCGACCTGGATCTTGCCGGCATGTTCCTGAATGATTCCATAGGAGACCGAGAGTCCCAGCCCGGTGCCGCGCCGGTCGCCCGGCTTTGGCATGGTTTTGGTGGTGAAGAACGGATCGTAAATGCGCTTCATGTTTTCTGGAGCAATGCCGCTGCCGGTATCCGAGATCACGGCCTCAACATGCCCGTTCGCAAGTGTGGCAACGCGCAAATTACCACCGCCGGGCATTGCTTCTTTGGCATTCAGCAACAGGTTGAGGAAGACCTGCTGAAGTTTGCCAGGGTTACCGTGAATGGCAGGGAGCTCATCTGCCAGATCGAGGTTGACTTCGATCTGGGCGGTCTTGAACTGATGTTCGAGCAGTGAAAGCGTATCGCGGATCACCTGGTTTAGATCGGTGGAGCGAAATTCGGTTGTAGAGGTGCGCGAGAAGTTGAGCAGGCCGTTGGCGATCTCGGCCGCACGGAAACTTTGTTGCGTGATCTTGTCGAGTACCGGGCCCAGGCGCGCATCGCTGCGCAGCTGTTTTGAAAGCATTTGCGCATACGAGGAGATGACGGCGAGCGGCGTGTTAATTTCGTGAGCCACGCCGGCGGCCAGCAGGCCAATGGAACTGAGTTTGTCAGCCTGCGCGAGCTGCGCTTCAAGCGTAACGCGTTCAGTAATATCGTCGACCAGCACGATGCGGCCCACAGAAACAAAGTCGCGAGACAGCAGTGGCGCGACCGCAATGTTGGCGGTGCGTTGTTCGCCAGCGCGCGTGGTGAGACGGAATTTGTAAAGATGATGAACGCCCTGCTCGTTGCGGAAGCTATTGATCGCTTCGACAAGCTCGGCGGGAAAGACATCGCTCAACCGCTGACCGAGTGCCTCAGCCCGGCTCAACGCATACATCGCTTCCATCTGCGCATTCCAGCTTTCAATGCGATCTTCAAGATCGATAGCGAGAATGCCCACGTTAATGGATTCGACGATATTTTCGTTGAATTCCTTCAGCCGCTCAAACTCGACAATCTTCTCTTCAAGACGCGAATACAGGCTGGCGTTTTGCAGCGCAATGCCGATGTAGCTGGCCAGTGACTCAAGCAGTTCAACATCTTCGCTTGAAAGGAAGTCGCCGCCGATGGTGCGGCCCAGGCCGATGATTGCGATGGTACGGCTTGAGATGGCAGCGGTGCCCGTCTTACCCAAGGCAATGCGGCAAGGCAGGTAATAATTCAGGTCGAGTACCGCGGCAGTGCGCTGTTGCGCTTCACTCAGGTGTAGAGCCTGTTGAGCATTTTCAAGAAAAATGTGCGAATGGTCATTTGCCTGGTCGAAGTTGAGAAAACTGAAATCGAGAGGCGTACCGATGCTTCCCACATCTTCAGGCAGTCCGTGGGACGCAGCCAAACGCAAGCGGCCGGAATCCTGTGCCATGAAGACGGCAACGCGCGCCACCATCAGCGTGCGCGGCAACTGCTCGACAATCGAGCGCAGCAGCGTTTGCAGATCCGTCTCTGAGCTAAGGCCGCGCCCGAATTCCACCAGGGCCTTGCGATAGTCGTAGCGATGCCGATCAAAGGCGCGATCGACCCAGTTTTGGATGCGGCGCTTGAGGGGATCGAAAACTGCGGCCGTTGCCAGAATTGCGACAATCAAAACCCATTCACGAATCGTCTCCGGCGACCGCTGGTGAACCATATCGGCGATCAGCGCGATGATGCCGAAGTACGCGCCAAGCAGAAGGGCGGTAGCCAATGTATAGGCAACGCCGCGCTTGAAAATCAGGTCTGTGTCCATCAGCCGATAGCGAACAATTGCCCAGCTGAAAGTGAGCGGCAGAAATACGAGCGACAGGCCGGCAAGGTTAGTCAGCAGTCGTGGCGGGTTCAAATCGAGCAGGAACGGTACCGCATAAAAAAGTGTGAAGGGCAGAACGGCAAGCAGTGTGCCGCGCATGACCCATTTGAGTTGCTGGCGCAGCAGTGGAGTATTTGCCTTGCTATAGCTGCGGATGAACAGCAACGCCGCCAGCACATAAAACGCGGCATCGTACGCCGTGCCGGTTTGGTTGAGGCGATGCATCAGAAGTCCGGTAGCCATCCGCGTTTCAATGGCCCACAGCCAAAGGCCCAGCAGAACCACGCCCGGGGCGTAAATCAGGGGCAGCAGCAAGCGGCGTCCGAACGCTTTAAAGCGCTCCTCTGGGAAGCTCAGTGCGAAATGCAGGAACAATGCAGGCTGCAGGGACTCCGCAAGGACATTGGTCCAAAAGACAACCCAATCGAGCGGGTCAAATCTGCTGGTGTACTTAAGGGAGTACAGAGCAAATGAGACCAGACAGAAAATATAAAAATGGGTTGACCGCGGCGCTCCCCAGCGGCGGAACAGGACGTAGAAGCCAATGATGAGATAGATAAGCCCGATGACCCGCAATCCCATGGCGAGGCTGCGGTCGAGCGGTACGGGAATGAGCTTGACCTGTTGATCGAGCGGAAAGCCGCCGCGCGTAATGCTGTAGTAGATCTGTCCATAGGGGCCAGCATGGTAAAGGGCCCGTTCCAGGCTGGAGAGACGCGTGACGGGTTGTTCCTTGCAGGTGGCTTCGAGGTTGGAGAGGCGCGTAACGGGCTGTTCATTCGAAGTGGCACAGGCGGCGACTGAAGTAAGCACATCGCCCGTCTGAATTCCAGCTACCTGCCCCGGCATATTGGGCAGCACGCGCTCAGCGACCAGGCCATTGGCAGCTTCGCGCCACCAGACGCCATCGTCCGGCTGTGGAAACTTGCGCTCTTCCATCAGATTCAAGACCGCCAATACGAACAGGGCTGCCGTGGCCAGGGCCAGCAGTGTCGCCTGCGCGCGATTGAAGAGACTTGTCTCCATGAGGAGCTTCCAGATCGTCCAGCTAATACGGTTGCACGTCTGTTGCCATGCCGGGACTCTTACGGCAAATCAGACGGGCAGATGGGGCAATCGCAAGAGAAGACGCGAGATATTGACGGTTCGATGCTGCGAAAGGTCAACCCCACATTGAGGATTTCCCGTAACGAAATACAGAAATCTGTAGGCCCGATTCAGGTCCGTGGATATTCTATGGTAACCGGTAGATCTATGATGTGACTTAGGTTACACGGAGGTTACCGCTGTCCGTAGGTCGCTTTTGGGCCGTGTTTACGCATGTAGTGGTGTTCGCCCACATAGGTGGGAATACCGGCCTCAGGAGCACCAAGAAGGGTGCTGCGGAACGCCAGGCGCGCGATGTATTCGAGCACGTCAGCGTGCTCAACCGCGGCCATGGCGGTCTTCCCCCAGGTGAACGGCGCGTGTCCGGCCACCAAGACACCGGGAACGGCGATGGGGTCAAGGTTTTCCGCGCGAAACCGCCGCACAATGACCGCGCCGGTGTTGCGCACGTAGGCCTCTTCGACCTCCTCAGCAGTCAACGGTTCCGTAACGGGAACGGGCCCGTGGAAGTAGTCGGCATGGGTTGTGCCCAGGCAGGGAATCGGGCGGCAGGCCTGCGCCCACGAAGTAGCGAATTCAGAATGCGTATGGACCACGCCGCCAATCTGCGGGAACTCCCGATAGAGCAGTGTGTGGGTGTCCAGATCGCTGGAAGGGTTCAACTTGCCCTCAATGATCTTGCCGTTGAGGTCTGTGACGATCAGGTCCTCAGGCTTCATGGTGGCGTAATCGACGCCGCTGGGCTTGATGACGACAAGCGGTTCGCTCCCGGAGCGGTCGACTCCGCTGGCGTTTCCAAAGGTGTGCGGCGCGAGACCGCGTCGTGCGATCTCCTGATTGGCTTGGAGCACTTGCTTTCGTAGCGATTCGAGCATCATGGCTGTTCCAGAATAAATCCTCAAAGCGGCTCTGGGCGACATTCGCGGGCAAGGCTCTCGCAATGAGAGCGGAGGTTGTAGCGGCCCCATGCGAAGGTGTTATTCCAATCTGAAACGCGATTCTGCTGGTATATAAATAGCGCCCGGTGAACTTCCGGCGGGATTTACCAACTGCCGCGCAGTCTGCTGCCAGTGCACTTTGTAAGTAATGAAAGACGTGGCGTTTATGAAAGCTATATGCTCCATCGCCTTACTGGTTGCGCTTGTGCCTTCGCATATCTCGTTCGCGCAGGCACCGGCGGCTCAACCTGCACAGTCGAGCCCAAAGGCGGTTGCAACGCAAGCTTCGTTTCCGCCGGAGCAGCAGGCGACGAGGGAGCAGTTGACAAAGCTTTTTGAGGTTATGCGGCTTCGGCAGCAGTTCGACGACATGATGAGGGCGCTGCCCGCGGTGGTACAACAGCAGGTCCGCATGCAAAGGGATCAGCTGACAGCGAAGATGCAGGGTGGGCAGAAACTGACCGCTGAGCAACAGAAGGCGCTGGACAAGCTGATGAACAAGTACATGGAGAGGACGCGGAGCCTATATCCCGCCGACGAAATGATTGCGGATGCGATCTCGGTCTATCAGCGCCACATAACTCGCGAAGACGCGGACGCTTATATTGCTTTCTTCAGCTCGCCAGCAGGGCAGCATTTACTCGATGCGCAGCCGGCAATCATGAAGGAGTATTTGCCGATTGCGATGGACAGAGCGGAACGGCGCACACACGCGCTGACCATGGAGATGGCGGCGGATCTCGCAGAGTTTTCAAAGTCGGCGGAGCCGGCGAAACAAGTTCCGGCGAAGTAGTCCCGGCCAGGCATGTTCCATCTTCGCGCCAGCGATTTTCGGCGAAGTTGACATTAATCCTATACTTGTTTACTCTAGGCATGTTTCGACCATGCCTTATGGAAAATACTAAGAAGACACCTCGCGATTTGTTCCCTGGAGCACTCGAGATGATGATTCTCGAATCCCTGCGCCGTCAGCCGGCGCACGGCTATGCTCTCGTCCAGCACATTCAGCAACGCTCCAACAACCTGCTTCAGGTTGAAGAAGGTTCGCTGTATCCAGCACTGCAGCGGCTGCTGAAATCGAAGCTCGTCAAGGCTGAGTGGGCAGTCTCGACTTCAACGAATCGTCGCGTGCGCATCTACGAGATCACCAAAGCGGGCATTCACCACCTGGAGCACGAATTGTCCAGCTTCGACCGCATGCTGGAGGGCATTCAGATGGTGCTTGGTCCTGCGCGGCGCACTGCAAATCCCTGAGAGGGTCTGTGATGAGCTGGTTTGATCGAGTCTTTCGCCGCGGTCAGCTTGAGGGTGAGTTGTCTGAAGAACTGCGTGTCCACATTGAAGAAAGAACCGAGCAACTGATGCGTCTTGAGAATCTTTCTCGAGAAGAAGCGCGCCAGGCTGCCCTTCGCGCTTTTGGAAACGTGACTCTGCTGCAGCAGAAGAGCCGTGAGGTATGGCAGTGGTTCTGGCTTGAATCGATTCTTGCCGATTTGAAGTTCATCTTCCGCCGATTGAGAAAGGCGCCCGGCTTTTCGCTGACGGTGTTACTGACGCTGGCCATTGGCATCGGCGCCAATGCTGCGGTCTTTACGGTAGTGAACAGCGTACTTTTCAAGCCGCTACCATATCCGGATTCTGACCGCATCGTATCTCTTTCGCTGAACGCGCCCGGTGCTGCGGGTCTGGCAAATTTCCAGAAAGGCCTGCCGCTTTCCGCTTCAATGTATTTCGCCTTCAGCGAGAACAACAGGACCTTTCAATCGCTGGGCATATGGTCAATGAACAAGGCCAACCTGACTGGGCTGGCGCAACCCGAGCAAGTGAATGTGGCTTTGATTACCGACGGGGTGCTCGAAACGTTCGGCGTTCCTCCATTAGCAGGCCGTGAGTTATCGGTTGCCGATCATGCTCCTAACGGGCCAAAGAACGTCATGCTCAGTTATGGCTACTGGCAGCGGCGCTTCGGCGGCGATCGATCTGTTGTCGGACGCACCATCATCATTGATTCCCGGGCACGGACGATTGTCGGCATTATGCCGCGCGGCTTCCGCGTTGTCGACCATGACTTTGACGTGATGGCGCCGTTTGCGTTCGAGCGTAATAAGCAACCGCTGGCCGGCTTCGGATTTCAGGGGATTGGGCGCCTCAAACCCGGAGTCACGATCCAGCAGGCCAACGCCGACATCGCGCGCACTATCCCCATCTGGATGGACTCATTCTCAAATGGCCCCGGATCCGACTCGCACTGGTACGTCAAGTGGCGGATCACGCCGGACCTTCACTTGCTGAAGCAGGAGATCGTTGGGAACGTGGGCAACGTTCTCTGGGTAGTGATGGGCACCATCGGAATTGTGTTGTTGATCGCCTGCGTCAACGTTGCCAATCTGATGCTGGTGCGGGCCGAGGCGCGCCAGGTTGAACTCTCTGTACGGGCAGCGCTAGGTGCCGGACGCGGCAGAATCGCGCGCGAAATGATTTTTGAAAGTGTAGTTCTCGGGCTCATCGGCGGCGTATTCGGAACTGCGATAGCGGCTTTGGGGCTACGTTTTTTGGTGTCAATTGGTCCAGCAAATCTTCCGCGCCTGCAAGAGATATCGCTCGATCGAGGCTCAATTCTCTTTACGCTTGCCCTTTCGGTTGCCTCCAGTTTGTTCTTCGGCTCCATTCCAGCCTGGAAGTATTCTCGGAGCAACGCTACCGTTAGCCGGGGGACAACGCGCACCAGTGGCGCTACACGCGAGCGCAATCGGTCCCGCAACATTCTGGTGGTCGCCCAGGTGGCGATGGCACTTGTCCTGCTGGTATGCGCCGTTCTGATGATCCGCACCTTTCAACAGCTCCGCATGGTCGAGCCCGGTTTTACTGATCCCGCCGATCTGCAAACAGTGCGCATCGCAATTCCTGAATCTTTCCTTTCCGATTCGCGCATGGTCGTTCGCCTTGAGAATAATGTCGTTGATAAGCTGGCCGCAATTCCCGGCGTGACTTCAGTCGGCTTTGCCCAGACAGGGCCCATGGAAGGTGATGGGCACGGGTGGAATTTGATCTATGTGGAAGGGAAGACTTATGCCGGCGATCCACCAATTCGGTTTTATAACTACATCTCTCCGGGATACCTTCATGCTCTGGGTGCGCGCCTGATTGCAGGCCGCGACTTTACCTGGCAAGGGGCCTACAATCTGCGGCCGGAGCTAATCGTTTCAGAGAATCTTGCTCGTGAAGAGTGGGGTAGCGCCGGAGCAGCCATCGGCAAGCGGCTGCGCGAAACTCCACGCGAAACTCCAGGTGAACCGTGGTATGAGGTCGTTGGCGTGGTTCAAGACGTTCACTATGATGGCGTTGGTGAAGCGGCCCCGGCCGTTGTCTACTGGCCCGCTCTAATTCATAGCCCCTGGATGGGGACCTACACGCCGCGTTCCAGTGTGTTTACATTGCGCAGCAATCGCGCAGGTACACAGGCGTTTCTTAACGAAGTGCAGCAGGCCGTGTGGAGCGCGAATGCCGACCTTCCCGTAGCTTCGCCGCGCACCATGCAGGAGATTTATTCAAAATCTCTGGCACGCACTTCTTTCACGTTGGTGTTGCTGGGCATCGCTGCTTCAATGGCCCTCGCACTTGGCATCATTGGAATCTACGGCGTGATCTCATACGCGGTGTCGCGGCGCACACGCGAAATAGGCATTCGCCTTGCGTTGGGCGCACAGAAATCCGAACTGCGCTGGATGTTCGTTCGCTCTGCCCTGGCGCTCACAGGTATTGGAATTGTCATCGGCCTGGGAGCCGCAGCCGGAGTTGCAAGGTTGATGGGTGCGTTGTTGTTTGGTGTCAGTCCTTTTGATCCGGTAAGCTTTGCCGCGGTACCGTTGATACTGGCCGCAGCAGCGGCTCTTGCGAGCTTCTTGCCGGCCCATCGCGCTGCCGATATCAACCCGGTGGACGCGCTCAAGGGAGAATGATGGCGTCCGGTTTAGTGCTTCGGTGTGATCAATTTCGGTCGCGCGAGGCGTTGTGGTCTCCCACCCTTTGTGCAGAATGCGCACAAAGGATGGGGCGCCCAAGGTAGGTGATGAGGCAAGGATGCGCAACTAAAGCCTTGTCACGACTTGCATTGAAAATGCTCTAGCGCAACCAGAATGGCTTTGGTTCCACGGCGTTCATCTCGGCGAATTCTGCGTCGCTCAGCTTGAAGGATGCTGTCGCCACGTTCTCTTCAAGATGTTTCACAGAGCTGGTTCCAGGAATGGCTACGATAAATGGCGACCGGCGCAGCAGCCAAGCCAGTGAAATGACCAGGGTGGAAACGTTGCGGGCTGCGGCGATCTTTTCGACTACCTCGTTTGCTTTGCGCGCCTGCGCCATCGGTCCCCAAGGCAGGAATGCGATGCCCTGCGACTCGCAGTAGTCGAGCACAAAATCCCACTCGCGGTCGCTGAAGCTGTAACGGTTCTGCACTGACACGATCGGGACCATCTTCTGCGCGCGTTTGATATGCTCCAGCGTTACGTTTGAAAGCGCGATGTGGCGAATCTTTCCCTGCTCCCGGAGCTGTACCAGCGTTTCCATTGAAGCGTCGAAAGACGTAGCCGGATCGGGCGTATGGAGCTGGTAGACATCGATGCGTTCCAGGCGAAGCCGCTTCAGGCTGCCTTCAATGGCCTGTTGAATATGCGCCGGGCTCGAATTGTGTTGCCACACGCCAGGCCCATGACGCACCCAGCCTACTTTGGTCGTGATGACGAGATCTTTGGGATAGGGATAGAGCGCTTCGGCAATCAATTCTTCAGAAACGTCCGGACCGTACGAGTCGGCAGTGTCAATAAAGTTGACGCCGAGGTCGACGGCGCGGCGCAGAGTGGCCAGTGCGCCCTCGCGATCGGTGGGCGGTCCCCAGATACCCTTGCCGGTGATGCGCATAGCTCCATAGCCCATGCGATTGATGGTTAAATCACCGCCAAGCGTAACGGTGCCCGCTTGCGCGGCAGGCAGAATTCCAGTTTCAGCAGGCATAGCAAAAGTCTCCTTAGGAGGTGGAAGATGGCAAAGCTCGACACTCAATTGTAAGAGACAAAAAAGCCTCAGTGAGATGCGTCCAGGGTCGGATTCATCCCACTGAGGCTCCGGAGTTGCAACACTGTTTGACTTAACTGGTTTCAGAGCCGCTTTATTCCTCAAGGCGATTCTTCCGAGGGCTATTTTTCTTGAAGAAAATGTCACCCGCACGCAACCGCAGAGGGCGCGAATACTCTGGAACCGGTCTAGACGGTTACTTCCCAACCCTTTTCGTAGCTGCGGCCCCACTGCTTCATAGCTTCGGGGTCGTTGAGAATATGGCCGGTCTTGTTGTCGAGTTTGAGTTCTCGATTTACAAAGTAGGCGATATTCGAAATCAGAAGCATGGTCACGGAGACATTCGCAATTTCGATGGGCGAGTGCAGCTTGTCAGTGCCTTTGACGGAATTAATGAAATTAGCAAAGTGCAAATCGGTCATTGAGTCACGGCCAACAAGATCGCTTGTCGAAGTCTCTTTGCCGGTACGGAACTGATCAGTCTGTTTGCCCTTCCAGTCGAAGACATCGTAGCCGCCGCGGTCGATGACGACGCTGCCTTTGCTTCCGTAGATCACGCAGCCGCGATCGCGGTCGTAGAGCCGCATGCCGTTGCAGCAACGGCCTTCCCAGGTGAGTGTCTTGCCGGGATAGCGGAAGTCGGTAACGAGCGTGTCGTAGAACTGCCAGTCATCCTTATCCTGATAGCGGCCGCCTATAGCTGTGACCACGTCGGGAAACTCAACGCCAAGCGCCCAGCGTGCGATGTCGACTTCGTGGGTACCATTGTTGAGCGTCTCGCCGGTTCCATATCGAAGCAGCCAGTGCCAGTTATACGGGTGCACGTTGTTCATGTACTCGTGGCGCGGGGCGGGACCTTGCCAGAGATCCCAGTCAAGATAGTCAGGCGCAGGGGCAGGCTTGCCGTAGCCCATCGACCCGCGGGTGTTGGCATACCAGGCTTTGCCCATGTAGGCTTCGCCGATCAGGCCATCGTGAATCTGCTGAATCATTTTGATGGTGTGCGGTGAGGACCGCTGCTGATCGCCAACCTGCACGAGCTTGCCGTACTTCTTCTGCGCCGCAACCAGCAGTTCGCCTTCGCGCGCGTTGTGGCTCGATGGCTTTTCAACGTAGACATTCTTGCCGGCTTTGAGGCCGTACACAGCCATGGGTGTATGCCAATGGTCTGGAGCGGCAATGGAGATCGCGTCCACTTCTTTTGATTCGAGGGCCTTGCGAAAGTCGCGAACCGAAGTTGGTGCGGCACCGAGAGCCTGCTTGGCTTGAGCGGCGAACTTGGCGCGAACCTGGTCGTCTGGATCGCAGATAAAGGCGACGCGGGCAATCTGCTTGTTGGCCTGCAGTGCCGAAAGGTGGGCGTATCCGCGTCCGTTCAAGCCGCAGATGGCGAAGGTGAGCCGGTCGTTGGCACCGAGGATCTGGGCATAACTCTTTGCTGGTGAAGCGAGCGCCGAGCCAGCTACACCGGCGGCCATGCCATTGACGAACGAACGCCGAGAAATCATGCAAATCTCCAATCGATATTCCGAACAGGGGACAATTAACCCAGCGACGGTTGCCCCTTTTCTTGCCGAGTCAAATTATATCCCCGGTGAGGCATGTTGCGCGGCAAAATTGGCCGGTAATCATACAAGTTTCCTGGCCCAAGTTTTCTGACGCTGCGTATACTGGCGGCAGATTACGATGAAGTTTGCGGTTGACGCTGTAACCCCCAGCCACTACTCGGTCGTCTATCTGAGTGATGGCAGCCGGCACTGTTTTGAAAGAGTTGACACCAGCCACGGCCGTAGAGGCTACCCGTGTAGACGGTGAAGCGGTTGCGCAGGAATTTACGAATATTGTCCTGGCTCATCGGCCACAGATATTCCGGTTTCTGCTGGCTTCAACCCGAGACGTCGACCTGGCGGAGACGCTGACGCAGGAATGCTTTTTAAAGGCGCATCGGAACTGGGACGGTTTCCGGGGCGAGTCGAGCGCAATGACCTGGCTCATGCGCATCGCGATCAATCTTGAAAAGGACCACTGGCGTAATCGGCGGCTGGCCTTTTGGCGCCATGCGCGCACCAACTCAGTGGACCTTGACGATGCAAGCGATTGGCTGCCGAGCGGTGAGCGATCTGTTGAGCAGCAGTTAATCGCCCGCGAAAAGGTAGCGCAGGTTTGGGAAGTGGTTGCGAAATTGAGTGGCCGGCAACGGACAGTTTTTCTGCTTCGCTATGTTGAGGATCTTGACCTGTCAGATATAGCGCGTGCGACAGGGTTGAGCGAAGGCACGGTAAAGGCGCATCTGTCGCGTGCTCTGAGCAAGGTGCGAACGGAATTGAGAGGGAATTAGCAGATGAATTTCAGGAGAGTTTCACAAGACGAGCCGCAAATGGATGAGTCGCTTAAGCAGACGCTTAAAGACTATCGGTCGAGCGTTCATGCGTGGAGCGATGCCGTATATAACCAGCCGCATAAGCCGGTGAGAGTTTATAAGACGAGCTGGCGAGTAACGGCGAGTTGGGCACTTGGGTGCGTGCTGGCAGTGGCTAGTGTAGCCGGCGGATTGTATGAGCGGCACCATGTGAAGGAACAGGCGAAGATTGCGGCGGCGGCCCAAGCGGCGCGGCAGGCGAAGCATGTAGCTGAGCAGCGCGAAGAGAGCGAAGATCAGCTGGCGAAGATTGACAGCGATGTTTCCCGCGAAGTTCCCAGCGCAATGGAGCCGCTGGCCAAGATGATGGTTGAAGACTCGACGGAATAAGTTTGGATACAAGCAAGTGAAAGTCCCCTTCGCACGCGAGAGGGGAAGGAGAAAGCAATGGACGTGAGCAAACTGAAGAAGATTGTATTGACCGCGACAGCAGTTCTGGCGATTGGAGCAACGGCTGGAGCACAAGGGTTTGGCGGACCGGGCGGGGCTCCCGGATCGAGGATGAATCGGCCGCCGATGGAACGGGCTTTCGGCTCGATGGGCGCGGGGAATAAGGGTTGGTGGAACAACCCTGGAATCATTGAACGGTTGAAGCTTACCGATGACCAGCGGAAGGGAATGGATGCGATTCTGCTTCAGCACCGCGAAAAGCTGATCGACCTGCGGGCCAACCTGGAAAAGGCTGAGTTGACGATGCAGCCCCTGATGGGCGCCGATACTCCGAATGATGCGGCGATTACCGCGCAGATCGACAAGGTTGTTCAAGCGCGCGCTGAACTGGAACGCGCAAATGCCCGCTTCCTGCTGGCCATTCGCGATAAGTTGACGGCAGACCAGTGGAAACAGATTCAGACGGCGCAGCAGGAGCGCGGTTCGGAGCGTTGGCGTCGCGATGGCGGACCTGGCATGCGCGGGCCCGGCATGCGCCAGCAAGGGCCCAATCAGCAGCAAGGGCCACCGCCGCCGCCACCCGGCGCACCGGGAGCCGGAAATGGTCCTGGCTCGGGCGCGGACCAGTAGCACTAGAGTTTGGGTTGCACCATAGGGGTATTCAAAGAGCTTTTGGCAGAGAGCATTACGGTTGAATACGAAAACCGTTGGCGGCAGAGAGTGATCCTCCTGCCGCCGATTTTTTTGCGGCCACAATTGGATTGCGAGCAGATCAAAAAACGTGGGTACCCGTTAACGATCTACTCCCAGGCACCGTCCGAAACGAGAAACTCATGAATGGAGCGGGCAGCTTTGCGTCCTGCGCCCATGGCGAGAATCACGGTCGCGCCGCCTGTAACGATGTCGCCGCCTGCAAACACGCCGCGCTTTGAAGTGCGGGTGGTTTCGGGATCGGCGACGATGTAGTTGCGCTTGTTTGTTTTGAGATCGGGCGTGGTGCTCTGGATGAGCGGGTTGGCGGTGGTGCCAACGCCGATGATGGCAACGCTGGCCGGCAGCACAAACTCCGAGCCAGCTACCGCAACCGGCCTGCGCCGGCCATCTTCATCGGGCTCGCCCAGTTCCATGCGAACACAGCGCGCGCCGGTCAACCAGCCCTTTTCGTCGCCAATGAACTCCACTGGATTGGTAAGCATGCGGAATTCAATGCCTTCCGCCTCAGCGTGATGAACCTCTTCCAAGCGGGCAGGCATTTCAGCTTTAGAGCGGCGGTACACGAGAGTCGCCGAGCGTGCACCCAATCGGCGCGCAGTGCGCACCGCGTCCATGGCCGTGTTGCCGCCACCAACAACAATCACATCACGATCGCGGCAGTCGTAGATGGGCTGATCGTAATCATCGGGATTGTAGGCGCGCATTAGATTCACGCGCGTAAGAAATTCGTTGGCGGAGTAGACGCCGTTGAAGTGCTCGCCGGGGACGCCGAGGAACTGCGGCAATCCGGCGCCGGTGGCAACGAAGATCGCGTCGTATCCTTCTTCGTTCATCAACTCGTCGACGGTCACACTCTTGCCGACGACGACGTTGGTTTCGAACTCAACGCCCATGCGCCGCAAGTTATCTACTTCAGTTTTGACGATTGATTTGGGCAGGCGAAATTCGGGAATGCCGTAAACCAGTACGCCGCCGAGCTCGTGCAGTGCTTCAAACACGCGAACGCGGTGGCCTTTCTGAACAAGGTCGCCTGCCGCGGACAGTCCGGCCGGTCCGCTACCGACAATTGCAACGCTCTTGTCTGATGGCGAGGCAATGGCCGGCAGTCCAATGTTGCCGCTGGTGCGCTCGTAGTCTGCGATAAAGCGTTCCAGGTTGCCGATGGCAACGGGCGAACCCTTTTTACCGAGCACGCATCCGCCTTCGCACTGATTTTCCTGCGGGCACACGCGCCCGGTGATGGCAGGCAGCGCGTTATCTTCGCGCATCTTGATTGCGGCGGCCAGGTAATCGCCCTCGCGGATGAGCGAGACCACTTCTTTTATTTTGACGCCAACCGGGCATTCGACCACGCATCCGGGCTTGGCGCATTCAATGCAGCGCGAGGCCTCAATGAGCGCGTCGGCGGGAGCCAGGCCCAGGTTGACTTCTTCAAAATTGCGGCTTCGCACCTGCGCGTCTCGCTCGGGCATTACAGTGCGGGCAATCCTCATCCGCTCCTTCAAAGGAATGGGCTTGCTGTCGAGAGGAGGGTGGGTGTTTGCATCAGACATAGTGCTGCTCCCTGGCATCCAACTCGGCCTTCATTTGGCGTTCGGCGTCGAGCTTGGCGGCGAGCTCAGCGCGAAGCTCTGCCATTTCCTCATCCTTGCGATGGTCAAATTGTTTCTGGGACTGGCATTCCTTTTCGCGATACATGGCATTGCGCTGCATCAGCACTTCAAAATCGACCTGCGAGGCGTCGAACTCCGGGCCATCGACGCATGCAAACTTGCTATGGTTGCCGAGCAGAACGCGGCAGCCGCCGCACATGCCGGTACCGTCGACCATGATGGAATTGAGGCTGACCATGGTCTTGATGCCGAGCGGAGTAGTGATGCGGGCAACGGCGCGCATCATGGGCACCGGGCCAACCGCAAGCACGAAATTGATGCGGCGCCCTGCATCGAGGAGGCCATTAAGTTTGCTCGTGACCAGTCCCTGCTCGCCATAGGTGCCGTCGTCGGTCATGATGTAGGCTTCGTGGCTGGCCTGGTGTACTTCTTCTTCAAAGACCACCATCTCTTTGCTGCGCGCGCCCTCAATAAATATGACGTGATTGCCTGCCTGCTTGAGGGCATTGGCTGTGGGCAGCGCCATGGCAGTACCCACGCTCCCGGCCAAAATGACCGCAGTGCCGTAATTCCGAATCTCTGAAGGGTGGCCGAGCGGACCGACGATGTCGAGAATGGAATCGCCTGCCTCAAGGTTGTTGAGCATTGAAGTAGTTTTGCCAACCGACTGTACGGCGATGGTTACCGTGCCCGCAGCGGGATCGGATGATTTGATGGTGAGGGGAATGCGCTCACCTTTCTCATGCAGGCGAAGGATGAGGAATTGTCCAGGCAGTTGCTTGCGCGCAATGCGCGGCGCCTCAATCACGAATTGCTTGATATTGAGTCCGACGATCCGTGCCTCTACGATCTTGAACATGAACGTATGACTCCAGTGCGATTAAGCGGCGGCGGGGTGTGGTTAAATGCACACCCGAAAGCGGTAAAAACGGGTACATGCAATTTGCCGACGTTAAGGGATTCAACCTCATTATTGAGGATTAACCGTTCAGAGCGTGTGATTTGCGTCACGGGGCGGTTTGGTACTTGTGGGGGAGGGTGGGCGATTGGAGGGGCTATTGCGATCTGCTGCAAGGCTCTGGGCGACAGGGAATTGGCGGCAATTGTGGCTGGTTTGACGAATCCGAGGTGAGCGGAGACAATATAGAAGTTGTACTTCGCCGAAGTGGGCCTGTGGCGCAGCTGGGAGCGCGCTTCCATGGCATGGAAGAGGTCGTCGGTTCGATCCCGACCAGGTCCACCAAAATTCCCTAAAATTTAGTTAATGGGTTAGGGTCCTTCCCCTCGCTTCTTTCGGGGCCAGGATTTCGCCTGCGGGTTCGTACGCCCGCAAAACGGCTCAAGTTCGGCCCGGCCAAGTGGCCTCAATACTGCAATAAGGCGAAGATCAAAAATGGGGTTACTGCCGAGTTGGCGGTGATACGCCCGATACGCTTCGATGGTTGGCAGTCGTGCTCTCCCAGATCTCAAAATCGAGATCTGGGGCACCCATGTTCCTTAGTTAGTCAAAGCCATGAGATCTGGGCCACCCGCCGGGTTCGTACGCACGCAAGACGGCTCAAGTTCGATCGCGACCAAGTCCATCAAAGTCCTTTAGGTCGTGTTTGGAGCGTCTCGGCAAGCTGTGAAGGTCGCGAAACTCGCTAATGTGCTTCCCGTGGGTAAATCCAATTCTGAAATAGTGAGAACTGGTCTTTCGTTAGCGCTTCCACTCATCGTGCGCGACCTTGATGGCATCGGGGAAGGCGATGATATCTGACGGGAAGACCTCAATGAAGAGGCTGTCTTTGCCTGGTCCCGTCCCACCCTGGGGGTACATACCGTTGTGGAGCATACGGAGGAAGGATGACTCGCTGCACGGGATCGCATTCTGCATCTCCTGTTGGAACCCGTTGCCGCCTCCGGAGCAGGCGGCGCCCTTGCCATTCTTGCCTATCCAAATGTTGGTTTGCCAGGCGGTCGGAATACTGTTCGCGCGTGCAAGGGCGACAGTCCGCTGATCGGCCGGCAAAGTGTCTAGAAGGAAGGCGTCTTGCAAAGCCATGTGTCCTGGGAGGGTTTGCGCCGCCGTGCGCACGAGATCCTCAAGGAGCTTGTTATTGATTCCTATCGCATCTTGTCGCGAGATGGGCGGCCCAACTTCACCGATGGGCGGGAAGGCGAACAGGACGATGATTGGTAGAACGACCTCCGTGTTCGGAAAATAGCGCTGATACGAAGCGGCGATCCCCCGCATAGCCTGAACGACGAGAGATGGCCGATACCCCGCTCCGGCCCAGATGCCCGGACTGTGCGTGACGCAGGGGTTTGGATTCGTGGACTCCTCAGGACGCTCGCTGGGCAACGCAAGTTCCTCCGTGAGAGTGTTCATGCCCGTCAGCTTGATTGCCGACACTTCGCGGTCATAGCCCGTCTCATGCAGGTGGCGGGATAACTGGGCCAACATATCCGCAAATGCCTCCTGGTATCGGGGATCCCATGGTGGCGGCATCGAAACGTCATGGCACGCCTCCAGTCCGCCGTGGTACGTCATCTTAAAATCCAGGCGTCGGAGGCCCAAGCCGAGTGGAGGCGGGGTGAACAACCATTTCGGGGTACCCTGGCCCGCCGCGACCGCGAGCTCCACAGCCAGATGGTGCAATCGCGCCGCTTCGAGTTGGCGGTCGATGGTTGCGAAATCGTAGGTCTTAAGTGCGGGCGAAATTTCTGACCATTCCACGTGCACGCCGACCCCGTCGACACCCGGGATGGCAAGGGCCTTGGCGAAGTCGCCATTCTTGACCGCCCAGTTGTAGGGCCACACATAGATGCCGCGGGGCACAGGCGGAGTGGCCAATCCAGCGGCTGTTGGCGGGACTGCCAGCTGTGCCCGCAGGGAGTATCCCGTCAGTACCATCATTGCAATGGCCGCCGTTATGCTTGCCCTTCGTATTCGTGGTAGAAAGCCGTTCCACGATGGAGTGCTGCAGGGATTGCCCGCGACCGAGAGCGCGATTCGCACATTCAAATCAGGAAGAAACGAAGTCATATGGCTTTTCATCCTTGGGAAATGAATCATGTCGCACACGCTCGGAGAGTCTTCATCGATCAATCGAGTTGAACAAACCTCGTTCGAAGCTGGGACGATCGAAGTGGCTTCGTCTCCGGCACCAAGCGGACCAATACTACCATCCTGACAGGCGTTGGCAAACCGAAGTAATCTCAATTTTGATTGATCGCGGAATTCGAGAATTAGAAGCAACCGCAGATCTTTCGTCGCTTCGCTCCTCAATATGACATTGCGGAAAGGAAGCTGGCGGTGGTTACTAAAGGACTGCTAGAGATGTGGGCGAAGTGCCTTTTTTTGCCGTAGTAAATAAGAAGGAACGGCGGCAACATCCCTGGGCAACGTTTTTAAAGAACTCCGCATCAACTTTAGAACACACATACGTACCTCCCCCGTACGTCCGATTTACATGCAGTTCCCTTTGCGCAGCTCTGCCCTAAACAGGCAGAGCTGTAAGTAATTAGTCAGGTCCCTGCAGGAGTTAACGTTTTATGGCGACCACCGCGCAAGAGCCCACCAGCGGGCTATCAGAGCCGAGCCCCATTCCGCCGAATGGCTCCGCCGCCCTTCCCGATTCCGAGTACATGGCTGTCATTCTTCAAGGTCTCCAGACCATGAAGGATGGCGATTTCAGTGTCCGTTTACCTGTAGGGTGGACCGGGCTGGCCGGCAAAATTGCCGATCACTTCAATGAAATCGTTAAGTCGAACCAGCAGATTGCCTCCGAACTACGAAGAGTCGGAAGGGCGGTTGGCAAAGAAGGCAAGACGCGGGAGCGCATTCGCGTTGAGCGCCGGCACGGTGCGTGGGACGAAATGGAAGTCTCGGTAAACACGCTGGTTGAAGACCTGCTGCGGCCCACGACAGAAGTGACTCGCGCAATTGCCGCTGTGGCCCAGGGCAATCTGACTCAAACGGTTCGCATGGACGTTGACGGCCGTCCCCTTGAAGGCGAGTTCCTGCGCTCGGCTTCGATTGTGAACACGATGATTCAACAGCTGGGCGTGTTTACGGCTGAAGTAACGCGTGTTGCTCGCGAAGTGGGCACGGACGGCAAACTCGGCGGCCAGGCCATGGTGCCCGGAGTTGCCGGAACTTGGAAAGATCTGACCGACTCAGTGAATTCGATGGCCAGCAACCTGACAGGCCAGGTGAGAAACATTGCTGAGGTGGCAACGGCAGTAGCCAGCGGCGATCTTTCACGCAAGATTACGGTGGATGTGCGCGGCGAAATTCTGCAGCTGAAAGAAGCCATTAATACGATGGTGGATCAGTTGCGTTCGTTTGCATCGGAAGTGACGCGCGTGGCCCGCGAAGTGGGTACCGACGGCAAGCTTGGTGGACAGGCAGTTGTCCCCGGTGTGGCGGGTACCTGGAAGGATTTGACCGACTCAGTCAACGCCATGGCCGGCAACCTGACGTCGCAGGTGAGAAATATTGCCGAAGTAACAACGGCTGTGGCTCGCGGCGACTTGAGCCGCAAAATCACCGTGGACGTGAAGGGCGAAATTCTTGAGTTAAAGGACACCATTAATACGATGGTGGACCAGCTGAACGCATTCGCGGGCGAGGTAACGCGCGTGGCGCGCGAAGTAGGAACGGAAGGCAAACTGGGCGGCCAGGCGAACGTGCCGGGTGTGGCCGGTACCTGGAAGGATCTTACCGACAACGTAAACTTCATGGCCGGCAACCTTACGGGGCAGGTCCGAAACATTGCGGAGGTTGCTACCGCCATTGCGAATGGCGATCTGTCGCGCAAGATCACGGTAGACGTGCGCGGCGAAATGCTTCAGCTGAAAGAAACACTGAACACCATGCTGGACCAGCTGAACCGGTTTGCCGGTGAAGTGACGCGCGTGGCGCGCGAAGTGGGCACTGAAGGAAGACTTGGCGGCCAGGCAAACGTGCCGGGCGTAGCGGGTACGTGGAAAGATCTCACCGACTCAGTGAACTCGATGGCCGGCAATCTTACGGGGCAGGTAAGAAACATTGCCGAAGTGACGACGGCCGTGGCCCGCGGCGATCTAAGCCGCAAGATTACGGTGGACGTGAAGGGCGAAATTCTTGAGTTGAAAGACACCATTAATACGATGGTGGACCAGTTGAATGCGTTTGCCGGCGAAGTAACGCGCGTGGCTCGCGAAGTTGGAACAGACGGCAAGCTTGGCGGACAGGCGCAAGTTTCCGGCGTCGCTGGTACGTGGAAAGATCTCACCGACAACGTGAATTCCATGGCCTCGAACCTGACAGGACAGGTGCGAAACATTGCGGAAGTGGCAACAGCCGTTGCGCGCGGCGATTTGAGCCGCAAGATTACGGTGGATGTGCGCGGCGAAATTCTTGAGCTGAAAGACACCATTAATACGATGGTGGATCAGCTGAATGCATTCGCGGGCGAAGTAACGCGCGTGGCTCGCGAAGTTGGAACGGACGGCAAGCTAGGCGGTCAGGCACAAGTCTCCGGTGTCGCGGGAACATGGAAAGATCTTACGGACAATGTGAACTCGATGGCCTCAAACCTCACCGGCCAGGTAAGAAATATTGCCGAAGTGGCGACCGCTATTGCGAATGGCGATTTGTCAAAGAAGATTACGGTCAATGTTTCGGGCGAAATTCTTTTGCTCAAAGAAACCATCAATACGATGGTGGATCAGTTGAACCGATTCGCTGGCGAAGTTACACGCGTGGCTCGCGAAGTTGGAACCGAAGGTCGACTTGGTGGACAGGCAAACGTGCCTGGTGTGGCCGGCA
>Ga0265342_10000701_pt1 | contig 34964 bp, 25 predicted proteins | sample 4CB327metaG_FD_203125 | JGI IMG/M metagenome (GOLD analysis project Ga0265342, IMG submission 203125) | Rhizosphere microbial communities from Carex aquatilis grown in University of Washington, Seatle, WA, United States - 4-CB3-27 metaG | ecosystem: Host-associated > Plants > Roots >... | reverse complement strand
TATGCGCACCCACGTCGGCCGGTTGCCCAGCTCGTAGGACAACTCGTAGAGCGCCTTGTCCATCAGGTAGGCATCGAGCAGACGCGCCAGCACCGAGGGGTCTTCGGGAAGGATCCGCGCTCCCAGAATCGCGCTCCGGTAGGACTTCAGGAAGACCGCCGACACGCACTTTTCCCAGAGCGCGGCCCAAGGTTCCAGCGATGCGGCGGACTGAGGGCGTCGCGCGGCGTGGGCCATGAAGGCCGCCTGCGCGGCGTAGCCAAACGAGCGGAGCATGCCGGCCACATCCTTGAGCGGTGAGTGCATGCCACGCCGCTCTGCCAGGGGTCGGGCCGGCTCGCCCTCGAAATCGAGCAAGACGAAATCGTTCTTCACGCGAAGCACCTGCCCGAGGTGGAAGTCACCGTGAACGCGAGTCTTGAGCAGTTGGGTTGTCAGCGTTTCGAGCCCATTGAAATGACTCAGCAGCGAGCGCCGTTGCGCGAGAAACGAGCCAGCCAGGTCGGCAATGTCGTCGGGCAATCGTCCGAACCCCGACTTGAGCTGCGCGATAGCCGCGCCCGCCCGCTCGCGCAGAGCGAGGGACAGTTGCCCGAGGTCGCTGCTGGACAGGGGTTGCGGTGCGAAAGCCTCGTCGTCGGTGTCGGCGGCCAGCGCGACGTGCATCTCGGCAGTCCGGCGGGCCAGATGAGCGGCGGCGTCGAGGTAGAACCCGATGGCATCGGCGGCCTCCGCGGGAAGTTCATGGTCAGCCAACGCCAGGATCGAACGCTGGTTGGTGGCCAATAGCTCTGGGGTGGCCTGGGACGCGGCGCAGGTTTCGAAGTAGCGTGCCAGCTCTTCCATGGTCCAAGCCCAGCCGTCGCCTTGATTGTCCACCAACTCCTGCAGCATGCCTAAAGTGGCCACCTGGCCACCGTCGGACTGGAAGAAGATCATGCCGCCGAACTTGGGAATGTTCTTCAGACCGCGCTCTTCTCCCAGATACCTGGTCATTTCGCAGTCAGGATTGGCTCCCACTTCGATGTGGCGAAAGAGCTTCAGGATGAGATGGCTGCCATAGCCGATGGAGGTGTTGCTCTGTTCGGCGCCACTGCGCTGCGCGGCTAGCGACAGGCTCTTGTCCCCGCGCAGCTCTGAGTAGAACTGACCCGCGGTGGCCCGCAGAAAGCCCGTCGAGAATTCGACCCGCTCTTCACGCTCGATCGCCCCCAGCAGCCACTGGCAGAAACGGTCGTCGAAGGTGGCGTCGCAGATCGCCCCCTGGCCGTTCCCGCAGGGTGCGAACACGGCCTCGGGGTGCTTGGCTGAGATGCCCTGGACCCGATCCTGGGCCATGCGTACGAGCGGCAAGGAGTAGGTGTCCGGAGCCCCGTCACTGTAGTGAACATCGACCAGGAGCAAAACCCCGTCGCAGCCGGGAATGGCGACCCAGGTGCGAATAGACGCTGTGTCGATGGTTCGCGCCTTGCCCCCGAACCAGCGCTGGCGCGCGAGGAAGACTGGAATCTTCCGGTCGAATTCGGCCCGCTCGGGGCTGGTCATGAGACTCTGCCAGTCGGCAAACGCGAAGCCTTGCTCCGCCGCGACCACCGGCGGCGCGCCGAGCACGCCGGGAACAAACGACGGTTGCAGCTCGAACCAGAGATGCCCGTAGGGCCCCAGGGTCAAGGGATACGGGGTCTTGTGAACCTGTGGAAATTCCACGTAGCCGAGCATCTCGATGGGCACTAGCCCCTCGAAGCGGGACAAGTCGAGCTCGACCGGCTGGGCGAACCGCGACAGGTTCGCAACGCAAAGGATCCGTTCGTTCTCGTAGCTACGAACATACGCCAGCACCTTGCGGTTGGCAGGGTGAAGGAATTCCATGGTCCCACGCCCGAACACCCGAAACAGCTTGCGCAGGGCGATCATGTTGCGCATCCAGCTCAGCAGCGACGACGGATCGCCCTGCTCGGCTTCCACGTTGGTTGCCTCGTAGCCGTAGACTGGATCCATGATGACCGGGCTGTACAGCCGGCCGGGTGTGGCGCGCGAGAAGCCCGCGTTGCGATCGGCGCTCCATTGCATGGGCGTGCGCACGCCGTTCCGATCGCCGAGGTAGATGTTGTCGCCCATCCCAATTTCGTCGCCGTAGTACAGGATGGGCGTACCGGGAAACGAGAACAAGACGCTGGTGAGAAGCTCGATACGAAGGCGATTGTTCTCCACCAAAGGCGCCAGGCGGCGACGGATGCCGACATTGACCCGCATGCGAGGATCGGCACTGTAGGCCAAGTACATGTAATCGCGCTCTTCGTCGGTGACCATCTCCAAAGTGAGCTCGTCGTGATTGCGTAGGAACAGCCCCCACTGGCAGCCTTCGGGAATACGCGGAGTCTGCCCCATAATCTCGGTGATGGGATGGCGATCCTCGAGGCGCAGGCCCATGAAGAGCCTGGGCATGAGCGGAAAATGGAAAGCCATGTGGCATTCGTCGCTGTCGCCAAAGTAGGGCAGCACGTCGCTCGGCCACTGGTTCGCTTCAGCCAAGATCATGCGGCTCTCATACTGGCTGTCCATGGCCGCGCGAATCTGACGGATGATGGCGTGGGTTTCCGGCAGGTTCTCGCAGGTCGTGTCCTCGCGTTCCACCAGGTAGGGGATGGCGTCCAAGCGTAAGGCATCGACGCCCATGTCGAGCCAGAAACGCATGATACTGATGACCTCTTCCAGGACCGCGGGGTTGTCGTAGTTGAGGTCGGGCTGGTGCGAGAAGAAGCGGTGCCAATAGTAGGCCTTGGCCACGGGATCCCAGGTCCAATTGGAAGACTCCGTGTCGGTGAAGATGATGCGGGCGCCCTTGTACTTCTGATCGCTGTCGCTCCACACGTAGAAGTCGCGCTCTGGGCTTCCGGGCAATGCCTGGCGCGCTGCCTGGAACCATGGGTGCTGGTCGGAGGTGTGGTTGATGACCAGCTCGATCATGACCTGCATGCCCCGTCCATGTGCGGCTTCCAGAAAAGCCTTGAACTCGTCCATGGTGCCGTAGCGCGAATCGATGCTGCGGTAGTCGGAGATGTCGTAACCGTCGTCGCGCATGGGAGACGGAAAAAACGGCAAGAGCCAAAGGCAGGTGACGCCCAGCTCTTGGAGGTAGTCGAGCTTTTGCAGCAGTCCCGCGAAGTCCCCGACGCCATCGCCGTTGCCATCGTAGAAGCTCTTGACGGGCAGCTCGTAGATGACCGCGTCCTTGTACCAAAGCGGATCGCTGGTGCTGGGCGCAGACTTCATCGCCGATATTGTGCCAGACTCCACGATCCTGTGATAGCCGCATGAAGACGTAGGGGGTCCATTCGTCGGAAAGATCCGCGATTGAAACGAGACGAGTGCGGGACTAGCCTTGGCTCGTGACCGCGGCAGCCACCAACGAACAACGCGCCCTGGTCGCGGAGGCGCTCAGATTATTGCACATCGAACGCCTCATACTCAGCGTTCATGACGCTAGCTTTCCGGGGTTCGCCGACGAGGACATTGGGCGCGGCTCGCCCTACTCGTTCGGCGGACGAGCGTTTCTTCGCTTCGCCGCCGAGCTTGGATTCACCGGCGTGCAACTCGGACCCCAGGGGCGGACGTCGCCCATCAATGCCTCGCCCTACGACGGGACCCTGTTTGCCAAGTCGCCGCTGTCCATCGCCTTGGGACCGCTGGCCAGCGAAGATTCTTGGCAAGGACTTCTGGCCAAAGATGCGCTGGCGGCTGCGGTAAGTGGTCGCCCCAGAAGCGCCGACCACCGGGTAGCCGACGCCTACGTGCGCCCGGTGCAAGACGCAGCGCTGCGTGTGGCCTATGCGGCGTTCGCAAGTCGGGACCGCAAAGACAAGCGACGGGCGACCCTGGCGCGAGCCTTCGCGAAATTCACGAGCGCACATACGGACTGGCTCGAGAGCGACAGCCTGTTCGAAGCCCTGGCGGCTCAGCACGGCACCCTTGACTGGCAAACGTGGCCCCCAGCGTGGACAGAAAGCGGGGACCACAGGGAAGCCATGGACTTCGCCAGATTCTGCCAATTCCTGGTTCACGCCCAGCACGCAGAGCTGCGCCATGAACTGGCCGGACGGGGACTCAAACTCTACGGCGATCTCCAGGTCGGGGTTTCTCATCGGGACCTGTGGCACCATCAAGATCTCTTCCTGACCAACTATCGGATGGGGGCGCCGCCCAGCCGCACCAACCCGGACGGACAGCCCTGGGGCTATCCCGTGCTCGATCCAGATGGACTTTCCGAGTGCGGCCCGGGACTGCGCTTCGTACGCGCGCGTCTGGTCAAGATGCTGAGCGAGTTCGATGGCCTGCGCATCGACCATCCGCATGGCCTGGTGTGTCCATGGGTCTACCGCACCGACGATCCCGATCCTCTGCACGCCGTCCAGCAGGGAGCGCGCCTGTTTGCCTCGCCCGATCTCCCCGACCATCCCGATCTGGCGCGCTATTCCCTGGTCAGTCGCTCCGACTTGGCACCCGATCCGGGACATCCCCGCTACGAAGACGACTGGGTTCGCCATTTGTCCGAAGAGCAGGTGAGCCGGCACAGCGTGCTCTTCGACCTCCTAGTGAACACCGTTCTCGCGCACAGAGGCCAGATCAGCGATATCGCGTGCGAGGTTCTGAGCACGTGTCCATCGCCCTTGGCAGCAGTGGTGACCAGGCACGGGCTCGGTCGATTTCGGGTGGTCCAGAAGGCCGATCCGGAGGACACCAACGACCCCTATCGCACGGCCCGCGCCACCCCTGCCGACTGGGTCATGCTAGGCACCCACGACACCCCACCCATCTGGCGCGTGATCGATGCATGGCGAGACACCCGACACCAGGCCGAGTGGGCCCGCTACCTCGCCCATCGGCTAGAGCCCACAGTCGCCCAGCGGGCGGATTTCGCCGCCCGTCTGGCCAGCGACCCGATCCAGCTTGGGCGCGCTTTTTGCGCCGATCTCTTCGTCGGCCCCGCCCAGAATGTGTCGATCTTCTTCACCGATCTGCTGGGGATGAAGGACCTCTACAACCGTCCTGGCGAGGTACACCCGGAGAACTGGGTTCTGCGTGTTCCGCCTGACTATGGGCAGGTCTACCGCGCACGCTGCGCATCCGGGGAAGCATTCGACCTCTGTGGCGCGCTGGCGCTGGCCTTGCGGGCGCGATTCTCGCCACTTCAGCCGGCCCACGCCGTCCTGATCGCGGCGCTGGAGCAACAGAACAGGCCTAGGTGACGTCGCTGGACTTCTTCCCGGACCCGAAGAGATGGTATACGAGAACGATTCAAGTCATGGGGACAACATAGAATGACCAACACAATGCTGGGTGGGCTGTCGCTCATCGACACGACCGGTCTTGCCATCCTTGCCACGACGATCACCGCGCTCGTGCTCGGCATCGTCGCCAACTTCTGGTTGCGCGGTCGCTATGCCGCCTTGGAAAAGGAGATTCGCCGCGCGCACACTGACGAAGCTGCCTTTTCGCATCCCGTGCTTCGTCACATCGTCCGCGACTCCAATGAGGCAGCAGTCCGGTCGCGCGAGGTCAACACCCAGGCCATCATCGACGACTGCTTCCAATCGGATCTTCGTCCCATGCTGCTTGCCGAGCGCTTCATCCGCGGAGCGACCGGGTTGGTCATTATCCTGGGTCTGCTCGGCACGTTCTACGGCCTCACTCTGTCCATCGGAAAAATCGTTCACTTGGTTGGCGCGGAAACCACCGGCACCGCCGACGTGGCGCAAGGGGTAAGCCAGGGCTTGACCAACGCCTTGTCCGGCATGTCGGTGGCGTTCTCGAACTCGCTTGTCGGAATTCTCTCCGCCGTCATCCTTACCGTGCTCGGGATCCTATCCAACGTCTCGGACCGGCGGACCGCGGTCATGGTCCAGATCGAAACCTACCTCGACCGCATTCGCGTCGAGCGACCAGGCGTCGGCGCAGCGGCCGACATGACGAGCTTTGGCCCGGCCGTCGCACTCCTCGACGGCGCCATCGCGCGCTTCGAGTCCGCCTTGCAGGGCTTTGCCACGACGACGAAGGACTTCCACGAGTTCAACGCGCACCTCAAAGACAATGTGCAGCGCCTCAGCCTGACCTTCGCCGACATGCGCGACTCGCTCAAAACCCAGCTCTCCACGTTTGGCTCCGGCCGCAAGGTCTAAGGGGACACATCCGTGCGATCCCGGCGACCCCTTTTGTCCGATCACGATGGCACACGCGAGATATGGCCCGCGTTCACCGACGTCATGTCGACCATGGCGCTCATCATGTTCGTCCTCGTGCTGCTTGCCTACGTCAAGAACCTGATCAGCGAAAAGCGCCTGCAGGATTTCCAGCAACGAATCGCGGCCTCGGAGCGCCAGCTCAAGTCCGTGCAGGCGGAGGTCCAGGCAGGTAGAGCCGAGCTCATAGCCTCCCAGCGCAAGTTGCTCGATCAGCAAGCCGTGGTGGCGGACAGCAATCGCCAGCTCGGCAACCTGCGCGCTCAGCTGCAGAGTATCGCCGTCTTGCGCGTCTCCGTGCTCGAGAAGCTTAAGACCGCTATCGAGGCACAGCTTGGTCGCACCGGCGCGGAAAGCGGCAAGATCGTTACCATCGGCGACAACGGCGACATCGCGGTCAACGAGAGCTTGGTGTTCGAGTACAACTCCCACTCCATCAAGAAGCAGGCCAAGCCCTTCCTGGATTCACTGGCCAAGGCCCTTGGCAATCTGCTAGCCGATCCCGAGGTACGCGAGAATATCGACACCATCGCCATCCAGGGCCACGCCGACGAGCGCGGCTCGGCCACCTTCAACTGGGATCTCTCGGCCAAGCGAGCGACCGCAGTCCTCGACTACCTCTTCCAGACCAACAAGACCCTGGCCGACACCTACGGCAGCTACTTCGCCGCCAGCGCCTACTCCAAGTTTCGCCCTGTCAATCGTGAGCAAACCGAAACCGCCTACCAACAGAACCGCCGCATCGAGATCTCGGTCGTACCCAAGGACGCCAATGTGCGCAGGGTGATCGAGGACTACATGCAGGGCAGCGGACCAGGGCTTGCGCCAGCGGGTCAGCCGACGCACGCGCCCTAGGGTTGCGCTCGATTCAAGTGACAACCTGCCACGCGAGGCAACATTCCTCGCGTGGACCTTCGAAAGCTCGCAATGCAACTCTCTGAACTCTTCGGATATCTTGCCGCAACGGCAACCACGGCATCCTTGATCCCCCAAGCAATCAAGGTCATGAGAACACGAGATACCACGAGCATCTCCCTGGGAATGTACGTTCTCTTTTCATTCGGAGTCGTGCTGTGGCTGGTCTACGGGATCCTACTGAAGGCCACCCCGATCATTCTCGCCAACTCCGTCACTCTCTTCCTTGCTGTAGTCATTTTGCTCTACAAACTATCTGAGAAGAAGCATGGCCGAATTGCCGAGTTTCCTCCGACCTGACCACGCCGCGGGCCCATCGCCCGAACAACTGTCTGGCCCGAGCCGAACAACAGGGCGCGGACTTAGTGCCCGTAACCGACGGCGACGATGTTGGCCTGGACTGCGTCATCGGTGGCATTCGACGAGGCGCCAGAAGTCATGCATCCCTCGAAGAAGTTCCCCTGAGCGCTGTTGCTGTTGTCACCGCCGATTCCCAGGATGATAGCCCCCTCCTTCTTCATAGGATTGTAGCCAGTGGTGGCGGGGCGCGCACCATCGTACAGCGTTGTCAGAGTCCCCGACTGTGAATTGCCGCCCTTGAGTGCAAAACTGCCGGCTCTGCCTGTCACCATGGCCGTGACGTAGGTGGAGGTCAGAGGCGTGTTGGCGGCGGTAGGCCCGAAGTCCTTTCCGGCAAAGAGACCGTTTTCGAGGTCCGCCATCACCCAGGGGCCCGTGCCATTGCCCCTGCCCCACCCCGTGCAGTTGCCGAAATAGATGGCTTCCATGGTCCCATTGCCGTTGTCCTTGTTGTTCGTCTCTGCGTTGCCGTAGTCGAAGCAGCACTCACTATTGTAGTAATTACCGCTGGTGATCATGTACATAGACTCGGGCTCATCCTTGACCGCGATGCCCGAGGTCTTGTCGTTGCGATAACCGACGCCAGTCGGGATGTGAACTCCGTAGACCGTGTGGCCAGAGGCGGTCAACTTGAGAACGTTCGCGGCCGCTTCGTTGTCGGGTGTGTTCTTGGCCCCGCCCGCCGGCGCACTCGTGAGGTGGTTGCCCTTCCCGGATTGGTCATAGATGATGGAGATGGTGCACGACGTGCCCGAGCAGAACACGTCTTGCGCGGCCGAGTCGGCGAAGCCGCCAGGTGCTAGGACTCCGATGTCCTTGGTAGTACCGTCCGCTTTCTTGATCTGGTACAGGTTCCCGCTGTACGAGCCGGCAAGAGCCCGCACGGTGCTGTGGGCGGCAACACAGGGTGTGTTTCCCGCTGCGTAGATGTCGCAAGGTCCGGTGACGGTCGTCACGCCGCCGGAACCGGTCGTTCCACCCGAACTGGGGCTTCCGCCGGAACCGACTTTGCCGCCGGTAGCGCTTGCACCCCCCGTAGGCCGTACGTCCAAGATCGCAGCGTCGAGTCTTGCATCGGCGGTTGCTGCAGCATCCGCCCGACTGGTACCACCGGAGCCGCCAGCGGCCCCGCCCAAGCCGCCGGTGCCGGCGGAGCTTGCGCCCGCACCGCCTGCGCTCGAACCGCCGCGCCCGGTGACCGCGCCGCCCGCACCACCTCCCCCTGCGGCTGCGCCTCCGCTCGGAAAAACTGCCCCGCCCGCGCCCCCACCGGTGCCCGCACTTCCGATGGTCCCACCGGTGGAGCTGCCACCTTGCGAAGGCCCGACTCCGCTACCCCCGCTGTTCGGTCCGCCGGTCCCGCCGCCGCTTCTGCCCGCTCCCCCTCCGCTGCCCGACTGGCTCGATGGAGTTGGCGTGCTCGAGCAGGACGCGATCGTGGCCGAGAGACTCAGTACGACGACAGCCAACGAAGTGTTCTTCATGCGTGGAGCTCCTGGGGGCAAGATTGGGTAGGTCCGCGATTCACAGTTCTCCACCAAGGTTCAGTGGCGCCAAAATCGCGTCTGGCTGGGACAGATTACGCCAACGGAGCGCGACTTTGGAGACTACACCACGGGAAGCTCCACCACGAACGCGGCGCCGCGGGGAACGCGATTGCGCACCAAGATCCGACCGCCATGTGCTTCCACTGCGAGCCTGCAAAACGCGAGGCCGAGCCCGCGGCTCTGGCGCGCTTTGTTCTCACTGTCGCGGCTGAGACGGGCGTAGGGCTCGAAGATGCGTTCTTGCTCGTGCTCGGGAATGCCGGGCCCATCGTCAAGGACTTCGAGCTTGAGCAGACTTCCGAGCCATCCGGCACGTACGATCACGCTCGTGCTCGTGGGTGCGTATTTGACTGCATTGTCGAGCAAGTTCTCCAGCACGCGGCGGAGCAAGTCCGGGTCCACCGAGGCCTCGATGGATGGCGAGGGCGTCGCGACTTGGATGCGCGGGCCCGATGTTCGGGCCTGGGCCAGGGCCGGCCTAGCCGCCTCGTGAAGGAGCGAACCGATGTCCACTGCGCGTCGATTGGGCACGAGGCCGCGCTCGTCGACCCGCATCACGTCGAGCATGTCCATCACCATCCGGTGCATGGCCTGGGTGGCCGCGATGACCTCGGCGAGAATTTCGCCCCTTTCGGCCTCGTCCGAGTCACCTGACTCCAAATAGGAAGCATTGACCAGCACCGCCCCGAGGGGGCTTTTGAGATCGTGGACCAGTAGACCGACGAGCTGCTCCTTGAGCTTCTCGAGCTCGCGTTGCCGTTCAAGGCTTAGCTCGAGCTCCTGATTGGCGGCGTCGGTTCGTGCCTTGGCCTCCACAAGTTGCCGTTCCACGCGCTTGCGTTCGGTGATGTCCTGATTGGCGCCGCGAAGCGCGACGACCTCGCCTTGGGCATTGCGCTGGATTTGGTAGCGAACGGCGACGAAACGCTCCTCGCCATCGACGCGAAGGATCCGGTGCTCTAGCCGACGCACCTGCCCCGAGTCCTCCTGCGCCAGGCTCTGCCGAATCTCCCTCTCGACCAAGGGTTGCTCGTCGGGAGGAAGGAATCGGCGCGTGTACTCGGCCACCGACATGTGGGTTCCACCTTCGCGGTCGGCGCTGGTGCCGTAGAGCGCGTAGAATTGCTCGTCGAAGGTGTACATGCGGTTCGCGACATCCAGCTCCCAGTGCACGAGCAGGGCCAGATCCATCGCCATCTTTGCCCGGCGCTCGCTATCGCGCAGCGATTGCTCGATACGCCGCCGCTCGGTGATGTCCTCTTTGACCGCCACGAAATGCGTGATGTCGCCTTGGGCGTTCTTCACCGGGGCAATTGAGGCATGCTCCCAGTAGAGATCGCCGTTCCTCTTGCGATTGCACAGCTCGCCTCTCCACACCTGCCCTTCCGTCAAGGCCTTCCATAATTGCCGATAGAACTCCGGCCCGTGGATGCCCGATTTGAGCACGCGCGGGGTTCGGCCAAGGCACTCCTCGGCCGAGAAACCCGTGACCTCCGAGAAGCGAGGGTTCACGTATTCGATGGTCCCCTGACGGTTGGTAATGACGACGGCAGTAGGACTGTTTTCGATGGCACGACGCAGCGTCCCAAGAGCCTCGTTCGCGTGGGCCAGCTGATTGGCCCGATCGAGAACCCGCTGCTCGAGCTCCAGATTGAGGATCTTGAGCGCCTCGGACGCCTGCCGGCGCGCATCTTCCGCAACCCTCAAGTCGTTGATGTCCACAATGCTGCCCACGATGCCGGCGACACTGCCATCAGGTGCCGCAAGAACCGCTTTGTGAAAAATGACCGTACGCTCGGCCCCGTGCCTATCGCGCACAGTGCTCTCGTAACGCTGTTCCCCTCCACGTGCGAGAAGCTCGCGATCGGCGGTATCGTATTCACGTGCCTTGTCGGGCGGCGAAAGGTCGAACACCGTTTTGCCGATAATCGCTTCGCGCGTAAGCCCGAGATACTGGCAAAAGGCCTGGTTGCATTCGGTGTAGCGCAGGGAGGCGTCCTTGCCGAAGAACGGATACGGCAACGCGTCAACAAGAGCGTGTAGCGTCGCCCCACCCTGGCCGTCCGAGCCCAAGGGTGGTGCCCTCCCGTGCTGGAAGGAGGCTAGGTGCCCATCACCGTCAGGGTCGGACGAGTCACCGCCAGCCATGCCAGTAGAATATCACGAGGACAGGTTGTCTGTCGGCGACTCCTTGCCAGCCCAGCCTCGACTGAATCGCCCGTCTCCAACGCACACCGCTGGGAGGCAGCGCTCGCGACTGTCGCCTTAGTCAATGATGTAGATGCACCTGACAGTGCAGTAGGTCCTTCCGTTGTCCGTCCCGAGATCGCACATCTCGCCATACGCGTCGTCCAAAATTCCATCGCCGCAGTAGTGAGGCCGGGTACATTGACTGGTGCAGCCCTGGGCATCTCCGTAAGCGCTGTTGTTTTGGCCCTGGCCGAGGTCGCATTCTTCGGCACCGTTGACGATGCCGTCGCCGCAGAAACTATATTGGCACTTGGCCGTGCAGGCGCCGTACTCGGCGTCGTTGTTGAATGCTCCGTCGTCGCATTCTTCTCCTCCGCTGATGACGCCGTCCCCGCAATGCAGTGCCCCTCCCTCGAGCAAGCAGTTTTCTCCGCAACCGTCTCCCGCCATGGTATTGCCGTCGTCGCAGGTTTCCGTGCCGAGCAAGATCCCATCGCCACAAATCGGAGTGCAACGTCTTCCCGGCACCCGGCACCGCCAGTGCGGTTCGATTTCACAGTTGGCCGAGCAGCCATCTCCATTGGTTGTATTGCCATCGTCGCACCCTTCGGACGATGACAGAACCCCATCACCGCATACGCCAACATACCTGCAGATCTCGTTGGGGTCGCCACAGCCGCACATCCAGTTACATTCGAGCTTGCAGAGGTTCGAGCAACCATCGCCAGACTGGGTGTTGCCGTCGTCACACTGCTCGCCCGGGTCGAAGATACCATTGCCGCAAGTCGAGACTTGCGTGTCGGCCTTGGGAAAGATGAGCACATCGTTCCCCGAATCGGCATCGGGCGTCGTAAGCGCATCCTTGCCGGAATAGGCGTCGGGCAGAATGGCTACCGCGCTGTCCTGACCGCTCCCGCTGTCTTCGCGACTCCCGCTGTCTTTGCCATGCCCACTGTCCTCGCCACTCCCGACACCGCTCGCTCCCAAACGACTACGCCCGCACGAACCGATTCCCCAGCAAGCCCCGCTAAGACAGAGCACCAAAACCAGTTTTCCGGGCGCCATGAAGGAAATAGTCTACCCCCAAACGAGAATCTTTGAGAGGGCGTCTGAAAAGTACCGGAAGTACAATCAGTAGCTTCCCCTCTCCCTCTGGGCCTGCGTTTGCCATCAAGTGAGTCACCTCGCGATTCGAGGCCCTTACGAGACGAAATCCTCCAGGCCGCCGTCGGTGAAGGCGCAGTGGCGGGATGTGCGATCGACCACCATCAGCAGGGTATGTCTGCCGTCTTCCTCGCGTAGTAGAACCAGGTGATGTAGAGGCAGGTGGCGTAGAAAGCCAGGAAGGTCGCCAGCGCGGGCACGGGGCTTCCGGTCAGGGCGATGGCGGTGCCGTAGCTCTTGGGCACGAAGAAGGCACCGTAGGCGGCCATGGCGGAGACGAAGCCGATGATGGTCGAGGATTCCTTGTTGGCGAGGCGGACGGCGGCTTGATACACGGGTGAGCCTTCCTTCAGCCCTGGTTGCGAGCGCAGGCGCAGGGTGCGGAAGATGATCGGGATCATGCGGAAGGTGGCGCCGTTGCCAATGCCCGCACCGACGAAGAGCACCAGGAACATGGCAAAGAATCCCGTAAAGGCACCCGGATCGGTCTTGTGGGCGACGAAATAGATGACCCCTGAAAGGGCGGCTGACATGCCGAGAAAGTTCCACAAGGTGACTTTGGCGCCACCCATCTTGTCGGCCAACCATCCTCCGACGGGCCTGATGATGGAGCCCACCAGGGGGCCCAAAAACGCGTATTGCAGCGGGTTCACGCCCGGAAATTGGGAGCGAATGAGCAGCGGGAAGCCCGCCGAGTAGCCGATGAATGAGCCGAAGGTTCCGAGGTATAGCCAACTCATGATCCAGTTGTGCTTGTTCTTGAGGATGGGCAGTTGCTCCTTGAGCGACGCCTTGGCCACGCGCAGATTGTTCATGAAGAACCAAGACGTGATGAGCCCCAGCAAGATCAGCGGGATCCAAATCAACGCCGCATTCTGCAGGTACAGCACCTTCTGCACACCCTTGATGTGCGCCACCTGCGGCCCGCCGCCGAAGCTTCCGAAAAGCGACCCGGCGATGACCAGGGGAACGATGAATTGAACCACGGAGACACCGATATTTCCGCCAGCCGCGTTGAGCCCCAAGGCCAGCCCCTTCCTCTTTTGCGGGTAGAAGAACTGAATATTGGCCATGCTGGACGCGAAGTTGCCTCCGCCAAAGCCTGCGACGAAGGCCAACCCGAGGAAGACCCAGTATGGAGTTTCGGGGCTCTGAACGGCGAAGGCCAGGCCGGTTGCCGGAATGAGCAGCAACGCCGCGCTGACCAGGGTCCAATTTCGGCCGCCGAACATGGACACCGCTAGTCCATAAGGGATCCGTAGCGTGGCACCCGATAGGCCGGGCAGAGCCGCCAGCCAGAAGAGCTGATTGACGTTGAAGGCGTAGCCTATGTTGGGCAACTGGGCGGCCACTGCGCTCCACACCTGCCACACTGAGAAACCCAAGAACTCGACGAAGATGGAGAAGATCAAATTGCGGATTGCGATCTTCTTCCCAGTGGATTGCCAGAATTCCTCGTTCTCTGGCTCCCAGTGTTCGATGGTGTAGGGCGAAGTCGCGTTGGCTTCGCCCTGAAACTCAATTTCCTTATCCTGGATCATGGTCGGCATGTTCGAGATCTCCTGGTGACATGTCGAAGGTTGACCGACGCGCCGTTTCGAGGAGGCGATCAGGATTGTAAACATCTGACCACAAGCTGGGATGGGTTTGGAAACGTGGCGCAGGGACACGCCCCGGAAGGGTGTCGAGTGGGGTGTCATCCACTCACCCGCATAGATATCCCCGGGTGTATGCTCTTGGACATGCACACTCAAGCCTTCATGCGGGCAGCTCAGGGGATGTTGTGTCTGGGGATGCTCCTCATGGCCAACTGTGGTTCTGGCGACAGCAACCCGCCCATCTCGGAACAGAATCTATCAGGGAAGATCGGCGGCCAGCCCTGGTCGCTGGCGACGGCACAATCGGACGCCTTTCTTTCCACCAGCACCTCGTATTGGGTGGACATGTTCGCGACGACCTTCACCGCGTGTCAAGACTCCCCGCCCAGCGACGCCAATTCCATACTCGTGGAGCTTCCGAGCACGCCAGGGAACTACTCCCTCAGCACGGCGCTGAACGCCACCTTCTACGACGCCAGCACTTCCTACAACTGGGTCGCAACGCGTGGCAGTATCCGCATCGACAGCGTCACTTCGACGACGATCAGCGGAGGTGCCAACTTCACCTACAACGCCGACAACACCATCGATGGAAAGTTCCAGGTCACGATTTGCCCGTGACCGTGTCGCAACCTCGTCCTTGACAGGCCCAAGCCGGATCACTAGGGTTCGCTTCGTTTTGAAAACCGAATAGCCATCGCGAAATGGGGAAGCCGGTGTGAATCCGGCGCGGTCCCGCCACTGTAAAGGAGAAGAAGGTTCTCGTATCGCCACTGGGGTGTATGCCCTGGGAAGGCGAGAGCCAACGCCCGCGCGACTTGGTCGCGTTGCTCCTGAGCCAGGATATCCACTCGCGATTGCCAAACTCTCGATGTCCTTCCGCGGAAAAGGCGTGCTGGTGTGAACCAACCCCTTTTCCTGCGCAGGCAAGGGGTTTTTTTGTGCAAAGACATCGGCCAGTGACGAGCGCGTGGAACGCTCGCCCAAGGCTATCCCATTCTTTCCGTCTTCTGTTCGCGCTGCTTGGTTGCGGCGCGGTGGGTTTATGCCCGCGGGCCATCTCTGCCCAGTCGGCCGACCCTCCCCTCTACGAGACGGTGGTCATGGCGACGCCCGTGGCGACCGAGGCACCGCGCGAGGACAGCGCCGCTTCCTGTTCGGTGATCACCCAGGATCGGACTCCGCGCGCGGCCGAGTCGGTGCCGCAGCTTCTGTCCGAACAGTCCGGCGCGGTCGTCACGCGACTGGGCGGCATGGGCTCGACCGCGACGGTGTCTCTGCGCGGCTCGACCTCCAATCAAGTCCTGGTCTATGTAGACGGAGTTCCCTTCAACACCGCCACCGGCGGCGGTGTTGACCTCGGCGCCATTCCGATTGGAGACGTGGAACGCATCGAGATCTATCGTGGCATGAGCCCCATCGGGTTTGGGGCCTCGGCCATCGGCGGAGTGGTTTCCATCACGACCGCGATGCCCAAGGACAACCGCGCCGAAATCGAGGCCGGCGGCGGGTCCTTTGGTACCTACTACGGCGGCCTAAGGGGCTCTTGGAATCGGGGACGGTTACACCTCTACAGCGGTATCCACGCCATCACCAGCAACGGTGATTTCCAATACGTGGACAGCCAGGGCAGGACTATCGGTACGAGCCTCGACCAAGTTGTTCGCCGCCGCGACAACGACCTGCACCAGGTGGACGGCACAGCGCGGGCGGTACTAGATTTTTCCAGCGCCCGGCATCTGAGCGCCTCCGTCCTCTTCTTTGACCGAGACCAGGGACTGCCGGGTCAGGGAGGTCTTGCAACACCGACCGCGCGACTGGGAACCCTGCGGGCGACGGGAATCCTCGCCTACAACTCGAACCAGGATCTCGGTCCCGGCGGACACCTGCGCGCCACGGCCTATGGCAACTACGATCTCTCTCACTTCGACGACCCCGACCACAAGATCAATCCCACGCGCACCGACGCGCACGATCGCACCTACACCATGGGCGGCGACCTCACTTGGCGGCGGCCCGCGCGACCTTGGCTGACGCTTTCAGGGGTTCTCGATACGCGCTACGACCGCTTCCAGCCTTCGGATAGCCTTGGCAGTGAGCCGACCGGCGCTCCTGCCACGCGCCTATTCGGCGCCGCGGGAGTTGAAAGCGATGTCTGGATTCAGCCAATCCGTTTCGACGTCATCGCGTCTTTGCGTCTGGAAGCCGCACGCGATGAGACCTCGGGCCGTGACTTTTTTGGCAATCTTCTCCAATCCACCTCGGGCCCGGTCAACCACGTGCTCCCCATCGCGCGCTTGTCACTGGTGAAAGAGTGGACGGGATGGCTTTCCCTGCGCGTGAACGGCGGGCGCTACGCGCGCCTGCCTTCTACCATCGAGCTGTACGGCAATACCGGCTACCTCATGGGCGACCCCACGCTGAAACCGGAGACCGGCTTCAACGCCGATGCTGGCCCGCTTATTTCCTGGAAGCGTGGCGCCAGCAGGGTTCTCTGGTCTACGGCAGCTTTTGCCAGCCGGGTGAGCGACCTTATCCAGTACCAGTACATCGGCGGCGGCCGGGCCAGACCGCAGAATCTCGGCAGCGCGCGTATTCTGGGCGTCGAAAGCGAGGCCACACTCGAGATCGGCCAGCATGCGCGCGTGGTGGCCGCGGGAACCTTCACCGACGCCCGCGACACATCGCCGGTGGCCGCGCAGAACGGCAAACAGTTGCCTCTGAGGCCGCGCTATCGTTTCTATGCCCGTCCAGAATGGCGTGCGGTACAAATTGGGACGAGCGTTGCGCTCGGACTCTATGCCGAGCTGGATGCCACTGCCGGCAACTATCGCAACGCAACCAATACGGACCACGTTCCAGCGAGATTTCTCGTCGGTGCCGGCGCCTACGCCGAGCTTCCCGCCAATTTCTCGCTTCGCGTGAGCGGACAGAACCTTGTCGATTCGCCGATCAACGATTTGGCCAACTACCCATTACCCGGGCGAGAGATCTATCTGACCCTTGCCTGGTCCTCTGCCAACAACAAACCAAAGGAATAGTGACATGAGACGATATTGGGCAACTTCCATCCACAGGATCGCACTCTTGGCTTGCTCCGGCCTAAGTGCTTGCGGCAGCGACTCCGGAGCCCCGGTGGCGGACGCCGCGATCTTCGAGGTGGCGCCGGGCACCCTACCGACTGATTCTTCGGAGGACGGGGCGGGCGGCGCGCCGCGGGGGATCGTCGTTGTGAACAGCAATGATTTTGACACAACCTCAATTTCGTTCCTCGACCGCGATGGCAATCTTGTGATCAACGGTTGCTTCAGCACCCCAAGACTTTCCTATGACGTCGTGCTGCCCACACAAGTAACGCCTGGCGGTCCCGTGGTGCTCATCGACCGAGGCATGGGTTACAATGCCTTGACCTGGCTGGACCCAACGAACTGCACGCCCTTGCGCCAACTGGCAGTGGGCACAGGCTTTGATTCCGACCCGCACGACGTGGTCGTGCTGTCGGCAAGCAAAGCCTATGTCACGCGCTACGCGGAGAACGGCACTGCCACGCCGACACTAGATGATTTCGACGACGGTGATGACGTGCTCATCATCGATCCTACCCAACCTAAGATCCTTGGCCGTATCGATCTGAAACCCTTCTCCCCCGTGGGGGTCCTGCCGCGTGCGGACCGCGCTCTCCTGGCCGAGGGAAAGGTCTTCGTTTCCTTGAATGCAATCAGCCTGGACTACAAGACCTACGGCACAGGCCGCATCGTCATGGTGGACCCGGTCACCGATCAGGTCGTAGGCACCATCGACTTGCCAGGAGCGAAGAACTGCGGCGCTATGACCTATCTTGCGACTGAGAGAAAGCTCATGGTCGCTTGCGGCGGCGCCTACAGCGATGGGCCACAGCAAGCAGACAGCTCGGCCATCGTGGTCATCGACCTTGGTGTCTCGCCTCCCACCGTGATTGCTCAGATGGCCGCAGCGGCCGCCGGAGGGCTTTCCCTGACGAATGCAACGGTTGCTGCATTGGATGGTACCGCCCTCGGCGTGACCAACGGCAGCGTAGGCAACGTGCCGCCGGATCGGCTATGGTCCCTACCCATCAATGGCTCTGCACCGATCCAGGTATTCGAGTCGACCGAATCCTTCGCGCTCGGTGCGGTACTGGCAGACCCTGAAGGCAAACGCATCCTGATCACGGATGGAACCACGAACACGCCGGCTTTCATACGCGTCTTCGACTATTCCGCGAGCACTTTCACGGCCGGCAAGACCATCGACAGCAATCCGACACAGAAGCTGCCACCACGGGCACTGGCCTGGTACTAGGGCAAATCGCCATGAACCTCCTTGAGAAAACCCGAGCGCAAATTGGCGAAATCGATTCCGAGGCAGCAGCGGCGACGCAGCGGCTGCTCGATGGCAAGACCAAACCCCGGGGCAGTTTGGGCCGTCTCGAAGATCTGGCGTGCAAGATCGCCTCGATCCAGCACAATCCGCGGCCACCATTGCCAACCAAGGCCATCGTGGTCATGGCCGGCGATCACGGCGTCACTCAAGAGGGAGTCAGCGCCTATCCGTCAGAAGTCACGTGGCAGATGCTGCTCAACTTCGCCCGCGGCGGGGCGGCCATCAACGTGCTCGCACGCCAGGCCGCGGCTCGCCTCGTGGTCGTCGACATGGGGGTGAGCGGTCCCGCGGAAGCCATTCCCGGCGTCTTGTCGCACAGGATTGCTCTCGGAACACGCAACTTCACGCTCGGCCCGGCCATGACCGTCGAGCAGACAGTTCTGGCCGTCGAGCACGGTATCGCCATCGCGCAAGAATTGGCCAGCTCGGGGGTGGACCTGATTGGGCTAGGTGAAATGGGAATCGGCAACACGACCTCGGCCACGGCCTTGCTGGCCGCGTTTACCGGCCGCCCCGCCTCAGAGATCACAGGACGGGGTACCGGCATCGACGACACCGCCTGGGTCCGCAAGGTCGCGGCCATCGAAAAGGCCCTCAAGACGAATGCCACCGGGGGCAGGCCGTTGCCGGTCCTGGCCGCTTTCGGTGGCTTTGAAATCGCCGGCCTCGCGGGCGTGGCCCTGGGAGCAGCTTTTTGTAAGATCCCCGTCATTCTCGACGGGTTCATCGCCTCCACCGCTGCCCTGTGTGCAGCTCGGCTGGCACCCAACTGTGCCGACTACGTCATTGCCTCCCACCGGTCTGTGGAAATCGGTCACAAGGTCGTTCTCGAAGCGCTGGGATGCGAACCCTTGTTCGAGTTTTCCATGCGGCTCGGCGAAGGAACCGGCGCTGCTCTGGCCATGCACATGGTAGATGCGTCCCTGCACATCCTGCATGAGATGGCGACCTTCGATAGCGCCCAGGTTACGGACACCGGCCGATGAGCGAACTCGTGCTACACGCTGGCGGCCAACAACACGAGGATCGCGGCATCCGTCAACTGTTGGGTGGCACCGAGGAAGTCCCCGGTGATTCCCCCCGCCCGCGCATGGAAGCGCCACCCGCACAGGACCGCGACGACCACCGACAGCACCAGCGACATCAAGATGGCCTGCACCGGCAAGAGATTACCCACCACCAACATGCACACGGCGATGGTGGCGAAAACGCTGGCGAGAAGGGCGTGGACCATGTTGCCGGTCACGAGCTTCGACGATTGGGCGCTGTCCCCGGGCGTGACGTAGGGCAGAGCGGCCATCAGCCAGACCGGCGTCGTGCGCGAAATGGTTTGTCCGAGGAGAAGCCCGCCCATGGCCAGGGGCCCCAGCTTGGCGAGCGCGACGATGCGAAGAAGCAGCACGAGGATGAGCGCGGTGGCACCGAAGGCGCCGATGCGACTGTCCTTGAGAATGGCGAAGAGCTTCTCGCGATCGAATGCGCCTCCGAGAGCGTCTGCCGTGTCGGCCAGTCCGTCTTCGTGGAATGCCCCGGTGACCAGCGCAAGTGCCGCAACCGTGGCCACGGACGCGACCAGGAAACCCGCGCGTTCGAGGCCGGCCCAAACCAGGCACCCCACAAATCCGAGGAGGTAGCCAACCATCGGGAACCAGGCCGACGCCCAATAGAGCGCCGTTGCGCGCGCCGGCTTTTTGCCGCATGGAATGCGAGTCAAGAACGCCAGGGCCGCACGTGCGCCAGAAAAAAAGGCCAACGGGGAATTCGACGCTGCCGAGACTTGGACTGGTGTTTCCATGGTGGGGCCGACCTTCACGAATTCTTATGCTCCGAGAACGGAATCCGCACAAGTCAAAGCCGCAAGGAGTCAAGATCATGCCAGGCAAGGTGATTCTGGTGGGCGGCGGCGCACGCTCGGGTAAGAGCCGTTTTGCCCTGGAATACGCGCAAAGATTGGGCGAACGGCGGCTCTTCGTGGCCACGGCCCAGGCCTTCGATGCGGAGATGCGGGAGAGAATCCGGCGCCACCAGGACGAGCGCGGCGGGGACTTTGCGACCATCGAAGAGCCGCTGGAGCTGGCGCGCCTGCTGGAACAGACGCAAGACGTCGATGTGGTGGTGGTGGATTGCCTGACGCTTTGGCTTTCCAACCTCCTCATGCGACAAGACTCTGCGGAACGCATCGACGACCACGTGGCGAAGATGGTGGCCGCGCTCAAAACGCGCCGGCAGCACGTCGTGCTGGTGAGCAACGAAGTAGGTCTCGGCATCGTGCCCGAATCGGCCATGGGCCGAGTCTTCCGTGACATCGCGGGCCGCACCCACCAGCGCCTCGCCGCCGAAGCGGACGAAATCTATTTCGGGGCCATGGGAATGGTGATTCGGCTGGTGCCAGAGCCAGTCAAGGCCTTTCGTCCCGGCGACCATCCATCCGTACTTGCTCGGTCAGTGGTTCGGACCGACAAGATCTGCTAGGTAGGCCCAACGCACATGAAGAGAGCACCGTGAACTGGGAAGCAGTCTTCAGCAGCTTCACACTGGTCGCAGCCAGCGAGATGGGGGACAAGACCCAGCTCTTGGCGTTTTCCTTAGCCAGCCGCTTCCGCCGTCCTTGGACGGTGATGGCCGGCATTCTGCTGGCCACCTTGGCCAATCATGCCCTGGCCTCGTCCGTCGGAGCTTGGATCTCGGTGTATGTCCCACCCCGGGTCATGGCCGGGATCTTGGCCGCCACGTTCATCGGCTTCGGCCTGTGGACCCTGCGCCCCGACACTCTCGACGAGGACGACAAGCCGTCGCGCTTCGGGCCGCTGCTCACCACGGTCATGCTGTTTTTTCTCGCCGAGATGGGCGACAAGACGCAGTTCGCTACCATCGCGCTCGGTGCACGCTTTCACAGCGCCATGACCGTCACGCTAGGCACGACCCTGGGCATGCTGGCGACCGACGGTCTGGCCGTATTTCTAGGCGATAGACTGGCAACGAAAGTGCAGGGACGCTGGCTGCGCGTGGTCGCCGCTTGCTTGTTTTTCCTGTTCGGTATCGCCTCGGCGTGGTCGGCGATCCGCGGGTAGGAGAGGAAGTTTTCACCACAGAGAGCACGGAGGGCACAGAGACGGAGGAGAATGAGGTAGTTCGGATCCTAGATCCGGAAACCCTTCTTCATCCGGCCTCTGCGCCCTCAGTGCTCTCTGTGGTGAAGAATCCGGAGTCTTCCCTAGAACCGTGCGCAAATTTCGTCGAGGGCCGCGATGGCGGCACTGTCACCCGCGAATTCGCAGGGTCGCATCTGCCGGCCGGCGAAGTACTTGCCGGTCACACCGGCAATGGACGGATCGGTCGCAAGCCATACCGGCGTGTCGGCAGCCTGTTCGGGCGACTCGTGTCCGCCGTAGCCGAGAGCATTCGAAAGCGTCGAACTGGCATCTCCAGGATGGCAAGCATTGACGGCAATCTCTTTCGCCGGCCAGCGCGTGGCGAAGGCCACGGTTAGCATGCGATTGGCTTGCTTGGATTGGCGATAGGCCGTGTCGTTGTTGTACGCGCGGTTCCTGAATTGCAGATCCTCGAGGGCCAGATCGCCGGCCCAGTAGCTCGCCACGTTCACCACGCGGGCCGGGGCCGCCGCACGCAGCACTTTGTCGAAGGCTCGCATCATCCACACGTAGCCAAGCACGTTGGTGGCAAATTCCATCTCGATGCCTTCCGGTGTTTCCGTACGTCGGCGAGTTGCAATGGCCGCGTTGTTGATGAGCACGTCGAGCGGCCCCTGCCAGCGCGAAGCCAACGAAAGGATCTCCTCGCGCCGGGAAACGTCTACGATTTCCGTGCGCACCTGTGCGCCCGCGACCCCTTTCCTGACCTGCTCGGCAGCCTGCCGCGCGCGCTCGGGATCCCGGCAGACCATCACGACCTCGAAGCCCTGCCCTGCCATCCCGGCGCAGATGGCCCGGCCAATGACGCCATTGGCTCCGGTGACGATGGCGACGCGCCGTCTTCCGCCCATTCCATCACCTCAGGTGAACTGGACCGACCGACGCGTGAATGCGCCGTCCAGCCAAAAGCCGGTGATGGGAAACGACACCGCGTGCCCTCCTTCGCTGGCCGCGCCCGCTGCCACCAAAAGCGGAGCGTAGTGCTCCCAGGTCGGCAGGGCAGTGCTGGCGGCCGGCGCCCGGGCGTGAAAGTCCTGCAGCGCATCCACGTCGAACCGCGCAATGGCATCCGCGGCCCAGGCATCGAATTCTTTGGCCCACGCTGGGATCCCCGGCCGAAAGGCGTAGCGCATGTTGTGCGTGAGGAAACCGCTGCCAAAGATCAGAACACCCTCGTTGCGCAAAGGAGCGAGCGCCCGGCCAAGCGCGAACAACCTTGCGGGATCGAGGGTGCACATCGACAGCTGCAACACCGGCACGTCCACATCGGGGTACATGGGTACCAGCGGCACGTACGCGCCATGGTCGAGCCCGCGACTGCCATCTTCGGCCAGCGGCATTCCGTGGCTGACCAACAAAGCGCGAATACGCTTTGCAAGATCCGGTGCTCCTGGGGCCGGGTACTTGGTCTGGTAGTAGCGTTCGGGAAATCCGCTGAAATCGTAGACCAACGGCACGGGACGGGTCGCGCCCAAGGTCGCCGCCGGCTCCTCCCAGTGCGCGGAAACCACGAGAAGGCTCTTCGGCTTGGGCATGGCCTTGGCCCAAGCAGCCAGCTCGACCATCCACACCTTGTCGTCCAGCAAGACCGGCGCGCCGTGGGCGGCGAAGATGACGGGCATCGTGCCGGTGGCTGGCTTTCCTTCGGACTCAGGTGTGGTCATGCGCTTGTTGTCCCTTCGCTTGCATGCGAGCACCGCCGCCGACAGCGACCCGAGCACTCGCAGCGATTCCCTTCGATTCATCCCCGACAAGTCTAGAACAGAGGGATGGCGGCACCAGGGGCAATTGATAACTGGACACCCTAACTCGGCGCACGGCTGGCGCCGTATCTCACGCTATAGGGTGCCAGCGATGCCGAACTGTACGCCTAGGTCTGTCTCCTTGGCGTCAATCGTGGTGCTGCCCTGCTCTTGCGAGCCGCCGAGCCCCAGGTCGAGCGTGGGCCCAAACAGGAGTGCCACGTTAGGCCCCAAGGAGATCACCACAGGCGCCTCCAAAGTCACCGCATAAAGGCTTGCGGTGCTTCCGCTTCCCGACGCGCGCAGATAGCTGAATCCAACGCGCGGCCAGATGGCCGCTGACTGGCCCAGCGCAAACGCATATCCGACCCGCGGCATGACCATGAAGCCATCGATCGAGGAGCTGCTGGTGGCACTCACGGACTTGACCGACGTCCAGAAGTAGGACACGGAACCTCCGATGCTGAAACCGTCGGTCACAAACCCGTCGAAAGCCAGGCGAGGGGCTGAGTAGCTTGTGGTCAGAGTAGTGAACGGGCTGCCGAAGATCGAGACATTGTCGGAATGCCCCGTCCGCTCCACCGAGCCCACAGACATCGTTTCCCACGCGTGAGCGTAGCCAAACAGCCGATCTGCAGAAATGACCAACTGATGGGCCGAGCCGAAAGCCACCTCTTCCGCCTGGACCCGGGCGCTCAGAGCCCCGAGGCTCGACATCAACAACACGGTCAGGCCCACGATGGTTCGTTTCATCTCTGTTCTCCTCGCTAGGGTGATTAATCTGCCAAGTACCGTCGGCCAGAGATTCTACGCTCGGACCGCAGCGTGACCAAAATAGGCGAGTGTCGTGCTCATCGCCAGCCTAGACGCCGAAGACGCTGATCCCAACGCCGACTCGCTATGGGCCACGGAGATCGAGCGCCGCACGCGAGAAGTGGCTGAGGGCAAGGTAGCCTTGGTCGATGCGGACGAGGTTCACGCCGAAGCCGCCAGACGTCTTCGCGCGCGGGCCGGTCGGTGAAGGTTCGCTACCACCCTGATGCCCGCGCCGAAGTACTGGACGCAGTGGAGTGGTACGAAGAACGCCGCCCGATGCTCGGTGCAGACTTTTTGACAGAAGTCCGTCGGGCCGAGCGTGGCAGCGCTGGCCTGGTGTGGGCGCGGACGTGCGCCGGTTCAAGCTGGCGCGCTTTCCGTACTGCGTGGCGTTTCAGGCGACCGGTGACGACATCGCCGTGATCGCGGTGGCCCATCAGAGGCGGGCACCGTTCTACTGGCGAGATAGGGCAAAGTAGTGTGGAACGCGATGAAATCCGCGAAGGGAACCGTCCGCCGTCCTCTTGATGCCCGGCCTGACGATGCCTCGCTGGGGGACCTCAAGTACCACCTCACCGTCTGGGCGAAGGTCGAGCGCGGCCTGCGTGACGTGGCAGCCGCGCGTGGTCGACCAGAACGAGGCCAAGCCACGCATGTCCAAGTGCCTCGGCGGCCTCACCGGCGCGTAGTCGGAGTAGGCATGTCACCAGCTCATGGTCACGGTTCAAGTACAACTCCCCGAGGAGACCTTCTCCGCCGCTTCGTCGGTCTCCCGACGAAATGGCCGGCGATCTGCGTCAAGTAGTGCAAAGTATTGCGAAGACTCCGATTCTCCGACGGAGAGGCCAGGGGCGCCGCGCCACCCGAGATGCCTCACAAAAGGGAATGTAAGCAACGTAGAAAAACTCGCGACCCTCGCGGCAAATGCAGTCCGAAACGCTGATTTACATCGGGCATTGGAGCTGCTCGAGGAGATTCGCGTCATCTGCGAAGGTGCACCAGTGAATCTCCAGGCTGTCCGCTGATTCAAAAGGCAAAGTCAGAGGAAGTGGCCGAAAGCAGTCCTCCGCTGTGTGCTCAACTTGTCGGGCCCCGGTTTTCTTTCGGCTTGTCTTTCTCACTGGGACTCTTGGGTGTCGCAGGTTCGAGTAAGATCTTGAGCATCTCTTCGGCCGGTGCCCGAACCTCGGGTGCCAGGTGGGCAAGACTCGTGTTTGGTCCCGACGAGGCCGCACGCAGGGCTTCGTAGAGAGGAAGCAGACGCTCCTCCAGCTGGGCCTCTCTGAGCAGGTCGACAGCCTCGCTCGCAAGACCTGATTGCACACATGCCTTAGAGAACTCCAAGAGTCCGGCCACCATCATCTGATCAAGAATCGACTGGTCCATACCTTCGACGATCTGTAGAACCCGTCGTCGTGCCATCGGCCATTTTCCATCCCTGACATTGTCAGATGCCGCGACGATAAGTTTCGGACCAAGGGTCTTGCTCACCCTGAGGACACGATAAATCACAGCATCCGGCGTCGGCAGCTTGCGGACGGCATCGGAGTAAGTGATCGCCACAAGCAATAGTTTCTCAGGGTCTTGGGCCATGGCAACGTAGTTGTCTACGTCATCTGACGTCGCTAGGTCGGGCATGCTGGGGATCTGGCCGCTCCCTACGGCAGCGAGGAACTTCGAGCCCAATCCAAGATCAGACCGTCCATTCCCCATGTAATGTGCGGCGACGCTTTTTAGCAAGCGGGAGTGCTTTCCCACACCTTTCATAACCGCTTCGGCATATCGCTGCTTCTCGGCCATCTCAAGGAGAGGGTCACAAGCCAACATTTCGGCGAATCCAGCTGGGGTTATTCCTTTCGGCCAAACAAGCTGCGATTTGTGAATGCATGCGCGCAGATCGCGCATAGCTTTGACCCGATCAAGTACTGGTGCTAGGTGCGCATCTTCTCCATCGAGATCCAGCATTTCCCGTAACTGTCCGGACCGGTTGCACTCCTCGACCAAAGCCTGAGTCGCACGCATTTCCAAGCGCCGACGCAGACCAGGCTCGGCAACCGCTGTGGCAAAGGCGAGCATCTTGGCCGCACCTCCCTGGATCGATTTGCGGCCGGCGGGGGTGGCCAGAATCTCTTCAGCTCGATTCTTCAGTTCATCTTCGCCATAGAAAACGCGCAAGAACTCGACGAACCAGCCAAGGCGACGCCTCAGTCGGCGACTTGCCCGCATCAGGTACCAGATATTAAAGAAACGCTCGGCCACCTGAAATCCCAGCTTGCTGCCGCTAGGCAATGCAACCTTGGAAAGCAGACCCTGCTTGCTGAGTCGATCGAGCTGAGCCGAAACCACGTTCACCCCGATCCGCGTGCTATTCGCGCAGTCCGCTGCGGTCATTGGGTGCCAGTGCTGGGCCACAGCGTCAACGATCAACTGGCTTTGGGAAGGAAGGTCGTCGAAGCGCGCCTTGTAGTAGGGCGTCAGGTGATCGAGAAGACCTTCGAGATCCTCCTCGACGCGAGCGCTCTTCCCCGCCGCTAGGATCCCGTGCAGCAGGGCAAGTGTCCGCGGCATTCCCCCGGTCAATACGTAGAGCGCTTTGAACCTCCCCGGATCCGACGTAACGATGCTCTCGACTTCAGAAGCGTTTGCGAGGCGGGCAAGCTCCACTACCAGCTTTCGTGCCTCGTCTTCCGACAGGGGACCTAGTTCGTGGACGTTGAAAAAGTCATAGAATGGCGATTCGTAGACCAGCGACTCTTGCAAAGGCGTAGCGCTGGCGCCAATGACAACTAGTCGATTGTCGGCCGAGAGCACCTCTCGAAGAGGCCAGTGCGCGTCCCGCAAACGTTCCAAGACGATATCCATGTTGTCGACTAGGAGCACCAGCAATCTCTTGGTGCGTTTCGCCCAACCTGTCAGCAGGGCGAGCGCCTGCGAGGCCCGAGTCTGGTCTTCGAGGCTTTCGAGCGCCTTCACTTCGGCATCGAGCGTCGCCGCAGCTTCATGATGCCCGCGTTGTTCGAGCGTATCCGTCAACGCGTCGATGCAATTGATCCAGAAATCTGCCAGACAGGAAACGTTGTACTGCTCTTCGGGAAAGCGGAGGGCAACACAGGTTCGGGAGAGCTTTGCATCGTCTTCTATACCGTAAGCAGTCCGCAGCAGCAGCGTCGTCTTGCCCGAGCCACGGGCACCGACGAGCAGATGGTGCTGTCCCCCGCCGCGACGCAAATCTTCGAGGAGTTCATCGAGGAGCGGTCGGCGCGCAACAAACGTAGCGATGAGATCGCCGCGTTCTAGGAGGTGAGGATTGTAGATCGTGGTGGCCACCCGCCTGTTCGTGGTCATAGGACGTGCCTTTCCCAGTAGCGGCGCAGGAGTCCGGACCGGAAACGCCATCTCCCGGCCTGATCGACCAAGTAGCCATCGTTTTGCAGGACGTCCAAAAGCCAGTTGGCTGTCTTGCCGCGCTCAATCGGATCTGGGACCATGCCTGTCAGGCATTGTCCTAGCAACGACGCTGATACGCCATTGGGATCGCGGGCGCACAGAGCGAGCATTGTGCGCGCGAAGGTGTCCTCTGGGGTGCCGAATGCCTCTCGTAGCCGTTCTTCCCACGAGCTGAAGTATGTCCGGCGTGCCAAGAGATCCTCGATGGCGGCGTCCAGTTGCGGTTCCGAGGGGGGCGTCCCCTTGGCTCGCTCGCGCAGGGCGCTAAAGATGCCTTGTAGGTGGTAGGGAATGAGCCATTCGGCGTGCTTGCAGATGAGTCGACGCAGGTCGAGGCCAAGTTCCATCCTGTAGCTGTGCCCCAGTTCAGCCAAGAATCGGTCGGCTGTCTCTCCATCGTAGGGACCGAGACGCCAGTCTCGAAGATCGTTGATGGTGTCTGTGAGGCTGTGTCGCCGAGTGACGCTATCCAAGCCCACTGACCCTGCAAGGACGAAGCGGAGCTTGGTGCTGGCCTTGGGCAGTTGGCGAAGGTTCCGGAACCACTGCAAGAAGCTGCGTACGCGCGCGCCTGTTGGATCTTTCTTGGCGATGGTCAGAACGAAAATCGGAAGCTCGTCGATGAGGATGAGCCAAGGTTGCGGCGCTGGCAGGATGCCCTCGAAGGCGCTGTTGGCCTCGTCCTGCCATTCCCGGGTAAGCGTGTCGACGTCAACGCCTGTCCCGGCGACCTTGATACCCCTCACTCGACCTGCGTGCCTCCGGAGCCAGGTTGCTATCGAATTCGGCTTGAGGCGCTTGCCTCCTTTTGTCGTGTAGATCGCGTGCAGTACGGCTTCGACGAATTGTGCCTCGTTCGTCGCCGCCGCTACGCTGACGTAGACCCCCACGGCCGAGGCATCCTTCTCCACTTCAGATGCAAGCGCGCAGAGGACGGACGTCTTGCCGACCCGTCGCGGTGCCAGCAAAAGGACGTGTTCATCCTCGGAGATTCGTCTTAGTTCCTGCAATTCTCGCTCGCGCCCGAAGAAATTCTCTCCTGTCACAGGCTTGCCGATGATGTTCTTCATTGCTTTCATCCCGTCTGTTGCGCACGCGCATGTTGTACAGCAAGAATGTTGTACAGCAGACACGTTGTACTCACAAGCCGGGATCAACGCACATGCAAATGCGGCCTGCGCAGCACCGAGTGCCCTGCGCGCTGCGCCCAGGCATTGCGTGACCTCGGGGCAAGCCAACCGCTACAAGGGACGCTGCAACTAGTCACGACGCTGCGACTAGTCATAAGCGCGCCAGATCTACAGTCGCCTTTGGCCGAGAACTACCTGTGCGATCGCAATCGCTGCGATCGGCTTGCTAGCTTCCCTTCTTGTCGCGGATCCACGCTGCGAACATGGGAACAGCAACTTGGTATTGGCTGCCAGCATCCTCGACGAAATGGGTAGGGGTGAGGCTGCGCAGGGTCTCGTTGGGACGAGCGACCGGCTGGGGCTCTGCGGCCAGGGTGCGTAGCCACTTTTGCTCTGGTTCGTTGTGCTGGCGCCAGAGTTCGTCGAAGAGACTAGTCTTGCCGAAGGCAGCGTCGATGGCAGCCTGCATGTCCTCGTGTACGGCGTGCAGGCGCTGCTTTTCGTTGAGCCGGTAGCAAAGTTCATCGCATACGAGCTGGATGAGGTAGGGATGGCAACGGGTTTGGGAAATCAAGTGGTCAACCGAACCCTCCGGGTAGATCTCGGGAAAGCCGGGTGCCGGGTGGCAGATGAGCTCTCGGGCTTCTTCAGGTTGCAGATAGGTGATCTCGCGCGACAGGGCACTAATCAGGCGGTCTGGCCAGTGGGGTCCGAGCCGGGGAATCGGGTAGGCGCTAACAAGCAGCAATCGAATGCGGCGAAGGACATCGCCTGCAGCACGCACGAAATCGAGGAAGTCGGTGCTGGCCCAGCCCTCGGCGATGCCGTCCTGCAGGCGTTCCACCTCGTCGATGGCAATCAGGACGCGCATGTCTCTTTGGGCAAGCTCTTCGTCGACTAGGCGAAGCCAGTCCAAGGTAAGCCCCCAGGCCGCGCCATGCGGTGGCTCGGGTGCCTCGGGTCGGGCCTTGGCCACTTCCCCAGCTAACAGGCAATGGGGTTCGGCCCTCAGGGGCGAACCGCTCAGACCCTGGAAGTTGAGCTTGACCACCGTGGTGCCCGCGCCCAGTTGCACGGGCAGCATTTCCAGCAAAGACGACTTGCCCATTCGGCGCTGGCCACAAAGCCAAAGCGGACCGCGGCGATCCCCAGCGAGGTCGTGGTCGATGAACCCGACAAGATCCCCGCGGCCTTTGAATAGCCATGGCTTGTCCGCGCTAAGCACGGGCCCGGCCACACGAAGGGCGTCGGCACCTGCGGCTTCCGCCGCATCTCCTCCGCCAAGCGCGCCCGCAGCTCGGCCACGAGATCGAGCCATTGGCGCGCCACCGGCAACAGCGAGGGCAGGTCTAGGTTTGCCACTCGTGCGAACCACCGCTCTCGGCCCGCTTCTGCCAAGCTCTGGGCCTGGAGTTCTTCAAGCGCCAAGCGCGCAGGACGTGTCTGTCCGGTCGACTGGGCCGCTTGGGCGATTATCGATCGACCCAACTCTGCATCTACATGTCCCAGCTTGACCAACAACGAGCGGAGCCCAGGCAGAGGGAAGAAGATGAGGTCATGGTGCCCAAAGGGGAGCTGCCCTGCCGCCCAGACAGGGCTAAGCCAGCCGGTTCGTGTTAACGCAGAAACAATCCAAGTGAAGAGTGCCTCAAGTGCAAAGACGGGGAGCCGCAAGAAGCATAGGAGGCTAGCCACACCGACAACCAACCCGAACTCGACGCCGCCAGCCTCGCGAGAAAACACGGCCATCATAATTACGCCTGCCACGCCTTGAAGCAGGCTGAACGTCACGCCCAAAAGCACCCCACCCCTTTCTCCCAACGCCACACACATCCCCACCCCGACGGTCATGGTGACTACCGCGGCGAACACCACGACAAACGCCGCATCAAACGATACGTTCCACGCCGAGCCAAAACCCACGCTGCAAACCAATTTGAACGCCGAGCCGAAAAGAGCAGCAGAGGCTATGCCAAAAGTCACGCCGAAGGTTGCACCGACAGCCGCACCGATAGACACACCGACGGGCATGCCACGAGCTACGCCGAAACCGACACCGGTGGGCACCCCAATCATCAGGCCGAGACCTACGGCGAGAATTGGGGCAAGAAATGCTGTAGGCCATGAGACCGAAACGCCCGCTGGAAGCGCGACCGCAAGGCAGAGAAGCGCCACGACAGGGGAACCGATAAACAGCCACGCAGCGAATCTCAACACCAACGTGCGGATTGCTCTCTCGCGAAGTCGTGAGCGAGGCTGGCGAGCTGACGAATCGGCATGCAATTCCAAGCGGTGGTAAAGGAGGTGCAACTGGATTGGCTGCATGAACAAGAGCCAGCCCAAGCGCCAGAATCCAGGAATCGGCGGGACTACTTGCGCTGTCGGAGCTGTTTCACTTGGCATCGGCCACGAAGTTCCGCCAGGCGGCGCCTGGCAGTCGGAAAACGCCATTGTCTTGCTCGGCCAGCCCCCGCTGGACCAGCGCGGCCAATTTCCGGCGCTCTCGGTCGCCCAGGTTCGCAATGGCAACGCTAGCACCGCTTCGTTTCAGCAGGCGTCGTTCCTCTGGGTCCAGCCTTCGCCACCACTGCTCGAAATGGACCTGCATGGCGTTGGCAAAGTCTTCGCTCAAAAGCGGCTGGGCTCCGTTCTGCCAAAGGGCATGCCCAAGCCACTGCAACCCCATAGCGAATCTGCCCGCCAGCTCGCGTGCGATGGTCGCAAGGCCAGGGCCGAGCACACTTACTAAATCATCGGCCGCGTTGCTGTCGAGTTGCCCCACCCATACTCGCTTTGAATCGTTGAGGAAGCGCGAGGAGAGGCCGTTCCGGTCGAAAAGTTTCTCAAGATCCGAGTGTGAGGCGGAGACCCAGATCAGCTTGCGACCTTGGCACAGAGTGCGACAGTGGTCGAAGAAGGCGCGGTCGAAAACATGGCCGGGCTGCGCCAGGGCATCGCCTTCGTCGATCAGCACCGTGCAGGGCATCAGCCGATCCAGGCCGGCCAAAAGGGAGTCTGGCTGGCCGTCACTCGTGGCTTGCTCAATCTCGGCCCGACGGCCAAAGGCATCCGCGATGGCAAGCACCAACTCTTTCGGCGAGTGGCCCGACATCCCCTGGGCATTGATGCATGCCACTGCCTGGTCTTTGGGCAGAAGCTCTGGCACGCGATTGAGCAGCCACGTCTTCCCCATGCGGGTCTCGCCGACAAGCTGAATCGCCTGGCGCTCGCGCAGGGCATGCCGGATCTCGTCCAACTCCCGGCCGCGCCCGAAGAAGTGCTCAGGCCTTTCAACTGCCGGACCAGTAATGAATGGCGAGTCCACCTTGGCCGGATCAGGAGCGCCAAGGCCGGACACAGGCATGGCAGGCAGCGCGCGCCGGTTGGTCGCCGCAGTGCCGCTCGTGGCCGAAAGCTCACGCCTCTCCCCAAGCGGAGGTGCCACTACTTCCGGCTGGTTGGTGAGATGGCGGTAGAGTCTCACGTACTCTCCCGGCAGGCGATATCGGGTGAATGGTTGTAGAGGCTCGGGCACAACCTCGATGCCACCTTCGAAGTGAACCGGAATGACCCTCTCGTTCAGCCCGCCGGCTTCGTAGAGCATCTGGCTGGCCAGCATTCCTTCCCAGGAAACGCCCAAGCCCTGACCAGGCGTCTCGCGGCCCTCGAACCTCCTGCAATAGGTGTCCGTGACACGGCCAGCACGAAGGCCGAGGCGGAGAGCTGTCTCTGCATCCAGCGCGGCCACCCCTCGGCCGGGTGGGGCTCGTAGCAATCAATCCAGGCATCCACCCCGTCGTGCCGAAGCTGGTTGGCAAGGTCCAGTACCCGTTTCTGGTGCGCGGGCGAGTCGTGGCTGTAGCTGATGAAGACCCTATCTGTCCGTTCGCCACTCATGCTGCTGGCGGACAGCCGCATCCCGCAGGATCGCCGAGTGCTCTACGCCCTCGATGCCGTGGCCGGCCTGAGGCCCTGGCCGACGCTCTGCAAGGAGGTCGCGAAGCTCAAAATCGACCTACTCGAAAGCAAGGTTGTGGACGGCGATTTCGGGGCATTTGCCTCGCCCCCCCGCTACATCTCATCTAAAGGCGACGTCGTTGGCAAAGAGTGGTGACCCCATCGGAATTCGAACCTTCGAGAGCCAGCCCTACCGCAGGATCATCGTCGTCGCGCTCATGGCCGGCATGGAATAGCTGAGCGTGCAGGTTCCCGCCGTGCAGCCGATCGTCGGAGCCGTGCCACTGCCCTTGGCGACCGCGGCGGTCTTGCCGGCGATCTGGTAAAGCGACGCCGTGGTCAGTGCGGGCGCATTGGCAATCTGCACCGAGACGGCCTGGGCAGTGGTCTTCTTGTTGATGGCCACCACGTCGACCGCGGGTGAGCCGTCTGAATGGGCGAAGGCGTAGACCGAAGTGTTCTTGGTGTCGGTGGTAGTCGCCTGCACGGCCAGATCGCCCACGATGGCGCCGTTGCCGTCGTAGTTGCGGTACAGGTCGAAAGCAGCGATGAGGAAGTTGCCGGACGCGTCCTTGAGCGGCCAGGCCGTGGCGGCATAGACGCCTTCGCGCCCGAGCACGCCCAGCAGATCCGCTTCGGCCACGGCGCCGCCTATCGATGTCTCGCAGCCGGGGTTGTATTCGCTGAAGGCGAGCCCCGGCGCGGCGATGCTGCCCGCGGGGTAGGCAGTGGCGATCTTCTTTTGCAAGCGCGGAATCATCTGGCGCGGGTACCAGTTGGTGTCGAAGTACGCGCCGCTGCCCACGTCTCCGCTCCAGCCGAAATCCAGGGTGTCGGTGTCCGGGGCCTTGATATCGGTGGCGCCAGGATCCCAGAACAGGCGCGGCGTCTGCACGCACAGGGCATCGCTCGAGCCGCCACTGGTGTAGTAGTGCACGTCGTAGGCATCGAGCAAGGGTTTGCCGGCAGCCACCGAGGCTGCCTGCATCTGCGCAAGATAGTAGTCCGTGAATTCCGTCGGCCAGTGCGAGTCGTTCTGATACGAGTGCGCGTAGATGATGCCGTCTTGGGCAATGACCGGACCAAAGACCTGGGCGGCCGGCCAAGCGCCCTTGACGGCCAGCGCTGCCGCCTTGTTGCGGTTGACGATATCGTCGTAGGTGACGCTGCCATCGCCGCACGTATTCGGCCAAAGCTCGGGATGGGTTCCGGGCCAGTAGTTCGGTTCGTTGTCCAGGCTGAAGAAGATGGGCGCCCCCGAGCCATAGTTCACTTTCAGGAAATTCACGAACTCGTCTTGGGCAACCGGATTCGTGCCGACCGAGCACCCCGCGCAGCTCGTGGTTCCGGGCGCGCAACTGCAGAACGCCGATCCCTTGGTCATGACGTTCTTCACGAAAGCCGGGCTGTTCGGGTCGCTGGTTGCGAAGGAGAGCGTCTTGCCATAACCGGGATCGCCCGGGTTGGGATCCACGACGTTGGCGGCGTAGTTGCCGCTCCACTTCGAGCACGTGCTGTCGGTGCCGGGACACGCGGAGCCACTGGTACTCGGATCCCAACCCGTGTTGCGGTCGTATTTGGCGGCCACGAAATCCAGAATTGGAATCGTGGTCAGGAAGGCCTCGCCCTTGGCCTGCGCCGCGGGAATCGAATCGCCCGCGGAGTCGGTGTACTTACCGGCCAGGTTGCCGTTGTCAGCGGCGCCCTGGTAGTAGCAAAAGTCCGCGCCCGAGTTGGTGTAGTCGTTGGTCCAGTTGTAGGGCGTGCAGGCATTACCGCCCTGGCGGATGAGCCCCCATCGCGTCTTGGCGGCCACGAATTTGCCGAACCCGTTGATGCCGTAGACATAGGGCGAGACCGCCGTGGGCGTGGACGGTGGTTGGTATTGCCGAGTCGGCCCTTTGCCGATGTCGATGGCGAAGGTGAGGCCGGTGGTGCTTGTATCGGCTTTGCCTACCTCGGGTTGGACCGCGCTGTTCCCATCGGATGCCGGCCCATCGGCCAGACCTGCGTCGAGCTGCGATGGCTCATTCTTGGCTTTGGAACAACTGCAGACAAACAGAACGAAGAGAGCCAGGCGTGTCTTCATGTCTCACCTTGCTTGTGGGTTTGCTAGGCCGCTGCCGGCTTGCGTCGACAGAGCGGGGGTCGCTCATCGTAACATGAGGGGGTACGGGCGCGTGGAGAGACTTCGTCGTAGACTCCTGCACGGAGACAACCCATGCCTAGCGAAAGCCGGTTCAGGGAGGACTGCAAAAGCATCTTTGCCACGCGCGCGCCCTCTGCGGTGTTGCTCATCCGTCTTGTGG
>Ga0265342_10000700_pt1 | contig 34967 bp, 45 predicted proteins | sample 4CB327metaG_FD_203125 | JGI IMG/M metagenome (GOLD analysis project Ga0265342, IMG submission 203125) | Rhizosphere microbial communities from Carex aquatilis grown in University of Washington, Seatle, WA, United States - 4-CB3-27 metaG | ecosystem: Host-associated > Plants > Roots >... | reverse complement strand
CGTGCTCGACACTTCAGCACCTGTTGTTACAACCGCAGCACCTGTCGTTACAACCGCAGCTCCAGTCGTCACGACTGCAGCACCTGTTGTTACAACCGCAGCCCCGACCGCAACCCCGACCAAGTCACCCGGATACGGTGCCCTGATCGCGTTGATCGGCCTCGGCGCAGTTGCATTCATCGTTGTGCGCAGGCACTGAACTAACATCTAAACATCTTTTTTTTTCGGGCAGCCTTTCAGAAGAGAACCATACCTTCAGCAGAGCGGATCGCGTTTTTTCCCGCACCTCCGTTCAGCAGCGCCGGCATCAGTGCCCTGTGGGATCTTTTTAAGACCCGAGCAGCCAACGTAGATCTGAAAAGACGCTCCACCGGCGTTTTGGATCATCTGGGGTGCAGACAGTGAAACTGAGCGTAAAAATTCTTGATATTGCAACACGGGGAGTTCTCCTCAACCGGCTCGATGCCCGGAGCATGGGCGTCCTCAACGGCGACCGTATCCAGGTAATCAACCCGAAAAATGGCGTTTCCGTTACCGCATTTGTCGAAACCACGTCAACTATTACCGACCAGGGAACGCTCGGCATTTACCGTATTACGAACGAACGCCTTCACCTGGAAGATGGTGCTGAAATTGAGATCCGGGAAGCCCACCGGCCCGCCTCCCTTGATTTTATCAAAAAGAAGATGGATGGCGGCAAACTCAGTAAAGAGGAGACTCTCAGCATAGTCAGGGATATTGTCAGTGACGACATCTCGTCTGCTGAACTTACGGCATTCATCACCGCGTCCTACATCAACCCGCTCGACATGGATGAGGTCGAGCACCTCACCCGGGCGATGGTCGAGACCGGCGAGCAGATCAAGTTTGCATCCCGTCCCATCGTGGACAAACACTCTATTGGGGGCGTTCCCGGCAACAAGATCTCGTTCCTTGTGGTCCCCATCATTGCTGCAAGCGGTCTCAAGATCCCCAAGACCAGTTCCCGGGCGATTACTGGTGCCGGAGGTACTGCCGATCTCATGGAGGTCCTCGCGTTTGTCGAATTCACTGCGAGCGAAGTGCAGCAGATGACCGACAAGGTCGGGGGATGCATAGTCTGGGGCGGGGCAACGAATATTGCACCGGCAGATGACCGGATCATCATCCAGGAGTACCCGTTCAAGATCGATGCCCGGGGCCAGATGCTGGCGAGCGTGATGGCGAAGAAATTTGCGGTCGGTGCAAACCTCGTGGTCATCGATATCCCTGTCGGCCTGCATACGAAGGTCGCCACCATGCAGGAAGGGAGAAAACTGGCCCGGGAATTCATCGACCTGGGCGAACGCCTTGGCATGAAAGTGGAATGTGCCCTGACCTATGGGGATATTCCCGTTGGTCACAGCATCGGCCCGACACTGGAAGTGCTCGAAGCTCTGCGGGTACTTGAAGGATCGCCGGAACCCAACTCGTTCATCCAGAAGAGTCTCTCGATTGCCGGGATAGCACTGGAGATGGCAGGAAAAGCCCAGCGGGGCAGCGGGGTTGCCGTTGCACAGGAACTGCTCACCAGCGGCAAAGCGCTGGAGAAACTCCGCCAGATCATCGAGATCCAGGGAGGGAATCCCCAGATCAAATCGTCAGATCTCACTGCCGGGGAATACCAGTACGTGGTCAAGTCCCCGGCGTCCGGGTATGTGATCGATATGAACAACCAGTCCCTTATCTCCCTTGCACGTACTGCCGGTGCTCCCCACGACCGGGGAGCAGGTATCCTGCTGCACGCCAAAAAAGGAAACCTGGTCAAGGTGGGGGAACCCCTCTTTACGCTCTATGCCGACCGGAACTGGCGACTCCAGAATGCAATAGAAGAGGGAAGGCGTCTCATGCCGGTCATTGTAGAGGGCATGCTCCTTGACCGGGTGCCATCGGTATCAGAGATTTAGACCGATGTGCTGATATATGAGCAGGTGGCGATAATTTATCATGTATCATCTTCGCCTTCGTTTCCTTTTTTCCCTGCTGTTTGTGGTCCTTCTCTGCAGCTCGGCACAGGCAACGACGAACCTGCTTATCACCGTGCAGGACAGTCTTGATAACACAACCCTTCCCCATGCAACGGTGTTTGTCAATGGTGCAAACTTTGCACTCACGAATAACAACGGACAGGCATATCTCACGCATCAGGGCGTGTCGAACCAGGACATCAGGGTCGCCATGAGCGGGTATTCCGACTGGGAGCAGATCGTGGACATGAATGCCACCGTTCTTCTCGTCAACCTGAGCCGCAAGACCCTCACCCTCAAGGTTGACCTGTTCGATTCCGACACCCTCGGTCCCATTACCGGTGCAAGAATCAATGTCACTGCGCAGAACCAGTCCCAGATGAAACAGACGGATGCGTCCGGTAGTGCCACATTCGGTGTCATGGGAGCAACCTTCTATTCCTTGGACATCAATTCCCCCAATTACCAGAACCGCCAGGAGACGGTGAATATGGGTTCTGAGAACCAGGAAGTCCAGTACAAGCTGCTCTCCGGGAACAGTTTCTCGTTCGTGGTCAAAGACAAGGATACCGGGTCTGCGATTCCCGGAGCCGAGGTTCGCCTGAATAACGTCCTTGCAGGAAAAACGGATGACCGCGGTATTCTTATTACCCCGGTTACCCGCGGAACCAGCTATACCATCGAGATCAAAGCGCCGGGATACACAACGTATACCGAAACACGGTCCATCAGCAGTTCGGATGCCATTTATACGACAGGTCTGGCAAAAGCCGCGGTCGGGGCATATGTCTATGTCACCGATGAAAACAAGGCTCCCCTCAATGGTGCGGATATATATATCAACGGAACCTTGTCAGGATCCTCAAATGAATACGGGCGCATGAACTTCCCGGCTCTTGTAGCAGGTGACTATCTCATAGAAGTCAGAAAATCCGGGTATGTCTCACAGAGCCGGCCCATCTCCGTATCGGGCCAGAGCCAGGACTATTCCTTCATGCTGTCCTTTGAAAATGCAGCTATGACCATTTTCGTCCAGGACAAGGACCAGAAGATTGTCCCGAACGCATCCGTAGCTATTGATGGGGCGGACACCGGTGTCACTGATGACCACGGCCAGCTGCTGGCCCGGGTAAAATTCAATACGCCATTGAATATCACGGTCACCAAAGACGGTTACCAGCCGGTATCCGTCCAGAAGGAAGTGATCCAGGGGAACAGTACTGCCGCGGTTACTATAATGCTGGATAAGAATCTGGACTGGGGCCTTATCACAATGATCGCCCTGGGTGTGATCGGTGTCCTCATCCTCTTTGCCGCCATCCGCATGTTCGGCCGGAGGAAGCACCGCCATGTCATGCGAAGAAATGAAATTTAACTAAAATAGCCATTTAATTTTCTATTTTGCAAACCGAAGAAAAATATCAGTTTCCGGCGATTTGAAAAATTCTTACCTTTACAGGATTCCGGAGTAACGGATCCGAAGAGTCACGGAAAAGCGGACCCAGCGGGAATCGAACCCGCGTCCTTGGGTTCGAAGCCCAAGAGGATATCCTCTACCCCATGGATCCTTCTCATCTTCTTTACATCAAAAGATATTAAGTATTTTCTACCGATAAACTAATCAATGATCTTATCCGCTCCCGAGATTGCCCGCCGCCTCGATCAGGACTCCCCCACGGGAAAACTGGTCATCAGACCCTTCCATACGGAATGCCAGCAACCGGCATCCTATGATCTGCGGGCCGCTTCCGATATGGCGCTTCCCCGCGGAACCTGTACGCTCGTCCCCACCCTGGAATGGGTCGAGCTGCCCACCGATCTCGCAGGCACCCTGCGGTGTCGGTCATCGTTTGGCAGGCGCGGTGTTCTCCTCGGGGCCGGTTTTGTCGATCCGGGATTCCGGGGGCAGCTCACCCTCTGCCTTACCAACATGGGGGCGGAGGATGTCAACGTGCATAAGAACGATCGGGTGGTGCAGATGATCCTGCATGAAGTCCGTGAGGGCAGCCACGGTTACTCCGGCCGCTACCAGGACAGCCACGGTGTCGTGGAGGCGAAGTGAGCATGATCCGTACAGAACGAAAATATATCGAGATCCTGCGGATTCTCAAGGAACACCAGGACCCCGTGGGAGCAAAGCGGCTCTCGGAACTTATGGCGGAACGGGGATTTATCCTGAGTGACCGGGCCGTGCAGTATTACCTCAGTTATCTCGATACCATGGGTTTTACCCAGAAAGTCGGGAACCAGGGCCGTATCCTGACCGCTGCGGGGCGGGAGGAGACCGACAATGCCCTTGTCGATGACCGGATCGGGTTTATCATCTCGAAACTGGAACGGCTCGCGTACCGCAGCACGTTCGATCCTGTCACCGGTACCGGTGATGTGGCATACAATCTTTCGATTGTAAAGGAAGAATCCCTTGAAAAAATCACCAAAGCCTTCGACGAAGTGGCCCACCTGGGGTGCGGATTTTTCAACACCTACCGGATTATTGACAAGGATCCCCGCATTCCCCATGGATCTGTTGGTGTTATCACCCTCTGCAGCATTTCCATGGATGGCGTGTTCCAGCGACGTGGTATCCCCGTCAGGATGGCATTTGGCGGGAGGCTCGAGATCGTAAAAGGGGTCCCGGGACAATTCCTGGATCTCATCGCGTACCGGGGAACTACCATTGATCCCCTGGAACTGTTCATATCCTCGGGACTTACGTCAATTTCATCATTTGCCCGGACAAAGACCGGCATCGCTCTTGCAAATGTCCGGGAAGTCCCCTGTGCTGCAAAGAAGCAGGTCGAGGAGACGATCAGCCAGATGAACGCTTCCGGTTTCATCTTCCCGGTATCCATGGGAAACCAGGTTTTCAACCTGCCCCATAACCCTTACCGGCTTTCGATCGTGGCGTTCAGCGGACTGAATTATATCGGGAACGTTGTTGAACACGGTATTGAGATTAAAACAGAGATCGGGGCAGGCAATATCCGGTTCTCGAAATTTATGGAAACCAGCTGATCAGATCCAGGAAATATCATCATGTTTCCGGTTCTTTTTTTCCGGTTTTCCGGAACTTGCGGATTCTGTACCGGTGTCATCGCCTGCAGGTACAGGATTGCTGATAACCGGTTTCGCATGGGATTTTTTTGTAAGGTTTGTGTGCAGGAGCGACTGATCCCTGCTTGATGGTATCGATGACCCGCGTACGCTCCTGCCGGAAAAGATCTCATCTTTTGCCCTGAACGCCGGATCTTTCACACTGACAGGTCTCTCTTCGGGTTCAGGAGCCGGGGAATGGACCGGAACGGACTTGTCTTCCGGTGATAATAACGTAATTTCCTGTGATTGTTCTTCCGGGGGTGTCTCTATCCGGGTATCAGGAATTGCCTCTCTTGCAGGACTCCTTTTTTTGACGATAATGGTCCGTTTTTCCGGAGTCTGCGGGACCTCATGTGATGGTTGCCGGACCACCTCGCGCTGATAAGATGGCATATCAGACTTATTCTCCAGTTTCTGACGAATGAGCTGATGAGTAACCTGGCGGGACGGTGCGGAATCTTCTGCAGATTTTGGCCTGTTGCCGGAGAGTGCCATCATCCGCTGACGCTGCAGCTCCAGTTCAATCCTGCGGCGTGCGGCTTCCTGAGCCTGGTTATCCGTGGGACCCTTCACCGGTGATGTAGCGTTCTGACCGTGAACCCCGCGGGATGCATGGGGGATGGCGGCTGCCCTGTGTTGCTCCGGGGCTTCCCCGGTATGCGTAACCACACGACGGTGTTGCGGAGGCGTGCTCTCGCTATCAGCATATTCCTTCCCTGCATAATGCGTCTGCCCACCCGCGGGTGTGTGCACAGTTCCCCCCACACGCGGTTTCACGGAAGGCTCCTGATCCGGCGGGATCCGTGCAGGGCTATCTCTTCGGGCAACCGGTCGGGGAACGCTTTCAGGACCCCGTCGTTCATCTTCAGCTACCTCCTGTCGTGCATGTACTTCCGGAGGCGGGAGTGGTTCCTGGCTGAGTACCGCCTCCCGGGCTGCAGGTCGTTTGGTTTCCTGATCCCGTGGCATCTTTCCCGGAAGTACGATCATATCATCCCGTATTTTTCCGGTAACCCTCAGATGCTGTGACTCCCGCTGAGGCGGTAAATGGGCCTGGGAACGGATCTCCCTGAGTTCCGTAATACGGGGGATATTCTCAAGACCCGATAACATGACGATGATTGCGACATTTTTCGTATTCATGACCGGGTAATCCCCCGACCGCATTTCAAGGCCACGGATACTCCGGTCAATCCACTTCCTCACCGTCATAAAACCCTTCATGGAGAGTTCATGCGAGGGACCTGCCACCAGTACCAGCGCCTTGTGGGCGCTCGTCATATCGCAAGGCGTAGAGATCTCATGATAAATCGCCTGTTTCGCAAGTTCCACGATACGCGAGGCTTTCTTCTTGTCCTCCTCGTTGAATACCCCCGCAGGTTTCAGCGGGCCCAGAAATGCAAGCGGGTTGCTGGTGAGCCGCTCCACTGCATACCCGATGGTGATGAACCCCATTCCTTTCATGGTGTTGAGCACTTCTCCGGAGTCCAGTACGACTTCTGCAAGATCAATTCCTCCGTCGGCCCGGAACTCTCCCGCCTTGAGGATCAGGCTTATACGGCGGACTATCGCTTCATTGAGAAGCATATATGTAGCGAGTTCCGGTGAGATCTCCGGCTCCTTTTTCCCAAACCCGAGCATCTCGGCAAAGCCCCGCTCTTTTTTCACCAGTTTGGCTTTTCCCGCCCGTATCTTTTTGTACCAGGTCTCATTGTCGAACAATATCATCCCGTCGAGGAGGGGCGAAAGGATATCGATGTCATCTGCGGCTTTAGCGGATTTCCTTTCCCCTTCGGCAAGGCAGGGAAGGGTGACCAGCCCGAAGATCGGCTCAACGATCGATGCTCTCAGGCCGGTAATCACGTGCGGTGCGATATCTGTCATGCTCCCGCCGAGCCCGCAACAGATGACTATGGCGTCGGTCTCTCCAGATTCAAAATTGTGGACCCGTGAGATAATCTCACCGATATCGATGGTTGCCGTTGCGTCTGAATCCACAGACGCTTCGGTATTGCCCGGATCAAATGCCGGGAAAAAGATCCGCGAATTGTGGGGAACACCGCTCAGATTCTGCAGGGTCGGCTCATCAACATCTACTGCAAGAGCCTCGATACAGGCGACCCGGCTGCTGCGCCGGTCCGTAACGTACAGGCTGTCAACTATCCTGCAACCTGCCCCGCCCAATCCGATTGCCACTATCCGCATAGCGTTAACCCGTAAAACCGCTTGACCCCGGGGTCACTGTATACCGTAATACTAGTAATGTTCAGCCGGAGTTCAATATCTTATAGGTACACGCACGTGAAGAAAAAAATTTTTCCCTATGATATTCCGGGCCGTTTGCTGTTTCCGGCATCAGGGGAACTGCAAATGGTTCCTGAATGGGGATATCATCCTGCGTCTGCCCCGGCTTTGGCTGGAATTTCAGGTTTTTTTATGAAAAAACGGGCAAATCGGACGATTTCGGAGTGGATCGTTTCAGGGAGCCAGCGTAAAATGATAATTTATTTAAACGCGTGTACGGTAATACACAATGAGGTGAACAAGCCTTGACATATGGAATAGAATTCGTACCAGGAAATGTCAATGTAAAGCAAGTTGTTAACTTCTGTAAACTTGCCGAGTCCAAAGACATAGATTTCGCATGGATCACCAACCACTACAACAACCGCCACTGCTACCCAACCCTCGCCGCGATTGCCCAGGCAACCACGACCCTCAAGATGGGCCCGGGTATCATGAACGCGTTCACTGACACGCCCGCTGCAATGGCATCCTTTGCCTGCACGCTCAATGAGATCTCCGACGGACGCGCAGTCCTCGGTATCGGACCAGGTGACCTTTCCACCCTCCCGAAGCTGGCAATCAACCCTGAGAAGCCGGTCGGACGGCTCGAGGAAGCAGTCGTTCAGATCCGCAAGCTCTGTGCCGGTGAGGAAATCAAGAAGTCCGGAATGCAGTTCTTCGACTATGACGGTGCAAAACTGACCGGTGTCACACTGCCCGGAAAGAAGGGTATCCCGATGTACATCGGTGCACAGGGACCCAAGGTACTGGACCTTGCCGGAAGAATCGGTGACGGTGCACTCATCAACGCATCCAACCCGAAGGACTTCGCCATTGCAATCCCGATCATCAAGGCAGCCTGCGACAAGGTAGGCAAGAAGAACTTTGATGTCGGTGCATACACCGCAATGTCCATCGACCAGAGCGAGAAGAAGGCACGCAATGCAGCCAAGATTGTTGCAGCATTCATTGCAGCCGGCTCACCGCCCGACCTCCTGACCCGCCACGGCCTCGACCTCAACAATGTTGCCAAGATCAAGGCAGCACTCGGAAAGTTCGACTTCAAGACCGTCGGGGAACTCGTCGGGGACAAAGAGATCGATGCATTCACCATCGCCGGAACTCCTGAGATGGTCAAGCAGAAATGCGCAGACCTCACCAAGGCAGGCGTCACCCAGATCATCTTCGGCTCACCACTCGGTCCCGACATGACCAACTCCATCCGCCTCCTCGGCAAGTACGTTGTATAAGAGCAGAACACAATACCTGCCCGGATACAGCCGAAAATGGCGATGGTGCCTTGGCAGAACCTTTTTTTCTTTCTTTTTATCCCGTGAGAGTTACCGCCAACCCGTAATCCTCTGCCGTGCAAACGACTATCAGCTCACGCCGGAAATATACAGGTGAACGGAATGTTTTCCATCACCGAAGTCTCGACACCCAATGGGATCGTGCAGTTCCGGGAGGAGCAGTTCACCGGATTCCGGTGCCGGATCAGCCCTGATCGATCGAAACGGCATATGGATCATCAGACATTTATTCCTCCTCTACCTGAGGACTGCCCATTTTGCAGGGATCGTATTTTCTCGGTTACCCCGCCATTTCCTGATGGCAGGCGGATTATACGGGGTGAAAGCGTAACCTTCCCGAATATGTTTCCGTTCGGACAAGGCCATGTAGTTACTGTTCTTACCAGGGATCATTATGTTGAGATGTTTACGAGGCAGCAGATCGTGGACGGGCTGCTCGCCCAGGTCGAGGCACTCCGTCGTTATGATGGCTATCCCAGCATAAACTGGAATTTTCTCCCTTCGGCAGGCGCAAGCCTCGTCCACCCCCACATGCAGGGATTGTGTGATACCCGTCCGTCACGGATTGCCGGCCAGTATATCCAGGTGAGCCGGGAATACAGGAAATCTCATGGCATGTGTTACTGGGACGTAGTGACTGCGGCAGAAAAAAAATCAGACCGGTACCTGACCGGTGAGGAGATTCTCTGGGCTGCACACGCAGTGCCGGTGGGAGAGCGTGAAATACGGGGATATCTCCCGTTCTCCACCCTCGATGAGCTGGAGCCGTATACGGATCTTCTTGCGCAGGGAATCCTCGATGTGATCTCCCTCTACCGGAAATTCGGGACCTATGCATTCAATCTTGCGCTCTTTTTTGATCACCCGGAAAACGATAGTGGTTTCAGGGCGTTCTGTTCCATGATTTCCCGAATTAATCCCAACCCTTCTTCCACAAGTGATTCGGCATTCATGGAACGCCTGCACATGGAACCGGTGATCATGACGATGCCGGAAGATCTTGGAATCTTCTACAGAAAAGAAAAATAAAAAAAATTTACTCGAATTTTGCAACGAGTTTGTTCTTGCGGACGAGGACGCCGTCCTTCTTGTGGGGCTGGCGGAGAACACAGTCGCCTGCTTTCTCGATCTCGCGGGCTTCGTCACAAAGCTGGGCTGCAACCTTCATCATTTCGTGAGCGCTTGCAACGATCGGGATGTATTTCTCCCATTCCTTGGTCATGAAGCAGCCCTTGACGTTCTGGCCTGCAACTGCCATGGCGATTTCGTGGGCAGCGCGTGCCTTTGCGAGTGCATAGTTGTTGGTGAACTCGCCGTCAACAGCCTTGTCGGTAGTCATGATGATCTTCGGAAGCTCGAGTTCTGTGCCCTTCTTGCCTGCCTTGACCTGGTCGATGACCTTGTCAATAGCGAGCTGGAGTTTGCGGAATGCGCCGGTCATTGCCAGGACTTTGACGAGGTTGCCGTTGAAGTCAGCCATCTCGACAGGGTCGAGGAACTCTCTGCGGGCACCGATCATCGAGTCGGCCTTCATGATGATGTAGCCGAACCGGGTGTCGGCCTTGACTGCTTCCCATTCCTTCTTGGTGGTCACATCATCAGTGATGATGATCGTTGGGATACCTGCCTTGGCAAGCTCCTCGCGGGCACCAGTCGGGCCGGGGAGAACGCCGTTGGGGGAGACAACGATAGCGAAGTCGGGTTTGTACGCCTTCAGGTTTGATACTACACGGTCGACATCTGCCGGCTCAAGCTTCGTTCCGCTGGTCGCCATGAATGTCTGCATGTCTTCACGGTCTGCTCTCTCATCGAGGAGCAGCTCTGCCATAACACCACTTGCAATGTTGCCGAGTTTTGCAACGCCTACTTTAACAACCATCTAATTCACCTCGATATTTTTTATAACATGGTATTATGACCCGGTATTCATATAAACATTTTGAAATGTCGTGTCTCCTCGTAAAAAAGAGGAAACACTATTCTTTCAGCTTATATAATGGATTTTCCATGTGAGAAATGGGGTGGTTCTTACTCATAACTACCCGAGTTAACGAAAAGTGTTTAAGTTCTGACGGAAAAGTTCATTGTATGAAGGATGGGTTGCTCACGGATCGCCAGATGGAGGTGCTCAGGTATCGCAAGCAGGGCATGACCCAGCAGCAGATTGCCGATATCATCTCCACCTCGAAAGCCAATGTCTGTACCATCGAGAAGAGTGCAATGGAGAATATCCGCAGGGCAAAGGAAACCCTTGAATTCCTGTATACCCTTGACGCAACCCATCTTTGTACTATTCCGGCAGGGACCGACCTCTTTAACGTTCCTGCCATCATCTTCGGGGAAGCGGAAAAGATCAAGATCAAAGTAAAGTACGATACGATCTCCCTTATCAATCGTCTTAGGGAATCCCGGTCACAGGCATGCAAGGCGAGAGCGGTCTGTGAAGATATCATTGTTTATATCACCGATCAGGGAGAATTGTATTTCGGATGAACCGGTTCCCCGGCCCATAAATCCCATCATCTTCACTGTTTTTCGCCTTCAAACTCTGGGATATGTTTATATCTTCTTTTATGCAATAATAAAGGAAGCCGATATGAGGTTATCCTCTGCAGATCCAGCGCCCGGTTTACCGGCCCGGATCTGCGAACGGCGGAACCGTGCATCCGGACACTGGAACAGCGGTCCTGCCGTGGGTATACCTTGATTGGTCAACCATTCCGCAAGGGATGGTATACCGAGAAGGAGTTGTGATCCGTCACAACAGGCTGACAGAGTAGGTCTGATCAGGCGCATGGGCCAACGTTCGTGCAACGTGCCCGTTCCCCCTGCTGCACAATAAAAGCAGGTGGATGCGTCATTGTCAGGATCTTCTTTCGCGAGACAGGAATGCCGGGCACACCGGCTCAGCGATGGGTACAATCTCATACGCATCTCCAGAACAGGGCAACGTAATTATCACCGGAATGTCTGACAGGCAATCGTCGATCGCCTGCATGATTACCGGTGCATACCCGTTTCCCTGTATCGCGTGCTGGCTAAAAAAGGCCATAATTGTCACACATCTCGGATTAATCTCTCAAACGTGTCGCAATGAGAATAACCTACACGCAAGATAAAGGATTGATCAACACATGCCAAAAATAAACAGACCACGCCGTGGTTCTCTTGCATTCAGCCCGAGAAAGCGTGCAAAGAGCCCGATCCCGAAATACCAATCGTGGCCTCTCAGTGAGGGAGCACCAGTCCTGCAGGGATTTGCCGGGTATAAGGTAGGTATGACGCATGTAATAATGGTGGACGATCACAAGAGCAGTCCAACCGAAGGCAAAGAGATTATGGTACCCGTCACAGTAATTGAAGTTCCGATGATGAAGGTAGCCGCGATCCGTGCCTACAGCCGCGATACATACGGCAAACATGCGTTTACCGAACTCTGGGCAGACCAGCTTGATGCAGTGCTTGGACGCAGGATCACCCTGCCGAAGGACTACAACAAGGAAGCAGCGCTCAAGAAATTTACTGATGCGCTGTCAGCCGGTCTTGTAGCCGAGATCCACGCGGTAACATACACACAACCCGCCTCACTTTCCGGTGTCCCCAAGAAGGTACCCGATCTTATGGAGATCAAGATCGGCGGTGCAGACCTCAAGAAGATATTCGAGTTTGCACAGGGACTTCTCGGAAAGGAAGTCGCACTCACCAATGTGATCCAGGCCGGCGCATATGCAGATATTACTGCAATCACCACCGGCAAGGGAACAAATGGCGCTGTAAAACGCTGGGGTATTGCACTGCGCAAGCGGAAACACTCTGTAGGCGGCAAAGAACGCCATCTCGGGACCCTCGGACCGTGGAATCCCCACCATGTCAGGTGGCAGGTTCCCCAGATCGGTCAGCTGGGATTCCAGCAGAGGACCGAGTTCAACAAGCGGATCTTAAAGGTCAGCGAGAATGCGAGCGAGATCACTCCCGCCGGGGGATTCCTCCACTATGGTGTTCTCAAGAACCCGTACATTCTTGTCAAGGGATCTATTCCCGGCCCGGTAAAGCGGCTCATCCGTATCAGGCCCGCCATCCGCCAGGGTGAACATGTCGTAAGGTTGCCGGCAATCCAGTTTGTGAGCACCCAGAGCAAGCAGGGATGATCAGAGATGAAAGCACAGGTTAAATCACTTGAAGGCGGAATCACAAAAGACATCGAACTTCCGGAGATATTCTCCGAGGATTACCGCCCCGATCTGATCAAGAAAGCAGTTATGGCGCTCCAGAGCACCCGGAGACAGCCGCACGGGACCAACCCGTTTGCAGGCATCTGTTCTTCTGCAGTAGGCTGGGGTAGCGGTCGCGGTTCATCGCACGTTCCCCGTATCAAGAACGGCTCCCGTGCAGCGAAAGTCCCGCAGGCAAAAGGTGGACGTGAGGCACACCCGCCGAAAGTAGCCAAAGTCCTGATCAAAGAGATCAACCAGAAAGAGAAACAGAAGGCATTCCGCTCGGCAGTCGCCGCAAGCATCTCTGCTGAACTGATCAAAGGACGTGGACATACCTTCGAAGGCGCAGTACCTATTGTCTTTGAGGACAAGTTCGAGGCACTCGGCAGGACACAGGATGTCATATCGGTTCTTACCACTGCAGGTATCTACAGCGATATCGAGCGGTCAAAGGACAGCAAAAAGGTGAAGGCAGGACGGGGCAAGATGCGCGGACGCAGGTTCAAGCAGCGCAAGAGCCTCCTCATCGTCACCGCGGACAAGCCGCTGCTCGCAGCCCGCAACCTTTCCGGAGTCGACGTTGTTACCGTTGACCAGCTGAATGTCGAGCACCTTGCGCCGGGGATGCTGGCCGGTCGCCTGACCGTCTGGACAGAGAGCGCACTTACACGCCTGGGGGGCAGGTAAATGACCCTGAAATACCCGTTTGTTACGGAAAAGGCAATGGTCCTTCTTGAGAACCAGAGCAAACTCCAGTTCCTTGTCACCCGTGAGGCGAACAAGGACGACATCAAGCGCGATATCGAGAAGGCATTCGGTCAGAATGTCAAGAGTGTCCGCACACTCATGAACACGCATGGCCAGAAGAAGGCAATCGTGAGCTTTGAGAATGACAAGGCCGCCGAGGAGATCCTCAGCCGGCTCGGCATAATGTAGGTGGGGAAACATGGGACATAGAATCACAACACAAAGCCGGGGCAAGGGAGGCCCGACGTACCGCGCTCCATCCCACCGGTACAAGGCAGAGCTCAAGCATATCGGCGATGACACGCAGAAGATCACCGGGACTGTCATCGATATCGAGCACGATCCCGCACGCAATGCACCGATCGCGCTCGTCAAACTCGAGGACGGGCAGAAAGTCTACATGCTCGTCACCGAGGGACTGGGAATTGGTGAAGTCATCACCTGGGGAGCAAATGTCGAAGTGAAGAACGGCAACACGCTCACGCTCCAGAACATCCCCACCGGGACGTACATCTGCAATATCGAAGCCAGGCCGAACGATGGCGGCAAGTTTGTCCGAGCATCGGGTGTCCAGGCAGTGGTCGTGGATAAGATCGGCGACCGCGTCGGCATCAGAATGCCCAGCGGCAAGACCAAGTGGTTCAACCACCGGTGTCGTGCAACTGTCGGCATTGTTGCCGGTGGCGGCCGTGTCGAGAAACCGTTCGTGAAAGCAGGGAACAAGTACCACAAGATGGCAAACACTGCATCCAACTGGCCACGCGTCCGTGGTGTCGCAATGAACGTCATTGACCACCCGTTCGGTGGCGGCGGACACCAGCACACCGGTCGCCCGAAGACCGTTGCGAGAGGCACCTCCCCGGGAAGGACTGTCGGACATGTGGCTGCACGCAGGACAGGTAAGAGCAGGAAGTGAAGGGTATGGCAGCACCTAAAAAGACACAGAAGAGAATGCCAAGACGGCGTGAGGAGTTCACCTATCGCGGCTTTACTATAGACGAGCTCAAGGCAAAGGGAATCAGCGAACTCCTCCCGCTCATGCCAGCCCGTCCACGCCGCAAGATTGTACGCGGTTTCTCCCGCGGGGAAGAGACATTACTCACAAAGATCCGGCAGGGGGATGAGAAAGTCAGGACCCACCTCCGTGAAATGATTGTCATGCCGGAAATGATCGGCAAGACCATCGAGATCTACAATGGCAAGGAGTTCATGAAAGTTGAATTCCAGCCGGAGTCTGTCTTCCACTACCTCGGAGAGTTTGCATTGACAAGAAAGAGGGTTTCTCACGGAAGCGCCGGTATCGGTGCAACCAGAGGCAGCAAATACGTTCCGCTGAAGTGATGGACATGGCACGCACTGATTATTCAAATAAAATCAAGGGTGACAATGTGGCAAAAGCAAAAGCCAACGAACTCAACATGTCACCCAAGCACTCGATCGAGATTGCCGGGCTCATCAGAAACATGCGCGTGAACGATGCAATTGCATACTTACACGATGTGGTAAAGCTGAAAAAGGCGGTTCCGTTCCGGCACTTCAACCGGAATGTCGCACACAAGCGAGGCCTTCCCGGAAAGTGGGATGCAGGCCGGTACCCGGTCAAGGCATCCGGGGAATACATCAAGCTCCTTGAATCGGTCAAGAAGAATGCCGAGTACATCGGTCTCGACACGGAGAATCTCGAGATCATCCACGCATCCGCCAACCGCGGGCGTGCCCAGAAGGCATTCTTCCCCCGTGCAATGGGACGCGCAACTCCCAAGGTCCGCGAGTCCGTGAACCTTGAAATTATCGTCCGCGAGGTGGCGTAATATGGCAGTCGAGAGAAAATTCATTGCTGAAGGCGTCAGGAAGGCACGCGTAGAGAAGTACCTGTCAAAGGAACTTAAGCGCGCAGGCTACGGCGGTATGGATATCGCCAGGACCCCTCTTGGCACCCAGGTCACTATCTTTGCCGAGAAGCCGGGAATTGTCATTGGCAAGGGTGGCAAGCTGGTCCACCAGCTCACCCTTGACCTTGCCCAGAACTATGGTGTCGAGTCACCACAGATCGAGGTCCAGCAGGTCACCAACCCCAGTTTCAATGCACAGATCATGGCAGAGCGACTGGCCAACGCCCTTGAGCGAGGCTGGTACTTCCGCAAGGCAGGATCCAGTATCCTGCGCCGTGTCATGGATTCCGGCGCGCTCGGCTGTGAAGTCGTCATTGCCGGGAAACTGACCGGGGCCCGTGCCCGTACCCAGAAGTTTACTGAAGGGTACATCAAGCACTGTGGTGAGCCGAGTAACACGATCGTCGAGAAAGGCTATGCCGTGGCGATCAAGAAACTCGGTGTCATCGGTGTCCAGGTCAAGCTGGTGCCAGCAGGCGCGAAACTGCCTGACCACTTTACGATCATCGAACAGGAGAAGAAGCGCCCTGCCCAGAAGGCAGTTGTCGTCCCCATTGGTGACGCAGATGTTGAGGAGCCGGCACTTCCCGATGAAAAATTAGGGGAGGACCAGTAATGGCAATATTCAGGGCTAAGGATGTCATGCAGCTCTCCGATGTTGAGCTGCAGGAAAACATGGGAAAACTCCGGATGGAACTCGTCCAGCACTACGGAAAGGTCAGTGCCGGCGGCGCCACGGAAAACCCCGGACACATCCGCGAACTCCGGCGGACCATTGCCCGCATGCTGACTGAGCAGAACCGCAGGAGAACTGCATGATCTCTTCCCAGAATGTCCTCCGCCATGAACTCATAGGCCTGGACGTTCTGGTATCGGGAGCTTCAAACCCCTGTCACAAGGGATTATCCGGTCGCATCATCGATGAGACAAAGAACCTGCTGGTGATTGACACCCCCAAAGGGGCTAGGCGTATACCCAAGATGCACAGCATCTTTGTGGTACGTATCTCCGGCAGGGAACTTGTTGAGATAGATGGATCCGTGATGGTACTGGCTCCTGAGAGAAGGATCAACCTGCACGAAAAGAAGAGGATACCATAATGGCACTAAACATTGGATTAAACGTTCAGGCTCCAAGCGTGGAATGCAAGGACGTTAATTGTCCGTTTCACGGCACTTTACCGGTGCGCGGCCAGGTGATCACCGGCAAAGTCGTGAGCGATCGTATGATGGGAACGGTCGTAGTAGCACGGAACTACCTGCACTACGTTCGTAAATACAAGCGGTACGAGAAGCGAAGCTCGAAACTCCATGCCCACAACCCCCCCTGCATCGGGGCAAAGGTTGGCGACATGGTGAAGATTGCTGAATGCCGGCCGCTTTCGAAGAGTACGACATTTGTCGTTGTGGAGGTGCAGACACCATGAAGGCGAAGCAGTCCAAGACGCCGAGGGCTCTTGCGACAGGAACGAGACTTGCATGCGCCGATAATACCGGTGCCAGGACCGTACAGATCATCTCGGTCTTTGGTTACCATGGTGTCAGGCGCCGTCAGCCCAAGCTGGGCCTCGGGGACCTCGCAACGGTAAGTGTCCAGAAGGGCACCCCCGATATGCGCCGCAAACTGGTGCGCGCAGTGGTCATCCGTGCAAAGAAGGAAATGCGCAGGCCGAGCGGCATGCGTGTTTCATTTGACGACAACGCAGTCGTTGTCGTGGATGAAAAGAATGAGCCGAAAGGAACTGAGATCAAGGGACCGGTAGCCCGTGAAGTCGCGGAGCGGTTCCCCAAACTCGGCTCCATGGCAACTATCATTGTATGAGGTGCGTGAAATGGTAAGAATAGAAAGCGAACAGCCGAGAAAACAGAGAAAGGCACGCTATAACGCACCTTCCCACGTGAAGACCAAATACTTGAACGCACCCCTTTCAGATGCGCTGAAAGAGCAATACAAGAAGAAGACGCTGCGAGTCACGAAAGGCGATACCGTCCGGGTCACCCGCGGGGATTTCGTAGGTACTGAAGGCCTTGTTGATGCAGTGGACACCCGGAATGCAAAGATCGTCGTTCACGGTGTCTTCTCGACAAAGGCAGACGGGACCGAAGTTCCCCGTGGCGTTGACGCATCGAACGTGCAGCTCACCAAGCTCAACCTCAATGACAAGCGCCGTGCGGCAAAACTCGCGGAGGCCGAATAATGTCAGATCATCTCAAGCGATTGAACGCCCCGGACTCGTGGCATATTGCAAAGAAGACCACGAAGTTCATCACGAAGACCGCACCCGGCCCGCACAATGCAAATGCGATGCCGATTGCCGTCTGGCTCCGTGATCACATGGATTACGCACGGAACCTGAAGGAAGTCAAGCAGATCCTTGGCCAGAACGATGTGATCATCAACGGAAGGCCGTGCCGTGATCCCAAGATGGGCATTGGCATTTTCGACATCATCTCTATGCCGAAGATCAACAAGTACTACCGTATCCTGCGAGACAAGAACGGCCGGCACATCTCAATTGAGATTGATGCAGACGCAGCAAAGAGCCGCCTGTGCAAGATCACGAACAAAACAACCATCACCGGTGGCAAAGTCCAGCTCAACATGAGAGATGGTGCCAACATTCTCGCGGACAACACCTACAAGGCAGGGGATTCCATTGAAGTCTCTCTTGAGGCCGAGAACCGGTTCAAGATCCTCAACCACTTCCCGTTTGCCGCGGGAAACATGGCCATGATCATCGGCGGGAAACACTCCGGCAAGGTTGCCCGGATCGTTGAGATCATCAAGATGCCCGGCAGCGTCCCCAACAAGATCATTCTTGAGGACGAAAAGGCGGGCTCCCGGTTCGACACCATTGCACCCTACATCTACATGGTGGGCAAACAGACCTCCGCAATCGCAAAATGGGGGATTGAACAGTGACCCCGATGCGCGATGTCTATGTCGACAAGGTTGTCGTCCATATGGGAGTTGGCGAGGCCGGAGATAAGCTGGTGAAGGCAGAAAACATCATGAAGACCATCACCAAGCAGATGCCGATCCGGAGCATTGCCAAGAAGACCCAGCCTGCGTTTTCCGTCAGGAAAGGTATGCCAATCGGCTGCAAGGTCACCCTTCGCGGCAAACCCGCCCGCGACTTCCTGGAAACCTCGTTGAAGATCGTCAACCAGACGCTCTTTGAGAGCCAGCTCGACAAGAGCGGGAATTTCTCATTCGGTATCGAGGAGCACACGGACTTCCCCGGCATGTCCTATGACCCGCAGATTGGTATCTACGGTATGGATGTCAATGTCGTGCTCGAACGCAGAGGCATACGGATCACCCGCAGGCGCATGGAGCAGAAGAAACTCCCGGCAAAACAGCGCGTCAGCAAACAGGATGCGATCGCGTTCCTCAAAGAGAAGTACCAGGTAGAGGTGCGCTAATGGCTGGAGAAAGGAAGAAGATCTATGGTCGCGGTGCAAACGAGTGCAAGATGTGCGGGCGCAAACAAGGGCTCGTACGCAGATACCATATCATGTTCTGCAGGCAGTGCTTCCGTGAATGGGCCCAGAAGATGGGCTTCAAGAAGATGAGCTGAGGAGTGAGCAAGAAATGACACGATTAAATCCCATAGCAGACGGAATGTGTGCCCTGAAAAATGCAGGTGACACCGGTAAATCCGTATGCGTCATCGAACCCGCAAGCAAGCTCCTCGGCGCAATGCTCCGCATTATGCAGGACGCCGGATACATTGGCGGCTTCGAGTTCGTTGAAGACGGCAGGGGAGGACAGCTCAAGGTCAACCTCACGGGCCGGATCAACCGCTGCGGTGCAATCACACCGCGGTTCTCGGTACAGCTTGACGAAATGGAATACTGGGAGAAACAGTATCTCCCCGGGAAGAACTTCGGTATCCTGATGCTCTCCACCTCCCGTGGCGTCATGTCCCACGAGCAGGCGCGAAAGGAAGGTATCGGCGGCGAACTGCTCGGGTACGTCTACTAAGAAGGTGCGATGATGTCAGCAATACGCAAAGTTAAGATCCCCGAGGGCGTAAAGGCCCAGCTTGACGGCTCGCAGCTTCGGGTGACCGGTTCCAAAGGGCAGCTCGTCCGCAATATGCGGTTCCCTCAGGTTACCATCACCTGCGACGGCTCAGAAGTCACCATCTCAACAGAATCCCAACGAAAGGAGATCACGGCAATGGTCGGCACCCTTGAGGCGCACACCAAGAATATGTGCCGTGGTGTCAGTGAGGGGTTCGAGTACCGCATGAAAGTGGTGTACAGCCACTTCCCCATCCAGCTCAAACTCCAGGGAAACCGGCTTGAAATTGCCAATTTCCTTGGCGAGAAGAAGGCACGGTATGCACGGATTGAAGCGGGTGTCACGGCGAAAGTGGCAAACGACGAAGTCGTGCTCAACGGCATTGACCGGGAACTTGTCGGAAACTCAGCAGCAAACATCGAACACGCCACCCATATCCGGAACCGCGATCCGCGGGTATTCCAGGATGGTATTTACATGGTTCAGAGGGGCTGAAGTCAATGGCAACAGAAGTAAAACGACTGATCCGTGTGCGCACTGATAAGGGCGCAAAGTTCAAGCGCGACGGGTTCGGCAAGAAACGCCAGCTCTCTGATTCATGGAGAAAGCCCCGTGGTCAGCACAACAAGCAGAGGGAGCAGAAGAAGGCGAAGGGAGCACTCCCGAAGCCCGGATTCGGCAGCCCGATAGCAGTTCGCGGCATGCACCCGAGCGGCTTCTTTGAAGTCCTCGTCGCCTCGATCAAGGAACTCGAGGGACTTGACAACAAGACCCAGGCCGTAAGGATATCAGCAACCGTCGGCGATCGCAAACGGGTAGCACTTCAGGACGCCGCAATCGCGGCAGGGCTCAAAGTGCTCAACGTCCACACCGTCAAGCCAAAGGCAAAGAAGGTGCAGGCAAAAGACGTCGCAAAGGATGAGGGCAAAACAAAGAAGGATGAGAAAAAGCCCGTAAAGTCCAAGGCAGCTCCCGCCCCGGCAAAGAAAGAGGCAGCAAAGGCAAAACCTGCGTCCAAGTCTGAAGAGAAGAAGACCTCCACCAAGAAGGAAACAAAGCCCAAGGCTGAGAACGTAGCGGAGACTCCTGCAAAGAAGGAGAAGGCTCCTGCCAAGACAACAAAAGCACCGGCCAAATCCGCCGGGAAGACGTCTGCCGAGGCAAAGCCCAAGACCGCAGCAAAGACTGCCTCATCAACCAAGGCAAAAAAGAAGACCGATTCAGGAGTGAAGAAGAATGAGTGACGTAGCAAGCCAGAAACGCATTGCCGCGTCCATCCTGAAGTGCGGTGTCAACCGCGTCTGGTTCGACCCGGCCCGTATCTCGGACATCGAGAATGCGATCTCGCGTGAGGACCTACGGGGACTCATAACGGATGGCGCAATAAAGGCACGCCAGAAGAAGGGCGTCAGTCGCGGCAGGGCCCGGGCACGGATCGCACAGCGGTCCTACGGGCACCGGAAAGGTGCAGGCAAGAGAAAGGGTGCAGCAGGTGCCCGCAACCCGAGCAAGACTGCATGGGTCCAGAAGATCCGTGCAATCAGGAAAGTGCTCGTTGAACTGCGTGCAGCCGCAACCATCGACCCGCACATGTATCGCGTCCTCTACCGCAAAGCGGCCGGAGGCCAGTTCAGGAGCGTCGCGCACATGAAGGCGCAGATGGAGATCCTCGCAGGGAGGATGAAGTAACATGGCAACAGGACCACGGTATTTTGTCCCCTTCCGGAGACGGAGGGAAGGCAAGACCGATTATTACCAGCGGACCCGGCTCATAGTTGCGGATGCACCACGGATGGTTGTACGCAAGACGAACCGGCACATCATCGTGCAGCTTGTTGTTGCCGAGATGGACGGCGATCGCACGCTCGTGGCAGCAAACTCTGCCGAGCTCGAGACATACGGATACAAGGGATCGATGTCCAACACTCCCGCGGCCTATCTTACGGGCATGCTCTTTGCCGTCAAGGCAAAGAAGGCCGGACAGGACCGCGCTATACTGGATATCGGGCTCAACCGCGCTACAACGGGCGCCCGGGTATTTGCTGCACTCAAGGGAGCAGTGGATGCCGGACTTGAGATTCCCTACGGCGAGGAAATCCTCCCCTCGGAGGAGCGTATCAAGGGAGCGCACATCGCAGCATACAACAAGAATGCCGGCGATCTCGTCAATAATGTCGAACAGGTGGCAGCTGCCATAAAGAAGGAGATGGCGTAAATGGCATACGAACGAGAAGAATGGCACCCGGTCACCGGTCTTGGCAAGCTCGTCGCCGCAGGCGAAATCAAGAGCATTGATCAGGTCCTCGAGAGCGGCAGGCCTATCAAGGAACCCCAGATTGTTGACGCGTTCCTCCCCGATCTTGAGGATGAAGTCCTCGATATCGCCATGATGCAGCGTATGACCGACTCAGGCCGCCGTGTCCAGTTCCGTGCCGTTGTCATTGTCGGCAACCGCAATGGGTACATCGGCTTCGGCCAGGGTAAGGATGTGCAGGTCGGCGATGCGATCAAGAAAGCGATCGTCAAGGCAAAGATGAATCTGATTAAAGTGCGCCGCGGCTGTGGCAGCTGGGAATGCGGGTGCGATGTAACCCACTCCCTTCCCATGCAGGTCACTGGTACCGCCGGCAGCGTCAAGGTCACCCTCAAGCCCGCACCCCAGGGTATCGGTCTTGTCACCGGTGACATCAGCAAGAAAGTGCTGGAACTTGCCGGTATCAAGGATACCTGGACGTTTGCGCGCGGACAGACCCGCACAACCATCAATTTCGCAAAGGCAACGTTCAACGCGCTTAAGGAGACCAATATGATCCGGACCGGGAGGTCACAGTAATGTACGCGGTCGTTCAGGTCCGCGGTGTTGTGAAAACCCGCCGTGACATCAAGGACACCCTGAAGATGCTGCGCCTGCACCACATCAACCACTGTGTGCTCATTGCGGACTCTCCCGAGAATCTCGGCATGATCCGGAAAGTCAAGGACTATGTAGCATACGGAGAAGTAGATGCAGCCACCGTCGAGACCCTCCTGCTGACCCGCGGAAGGGTTATCGGAGATGCGCCGCTTACGGACGAGTATATCAAGTCGAACTCGGCCTACGGCAGCATTGCAGACTTCGCGAGGGCACTTGCCGGCGGGGAAACGAAACTGCGCGACATGCCGGGACTCAAGCCCGTACTGCGCCTGCACCCCCCGCGCAAAGGATACAAGACCACCAAGCGCACATTCCCCCAGGGTGGAGCGCTTGGCTATTATGGCCAGGAGATCAATACTCTCCTCTATAAGATGAGGTGAAGCAGATGCCAACCAACAAGCGTTCAAAATACCGCGGATCGCGGACATGCGGTGGCGGCACCCATAAGAACCGCCGGGGTGCAGGAAACCGCGGCGGCAGGGGACGGGCCGGTATCAATGCCCACCACTTTGTCAAGTGGTACAAAGAGATGGGCGGGCCGGTATTCGGTAAGGACGGGTTCTGCAACCAGACCAGCACCGACGTTACAGTAATTGATGTCGGTGCGCTGGATCAGATCATCCCCTCGCTCATCGCCCAGGGCATTGCCAAAACAGAAGGCGATGCGATCGTGATCAATATCGCTGACATGGGGATCGACAAGGTCCTCGGCAGTGGCAAGGTCACCCGGAAGATCAACCTTTCCGCATCGGCATTCTCTGAGACTGCGAAGGCAAAGATTGAGAAAATGGGTGGAAAGGTTCTGGTTGCATAACGACCATCCGAACAATTTTTTGGTGAAACAATGGGAAACCTGCTGGATCGAATGGAACCCCTGCTCGCTGCGATGCCCGCAGTCAAGAGCCCTGAAGGCCACGTTCATTTCAAGAACAAGCTGATCTGGACGTTAGGTATCTTAGTCCTGTACTTTGTCCTGACAAACATCCCGGTGTTCGGACTGGCACCCAACAGCGCGGATATCCTCGCTGCATACCGTGCCCTCCTTGCCGGTGCAAGTGGTTCGATCATCCATCTCGGTATCGGACCGATTGTCACAGCGTCCATCGTACTCCAGCTCCTCAAGGGTGCAGATATCCTGCACATAGACACGAGTGAAACGCGCGGACAGGTCATGTACATGGGCCTGCAGAAGATCCTGATTATGGTCATGATCGTGGTAGAAGCCGCCCCGAATCTTGTCGGTGGCTTCCTCCAGCCCGATCCGGTCATTGCAAACCAGTTCTTCGGTGGCAACCTGTTTGCGGTCTCCCTCCTGATCTTCCTTCAGATCTGTATTGGTGGAGTCCTCATCTTCTTCATGGACGAGGTAGTGACCAAGTGGGGTATCGGTTCCGGCGTCGGACTGTTCATTATTGCAGGTATTTCCCAGGCAATCGTCAACGGGTTCATCAGCTGGGCCAAGGTCAAGGACCAGTACCCGGTCGGATTCTTCCCCCGTCTCATTGCAATAGGTCTTGATGGCGGGAATTTTGTCCAGTATTTCGGTACGGATATGCTTGCCTTCATCACCACCATATCCATCTTCCTGGTCATCGTGTACGTTGAATCAACCCGTATCGAGATTCCCCTTGCCCACGCACAGATCCGCGGGGCCCGGGCACGGTTCCCGGTCAAGCTGATCTATGCTAGTGTCCTGCCGATGATCCTCGTGCGTGTGCTCCAGGCAAACATCCAGATGGTCGGGATGTTCCTCTCCAATATTAACATCACGATCTTCGGTACCTTCAGCGGTTCAACACCCCAGAGTGGTATCATGTGGTATCTCGCACCTATCAACGGTCCAGATCAATGGATGTGGTGGTCGACCGATCTCGGGCACGCTGCATGGCAGGTGCTATTACGGATGGGGATAGATATCACATTTATGGTGGTCGGAGGTGCGATCTTCGCTCTCTTCTGGATCAAAACCGCCGGGCTTGACTCCAAGGATGTCGCCCGTCAGATCCAGCTATCAGGCATGTCCATCCCTGGCTACCGCCGGAATCCGCAGGTGCTGGAAAAGTACCTGGACCGGTATATCCCCCGTGTAACGGTGATCGGTGGCGTCTTCATTGGTGTGCTCAGTGTAATTGCAAACCTTTTCGGTGTCATCGGTTCCGTAAGCGGAACCGGACTGCTGCTTACGGTCAGTATCACCTACCGGCTCTACGAGGAGATCGCGAGCCAGCAGATCATGGAGATGTACCCGTTCATGCGGACATTCTTTGGAAAAGAGTGAGCCAGGAAAGGGACACTGAATGGAAGGGAAGAAGGTCATCATTACCGGTGTACCGGGTGTCGGCAAGACCACGGTAGTCAACGAAGCATTAAAAAAATTACAGGAACAGGGTATCGAGTACAAGTCGATCAACTTCGGCACATTCATGTTCGAGGTTGCCAGGAGCGACAAAATTGTGGAGAACCGGGACCAGATGCGCACCCTGGACCGCGCGGTGCAGAAGCGGCTCCAGCAGCGCGCCGGACAGGCAATCGCTCAGGTACCGGGAAATGTACTTATCGATACCCACGCCTCGGTAAAAACACCCAAGGGCTATCTTGCGGGGCTTCCCGAATGGGTCCTCCGCGAGCTGATGCCTGATATCATTGTGCTCGTTGAAACGGATGATGACCAGATCCTCATGCGTCGTCTCTCTGATGAAACGCGATCACGGGATAAGGAAGGATCCCGGTCCATAGCGGAACATCAGCAGTTCAACCGGTCCATTGCAGCGGCATATGCGATGATGACCGGATGCACCATACGTATTATTACAAACGCGGATTTCCTGCTCGAACAAGCATCGTCCGAGCTGGCCGACGTACTCCGGTGAATGCATGAATTTCAAAAAGATCTGGGACGAGTACGGTATCTGGCTCACCTTCGGCTTCATGTTTCTCATGATGTATACCTACACGGTCCCATGGCTGCGCCAGGATGTCGGGCAGGGCCTGGACTCAGTTTTTGCACCATTTGTGGTTGGTTTTGGGATCCCATTTTATATCCTGATTGTAATCCTCTCCGGTCTTACCGGTCTCTACTCATCGATCGTCCAGAAATACACCATCGATTATGACAAGATGACCGCGTCGCAGGAGCGGATGAAGGAGTTCCAGGCGGAATTCCGTGAAGCGCAGCTCTCTCAGGATGAGAAGAAGATCAAGAAACTGGAGGCCAAGAAAGACCGGGTCATGAAAGAACAGCTCGAAATGTCCCAGGAACAATTTAAGCCAATGGCAATCATCCTGGTCCTCACCGTCCCAATCTTCTTCTGGCTCCTGTACCGCCTGAACGAGATCCAGACATCGATCACCATGCCATACCTGGGAACCCATAACCTTCACGAGGCAGCAATCTGGATCATCCCCGCATGGATTCTCTGGTATATGATCTGCTCGATCACAATGAGCCAGGTAATAAGGAAATCCCTGAACATCGGGGGTCTCTGATGCGTATCACCGTGAGCGGGTTGCCCGGGAGCGGGACAACCTCTCTCTCACGGTATCTCGCAGAGCGCCACGGGATTACCATGATCTCTGCGGGAGAAGTCTTCCGACAGCTGGCAAAAGAACATAATATGGAGCTCGCTGAGTTTGGTGAACTGGCGAAAAAGGACGCATCCTACGACAAGATGATCGATGCCCGCCAGAAAGAGATTGGACGGGTACAGAACGATATCATCATCGAAGGAAGGCTCTCCGGCTGGATGGTAGAAGAAGCCGATCTCCGGATCTGGCTTTATGCGCCTATCAGTTGTCGTATCAACCGGATTGCGTTCCGGGATCAGGTATCCGACACAAAAACCGCGGAACACCTTACTCTTGAACGCGAGCGGTGTGAGGCGGACCGCTACCAATCATACTATTCTATCGATATTGGCGATCTCTCCATCTACCACATCATCCTGAACTCTGAGCACTGGGATGTAGAAGGGCTGGGCGCCATCATCGACACGGCGATTGAACGGATGAAAGCCGGCAAAGCCACTTCGTGACGCATCACAATCAGGCAGCCTGGATTCCTTTCAATTCCTCTTTAGTCCATGTGTTCCCATGCAGAGGTTTTTTTCATAAGAAACAATGTAACCAATATACGTGAGTGTGACCGCGATGGAAGATGACATCCTCATCCGGCTTGTGGAGTCGTGGGACGAAGATGATATCGTCAGCCTGTACCGCGCCGGCAGGTGGTGGAAGGATGAGTACGACCCGCGGAGCATCCGCGGCCTGATCCGGGGCAGTTTTGCATTCGCAGTTGCCATCGACAAGTCATCGGGTCACGCGATCGGCATGGGCAGGATCATATCGGATGGCGTCTCAGACGGATATCTTCAGGATCTTGTCATCCTTCCGGAATTCCGTCACCGCGGAATCGGTAAGACTCTTGTTACAGCACTGCTAAAAAAATGTCAGGATGCCGGCATATCGTGGATCGGGCTTATTGCAGAACCCGATACCGAGATCTTTTACAAGCCCCTGGGGTTCCACCGCATGGAAGGACATATTCCCCTGATACTGACCGGTGATCCATGATGCTCAGCCAAGCGGATTTCAAACCAGTAACCCTTGCGGACCGGGCGTTCTTCGAAGAACATTATGCCCGGTACCCGCAGTTGCATTCGGATAATACCTTCACGAATATGGTCTGCTGGAACCATTTTGCGCATTACACCTATGCGTACGTGGAGGAGAATATCATCATTGCCAGCACCATCGGCAGCGTGACCCGGTTCCGACCCCCTATCGGCCCCCGGAACCCGGCACTGCTCCGCTCCCTGATACAACTGGCATCCGATGTCAGCGATAATGAACCCATTGTCCTTATCGATCCGGAGACCGCACTCTGGATGCGGGAGGTCTGCCCGGGAATTAACCTCGTGCCCGATCGCAACCACTTCGAATATGTCTACCGCGCTGCCGATCTTGCGGAACTTCCTGGTAAGAACTACCTGACCATCCGCCGCCAGATCAACAAGTTCAGGAAGAACTGCACAAATGTTGTAGAACCGATCTCAAAAAATAACTGGGAGGATGTAAAGCGCTTCCTCATCGAATGGTGCGAATGGAAAGGTTGCGAAGGTGACCTTGTTCTCGCGCACGAGAAGGAGGCCGTCTTTTTTGCCATCGATCATTTCGACCAGCTTCCTCTTCGAGGTCTTGTCATCCGGGTCTTCTCGAAGATCGGGGCAATCTCTCTCTATGAACCTATGACCCCCGATACAGCGCTCGTCCACTTCGAAAAGGGTCTTCCCGATTGTGAGGGGATCTACAAGGCGATCAACAACGAGGCCGCAGTTCGTCTTGCAAAGACCTTCACGTTCATCAACCGGGAGAGCGATCTTGGCGTGGCCGGTCTCCGCGAGGCAAAAATGCGGTATCACCCCCATCACATGGTAGAAGTGTTCTCCATGAAGCGGGACTCGTAATACCCCGAGATACCGGATAAAATATTTTCTCTCAAGGGATAACCCCGCCCCTATCTTTTTCCGGAAACAAGGGAAAAAAAGGGATTAGAGGTTGGCAATGAAATAAACGAGGAGTAACGGTATGAAGATAACTGCCCAGACTCCTTTGTTCCAGAGATAAATTCCCCTCCCATCACACGACGTGACAGGAAGCATTTCGAAGACTGCTTCGAGCAGATTGATCGAGAACCCGATAGTTCCTGCGGTCACAAATAGCCCGCCAAGTGGTATGAGCAGCAGGCATCCGAACGCAATGATCACACTCATTACCGGGCCCGAGAGCATGACTATACCCATGCTTCGTTTCTCCAGGGGCTCTTTTTCATGAACAACGGTCAGTGTCGGCTGGGCAAAGACACTCCCGAAAAGCCATGATGTGAGGGCCATGAGGATGGTCCCCATTCCCCAGAACTGGATCTCGGTTGTGCTCTGGTATTTCCTGTTCATAAACCAGTGTGCAATCTCGTGGGTCATCAGGGCAATACCACCCATTACTATGTATATAGCAATTTTTGCAGGATCCAGTGGCAGGCGTGCTGCATAAAAAAACAGGACCCCAATGATAATGGCACCGATCGCGACGACGATAAGTTCACTCCGGGTAAACCCGAACAGCAATTTCCTGTCGTGACTCTCCGATATATCCCGTTTCTCCTTTTGTTTGTCCGCAACCCTGCCCTGGAGGACCTGAGTGAGGGAATTTTCAATGAACATGAGCAGTTTTGCAAACCACGCCGAGAGAGCCGAGCCGAACGTTGTCATTCCAAGAGCAGTCACCGCAACGCCGGCGCCAACCGCTGCGACCGGAGCCACTTCATCCGGAATAATGCCGGACAAGGGAAGACCTTTATCTTTTCTGCAGGTCTGCTGCAGTGGAGGTGGAGGACTGGTTTTTGTTTTCTGGAGGGTATGGGTGACGCCCTCAATAATGGCAGTGTTGTCGTGCTGAACACTGTAGCCGTCAGGAAATACGATCGTAATGTCGGCATTCAGATTGATGGGGTACTGGTATCCTCCCGGCAGGGGATTGTTACCGGCAAACTGGTTGAGGTTGATTGTTGATGTAGTAAGGGTGTTCTTATTCACCTGGGCAAAGCCGGGCATTACCAGCTCGGCAGCTCCTGGTTGTACGCACATTACCTGGAAATTCTTTCTCGAGGGATCGTTTGCATTATGGTTCTGAAGGTTGGTGATAAATGGGGTGCTTGTCGCGATGAGCCCTTTCATACCAAGATATTCAGCAGGATTATCCTGGTATGTCACGTCCATCACCGCGTTACCCTTCGGATCAACCGTGATATAGACCTGGTGGAGTTCGAATGCGCTGGCAGTAGATGCTAAAAGAAGGCACGATAGCAAAATGACAGGGAGGAAACGGGGGTGCATACAGTCCATTTCTCTGTTCAGATGATTTAAATTTTTCAAAATGTTCCGGTGAGTGCCGGCCCGGTCCGGCAATCGCAAAATATGTTCCTGAGGATGAGATCAGCCCTGTACCTTATTTTTGCTACATGCTGCGTTTATGGGATGACGAACAGGGCAATACTCGTTAAGGTGATCAGACAACCGCCAGTGCCATTATGCCGGCTGCGATGATCTTGACCGCAATTGCCGCCACGAGCATGCCGAGGACTTTTCCCATGATATCGGTGACCACTTCGCCAAGTACGCGCTGGATCAGCTCTGAATAATACAGGATGATCCATGTGGCGATGAGCGAGAGAGTGATAGCAACAAAGGGAATCAGGATCCCAAAATCCTTTGAAAGGAGCATGACTGTAGTGATAGTACCCGGCCCGCAGAGAAGCGGTGTCCCGATAACTACACCTGCAGCCGTCTTGGTACGTTCCTTGCAGTGGCCGATCTCGATCCCGAGTGCCATCTGGAGGCCCAGGAGGAAGAGCAGGAATCCCCCGGCGATCTGGAAACTGGGCAGAGTCAGCCCGAGGAGGTCAAATATCGTTTTGTTGAAGATGAGGAACAGGTACATCAGGCTGCCTGCCACAGCGACAGCGATGAACGCCTGCTTATGGATCTCTGCGGCACTCTGGCCTTTTGTCATCTCCGCGAAGATAGGGACGGAGAGGAGCGGATCGAGGATGATGAACAGTGTAGCAAAAGCATAGAGGATGCCGGGAAGAAGATCCATTGTAGTCTGATCAGAATTATACGCTCTTTTCTGGGATAAAAACGCCGGGTCTCCGACCTTTGATAATTTCTGGCGCAGGCATTTCACCGCGACCGTTCCAGGTTGCATCATCCAAAATATATAATAGGCGGCACCGTCCATGTTCCAATAGAGCGGCTTTCACGCCCATGCTGTCCGGGCAGGGCCGCACGGGAGAAATTTCATGCCAAAAGCCCTACAAGCATCAAAAAAAGGTGTCAAGAAAAAAACTGCCCCTGCCGCAGCGAAGAAGAAAACCTCCGCGGCCCTTGCGAAAAAACCTGCAACTGCCAGAAAAGTTCCGGTAAAAAAAGCGGCTGCACCGGCAAAGAAAACAGCAGCGGTAAAAAAGAGTACCACGATTACCCCAAAAAAGAAACCGGCGAAAAAAATCCCGGCGAAAAAAAAGTCAAAGGACATGACCAGGTACCGCTGCAAGCTCTGCGGGTACATCTACTCGCCTCTTCGCGGCGAACCGCATAACGGTATTCCCGCCGGCACGGCATTTGATGACCTTCCTGATACCTATGTCTGCCCGGTCTGCGGTATGCAGGGCAAAGGCCGGATTGGCAAATGGGGATTTGAGGAATGGCGGCCGACACGGTACATCTGTTCGATGTGCAGTTACATATACGATGAAAAACGCGGAGAACCGCACAGGGGGATAAAACCGGGAACGAAGTTTGAGGATCTTCCGGATGATTACGTCTGTCCGGTTTGTGCCCTTGACCCTAAGATCCGAGTCCAGTTTGGGAAGGTCCGCAAACAAGGTTTCGAGCCGCTCCCTATGTAATTATCTTCTTTTCTTTTTTTCCGGTTGAACGCGTTACGCAACCTGTTTTAATCCGCGAGGCCACTCTCAAGGAAAACGCACGATCTTATAACCTAGCACGTCCATGCTTTGAATATATTCGCACACCATGGTGCGAAGCCGTGCGTAAGGGGTCAGGACATGCAGGGTATACAGGATCCTTCACTTTTCCAGAAGCAGCAGGCTCTGGCACGGTTCCTGAACGTGGATCCCGACTCACTCACGGTATCGCGGGGATCCCTGTATGGTTTCAAAGCATTTTTCCATGGGAATAATGAAGCTTTTCTGGTCCTGACGGATCCGGAGGCGACGATTGCGGCGGAACATGCTGTATCAGAAAAACTCTGGTTCATCTGCCTTGAAACCCTGTTTGCCTATTTTGATATCGATGCATACCCTTCGGATGTCCTTGGGCGGATGAAAACAAAGGAGATTCGCCGGGTTAATGACGAGATCAAGGTGCTTCTCCATAATACCAACGGAATGCCGGCCCTCCGGCAGAAGATGCTCTCCTACGGCAACCGGAAGAACCTGCTCGCTGATTATGATCAGGTTGAGCATTTTCAGGACGGGTACTTCATTTACCGGCTGTATTGAATTCCCACCTGAATTTTTTCTATATAGCACCGGTTTTTTATTGCTGCTATCCTTCCACTGATTCCGTGTTTTGGATTGCGAATCTATAAAACTACCGGCAGGTGACCTTACTATTAGTGATAAAAATGGACCGGCCGAATTCCTTCGCTATGCATGTGGCGGGTGTATTTTTCCTTGTCTCCCTCTGCGCCTGCCTGGTCGTTGCACCCGTGGGGGCATACGGGTATAGTACGGATTTTGAAGGGTATCTCGGTGACACGATTGATCTCAGCGGGGTATCGTACAACAGCAACGAGGTGTACCTCTTTATGACCGGGCCTGGCCTGCCCGCCAATGGCGTCACTCTCACCGACACGTCCAAACGGGCGGATCAGGGAAATTTCAACATGATCGATGTCGATAGTAGCCAGCAGTGGTCCATGAAATGGAACACTGCACGGATTCAAAATAACATCGATCCTGGTACATATACGGTTTATGTCGTGAATGCGCCGGTTGATGCATCAAACCTTGCCGGCCATAGTTACCAGACGCTCAGTGTCTATCTGAAAGATAATGGACCCAAACATCAGGGAAGTGTAAGCGTAGGGGCAAGCTATACACTCCATCCCGGAGGTTTGACGGATGATACAGGTGTGCCGACAACCGCGTTTACTACCGTTCCCCCCACAAGCCCGCCACCTGCAAGCATACCGGAAACTACCGCTTCAACCCTTCCGATCACAGCGATCACCAGTCAACCTACACAAAAATCTGCATCCATTCCCTGGGTGGCACTCCTGTGTGCAGCCGGCATCGGGTTATTCGGGACCTTTTCCCGGAAGGACTGATATCACCGGGGGTTAGAATTACCCCCGCCAGTCCTGTGGCATAATTCCAATTTATTTTCCCCCCGGAGAGCCCTGCAGGTACAGGAAAAAGGATGTTACGGGGAAAACAGCAAGGTATTATCATACCCATGGGTGAATGGTAATATGAGTGGAATGGACATCCCTGCGATACTGGACAAGGCGCACCACCTCATGAAGGTCGGGCGTTATGACGATGCGATCTCCCTCTATGACAAGGTCCTGGAGGTCAATGGGAATAACACCGTAGCGCTTGAAAACAAGGGCAAGATCTATTATTATCTCGGCAGGCACGAAGACGCGATTACCTGCTATGATAAGGCGATTGCCATCAACCCGAATCTCATCACCGTATGGTTCGAGAAAGGGTATACGCTCCGGAAGATACACCGGTACGAAGAATCCATCGCATGCTTTGAACACGCCCTTGCCATCGATCCGGAATATACCTTCGCCCTTGCCAACAAGGGATATTCGCTCAATGAACTGGGAAGGTATGCCGAAGCGATCAAATGTTTCGATGCGATCCTCGAGACGAGTCCGAATAATATCCGTGCCATGACTTCGAAGGGGATTGCATTGCGTGAGCTGGGAATGAATGAGGAAGCGGTCTCCTATTTCGATAAGGCGATCGGGTTCAATCCTATCAACTCCTTTGTCTGGTACAACAAGGCAATCGCCCTGCGTAACCTCGGGCGATCGAAAGAGGCTGATGAGGCTATCAAGGTCGTGAATTTCCCTCAGGGTACCGGGAAACGGTAACACAGGCAAATATCTTTTTTTGATCCTTAAACCGTCCAAAATATCCGGCTTTCCTGCACGAGCCGGTCAGGAGAGGTCTCAGGAATTCGAAGAAATTGTGACAAATTTCCTCTCATGGTCCGGGTTCTTCGACCCCTCACTAATTTGAAGAAATCAGATGATTTCTTCTCCAACTCAAACTTCGTTTCACGAAGTTCTTCGCAATTCGAAGAAGTCCAACAGGACTTCGAGAAAGAGATGGTAGGCAAAACCGACCTTCGAATTCGAAGAAATCTGAAGATTTCTTCTCTAACTCGAACTTCGCTTCGCGAAGTTCTTCGTAAAAAAAAATTAAATGAGTTTAAAGATTGGGTGGCTTTCTGATTTGCACTCGATCCCGAGCTGGCGGGTTGCCTCAAGGACGGTAATGTCCGTGTAGGCCTGTGCGGTGATCATTGCTTCTACGTTCTCGATTGGTCCGTACATGATGAGATCTGCACCGAGGGTGCTTGCAATCATGTTGCAGCCGATATCGGGTGCTGACCATGCTGCCTGCTTGATGCCTTCGATACCGCCAAGGTAGTGGTGGGACATCTGTTTCAGGAGCACATCCTTGCCCTCGTATCCTGCTGCGAGTACTGAGGGAGTCTTGCTCGTTCCCTTCCAGCGCTTGAGCCAGGTCCAGGATACGGTCATGTTGTGGTATGCACCACCGGTTGGGTAACCGTGGATTGCCTTGCAGGCAAGGATCTCACGGTATGAGCCGCCGCTGCCGAGTCCGAGCGGGGTTGCTGCAGTGTCGAGGATCGGGCGCTTGATACCGCAATATTCTGCGATTTCCAGCATACCCTTGGTCTGTCCTGCGACGCCACCCTGGGTGAGTACTTTCTCCCTTCCGGTGACTGACGGATCTGCAGGGTTGAACGCGAGGACAATGGCTGCATCGACGTCACTGTTCTTGAGCGCTTCGATGCTCTCCGGCAGGATCGAACCGTTGATCGAGTTGTAGATCGCACGGTGTGCAAGACCGACTTCGGTAACGTACTTGCATGCATGGGCAAGTGCCGTCGGTACCGATGAGTCCATTAAGAACGCGGTCTTGTTGTCGATTGAGTCGAACCAGTTGAAGTAGCTCTCGAATGCTTCTCCGTATTCCGCGATGATCTGGATGAAGTGCGGAACACCGGTCAGGTCTGAGAGGACCTGGCAGCGGTTCCAGAGAGCCTCTGCCTTTGCCTTGTCGATCGTACCCTTGTGGTCATCAAGCACGCACTCGTGCTTGTTGTAGAAGATTGACGCACCCAGTACTGTAGGGTACTCGCCGGGCTGTCCACCGATCTTAGTGCCGTTGAAGTCCCAGACACTCTGTTCTTTTTCGAATCTGAACATATTTTATTACACCTCCGTTATACCATTGCCATTAGTTTCTGGTACAGGAACAGCAGCATAATGAATACAATAACGCCTGCCATGAGGCCGTACAGTATGCCGATATCCCGACCAATCTTTCGTCCAACACGCTGTGCAACCTCTGCATCCACGAACTCGATCTTCTTCTCGATCTTGTCGAGCCTCTTCTCGATCTCGAGGAACTGGGGGTTTGCACTTGCAGAGCCGACTTCCTGTCCGCCAGCCGCTTCCTTGACTTCGACGACGATAGCCTCAGCACCGAACGCGCCCGGATCGCGGGCCTTGAGTTCGTTGATCTTGGCTTTCACAGCGCCGACGTCTTCGGTTTCCATGATGTTGACGACTTCAACCTGTTCCTGGAAACGCTTGATAGCGGCGTCGTTGAGGTTTTCGATGAACGGAATAGCGCCCTCTGCGCC